>Ga0209643_1002457_pt1 | contig 11969 bp, 12 predicted proteins | sample AutmiccBRH37_all_FD_187383 | JGI IMG/M metagenome (GOLD analysis project Ga0209643, IMG submission 187383) | Deep subsurface microbial communities from Mt. Terri, Switzerland - Autotrophic microbial communities BRH/37_all (SPAdes) (version 2) | ecosystem: Environmental > Aquatic > Deep... | reverse complement strand
CCGGCGCCCGGGGCACTATCGCAGTTGCGCGATCCGCTGAAGGACACTCTCTGGATTGTGGTCGCGCGGGACGGTCACGAAACGAAATCCGCCCTGCGGCGCCGGGGGTGCGTCGCCGCCGGCCCAGAATTCGGCGCCGACCGAAAGGCCGGTTGGCGTGGGGCCGGCTTGGGCGGGTGCGACGACAAAGCCGGGTCCGGCCAGTGCGTCAAGCCCGGTGCCGGCGGTCGTTTTCACGCCCACCACCCAGCGGTAATGCTCGGCCAGATTGAAGATCGGCGTATAGACACTTACCAGTTCGCCGATCGGGAGCGCGTCCGCCGCACCCTCGTCCAGCAGCGCGATTTCCAGACCGGATTCGGCGAATTCGCGCAGGAAATCAGCCACATAGACCGAAGCGGAGTCGACCAGATCAAGATCGATATCGGCCAGGTCCTCGTCGAACGCGATGCGGTGGGCAAGCTGGAGCAGGCGGGCCGGCGAGGGCAGGACCAAGGCGAGGGACTTTGCGGGAAAGCAACTGCGCAGACCGCCCGTCAGCTCGACCAGGTAGCGCCGCAGGCCGGTGTCTGCAAGCAGGGCGCGCAAGGATGCGCCGGCGCGCCGCTTGGCGCGCATGGTGTCCACCGTCGGCGCATGGGCGGCGCACCAGGCGTGCATCACCCGTTCGACCGGCACGCACACGACATCGCTCGGCAACAAGGACTGGACCTTGCGCTGCCATGCGATGATTTCGCTCAGGTCGAGCCAGGGCACCTTGCCCCCGCCCAGCAGAGTCTCGGCATAGTCGAGCGAGTCGATCCACAGCAGGCTGGTGCCGGAGGAAAGCGCTTTGGAGAACGAGTTCATGGGCGTCCGATCGGTTAGAAAGCCGCGACAGGCCGCGCGCGGATCGCGGGAACCCATCGCGGCGGCGGTCGCAAAATAAGGCGCGGCCGCCGCCTTGTCGAGCACCGCCGAAAGCGTGAAACGCGCGGCGGCGCCGTCAGCCCGGCGGCAGAAAGAGGTGTTCGGCGAGGCGCAGCTGTTCGGCGATGAAGTTTCCGGTGACCTTGATGCGCGCAAGATCGTGGAGGTCGGAATGCACGATCATCCAGAATGTGCGGAACAGACGCACCGCCTCGGGCAGCACGCGCACCAGCTCGGGGTCGTCTTGCGCCAGAAAGCACGGAAGCACGCAAAGCCCTGTGCCAGAGCGGGTTGCCTGATGCTGTGCGATCAGGTTCGAGCTCTTGATGCGCGGTTGCACGCCGGGCGCGACGGCCGAGACATAGTCGAGTTCGGGGGCGAAAATCAGATCGTCGATGTAGCCGATGAACATGCGCGACGCGAGATCCTCCGGGCGGCGAATGTCCTGCCACAGCTCGCCGCACGCACGCGCCGCGTAAACCCCAAGCTCGTAATCGGTCAGCTTGCGTGCGTGGAGGCGGCCCCGCTCGGGACGCGACAGGCCGATCGCGATGTCAGCCTCCCGGTTGGACAGCGAAAAGCTGCGCGGCATGATGACGAGCTGGATTTCAAGATCGGGGTGGGCCGCCGCGAGAAGCCCGAGCCGGGGCGCCAGAAACGCGGTTCCGAAGCCATCAGGGGCGGCAATCCGCACGGTGCCGGAGACGCGCGTGCTGACGTCTTTCAGATCGCTCTGGATCGTCAGCATCGAGCTTTCGACCTCCTCGGCCCGGCGCAACAGCCGCTCGCCGTGGGGCGTGAGGGTGTAACCGCTGATGCGGCGCTCGAACAGCTTGGCGCCCAGGCTGTCCTCCAGGGCCTTGAGCCGGCGGCTCAAGGTTGCGTGGTTGACCTGCAGCCGGCGGGCGGCAAGCGTCAGCTTTCCGCTGCGCGCAACGGCCAGAAACGATTGCAGGAGGTCCCAGTCGAACATCATGGGTATGCGAATTTCTGCACATCAAAAGAGCCAAACTGACCCTATCCTCTAGCAAAAATTCATGCAATGAGTGGGGATAACAGCACGAAAATCCATGACGCAGCCCGGGAGGTCATCATGCGCGAGATCGGTCATTTCATTGGTGGAAAGCGTGTCGCGGGCACATCGGGCCGGTTTGGCGATGTCTTCGAGCCGATGACCGGCACGGTCGCGGCCAAGGTCGCGCTGGCAAGCAAGGCCGAAATGCGCGGGGCGATCGAAAATGCGGCCGCCGCGCAGCCCGCCTGGGCCGCCACCAATCCCCAGCGCCGGGCGCGGGTGCTCTTCAAGTTCCTGGAGCTGGCGCAGAAGGAATATGACAGCCTCGCGGAAATTCTGGCGCGCGAGCACGGAAAGACCATTCCCGACGCCAAGGGGGACATTCAGCGCGGACTGGAAGTCGTCGAGTTCGCCTGCGGCATCCCCCACCTGATGAAAGGTGAATATACCGAAGGCGCCGGACCCGGCATCGATGTCTATTCGATGCGCCAGCCGCTCGGCGTGGTCGCCGGCATCACGCCCTTCAACTTCCCGGCAATGATCCCGATGTGGAAATTCGCGCCCGCCATTGCGTGCGGCAATGCGTTCATCCTCAAGCCGTCCGAGCGCGACCCCGGCGTCCCGATGCGCCTCGCCGAGCTCATGTTCGAGGCAGGTCTTCCCGCCGGCATCCTCAACGTCGTCAATGGCGACAAGGAAGCGGTCGACGCGATCCTCGACGATGAGGACATCCGTGCCATCGGCTTTGTCGGCTCGACGCCGATCGCGGAATATATCTACACCCGCGCGACGGCGGCCGGTAAGCGCGCGCAATGCTTCGGCGGCGCGAAGAACCACATGATCGTGATGCCGGACGCCGATCTCGATCAGGTCGTCGATGCGCTGATCGGCGCGGGCTACGGCTCGGCGGGCGAGCGCTGCATGGCGATCTCGGTCGCGGTTCCGGTCGGCGAAGCGACCGCGAACAAGCTGGTGGAAAAGCTCATCCCGCGGGTCGAGGCGCTCAAGATCGGCCCTTCGACAGATCCTTCGGCAGATTACGGCCCGCTCGTGACCGCCCAGCATCTTGCCAAGGTGAAGGACTATGTCGCGCTCGGCGTGAAAGAAGGCGCCAAGCTCGTCGCCGACGGCCGCGACTTCAAGCTTCAGGGCTATGAGAACGGCTACTACATGGGCGGATGCCTGTTCGATCATGTGACCCCCGACATGAAGATCTACAAGGAAGAGATCTTCGGCCCCGTGCTGTCGATCGTCCGTGCCAAGACGTATGAGGACGCACTCGATCTTCCCACCAAGCATGCCTACGGCAACGGTGTTGCGATCTACACGCGCGACGGCGACGCGGCACGCGATTTTGCCGCGCGGGTCAATGTCGGCATGGTCGGCATCAACGTTCCCATTCCGGTGCCGCTCGCGTACTACACCTTCGGCGGCTGGAAGCGTTCCGGTTTTGGCGATCTCAATCAGCACGGTCCCGACTCGGTCCGCTTCTACACCAAGACGAAGTCGGTGATGTCGCGCTGGCCGTCCGGGATCAAGGACAAGGCCCAGTTCGTCATCCCGACGATGTAGGGCGCAGCACATGGATCAGTTTGCCCTCACAGCCGATCAGCTCGCGCTGAAAGACATGGCGCAACGGTTCGCCGCGGAAAAGCTCGCGCCCGGTGCCCTGGAGTGGGACGAGAGCAAGGAACTGCCGGTCGATATTCTGCGCGAAGCGGGTGCGCTCGGCATGGGCGGAATCTATGTGAAGGACGACGTCGGCGGTTCCGGGCTGACGCGCCTCGACGCCGCGCTGATCCTTGAATCGCTCTCGACCGCGGACCCCTCCGTCGCCGCGTTCGTTTCGATCCACAACATGGTGGCGTGGATGATCGACCGCTTCGGCAACGAGGCGCAGCGCGCGAAATACCTGCCGCACCTGTGCACGATGGAGCATCTGGGAAGCTACTGCCTCACCGAGGCAAGCGCGGGCTCGGACGCGGCGGCGCTCAAGTCGCGGGCGCGCCGCGAGGGCGACAGCTACATCCTCAACGGCGCCAAGCAGTTCATCTCCGGCGCCGGAACCTCAAATGTCTATGTCGTGATGGCGCGCACCGGCGCCGAGGGGCCCAGCGGCATATCGTGCTTTGTCGTCGAGAAGGACACGCCGGGCCTGAGCTTCGGCAAGAACGAGCGCAAGCTGGGGTGGGCGGCGCAATCGACGCGCACGGTCAATTTCGACGACATGCGGATTCCGGCCGGAAACCTGATCGGCAAGGAAGGCGACGGCTTCAAGATCGCGATGATGGGTCTCGACGGCGGGCGGCTCAATATCGCCGCATGCTCGCTGGGCGGCGCACAGGCCGCGCTCGACAAGACCATCGCCTATATGCGCGAGCGCAATGCGTTCGGCAATCCGCTGTCGAAATTCCAGGCGCTTCAGTTTCGCGTCGCGGACATGGCGACCGAACTCGCGGCCGCGCGATTGATGCTCTATAGCGCGGCGGCGGAATATGATCGCGGCGCGCGCGACACGCTGGTACGCTGCGCGATGGCAAAGCGCTTCGTCACCGATGTTGCGTTCAACGTCGCCAATGAAGCGCTTCAGCTTCACGGCGGTTATGGTTATCTCAGTGAATACGGGATCGAGAAGATCATGCGCGATCTTCGCGCGCATCAGATCATCGAGGGCACCAACGAAATCATGCGTGTGGTGATCGCGCGCAATCTATTGGGAAACTGATCCGTGAGCGAACTTCTTTCATCGCCCGATGCTGAAGTCGTCGTCGAGAAGATGGGCGCTCTTGTCGTGTTGCGCCTGAACCGGCCCAAGGCCATCAACAGCCTGACCCTGGGGATGCTGCGCCAGCTTGACGAGGCGCTCGCGCGCTTCGAGCACGACGACGGCGTCGCCGCAATCCTGCTTGAGGGCGCCGGCGAGCGCGGTCTGTGCGCGGGCGGCGATATTCGCGCCATCTACGACAGCGGCCGCGCGGGCGATGACGAGGCGCCGATGTTCTGGCGCGAAGAGTATCGTCTCGATGCGCGGATTGCCCATTATCCCAAACCTTATATCGCGGTGATGGACGGCATCACGATGGGGGGCGGCGTCGGCGTTTCGGCGCATGCGCGCCACCGCATCGTCACCGAGCGGACGAAATTTGCGATGCCGGAAGTGGGGATCGGTCTCGTGCCCGATGTCGGCGGCTCGTGGCTGCTGCCGCGCGCGCCCGATCAGATCGGAACCTATTTTGGCCTGACCGGCGAAACCTTCGGCGCGGGCGACGTGATCCTGTGCGGGCTCGCGGATTTTTACGTGCCGACCGGCAAGCTCGCCGCGCTCAAGGCGCAGCTTTCAGGTCTTGCGATTTCGTCCTCCACGGCGCGCGAGGTCGAGACGGTCATGCGCGCCAGCGCGGAGGCGCCGCCGCCCGCGCGACTGGAACCGCACCGCAAAGAGATCGCGGCGCTCTTCGCGCACAGCAAGGTCGAGGATATTCTCGCCGCGCTCGATGCGGAGGGCAGCGAATTTGCGCAGGCCGCAGCCAGGACGATCCGCACGCGCTCGCCGACAAGCCTCAAGCTTGCCCTGCGCCTGATGACGCTGGGGCGTAAGAGCGCCTCCCTTGAGGAGTGCCTGGTGCGCGAATACTGGGTCGTGACCGGCATCCTGCAGGGCAAGGATTTTTACGAGGGCGTGCGCGCCGCGGTGATCGACAAGGATCGCAATCCGCGCTGGTCGCCGGCCACCCTTGAAGAGGTCGCCGACAAAGACATCGAAGCACTGTTGAGGCCGAACAAGAACCCGGCCCTCGCATTCTAAGGGAGGTCCGTCATGACATCGCAGAAAATCGCTTTCATTGGCCTTGGAAATATGGGGGGGCCGATGGCGGCGAACCTCGTAAAGGCCGGTTTCGACGTCGCCGCGTTTGATCTGAGCGCGCCCGCGCGCGATCAGGTGGCCAAGGCGGGCGTGCCCGTCGCGGCCACTGCGGCAGAGGCCGTGCGCGGCCGCGATGTGCTGATCACGATGCTGCCCGCCGGGCGCCACGCGGTGGCCGTCGCGGGCGAGCTTGCGCCGCTGCTCGCCAAGGGCGCGCTCATCATCGACAGCTCGACCATCGACGTCACGTCCGCGCGGCGTGTCCATGAGATCGCGGTCGAGCACGGCTGCGTCGGTCTCGATGCGCCGGTCTCGGGCGGCGTCGGAGGCGCGAGCGCGGGGACGCTGACCTTCATGGCAGGCGGAACGCCGGAAGCCTTCCAGCGCGCCGAGCCGATCCTCGCCAAGATGGGCAAGAAGGCCGTGCATTGCGGCGGCGCGGGCGCCGGGCAGGCGGCCAAGATCTGCAACAACATGATTTTGGGAATCTCGATGGCCGGCGTGTGCGAAGCGTTCGCGCTCGCGGAAAAGCTCGGGCTCTCGGATCAGGCGCTGTTCGACGTTGCATCGAGCTCGTCGGGCCAGTGCTGGTCCTTGACGAGCTATTGCCCGGTGCCGGGCCCGGTGCCGACGTCGCCCGCCAACAACGGATACAAGCCCGGCTTTGCCGTCGCGTTGATGCTGAAGGACCTGCGGCTCGCGCAGGAGGCCGCGCTGCAATCGGGCGCGGTGACGCCGCTCGGCGCGCAGGCGGCGCAGCTTTACGCGCTGTTCCAGGAGCTGGGGCATGGCGGCGACGATTTTTCCGGTATCATCAATTTCTTCCGCGGGACTTCGGCGCCGACCGCCCGCTGAACGGAAACAAGGAACGCCATCATGGAAACCATTCTGCTGACCATTCACGGCCGCGTCGCGCTCATCACCCTCAACCGCCCCGAGGCGCTCAACGCGATCAACAGCCAGCTGACGAAGGAGGTTCTCGAAACCGCCGAGCAGCTCGACGCCGACGAGAATATCGGATGCATCGTCATCACCGGATCGGCCAAGGCCTTCGCCGCCGGCGCGGACATCAAGGAGATGCAGCCGCGCAGCTATGTCGACATGTACAAGTCCGATTGGTTCGCGTCGTGGAATCGCCTGGCGGCGATCCGCAAGCCGACGATCGCCGCCGTGTCGGGCTTCGCGCTGGGCGGCGGGTGCGAGCTGGCGATGATGTGCGATTTCATCCTGGCGAGCGACACCGCAAAGTTCGGTCAGCCCGAGATCAAGCTGGGCGTTATGCCCGGCATGGGCGGCAGTCAGCGGTTGACCAAGCTGATCGGCCGCAGCAAGGCAATGGAGCTGTGCCTGACGGGGCGCATGATGGACGCGGTCGAAGCGGAGCGGGCCGGGCTCGTCGCGCGCATTGTTCCGGCGGCAGAGCTCCTTGATGATGCACTCAAGACGGCCGCGGCGATCGCGGCGATGTCGCTCCCGGCGGCGATGATGGTCAAGGAAGCGGTCAACCAGGCCGAGGAAACCGGGCTCGCGGAAGGCCTGCGCTTCGAGCGGCGGGTGTTCCACTCGCTGTTTGCATTCGAGGACCAGAAAGAGGGCATGGCGGCGTTCAGCGAACGGCGTCCTCCAAATTTCCGCCATCGCTGACGCGACGCCCGTTCACACTCTCGTCGCCGGGCGTGCTACGCTCGCGGTGCATCTGCGTTCATAACAGGCGGCGAAAACGTTGAATGGCGGATAACTTGTTGTTTCTGAGCGGCGGGGGACGAATGGGCGAGGCCGTCCGTGCGTTCGACTGGTCGAAGACGCCGCTTGGCCCGCCTGCCGAATGGCCCGCCGCCTTGAAAATCGCCGTCGGGCTCATCCTCAGCTCGGAATTTCCCAAATGCATCGTTTGGGGACCGGAGCTGACGGCCATTTACAATGACGCGTTTGTGCCGATTCTTGGTGACAAGCCCGAGCCGCTGGGTCGTCCGTTCTGCGAAATCTGGAGCGAGGCGTGGGAGCAGATCGGGCCGATCGCGACCGCGGCCTTCGAGGGACGCGCCACCTTCATCGAGGACTATCCGCTCGTCGTCCATCGTGGCGAAAATCCCGAGCAGGCGTATTTCACATTCTGCTACAGCCCGATCCGCGACGAGCATGGACGCACGCTTGGCATGATGGATACCGTGATCGAGACCACCGCGAAGGTCGAGGCCGAGAAGCAGGTCGCCTTGGTGAACGCCGAACTCGCGCATCGGATGAAGAATACGATTTCGGTCATCTCGGCGATCATCAATCAGACACTCATCGACGGGGTGCCGCTGGACGTGGCGCGCACGTCGCTTGAAGAAAGACTGGCGGCGCTCGGCAACGCCCATGCGTCCCTTACGCAGTCGCGCTGGGTCAGCGCTCCGGTCCGTGATGTTGTCGAGGGCGCGCTCGTGGCACACGTTTCGGACGGCGAACGCGTCACACTCAGCGGTCCGAACATTCAGCTTCCCGCGCGTCAGGCGATGACGCTCGCGCTCGCCGTCAACGAACTTGCGACCAATGCGTCCAAGTATGGCGCGTTGAGCGATCCGAACGGGAATGTCTCCATCGCGTGGAGCGCGCCGCCGCTTCCGCTCGATGGAAGCTTCCGGTTCACCTGGATCGAACGCGGCGGCCCGTCCGTCGTCCCACCTACGCGGACAGGCTTTGGCTCGCTTCTCATCGAACGCATCATGGCGCGCGATTTCGGCGGCAAGGTCAAGCTGGACTATGCGCCGACCGGCCTGACATGCGAACTGGAGACCGCGATGGCGAGACTGCGCCAATAGCCGATCCGGTGCCGCTTGCGCGCCCGCTCACTTCCACGGCGTGACGGGAGGAACTTCACAAGGACCCTCGACGTCGACCGTGCCGAAATCTGCCGGGCTGACGATCTCGAGATATTCCATGTCGGGCGAATAATCGAACAGGTAGTGCGTGATGCCCGGCCGCTGGTGCACGCAGTCGCCGGCCTCGACCAGTGTTTCCTTGTCGCCATACATGAAGCGCGCCCAGCCTTTCATCATGATGACGATCTGAAAGTCGGCGACATGCCGATGCCAGCCGGTTCCGTTTTCAGGGGGGAGATTGGCCTTCACCAGATGGGCGATCACCTTGCCTTTGGTGGCGTCGGCGATGCCGAGATCGCGGTACAGGAAAAAGTCGCGCAGGCCCTCCGTGCGATATTCCGTGTCTCCGGGTTTGACGTGGGAGAACGTGGTTTCGCCATCGGGTTTCGTTGCCGTCATCGTTGCAGTCATAACAAGAGCTCCATTCGTTTCACCGGACAGAATGCTTGGACCTGATGATGGCCACGTTGTCTTAGCTCATTGAGAGCACCAGGTTACGGATTACCGGGTAGATCTGCCCATTCCACCTTTTGCCACTGAACGTTCCATAGTGCCCCACCCCGGCCTGCAGGTGATGGCGCCGCAGATGAGGGCGCAGGCTGCGGCATAATTCGTGTGCCGCGGCCGTCTGGCCGACCGAGCAAATGTCGTCGCGCTCGCCTTCCACCGTCAGCAATGCGGTGTGGCGGATCGCGCCCGGGTCCACTTTCCGTCCGCGATAGGTCAGCTCGCCCTTCGCCAGCAGCGCGTCCTGAAACACCGTCTTGACCGTCTCGAGGTAAAATTCCGCCGGGAGGTCGAGGACCGCGAAATACTCGTCGTAGAAATTCGCGATCGCCTGCGCTTCCTTTTCACGCCCGTTGGCCAGGTGGTCGTAGAGGTTGCGGTGCGCATCGCGATGCTTGTCGACGTTCATCGACATGAAGGCATAGAGCTGAACGAAGCCGGGATAAACGCGCCGGCCCGCGCCCGGAAATTTGAACGGCACCGGCGAGATCAGCTTCTCCTCGAACCATTCGATCGGGCGCGACATCGCCAGCTCGTTCACCGTGGTCGGCGCGATGCGCGTGTCGATCGGTCCTGCCATCAAGGTGACGCTGACCGGGAGCGCCGGGTTGCGGTCCTCCGACATGATGGAGGCCGCGACCAGCGTCTGCACGCAGGGCTGGCAGACCGCCAGCACGTGCGCGCCTGGCCCCAGATGCTCCGTGAAACGAATGACGTAGTCGACGTACTCATCAAATCCGAAGCGCCCCTGGGCGCGCGGAATGTCCCGGGCGTTCTTCCAGTCCGTGATGTAGACGTCGTGATCGCGCGACAGGGTTTCGACCGTCTTGCGCAGAAGCGTCGCGAAGTGGCCCGACAGCGGCGCCACCACCAGCATGCGCGGCTGCTCGGCGACGCCGTCCTTGGCAAACCGGACAAGATTGCAGAACGGCAGCGAAAGGACGGTTTCCTCGCGCACCGGGACGTCCTCGTTGTCGACCTTGACGGATGAGATGCCATAAGTCGGGCGGGTGTGGGTGAGCCGGGTGCGGGCGGTCAGCTCCATCAGGGCGGACAGGCTGCGCACGACGGCAAGATCGCTCACCCCGCGCATGACGTTTCCCATGGCGACACCGGCGCGTGCCATGGTGCGGAATGGCTCGGAAGCATCGGCATAGACCTGATACGCGTCGTACAGCATGCGGTTTGGCTTCCCATTCGCGTGGCGGGTGCCGGGCCGAACCCTTCGCCGCGCCTCCCTCGATACCACCAAGGAAGGCTAGTGCTTTTTATTTTGCACTGCAATATAACTTACATGGAACAGTCAAAGAGACGCAACGGGGCGCGAACACGTGAAGCAATCGCGAGCAAGCAAGGCGGCGGCGGACAAGACCCGCCCCGTGCTGACCATATCGAGCAAGAATTACTCGTCCTGGTCCCTTCGGGGATGGCTGCTGTGTCAGCTGGCCGGGCTAGAGGTTGAAGAACAGGTCGCCTCCCTTGACGACCGCAGCAATCGCGCCGAGTTGCTTCTCCTGGCGCCCTCCGTGCTGGTGCCCCGGCTCGATCAGGACGGGGTGAGCGTGTGGGATACATTGGCGATCGCGGAGTATCTGGCAGAGCGTTATCCAGAAGCGGAACTGCTTCCCAAGGACCGTATCGCGCGCGCGCATTGCCGTTCGATTTCGGGAGAAATTCACGCCGGGTTCTACAATCTGCGTTCGGCGCTTCCGATGAATCTGAAGGCGCGCTACCAGAACTTCAAGATTTTCGCGGGTGCGCGCGGAGATATCGAACGTATACAGACGATTTGGGCCGAATGCCTTGATGCGTGGGGTGGTCCGTTCCTGTTCGGCAAGCCGACCATGGCCGACGCGATGTTCGCCCCCGTCTGCACCCGCTTCGTCACCTACGATGTACCGATCTCCAAAGTCACCAAGGCGTATTGCGACACGATCCTGAGCTGGCCGCCCATGGTCAAGTGGATCGAGGATGCCAGGAACGAGCCCGAGGAAGTCGAAGAGCTCGACATGGAGTTCTGATCGGGCGGGCTGGCCCGGGGGACCGGGCGGCCATCTTATGTGACGGTTTTTCGTCCATGCGATGTACACAGATGAATTGAGGGCTTGGCGGGACGCCGGCCCCGGGCCGCGGCCCAAAACGGGTAGGGCTTGCCAAACCGGCCATTCGTGATTATCTCTTTGCCATCGACCTTTGGCCGGACTATCGGGCCGTTACGCCTTCGCTGAATACTAGGCGCACGTTCAGACTCCCCAAAAATCGACAAACGGGCTCATTGAATGCAGAGGCGCTCGGTGGGCTGAGATGCACGGATATCAGCGAAAGGACATCCAATGACAGTCGGTACCGTCAAATTCTACAATGATCAAAAAGGCTATGGCTTCATCGCGCCGGATGATGGCGGCAAGGACGTTTTCGTTCACGCCACCGCTCTGGAGCGTGCCGGCATGAGCGGCCTGCGGGAAGGCCAGAAGGTCTCGTTCGAGACCCAGGAAGACCGCAAGACCGGCAAGATTGCCGTCTCGACCATCCAGGCTGCGTAGTCGCGCACGCCATCATCACAGTGATGTGATCTTGTCGAAAAGCCGCCCCTTGTGGGCGGCTTTTTGCATGACGCGCGGGCGGCGTCCTACTTCGCCGCGCGGCCGCGCTGCAGGATTCCTTCGCGGCGCTGCGCCACCGCGCTCGGCGACACGGCGCCGTTGTGCAGTGCGGCGCGCGTCGCCTCCAGGGTCAGGGCTTCGCCCAGCGGCAGCGCATATCCGTCATCGATCAGCGATTTCAGCGCCGCGATCGTCTCCGCGGGTGCGGC
>Ga0209643_1002456_pt1 | contig 11974 bp, 9 predicted proteins | sample AutmiccBRH37_all_FD_187383 | JGI IMG/M metagenome (GOLD analysis project Ga0209643, IMG submission 187383) | Deep subsurface microbial communities from Mt. Terri, Switzerland - Autotrophic microbial communities BRH/37_all (SPAdes) (version 2) | ecosystem: Environmental > Aquatic > Deep subsurface... | reverse complement strand
TAGTAACTTTTTGGCACCTATAATGGTCACTAAAAATATATCTATTGAATAAGACATTTTTCAATAGTTTCAATTAGCAATGTTTTTGAAATTGGTTTCGTCAAATAAGCGGCAGCTCCAGCTTCTGTAGCAAGAATTCTCTGTTTTGAGTAAACTCTTGATGTTACGGATATTATTGGAATGGATGAGTATTTTGGAGTAGACTTGAGTTCCCTAATTAACATTAGTCCATCTTTCGAACCGGCAAGCCCAATATCCATTAGAATCACCCCATATTCAGATTCTCTTAATTTTTCCATTAAAGTCATTTCAGATACACAAAAAGAAAGGTCGTAGCCAACTAACATTCTTCGAAATATCTTCTGACTTTCCTCTTCGTCCTCAACTATTAATATTTTTTTATTACTTACTGATTTCATAATATTCTCAATCAATTATATATGAATTGGAAGCGAAACGATAAAAGTGCTTCCTTTGGTTAATTCACTTTCTGCCCATATTTTCCCATTATGGGCTTCAACAATTCTTTTTACAATAAATAATCCTAGACCTGTGCTTTTTTCTCCGGCAGTGCTTTTTGTGCTAGTCTTCTTAAATGGCTTAAATAAAAGATTCAGTTCTTCTTTATCTATTCCTTGACCTTGATCGGTAACCGAAATAATCACATTTGTCTCGTCTAATTTAAGACCAACATTAATTATTGTGTTTGCCTGCGAAAACTTAATAGCATTTGTAATAAGATTTGTCATTACTTGCTCAATTTTGTTTTTATCTATTTGCATCATCAGGTTTTCACAGTTCGTCGTAAAATTTATTGTTATATTTTTCTTCTGAGCTAAAAATCTATTACGTTTTACGTTTTGATCTATAAAATAGATTAAGTCTATTTGTTCCAGAATTAAATTAATTTCACCGGCTTCAATTGAAGAAACATCCAATAGATCCGTTACCAGGTTAAGCAGAAATTTGCTTAAAGATTTTATCTGTCCAATAAATTCGATTTGTTCTTGAGAGAGATTTTCTCTTTCTTCTTCAATAAATTCTACGAAATTATAAATAAAACCGAGTGGATTTCTTAAATCGTGAGCAGCCATTCCAAGAAATTGATTTTTAAGAGTATTTAATTCTGCCAACTCAATATTCTTTTTTGTAAGCTCTCTTTGCGTGTTTACCAATTCATTATTTAACCGGCTTATTTCATCAAATAAATAACTGCTTTTATCAATCTTTGATTCTTCCGGCCCGGTTTGAACTTTCTCTAAAGCTCTTATTTTATTTATCTGCTCATTATTCATCTGAGCTATACCGGATAGAAACTTATTAAAATCAACTTTATTTTTTGAAGCAAGAATTGTAATAGAATCGTCAATTAAAACACCGCCAAAATAGTACGGTTCAAGTGAAAATTCCGGTTTAAGAAACAACTCCCAACCAAATGAAGCAGATCTTTTCTTAATCTCGACAATAAAATCCAGCACCTTGCCAATCGATTCTTGATTGAATAGCTCTACAAATAGTTTTCCATTTGTAACCGTCTCGCCGGATTCGAATTTACTGTAGTGAACCATATTGATTCTTCCGTCAAGCTCACATGTAATTAACAATCCTTTGTCTGTGTAGATCATATTTCATTCAATTTAAGAATTCATTTGCAAGATTTATTGCGCTTAGTGCATCCATCGCATGCCCATCTGCGCCCACACTTTGCCATAGATTATCTGCCAGATTAAAAGGATAACCGCCCACAAGTATTTTAACATAATTAGTCTTAGGATTCTTTCTTACACTATTAATCAAATCTGAAACAGTGCTAAGATTAAAAGTCATAGTTGTAGATATAGCAATCACTTCCGGTTTATAAACTTCAATGGCTGAAATGAAGCTATTCTGTGGAGTATTAGCTCCAAAGAAATAGGAATTCCATCCATCCATTTCAAATAAATCCGCTACCATTCGGGCTCCTATTTCATGTAGTTCGCCTGAGGCGCAAGTAATAATAATTTTCTTTTCTTTTTTAGTTGAAGAGAATAGATAGGGATAAAGCTGAGACATAATAAGCTGGGTGGCTGCGGTAATAAAATGTTCCTGCGCAACGGTTATTTTGCCCATCTGCCACAATCTTCCGGTTTCCTTTTGTGTTGCCTGAAAAATATTTAAGTAGATATCTTTTATCGAAATTCCCTTATTGACAATTTCTAATATTAAATCCAGCGCATCTTTTTTGTTTCCATCTATTAAGAAATTTAAATAGTCGGATGCAATAGTATTTAACGGATTAGATTCCAGAATGAAAGATGCAAGCTCAGCGCTTTGACTTTTGAATTTATCAATTCCTTCATTTACATACCTGTTGGTTAATGCTGCCATCTCAGAATTCATGTTCGAAGCGAGAGTATCTCTCAAAATTTCTAAATTCAGAATAATATCATTTAGATCAATAGGTAAAGTAGAAAAAAATATTTTAGCCCAGCTCAAATATTCGTTAAAGAGAATTGGTTCATCGGCAGCAATTGATTCCGCCAAATAACTGAAATGAAATGCAGTATCTTCTAAGTATAATTTTTTGTGCCTTTCACTATACTGCTCTTTTAATCGGGGTTGAAGTAAAAATTGTTTTTCAAGAATTATCAGCGGCAAACTACTTTTTAAATCTAGGATCTTTTGCGAAGTTTCTCTATTAAGGTTTTCCATACTGCCTCCTCTTAAAATCAATCGGAATATAAATATACTGCCCCATCATTTTCTATATTATTAATGGTTGTATAAAATGTTTCATCCATCTTCACTTCAAAAGTTTTAGGTTCCAGATACCTTGCAATTATCTCAACCGATTCATCTTCAAAGAAGCGCAACTTGACATAATTATAAACATACCCATAACGCGGATGAGAAATAAGAATATTTTCCGAAGATGAAATGAATGCTTTTTTATTATTAACGGCACCGACATCAAAATATTCAAATAATTTTAATTCCATACCGCCAATAGCTTCCGGAGCTTTTTCATCTTTACCGGCAATCACTAATCTGCAATTTGAATAATGAATAATAACTTTAACACTTTGCCCTGATTTGAGGGCCGTTAATAATTCTTGAAAACTATTAATCTTATTTGGCGTACAAAATGCAATGCCGGTATAGGTTGCCATTATTGCAGCCGTTAAACATATTTTTCGCGCTATTCGATAACAAACGTTATTAGAAGTTCTCATAGTTACTCATAATCATTTTTATTTTACTTGCTCCGATTTCTCTGAATAAAAATATAATTATACATTAATCAATTAGTATAGATTATAAACTCGAATAATATTTTTCCAACAACAAGGTAAATTCAGCAACAGAAATGGCTGCTGAATTATCATTGGTAATTACGTTCGCATGATTAAATACGTAATTGCTTCTTTAAGTGTTTTATTCAATACAGGCTTTGTAATAAAAAGGTCTGCACCTGAATCCAATGCCATCTCCCTCATTTTTGTTTGAGCATGTGCTGTCAAACAGATTATTGGCGTATTCTTAGTAGAAGTTATTCCTCTAATTTCCTTAATAAATTCCAATCCATTCTTTCTTCCCTTAATGGATACGTCTATTATCATTACGCAGTATTTCTTATCTGAATATTTTTCGTGATACTCTTCGGAAGAGCTGCATATATCAGTTTCAAAATCTTTCCTAAATATTTTTCTCATCAAATCTTGGGAATATATATCATCTTCAACAATAAGTATCTTTTTCATTTTATCTCCGGGTTGCTAAACGTAACTTTAAAAGTAGAACCAATATTTTTTTTACTTTCAACTTCAATTACGGCATTATTTATTTTACAGTATTTTTCCACTAGTGCTAATCCTAACCCATTTCCGTCATAACTTCTGGAATATCCATGCTCTTCTTGAACAAATGGTTCAAATATATGTGAAAGAAATTCCGGACTCATCCCTACGCCTGTATCTTTTATTTGCACAAAGATGTTTCCTGTTTCATTTATATCCAACAGAATTTCAATGTAGCCATGATTTGAATATTTAATAGCGTTGTCAATCAAATTAGCAAATATCTGTTTGATGCTGTATTCATCAGCTTGAATCTGCCGGGCATCCATCTTATTGGTAAATGTAATTCTCAGACCTTTTGTTTCAGCTGATCTTTTATGTTCAGCAATCAATGGGTTAATAATATCCTTGCCCAAATCAATATATGTTAAATCTGGTTTATACCCGCCGGTTTGTAATTCGGAATAATTCAGAATTATCTCTATTGTTCTTATTATTCGTTCAGATGCTAAGCCTATTGCATTGAAACATTGCTTCACCTCATCATCTATATTGTCATTTAATATTTCACTCAGGTATTCAACGTTTCCGTTAATAACATTTAAGGGCGTTCTAACTTCGTGAGACATCTGAGAAAGGAATTCCGTTTTTAGTTTATCGGATTGCTCAGCTCTTTCTTTTGCAATAAATAATTCTTTCTCGTTACGTTTGCGCTCGGTAATATCACGGAATGACCAAACACGTCCATAAATAGAATTTGCCAATATTAAGTGATAAGAAGATCTTTCGATTATTCGTCCATCTTTAAATAATAGAGTATCGTAATCTGACTCTGTAGTATTATTTAACTTATTTACTTTATTTAAAAATTCTATGGGATTGATTAATTGTTCGAGAATAAAATTTAAAAGAATATTTTCATCTTTAGAATCGATAATTTCTTTTGGAATGCCCCATAATTCAGTAAAGCGTTTATTTGTTTTTATAATCTTATTGTTTTTATCAACAGCTAAAATACCATCATTTGTAGATTCTAAAATAACTCTAAGATTTTCTTCACTCTCTTTTATCAATTTTTCATTTTTCATTCTCTTAAAAGCAATCCCTAATGACATCGCTATTTTTTCAAAGAAATGGATCATTTCAAGTGTGAACTGGTTTGTACGTTTATCATTCAGCTGGAGAATGCCAATTGTTTCATCACTATTAATTAAGGGTATTAAAGCTACAGATTGATAACCTGCTCCATTGCAGTGGTTACGTGTTGTTGCCTGCAGTTCTTCTTCTGTGCTATTTGCTAGTAACTCTGTGGTATTGTTGGACCAGAAACTTCCTTTGGTAGTAAAAAATGGTAATAATGGATCTGTTCGCTTAGAAATGATGTTCCCACACATACATTCTAAATGTGGTTTTCCATTATCATCATATATAATATCCCCGTTTTTGTCCCTAGAACATAGGAATCTTTCCTTCGAAACAAATATTTCAGATAACCCATTAACAGCATAGTACGGATAGTCATCACCTTCTTTTAAACGAATAGCAACCGCATCAAAATTTGTAAATTTTTTTATCTCTGTTAGAATATCATTAATAATTTTATGCCAATCATTTGGCCGGTTTAAGATTGCCAATATTTTTGCTATAAATATTTGTCTATGCTTTGCAAGTAGTCTTTCTGAAATGTTTCTAATATTACATTGAATTACTTTTTTTTCATTTACTAAATAAACATTGCTTATAAATTCAACATTTATCTTTCTCCCATCAGCCGTTTCAAGCGGCAAATTTTCATAACGAATATATTCTTGCTGCTGTAATTCTAAAAAATTATCATAGTTTGCTACAACATCTTTGAAGAATCCAATTTCCCAAATTGCTTTCTCAATAAATTCTTCACGCGAATAACCAAGTAACTCAATCAGAAATGGATTCACATCCACAATCTTTCCGGTCTCGGCATCAAGAATTAGAATTCCATCTTTTGCAGATTCAAAGAGCCTGCGGTACTTAATTTCTGAAGCCATTATTTTTTTTTGTGCCTGCTTATATTCAGTAATATCGCGCACAACAGAAACAGCACCAATAATATTGCCATCTGAATCTTTTACCGGTGCAGCATTAATCCTACGGTATCTAAATTCACCCGTTGTTGGTATTTGAACAATCTCCTCATGGTTGAGAACTGTATCACCTTTAAGTGCTTTCAACGTTGGATGTTCTTCTACCAATAGTGGAGTTCCATCCGGCCGTAAAATATTTAGACTGCTGATAAATTCTTCTACTTTTATCATCACATTAGAACTTAGTCCAAAGGTTTTTATAGCAATTGGATTGGCAAGCGTATATATTTTGTCTTTATCTGCAAACCACACTTCAGCTGTCATACTGTTAATTAAAGATTCCAGCATGCTTTTTTCTATTTCAACACTATTTAGAAGTGACTTTATTTTCTCTTCTGCTAACTTTCGTTCTTTTATTTCATGATTAAGTAGATCGTTTGATTGAATAAGAAAGTCGGCATCTTTTTTAAGTTGAGTTCTTTGGCGAGTAATTTCTAAATGTGTTTGAACACGGACAAGAACTTCTTCGACTATAAAAGGTTTTGTTATAAAATCCACTCCGCCAACTTCAAACCCGCGAAGTTTTTCTTCGGTTTTATCTAGTGCGCTTAAAAATATTATTGGGACTAAACAGGTTTTTTCATTTGCTTTTAATTGAGTGCATACTTCGTATCCATTTATATCCGGCAGTATAATGTCTAGTAAGATTAAATCCGGCAGTTCATTATTTACAGAGGCAATTGTTTCATATCCTGTTTTTACTGCTCGCACCTTATAACCGTGGTCGGTTAGTATTTTTGAAAGTAGATGAAGATTTACCAACATATCATCTACGATCAGAATTGTTTCTATCTCATTATCAGTGCTCATAATTTTCCTCAGATTTTCAAAAATCTCTATAATGGCTTTTAGAATTATTATTAATTCCTTGACTGATTGCTAATCCTAATATTATTAGCTCAAGTCACTAAAAATCTTAGCAATGTACGCGAAGTAACATTTTTCCATTTCATCTTCTTCCTTTACCATCTAAACTCAGCCTAAAATTATCAATATCAAATAATGAAAATTATCAGCACAGGATACCATACACTTTTTTATTACCAATTGCAAGTACCCGTTTAAAAATGAACGTCCTAAAATGACTCAAGCACTATTATTGCACGTTCACAATCTGCGCAATTATCAGAAATAATTAGTTTAATATTCATTTTCTATTTAATACAAAAATGGATATTTCTTGACAAAAACTTAATTCTGTTCAAAAACTGACCACTATTATGGATTCTCCATATCTGTTTTGGACTTGATTTAGTCGGATATAAAAATGGTTAAAGTGAAATTAAAATAGCTTAGGGTGGGTCAATTATGGTGGGAATTTTTATAATATTTTGAATGTTATGATGGTCAGTTTTTGGCGGAATTGTGGTCAATTTTCAAGTAGAATTAACATCTATTGAGCTGTAAAATAAGATTATACTGAAATGCGTTGAGATCGAGACCTCGCATTTTGGGAAGATATTAAGATCGATGGAGAAACTGCCACCATTAACCGACCTGACGCGAGTATATCTCTATATCTAGGTTTTTCTTATCCATTTTTAAATTAGTTTATTATATGATGATAGTAGCTATATATTCAAGAGTTTTAACTAAGAACAATGGACAAGACACACAAAACCAAATTATTCAGCTAAAAAAGTTTTGCAAATCAAACAACTATCAGATTTACAAAATCTATGAAGACCACGAGTCGGGCTCCAAAGGAAGAAAAGAAAGAGCTTCTTTTGATATGTTGTTTAAGGAAGCCCATCAACGAAAATTTCAGATGATAATCTTTTGGAGTATCGACCGATTTTCGCGCGAAGGAATTTTTAAGACGATGATGTATTTAAAGCAGTTGGATGAGTATGGTATAAAATTTCATAGTTACACTGAAGAATATCTCACAACCGATAACGAGCTTGTCTCAAACATTCTTTTATCGGTAATGAGCTACTTTGCAAAACTTGAAAGAGAAAAGATATCCGAACGAACTAAAGCCGGATTAGAAAAAGCCCGTCTTAATGGAAAACAGATCGGTCGCCCTGGAAAAGAAAAAATGAAGGAAAGGATATTATTAGAGCTAAGAAAGAATAATTCAATCCGGGGAGTAGCAAAACTTTTGAATATTTCGACCGGAACGGTGATGAAATATTCTACATAAGGATTAATTATTTTGATTTAGCATTATCAATTCTCTTCTTGATATAATTTGTCTGTTTTACATAAGAAAACAAAAATAAGAATCCTACCATGGCAACAACCAATAGAAGAGAAATTTTTGTATCAATTAAATAATATATTTCGATAATATTCCAAAGTTTGGATAAGAATAGAAGGACAATTGCGGATAATATAGTTCTATACATATTATTAACTTCTGATAATAAATCTATTTTGGGATCCTTTTTTGAAGAGCTAATGAAATCTGAATAATCGGCAAACTTTAATAGCTTGGTTTTTCTTAAAAAAGGTTCAATAACTATCGACCCAAAGCGACTGATAACCAATCCAATAAAGTAATATTTGAATAATTCCGTTACAATATCATCACCGATTAAATTATAGGGGGTAAGTGTATTCAGTACCTGTGTGAATATAATTCCTGGGAATAAATAGTTGAAAATGTTATACGATGAAATCTTCTCGATTATTTCTTTCATAAAAAACTCCTTTACTATTACTGTCCAAATATATAAGGGTGTAGCTTCTTAGTTGTTACTACAAGAATGAACGTAGGGTATGGAATTCTATCCAAGCTTTTACGCAATTCTTTAATCGCTTGTTTATCAACGATACTTAACGAACCATCTTTCCCTGGGTGTGTATGCCACTCTCCAACAAAATCTATCATATTACCAGTCCTTTTTCTAACTTTTTCTAATATTTCTGGAATATCTTTTACTCCTCTTTTAAAACAGTATGGTTTTTTTACGCTATCTTCAGGAGCATCAATGACTCGAGTCACATAAATAATCTTTCTCTTAAAATCTATTCTACCAAGCAACAATCCCCCTGTTTCGTTTGGAATATTTTCAAAGAGTTGCTGTGATAAATAGGAATAACTTTCCTCAGAAATTCTCAACTGCCAACTTCTATCATTGTCAAACCATCTCTCCATTACTTTACCGAATTCTATTTTTTCAGTTAGAAGTTTTTTGCTACCATGCTCATTAAGTCTTTTTGTTAAGTAAATAAAGCCCCTTTCGCTTTCTTCTAGTTCTTTTATGCCAAGAGAAAACAAAGCAGTATGTAACGAAATGATATCATCAGACATTCTAACGGTTTCAGAGTTACAGCTAGCACCAACATTTATTTCCTCGAACTCAAAGCCTCCGCTTTTAATGTTATCATAATATTGTTTCAACCAATTTGCTAGGTAATCATCTTCAACAGCTCTGTCATAAAGTTGAATTGTTAAATCATCAAGCCGTGGGCTTCTTTCCTTACCTTCTTTCTTTAGGATTCCAATATTACCATTCCATGCAATTTCACACCTATATACATGCTTCGAAATTCTTCTATGATCAGATATATAGTTTTGAAATACATGGGAAGCAGTAGAATCTATTATTCTTTCAACTTGATAATCTTTTGATTCGAACTTTTCAAGAAATTCTTCTCCTTTTTTTTCGATAATGTCAAATTTAAAATCGTGGTCTGCTTTATAAATGTCATCAATTTCTTTTTTTATTGCCTCACCTTTATTTTTCCCTACACTACGAGAAAACAAAGCATGACGAACTAGGTTATGGGGAGATAATTTATCATCATCAACAACTACTATGTTATTTAGCCCGCCCCTTGCTAGGTGCATAATTAACTTGGAACCTACTGCCCCGCACCCAAAAACTAAAGTTTTATTTGTGTCCGCTAGTTCTGAATTTGACAAAAACTTGGACAGTTCTAATGTTACTGGTTTTCGGTTTGAAAGCATCGAAACAGTGCTATCACCATTAATTGATAACTCCACACTATTATTCTCCAATGAATTTAATACTACAAAATTCAAGAACTCTACATTGTATTTGTATCCTATTAGTTTTCGTGGTCTTCTAATCGCAATAGTAATAGGAATTCCTTTTAGGAAATTAAATCCTAGAGATAAATATTCATTTATTGCTTTTTCAATGTTAATATCAATTCTGTTACAGAATTCTATTAAATCCGAATATTTTTCTGGCATTTCTCCGAAATAGTCGGTTGATACAAAGTCCATTTTGGGATATAAAAGAATTCCAAACGTAACTTTAATTTCTTTACTTAACTCTTCAAAGAATTGTTTCGCTTCCTCATATTTATCTTTTGCGAGTATTCCATTTGATTTAATAGAATAGCTCTTATTCTCTTTTTCTAAAAGACTGTCTTTTGAGATTTCATACATAATAAATCGAAAAGATTCTTCCCCATTCAAAGCGTGATTATTAAACTCTTCATAATCATAGACTATATAACCAATCGAATTTTCAATCCGAGTAATTTCGAATTCGTCACCTTGACCCAATTTTATTAATCTATCCGCAGAAGCATCTCTTAACCACTCTCTAATCCTTTCAATATATTCTGTGAGTGTATGTTCCGCATACCACTCATTAATGCTTCCCCGATGTAAACAAAAAGAAGGAGGCGAATTTTTCCATACTGGATTCATGTGAGACAGTTTTGACATTGGAAAGTCTCTTCTGTCACTATATACCTTCGGAGCCTGTTGTCTCCATAAATCATGTTTAATTCTAATAAATACTGGTTCCACTTCCCTGATATCAACGTTGTTAAATGTTCCCCTCGTTGGTAAGGGTATTCTTAAAGAAAAGGATATTCCTATATCGCCACAATATGAAAATACGTTATAGGCTTGTTCAATAAATAATGTTGAAACCTTGTCCAATTCCTGTTTTAATCCTACTGGATAGTGTTTCTCTTTTATATTTTCATATTCAGAAGAAAATAATTTAGTTTCCATAAGTCTTGGGTTGGCTTACTGCTTCTCCAATTAAGAGAGATTTCGTTCCGCTCTTTGTTTTTTTGTTTGTTCTTTGTGGTCCAGTGCTTTTAATTTCAAACTCAATTGGTTCTGGAGGTTTTGTTCCAGAATCGGTTGCCGTATTAAGAAAACATTTTTCTCCTACTTTTTTTACATATTGACTTTTGGCTTTATAGCTAGGCGGGTTGTCGTCATTGTTCTTGATTTCTTTGCTTGATGAGATTACTACTGGATTCGAACCTAGCTTGTTATCAAGTACCTTCAACGAAGACTCTTTTGGTTCTTTTTTCCCCTCTTCCGTATTATCATTAAAAAACGTCCATGAACAATGATGTGGGGCTAGAAATAAATCCCAGTTTACGTCTTCCACATTACTAACATCTAATATTTTTTCCCAAACTCGCCATCCTGCGTCACCACAAAAAATTGATAGACCAGCATCCACTTTTTTATCTACATCAAATTTTGCCTGAAAAACTATACTTGTTTCATTTCTGTCATCATCTTTAAAAGCATCTTTAAATGGTGCGTGAATGAATAAACGAAAATCACTTTTTATTTTACCATTGAATTCAGAAATTAGACTCCCGGGAACGACAATTCTTTCTTCCAACCCTTCAAGTTCTTTATTTTCAGTATATCCAATTATTCTAATTCTATTCCCGTCTTTATTTCCTTCTGATTTATCCTCTTTGAATAAATCCATTCTTCGCTTGGCTTCCTGTTTGAAAATTATTGCATCTTCACATAATTCCGCCGTATATCGATCAAATAGAATTGGAGTATACCATAGTTCACCGATAACTATTTTTTCATTTTCCTTATCCTTTGCACCGTAATTTTCTGGTTTTCCACTATAGAAATAGTCGTTATAGCCCCTAATATGGTCTTCATCAGGATGGGTGAGAATGAATACATCTAAAAATGGGATTTCTTTTTCTTTTTTAAGTTCATTATCTAATATGTCTCTTCGAACATTATATCTGTCCTTGTTCTTTTCATCCTCTGCATCAAATGTAATAGAAACATCAATTAGAATTTTCGTTTCATCCGTAAGAGTAATCAAAGAACAATCAGCATTGTCTACTGGGTAATATTTAATTCTTGGG
>Ga0209643_1002455_pt1 | contig 11979 bp, 11 predicted proteins | sample AutmiccBRH37_all_FD_187383 | JGI IMG/M metagenome (GOLD analysis project Ga0209643, IMG submission 187383) | Deep subsurface microbial communities from Mt. Terri, Switzerland - Autotrophic microbial communities BRH/37_all (SPAdes) (version 2) | ecosystem: Environmental > Aquatic > Deep... | reverse complement strand
GCGCTTATTTTATATATATTTATCATTTTTTAATTGTATTTTCCTGTTAAATAGTTGATTTTATTTACGGTCTGGTTGTACAGATTGAGCCTGTTTAGATAGCTTTCTTTAATTTGCACCGCTTGCTCTAAAGTTGTTATGTATTCCACATAATCAACCTCACCTTCCTTATAGGCTTTATTGGCAGATGAAAATAATTTATCGGCCAATTGCAATCCTTTGGTTTCATAATACACCAACGAGGCCTTATGTTTTTCAAAATCCTGAAGGTTTGATTGAAGCTCAGCATTTAAATTCAATTTGGTTTGCTCATAATTCAATTGGGCAATCTCACTATTTTTCTTGGCTGCCTGTGTTTTCCCATTTTGGGACCAAAAGAACACCGGTATTTTTATCCCAACCTGAAAGCCCGTAAAATTCTTAACGCCGTCAATTTGCTGATTGAAATATCCGGCAGATAAATCGGGAAGAAACCGTGCTTTTTCCAATTTATGTTCGCTTTCAGAAACATTGACATAGTGTTCATGAAGGCTTAAAATTGGATTTATGTTGTCATTTTTTTCAACTGTAGAAATGGGTATTTTTTCCAAATCCCCATCAATAATTGTTATTGAACTTTCAGTATTGAGCAGCAATTGCAATTGCCTGGTTAAATTTTCAACATCAAGACCTGCTTCAGATTTTAAGAGGTTTATTTCCGCTTGTTTACCTTCCGCAGACATTTTCTCAATCAAATTGGTTTCACCGGATTCAAACCTTTTTTCGGCAATAAGGGCAAAATTCTGAAATGCTGACTCTAAGTTTGAAATTAAGGATAACTTGTTTTTTGCAAACCACAACTCCATATAAGCGGCTCTCACATCGCGCTCTAACCTGTTTCTTTCAAGTGTTAATGAGACCTCACTTAAAGCAATTTGTGCTGACTGCAATTTTGCTTGCGCACCATAAACCGTTGGAAATTTAAAGTCTTGCGTAACGCTGATCTCATAATCGTTTTGCAAGCCATTTATTTGTCCGTTTTTATAAGATATCGCTGTCTTGTCTAAATCGAAAGCGGATTTTTTCAAACTTTCCTGCTTTTCAATTTCCAGATTGGCCGCTTTTATGGTTGGATTGTTTTCAAAAGCAATGGCGACTGCTTTTTCCATAGTTATGTTTTGGGTTTTTTCTTGCGCCATTGCTGAATTAATGCCGAAACAAGAAATGAACCCCAATATTAACCATATTGGCATTGCCGGATTTACCTTTATTGTTTTTACCGCTGTTCTTTTATCAGCATTACGTTCCACAAAATAATACAGTACAGGCACCACCAATAGTGTTAACAGGGTAGATGAAATCAGGCCTCCAATAACAACAGTGGCTAAAGGCCTTTGCACTTCAGCGCCTGCAGATGCGGAAATTGCCATAGGCAGAAAACCCATAATCGCCGCAACAGCCGTTAATAATATAGGGCGTAACCGCTCTTCGGTTGCCAGTAAAATACGTTTTTTTAAATCTGTCATTCCTTCTAATTTTAAGCTGTTAAACCTACTTACCAATACCAATCCATTTAAAACAGCCACACCAAACAGCACCACAAAACCAACTCCGGCCGAAATACTGAAGGGCATACCACGTAAATACAGGCTAAAAATACCGCCAATGGCTGCCAATGGCACCGCCATATAAATCATTGTTGCCTGCATAACAGAGTTTAAAGCGAAATAAAGCAAAATGAAGATTAGAAATAACGCAATTGGCACCACAATGGTCAATCGTTCTTTAGCTCGTTTTAAATTTTCAAAAGAACCGCCGTATTCAATAAAATAGCCGTCAGGCAATTTTAATTGTTCCTCCAGTTTTAGCTGAACTTCTTCCACCATAGATTCCACATCACGTCCTCTTACATTTACGCCAACCGACACTCGTCTGTACGTATTGTCACGAGAAATTTGCATTGGGCCGGGTACATAACTAATATCAGCCAATTCATTAAGCGTAATTTGTGAACCATCATTTGGCAAGTCCACAAAAAGGTTACGTAAATCCTCAATACTTTGCCTGTAATCATCTGAATAACGGACCACCAAATCAAAGCGTTTTTCCCCTTCAAAAATAATTCCCGCATTTGCCCCTGCGAAAGCAGTGCTCACATAACGATTTAATTTATCAATGGTCAGGCCATATTTTGCCAATTTATCTTTTTGATAAATGACCGTGATTTGCGGCAAACCTTCCGTTGCTTCAGCACGCACATCTGCGGCACCATCGACTGTTTGAATAATTTTAGCCATTTCTTCCGCCTTAATTGCCAGCACATCCAAATCGTTTCCATATAATTTAATGGCAACATCTTCTCGAACGCCAGTTAACAATTCATTAAAACGCAATTCAACCGGTTGCGAAAACAAAAAGTTGACGCCCACGATTGATTTCAATTTTTCTTGAATTTTTTCAATTAACTCGGCTTTGGTAGATGCTGAAGTCCACTTACTCATATCCTTTTCTAAAATGATGAAACAATCCGTAATATCCATTGGCATTGGATCTGTGGGTATTTCTGAAACGCCAATTCTTCCCACCACTGTTTTAACTTCCGGAAAATTTGCATTGATGATATTTTCAACTTCTTCTGAAACCTTAATGGATTCAGATAAAGAACTGCCGGGTTTCATAATAATTTGCATCGCAATATCCCCTTCATCCAACTTAGGAATAAATTCACCTCCCATTTTTGTGAACATAAATGCTGCAATCATAAATAAAAGTGTTGCAACGACCAGTACCAGTTTCTTAAATTTTAAGGCTCCATTTATTAAAGGTTTGTATCCTTTAAAAATACCCTTCATCATTTTATCGCTCATTTTAGTAAGTCCATCTTCCAACCTCGTAAACAAGTTTTGTTTGTTTTGCGGGACAGGCTTTAAAAACAAAGACACCATCACAGGCACATAAGTAAGGCACAACAATAAGGCGCCCAATACGGCAAATCCAAAGGTAAATGCCATTGGCCGGAACATTTTTCCTTCCACGCCGGTTAAAAATAAAATGGGCATAAAAACGATCAAAATAATTAGCTGGCCAAAAAATGCGGCATTCATCATCATACTGCTCGACTTGTAGGTGAGCTCATCCATTTCTTTCGAGGTAAAATCGGCTTTATTCTTTTTGATTCGTTGTTCAATATGATGCACTGTTCCTTCGACAATAATTACGGCACCATCCACTATAATTCCAAAATCGATGGCACCCAACGACATTAAGTTTGCCCAAACGCCAGTTGCTTTCATCAAAATAAAAGCAAACAATAAGGAAAGCGGTATTATGGATGCTGTCAATAACCCGCCCCTTAAACTTCCCAACAACAACACCAGTACGAATACAACAATTAGGGCACCTTCAATTAAGTTTTTTGAAACTGTGCCGGTTGTGCGCGCTATTAAATCGCTTTGATCTAAAAACGGTTTTATTTGAATCCCTTCAGGCAATGATTTTTGAATATTTGCCATTCGGTTTTGCACATTTTTTATGACTTCATTGGGATTTTCACCTTTTAACATCAAAATTTGTCCGCCAACAGCTTCGTGACCGTCTTCGGTAAATGCACCATAACGAACCGCAGTGCCAAAACGGACAGCATCTGCAACATCTTTGATTAAAATTGGAGTGTTTTCGTTGTTTGCCACCACAATATTTTCTATATCCGCTAAAGATCTTGCCAATCCTTCACCACGAATAAAGTTTGCCTGGTGATTTTTTTCAATATATGCGCCGCCCGTATTTGAATTGTTATTTTCCAGTGCTTCAAAAACTTCAGTGATGCTAATACCCATACTGTTTAAGCGGTTGGGATTTAGGGCTATTTCGTATTGTTTGACGTTTCCTCCAAAAGAATTTATTTCAACAACGCCCGGCACCAATGCCATTTGCCGTTTTACAATCCAATCCTGGATGGTTCTCAGTTCGGTTGAAGAATATTTATTTTCAAATCCCTCCTTGGGTACCAATGAGTATTGGTAAATTTCTCCCAAACCAGTTGCAATTGGGGCCATAAATGGTTTTCCAAAACCTGCCGGTATATCTTCCTGTATTTTGGTCAGTTTTTCCTGAACCAATTGCCTGGGCAGATAGGTTCCCATTTCGTCTTTAAATACTATGGTTACCACTGAAAGTCCGAAACGGGATACTGAACGCAACTCGATAACACTCGGTAAATTGGCAACTGCCAATTCTATTGGATAGGTCACAAATTGCTCTATATCTTCTGTCCCCAAATTAGGGGCCACCGTAATAATTTGTACTTGATTGTTGGTAATATCGGGTACAGAACCCAACTTTAAGGTCATCATTGAATAAATACCGGCACCTATGAGCACCAAAATAAATAAACCAACAATGAATTTATTGCTTATGGAAAAGCGAATGATTTTATCGATCATTTAATGAAAAGTTTAAGTTATAAATGTATAATCACCAACAAAAAGCAGGTGCTTAAAAACGTATTTATAAACTAGACTTGGGGTGGCTGATCTATTGTAGAAAAGTAATTATTGAAGAAAGATACCTCGTAATGGGTGCCCAATTCTTTCGAAGGAATTATTGGAGAAATTAGAATTTCTGTCAGATTTGTCGGTTCGGAAATGCTGATAGTGCAACACGCACAAGAGCAAAAGGGAGAACATAAATCAATATGAGCATTATTTTCCAAATCAGAACCCTGAGAAATTACAGCTGTTTGTTGTGTGCCAATAGCCACTTCATCATCACAGGGCAGTGCTGAAAATGTGATGGTGATAATTGATATGATGATTGCTATAATTTTCACGGCTCAAATATACAACTAAATTTATGCAATGGTGTTGCAAAGATTATCTGCTAAACATTTTGTTTTGTTGAGACCATTCTTATGGAAACGGAGGAAAATCGAGACATCATTTTAACAGATTGCTTCTCTCCGATCCGCAATGACACTTCGACTTGGCTCAGTGCAGGCTCAAGGCAAAAAGTAAATACCACCTTTTCGGTGGTTTTTACTGTGCGGAATTGGAAGCTGTGTGCAATGGAGTGAAACGGAATGAAATACTGCTGGAGATGTGGGTGTTTTTTTCTGATATAAGTAATTAAGTTGGTTTGTAATTAAGGTGATTTGAGCATAAATTATATACAGCTTAGGTGCAGGCTTTTTAGCTTGTTATACAGTATTGATTATAATTTCCTTTAATCAATTACCTCCTTTTAAAGAGAAAGTTATATCATTAATTTTGACTGTTCTGTTTCCAGAACTAACTTTTCCAGACAAGTTATAACCAATAGAATTATTTCCGATTGAACTTACCTTCCCAGACAAATTATAACCAATAATAACATTTCCGATTGAGCTTATTTTCCCTGACAAATTGTAACCAACCGAAATATTTCCGATTGTACTAATTTTTCCTGACAAATTATAACTTATAGTAAGGATGCCGATAGAGCTTACTTTTCCAGACAAATTATAACCAATCGAAATATTCCCTACTGAACTTACTTTTCCGGAAATATTGTATGATGTGTTGCCTTCAATTTCAATGTTTAAAATTTCCCCTGTTGAATTTATAGAGATATCTCCCTTTTCAGTATTTAAAGTCACATCAAAAGTGCCTGCTACATTAATATTTACTTTTATTAATTTCATATTTACATCCCTATTTTGTGTCGGGAACAACGAATTATTTAATTATCAAATTTTGCCTCAAATTAAATATAAGTATTAATTTATATTTATATTATTTTATGAGCTTTCACATAAAAAATTGCAGGTAACGAGTTTGCATATTATTTGTGCGACGAAAAAATGGGAGATTTTTCCGCCGTAGCATTATTATTACTGAATGTTTGTCGGTTTGTTATTTAGTTTAAATGTAAGCATAAATTTTATGAGGTGTTGGGGGTACGTTATTTTATCATTCCAGATTTTTTCAATTTTCTCTGTAATTCGTAAAAGCATTGTTCTATATTATCTCCGGCAAATGGAATATATTGAAGTCCTGCTATGTTTGAAAATTCTTCAGTTTCGGTTTGTTTTAAAATTATAACTCTATCAAACCCTAAACGACCCTGAAATAATCCAGCTTCGTGAATTACATTTTGTCTAGCTCTGATTCCACCAGCTGAAGTTTCATCTTCGGCTGTCAAGATTAGAATTGCAAATGATGATTTTTCAAGGAATTCTTCTAAAATATTAATTATAGTCTCACTTGTTCTAGATTCGCTTTCAAATGTTAAGGTTTCTAATTTAAAATCATCCTGTAAAAAAAGTTGAACTCTTGCCCAAAGTTTACTCCGTCCGTGACCTATAAAAATTTTTCCTCCACCTAAAGTAGCTTTTTTAGATTTTGGCTTTAGATTTTCTAATTGTTTTTGAAGTTCCTCATCACTTAATCTTTTTAACTCTCCAGTTAATTGATTAATTCTTTTAACTGTGGTTTGATTTTTAGATGTTTGGCTTGGAGGTAAATATATTACTCCAGGTCTTGAATTTCTATACTTGCTAAAAAATTCTTCAATCTTTTCGGCATATAGTATCGAATCTTTTACTTCTGATTCATCTGAAAAATCAACTTCCGCTAATCTTTTTACAAAAACTTGAATTGGAGAGAAAAATTTTAAATCGGTTTTTACGCTTTCCCATAAAGCCTCGGATAGCAATTGTAATTCTTTTATCATATAAATTTTATTTTTTCAGCAATGTACCCCAACTTGTTTTATCCAAATAAAATAGCACAAAATGAATAATATTTTCGTGATAAAACAATATTGCATTCATATTTATTTTGATTGTGAGCAATTTTTATGGATGACTAAATTAAGCAAAATAAGTTTACGAGGACAGCTATTTAATGTTTAAACTTTAACAGTTATTATTTCATCAATCCTGGTGGTAAATGATTTAGATAATTTTTCCTGTTTCATTTTCCATTGTCTGCCTAATGATTGATTGGCAAACTTGATTTTATTCTTTCCGTAACATTTGTTGAGTTTATCAACCACGGACATTAAAGGTTGGTGTCTGGGATTTGAAGTGTTAAAAAATGACAATTGCGTTTCACTGTTGGGTGTTAAACCCATTACGATAACCCCTGCTTTTTTGTAATTATATCCATCTTTGAAAATGGCTTTTAAGCCTATTTGGGCGTAGTGGTTTAATTCTATTGTTGAGTTGGTGGGGAAATCGGTATTGATAATTATGTTTCTTGAATATTGTGGTTGGTCTTTTCTGAAATAATTTGACTGTACAAAAACCATCACCATATTGCAATGGCTTTTCTGTTTTCTTAATTTTTCTGAACAGGATGCCGTAAATGTGGCAACACGTTCTGAAATATCTTCAAGTTTTGTCATAGACTTTTCAAAGGATCGTGTTGTAGCAATCATTTTCTTGTTTTTTGGGCTTTCTAAATCTAAGGTCGATTCGCCTTCTAATTCCTTTTTTAATCGCAACCCTACAACAGCCATTTCTTTTCTAACCCATTCATCAGGCAATTGCGTAAATTGATACGCATTAAAAATATTTTTTGCCTGCAATCGTTTTGTGTGTTTTCTTCCAATACCCCATACATCTTCAATTTTAGTCCATTTCAGGGCTTTAATTCTCTTTTCCTCATCGTTTATAACATAAACGCTTTTGGTTCTTTCAGGGAATTTCTTCGCTATTTTATTGGCCACTTTGGCCAATGCTTTTGTAGGGGCAAAACCAACACTAACCGGAATACCTGTATTTTTAGTGACCGTTTTTTGAATTTTTAAACCGTATTCATCTAAATTAAAGAGTTCAAAACCTTTAAATTTCAGAAAAGCTTCGTCGATGCTGTAAACTTCAATATCTGACGTAAAAGTTGCCAGGATATTCATCACTCTGCTGCTCATATCGCCATATAAAGCATAGTTGGATGAAAAGACAAATACGTTATTCTCTTCAAAAAGTTTTTTAAATTCAAATGCAGGGGCTCCCATTGGAATACCTAGTGCTTTGGCTTCATTTGAACGTGCAATCACACAGCCATCATTGTTAGAAAGTATCACAACAGGCTTTCCGATTAAATGTGGTTCAAATACTCTTTGACAAGAGGCGTAAAAATTATTACAATCGACTAGCGCAAACATTAATGGGATTTTATACTAAACACTACAATTCCCCAAATCATTAATTCGTTTTCTTCCGTTACTTTGATCGGTTTATAATCTTCGTTTTCAGCAACCAACCAAACAATATTTTTTTCAATTTTAATTCTTTTCACCGTAAATTCTCCATCGATCTGACAAATGGCAATTTTACCATCTTGTGGATCTAAACTCTTGTCAATAACCAATAAATCACCATCAAAAATCCCGGCATCTTTCATAGAATGGCCTTTCACTTTGGCAAAAAAGGTACTGTCTTTATGTTTGATGAGGTGTTTGTTTAAATCAATACTTAATTCAATAAAATCATCTGCAGGAGAGGGAAATCCTGCGCTGATTCCGACATCACCAAAGGGAATTTTTAATTCTGTTGAATAGTCCGGAGCATAAAACTCCAGTATTTTTGTAGTATGTAAACTTCTTAATTTCATAAGCAACAAAATTAAGTAAGTAATTGCTTTGGACTTTAATAAATAGAAAAAATAGTTATCAACGAAATGAAGTGAATGCAAGTATTAGCTATAGAAACATTCCTTCAACAAATACCTATTGTATTTTAACGTAACTTATTTGGTTTATTTCTTCACAGCTAGGCTACTTAAACTAAATTTTTTTAAGCGGATTATTTTTTCTATATTTGTTTATCATTACGAACCTCTTTATTGAGGTAGCAACCTGCAATTACAAGCGAAGGTGCTTTAACAATGAGCCTGTACAAAGGAAAAAAATGTTTTATCCAACTATGTATCGCTTTTTTGTTTTCGTGATGTTTTAATCTTAAAACATTATAAAAATGAACATTATTATCAAGCCAAACCTTTCGGCCACTATTACAATCGGGACGCAAATCGGGTACACTACCAGTTCCTACAAGAAAGAAAAACTTATCGCTGCCATTCAGCAATTTCAAAAAAAGCAAATAACGGAAAAAGGAGTTTATTTAAGTGCCTGCATTTCGGAATGTGAAATTGTTTTAAGCGGACAGGCAGAACCTCATTTTAAACTTGACTTTATCAACTATCCAAAATTTCCTCTAGAGGAAACTCAATTTAAAGCAGAGGTTGAATTACTGGCGATTTATTTAATGGAAGAATTGTCACAAAACAGGCTTGTTATTGTATTTCACAACGAAACTAAAATGCTTGAAAAAACGGATGAAATAGATCCAAGAATTTAAAAAATCAAAAACAAGAATCCAGTAATCTAAACCCTTAAAATTATTTTATGAAACAAAAATTATTTAAAAATATACTATTTCATCTTGAAAAAGAAAATGAACTGGCATTGCATTTAGGTTATCTATCCAACAAATCAAATTGGATTGCTGTTAAACCACTTTTTAAAGATACCGATAACGGATGGCTCATTGAGCGAAAGCATCCTTACCAGCAAACACAATTCATTCTAAATGAAAGCACCTCCTGTTGGTTATTGTCTTTTAACGACAGCGGACTTTTAGTCTCTGTAAAAAAATATTATAACAGCTGCAGTGCTCCGGCTTCTTTTCTGATTCCGGAAACCTACGTTGTTTTATTACCTATTGAAACTGTTTTACAAATTGCTGAAGTACTGTCTTTTGAAACAAAAAATATATAAAACAATCATTAACCCAACATTAAATTATTATGGAACAAGAATTAATTAAACTAAAAGTAAAGAAAATAGCGGCCACCGGAAATTTGGCAGATTTCATCGAAGCTAAATTTATAGAATGTTGCGAAAAATTAGACGCCTCTATTTTTGAGCCTTTGATTGCTGAAGAACAGTATTTTCAAGAATTGGATAAGTACCGATTTTTACAATCTGTGAAAGATGAATTTGACAGATTAAAACTATTGGGTATCTTAAAGACAGTTATGATTGACGGAAAATGTAACGGGTGCCATTTGGGGCATAAAGCAGTTCAGTTTTACGGAAAGCGTCCCATTCCGGAATTTTCATACATCATCCATAAGGAAAATGGGGAAATAGAAGATATTTTCATGTGTAATTTAAGTAACGGAATGCAGGTTGTTGAAATGGGGAAACTGTTAAAGTATAACCTGATCGGATAGCGATTTTAAATCTAATTGTTAGATGGTAACAAGAAGCATTTTATTTACTGTATTATTTTTAGTGGCCGGATGTAATGAGAAAATTCCGGCAAATCCCGAATATATCGCTGATGGGTTTAATTTTCCAATAGGCAAGGCAAATGCCATCGGATACTATAATGCCCAGGGATTTACAAAGAACAATCATCTGGGTGAGGACTGGAATGGCGTTGGCGGCGGAAACTCGGATTTAGGAGACCCTGTTTACGCTATTGCTGATGGTTACGTAAAGGATGCAAAGCAAGGCGGAAATGGCTGGGGAAATGTCATCAGGATTGTACACACGCTGCCAAACGGAAAGCAATACGAATCCTTATATGCCCATTGCGATAAGATTATGGTTAAGAAAACAACCTGGGTAAGAAAAGGCCAGGAAATAGGAACAATTGGCAATGTCAACGGTAAATATCTAGCCCACCTTCATTTTGAAATACGTGATGACATTCATATGAGAATTGGAAAAGGCTATTCTAAAAACACAAAAGGGTATTTGAATCCGACAAAATTTATTAAGAAGCATATGTCCATTGGCTTAAGCATTCACTAAATTTATTTAAATATTTAATGATTATTCCGAACACTATTTGATTATCAAGTAATCTGTGTTTCGCGAAATTAAAAAAAACCATTATGCACAGATACCCAAGTAATTTAAGAGCGAAGATTTTAACTACCTACCAAGATATATTGATCGCATTGGAGGATGCAAAAAAATTATCCCGTGCCGCTGGTATGAATCAAAGAAATGCTGTAATTTCTCATGTGAACTCAAAATATACCCAACATGAAAATGTATTAGAAAAATCAAAAATATGTGAAGATTTATTCTTTCGTATTAAAATATTGACAGCACTTTCCGAGAAACTTAAAGATCCTATTGATTTCTTAAGCAATCATCTAAAATATAAACAAATGATTCAAGAGTTAGATGTGTTAATTATTCAGAGTGTTCAATCAGAAAATTATGAAACTGCAGCTATTTTAAAAAAATGTCGGGATACATTTTTAGAACCAAAATAGGATGCTTTGTTTTGTAATGTGCAGCAGATTAGTAATGTTTAATTGTTGCTTAATACACTCATATCAATTATTTATAAACAAAAAATAAGGTTCTCTTAGTTGATAATCTTGTATTCCTTCTAAGGTGCTATTTGATTTGTATGACTCAATATAAATCTGTGTAGTTACCTTAGATGTTATAATTATTTTGTCTTTTCGTTCATATACTCCTGCCCTTGGTCTTGTAAAAAAACCAGCTTCGATAAACATTGGAATTACACTGTATAGGCCGTTTTCTGTGGCCCTGTTACCTCCATATATATTGGAAACAGGTTTTTTTATTGTTTCTGTATTGATAATTTCCTGTACAGCGAAAAATTTACCAAATGTTTTCAATACATCAAAAGAAAATGGGAAAGCACTATTCAAAAGTGCAATCAAAATTACATCTCTGTCAGACTTTTTTTTGATTGCGTTTTTAAGTTCTGCTTTGTTCGCCAAAATAAATTCATTCAAAGGATTGCGTTGGATAATTTTATTAACTATTCGTAGTGCTTTTTTTAATCTGTTTTCTCCATCAAATTCTAACCTTAATTGCTCAAGGATATATTCATTGCTGTAACTGCCATTTAGAAAACTTTCCAAAGCAACATATAGCGTTTGTAAAGGTATGCGCTGATTTATATCTATTGATTTATTTTTCATCTATAATTTCTATAAAGGGTATCAACACTTCTAATAGATG
>Ga0209643_1002454_pt1 | contig 11985 bp, 12 predicted proteins | sample AutmiccBRH37_all_FD_187383 | JGI IMG/M metagenome (GOLD analysis project Ga0209643, IMG submission 187383) | Deep subsurface microbial communities from Mt. Terri, Switzerland - Autotrophic microbial communities BRH/37_all (SPAdes) (version 2) | ecosystem: Environmental > Aquatic > Deep... | reverse complement strand
GACCCTGATTTTGTAGTGATTGGATTAAAAACGAATATATTGGAAAGTGATTTTAATAAAATTATTGAAAATTCAGCTATAAAGATTTCATCCAATTAAAAAATTAATTCATAAAAAAGCCGTCTAAAATTAGTTTTAAACGGCTTTTTTATGAATTATTATGTTATTTTTTTGAAAATGTATAAGTAATCCCAAAGTTAATTCCAAAGGAAGAATACGGAACCCTTTCCGCCAGTTTTTTTGATGGGTCTGTATTTATGTTCGACAATTTATCTACATAAATACTGTTTTTAACATATCCTGGAGGTAAGTTGTCTAATGAGTAAAGTCCGGATACAGCAACAGTTCCGCTTGCCAATACAACATCAGTGTTAAATTTTTTAATTTCAGAGTCTTTTCTTTTAACGCTCACGCCCATATATTCAGCTTCTAAAAACAAGCTTAAATTATTTTTCATTTGATGTTTAAATCCAAAGGCACCAACAAAACCTAAAGGTAATTTTCCGTGGTAATCTTCTATGTAATTGGTCTCAGTAAAAGCGCCGGCCGGCAAACCAAATGCTTGTGAAATTGTTGTGCCGCTTGCCTCGTCAGCTATATAATTTTTGTCATAAACAACAGCTTCTGTTTTTCCGCCTAATTTAATTAATGCCCCAAAACGCCCATAAATTTTGTTTGTAAACTTGTAAACAACAGATGGCGTAAAACCGAAAGCGCGTCCGCGAGCAATGGCATTAAGTTCCCTTGAAGGAAAACTGACTTTTTGAATTGTTTGATCGGCGCCGTGCAAATAACCAAACCCAAAATCAACACCAAAAGTGTCATTAAAAAAGTAACCGGTTCTAATTTGAAAGTTGGTCCCTTCTCCATAACTTCCATAAGAACTTTCAGATTCAGAAACCGTGATTATTTCTCCATATTTCACTTCGGCACTTCCAATGGCTTGGCCAATACTTGATGAAACATAATATTGGCCAAACGTTAAATTAATTGTACAAAATGCAAAGAGCAACAGTAAATTTTTTTTCATAATATTCTTTAATATTTTAACAGGTAAATTACCTTAATTAAAAAATCTTACTTTGAAAAATCACTATTATTATTGGCTTATTTCATTAATGTTTATAATGAATTGAAAAGGATATATGTTTGGTAATTACTTAATAACAGTCACTCTTTTTTTCTTATTCCCTACGTAAACTTCATTTTCGTTAACGATAATCGGACGCTTTAAAAAAGTATATTCATCCAAAATCAATTGTCGGTAGTCTTTTTCTGTTAATCGCTGACTTTTTAAGTCCATTTCCTTGTATTTTTTCGCCATTCGGCTAAATAATACTTCATAACTTTGTGTAAGCGCGAACAATTCGTCCAACTGTTTTACGGTGATGGGTTCGGTTTTAATTTCCTGCAAAATAAAGCCGGAAGTATCCATTTCTTTTAAAATTCTTCTGCAGGTATCGCAGGTTTTTAGGTGGTATATTTTTTTCATTTTTTAAATGATGTTAATCCGTAAAATTAATGTGTTTTTACTTTAAATTTGAACACTATTAACAAAAAAACAATCGAATGCACAAAAACTTTGACATCCTGATTAAAACAAGACAGCTTATTTTAAAAATAACCGAAGATCTTACGATAGAACAGTTGAATAAAATTCCGGAGGGATTTAAAAACAACATCGCTTGGAATATTGCCCATTTAACTGTGACCCAACAGCTTTTGTGTTATAAATTATCGGGATTGAATTGTTTGGTTTCCGAAGAAATGATAGCTGATTTTCAAAAAGGAACAGCACCAAATCACCCTATTTCTCAAGAAGAATTTGAAGCTATAAAAGTACAATTTTTGCAGCTTCCTTTGCAATTGGAAGAAGATTACAACAAGGGAATTTTTAAAAATTACAGTGAATATAAAACCAGTGTAAATATTACATTAAATTCTGTTGAAGAGGGGATCACTTTCAATACCTATCACGAAGGAATTCACCTCGGAATCATGCTGCAGTTGATGAAATTTATTTAAATTTTTTGATAGATGAATTAACCCAAAAATCAAAGAATATCAGCCTTTTTGCTGAAATTAGGCTTAAATTTGATACTTTTGTCAAATAAAATACGCAATACAACACCTATGAATTTTTCGCTTTGCAAAAAAGGCGGAGCCAATAAAAAATAAAATTTAAACAGATGAAATTCAATACAAAGACCATTCACGGAAATCAAGAACACGATCCTTCGACAGGAGCGGTAATGCCGCCAATATACCAAACTTCAACCTACGCGCAAACTTCACCGGGTGTTCATAAAGGTTACGAATATTCAAGAACTGCCAATCCAACACGCACCGCGGTGGAAAATGCTTTTGCCAGTATTGAAAATGGGAAATTCGGACTTGCATTTGGTTCGGGTTTGGCAGCCATTGATTGCGTAGTGAAGTTATTGAGCCCTGGTGATGAGGTGATTTCTACCAACGATTTATACGGGGGTTCTTACAGAATATTTACAAAAATATTCGAAAATTACGGTATTAAGTTTCATTTTATAGGAATGGAAAATGCGGATAATATTGAACATTATATTTCTGAAAAAACAAAATTGATTTGGGTTGAAACACCAACCAACCCGATGATGAATATTATTGATATTGCAGCGGTTTCAACAGTTGCCAAAAAACATCAAATTTTATTGGCGGTAGACAATACTTTCGCCACGCCTTATTTGCAAAATCCGTTGGATTTGGGTGCTGATATTGTAATGCATTCGGCCACAAAATATTTGGGCGGACATTCTGATGTGGTGATGGGTGCTTTAATGGTAAATGATAAATCGCTTGCCGATAAATTGTATTTTATTCAAAATGCTTGTGGTGCTGTTTGCGGACCAATGGACAGTTTTTTGGTGTTGCGAGGCATAAAAACTTTACACGTGCGTATGCAACGCCATTGTGAAAATGGTAAAGCGGTGGCTGAATATTTGGCAAACCATCCAAAAATTGAAAAAGTTTATTGGCCTGGATTTGAAAGTCATCCAAACCACGAAATTGCCAAAAAACAAATGAAGGATTTTGGCGGAATGGTATCTTTTGTCACCAAAGGAAACAACATTAAAGATGCTTTTAAAATACTGGAAAACTTAAAATTGTTCACTTTGGCTGAGTCATTGGGCGGCGTGGAATCTTTGTCGGGCCATCCGGCAAGTATGACACACGCGTCTATTCCAAAAGCCGAACGCGAAAAAACCGGTGTGGTGGATTCATTAATACGATTAAGCATTGGGATTGAAGATATTGAGGATTTATTGGCCGATTTAGACCAGGCATTAAGTCTAGTTTAGGTAATAAACATACCCAATATGAACCCATAAAAGCCAATCATTGTATTTATTGGCTGGGTCTTTTTTTGCGTGCAAGCCATCCACATAATTGGAAAAGAAATATTGCCATCGGGATTCTATCAGTAAATCTGAATATTCGCCCAATTTATAGCGTGTTCCAACGCCAAAAGTTGCCGACATCGTAATGCCTGCTTCATCTTTTGAAGCTCCTGGGTATAGATTATTATCCCATTTATGGAATAAAACACCGGGATCTTCCCAATTGCCTGTTCCGTAGGTTGATTTTATGGAGGGATTGTAATAATCAACAAAAGCGCCGGCACTTATATAAGGAGACCAATGTAAATCCGGAATTCTTCTGGAACCGAAATCTACGATATCCACCCAATGAAACTCCAATTGGGCGCCTAAATTTACCAAATATGTTTTGCCGGTATGCGCGCGCAACTGTTCACCCCCCGTACTTTGTTTTTCGGCATAAATTCCGAAATGCTCTAATTTGGCAGACATATAAGAAGCTTCTGCACGAACCCTAAAATGTTCCGCCCAATAACTGGTGCGCAGATTCCACCGGTAACGGTAATCTGTAAAATTTAAATAATAAATTACGCCAATACCCATACCAACATTTCCCCCAACATTGGCCTTGAAATTATTTCGTTGGCCATAATCTGTGGTAAATGATGCAGAACCGGTAATAAAACCTATTTCGTGGCTCTTTTCACTTTGGGCTTGCAAACCAATTGACACAACCAAAAAAAGTATTGGGGTTGCTATTTTTATAAATTTATTCAAAAGCATAAAAATTTAGTTGTTTCAAATGTAATAAAAACTTAAGTAATCACAATATTCAATAAATTTAATCCAAGATAAATGAATAATTCACGTCCCAATTGGCCCTCAATTCAATTTTTTCGTCGAAATATTTCACCACTTCAGGTTGTCGTTTGTCCAAAAAACTTCCCGTATCCCAAACGCCATTATTATTTTCATCTATGGTAACCCTTACGCCATAATTTCCGGGAGACAACAAATTAAAGCTCACTCTTTGGGGCTTGTCAAGTTTTATCAGCCTAATTAAAACATCTTTTTCATTTAACAACTCAACGATTAAAGCGGTGTTTTTTACACTCGTCAAATCTACATTGATGATGCCGTAATCTTCAGGCGCTTTGGTTTTTAATTTATAAACGATTGAATCATTCGACAAGCCAAAAATATCTGTAATTGCTTTAGACTTTAACTCAAAATTGTAATCTGTATTGTGTTTCTTTTCGAAATTCAGCGTTAACTTCGTTTTGGATTTTGATAAGGTTTCCTTAAAATCGACGAGTGTTGAGTCTTTTTCGGTTATTTTTATTTTTGACCTGTCGAAATTTACCATCGGGGTATTGGTGGTGATGGAAAAAGTATCAATTAAATGCAAGGTTCCTGTTGCGTTTTGGGTAATTTTAAGGGAATCAATTTTTGAAATTCTTGGCCTTAAAGTAAACTTTTCTGCATAGTCATTTTTTGTAACCAAGAAGCTTAATGAGTCCGCTTCAAAAGGTGTGTACCAATAATTGAGCGTGTCTTTGCCTTTTTCAAAAACAATTTGAGATTTAAAATCGGCAGGTTTTTGCGATAAAAGTTCAATATTTAAATTATTCGCATTGCCTTCAAATCCAAAATGAATACGACCCTTGCTAACTTCTTTGGGTCTAAATACCTTTAATTTAGGGACTTCTTTAAAAATAGTGAAATTGTATTTTTGATCAGTCGGAATTGTGATGGTGTCCTTTACAAACCCAATTTTATCAACTTGCGGATTATAAATTTTGTTGTTATTGCCGTCTTTTAGTGCAATAAGTAAATATTTGCCGGCACGTAAATTGGTTAATTCAAACAAGGTGCTGTCTAAAGTACTGCCAATATAGCGTGGTTTTTGTTTGTAAATAACAGAATCGGTATAAGAAGCGTTATATTCATAAAGCATCACATCAATGCCTTTTACTAATTTTTTTTCCATAGGATCAGTTACTTCTCCTGCCAAATTAAGGGAATCGATATAAGTTCCTGTTGAAAAAACATATTTAAAGTTTTCCAGTTTATTTTCTTCATTATTGTCAACAATACTGTTACCAAAATTAAAAGAATAAGTGGTATTTGCATCTAAAGTATCCAGTATTTTTATGGTGATGAATTTGCTTGCCGTTCCAACCGGGGTAAGAATTGGGTCGTTTTTTTGTGGCGGCGAAATCACCAATTTCTGATTTACATCTTTTAATTTGATGTATTCATCAAAATATATTTTTATTTGTTTTTCCTTAAAATTAATTGTTTCAGTTGCCGGAATCGCCTTAATCAATACAGGTGGAATCGTGTCTTTGGGTCCGCCGGTTGGCGTCCCTCTTCTGGCGCAATCAAAAAATGCACTAGCTATCATTAAAACCAATAAAAATTTAACTAAAGAATTCCTCATATTTGTTTTATTAAAAATACAAAATAACAATTATTTTATTAAAAAACGCATTAAAATATACCGGTAGTTTCATATCGATTATTTTATTTTGTGTAAGCCATACACGCAATGCTTATTTTTAAATTTTTTGTGTGACGAAGCGCCTCATAACAAGCCTCAAGCGTTGCCCCGGTTGTAATAACATCATCAATTAATAGGATGTGTTTGTTTTCTAAGGCCAAATTGTTTTGAACGTGAAATAATTCTTGTACATTTTTCCAGCGTTCCAAACGTAGTTTTTTGGTTTGTGTTTTTGTTGAAGAAATCCTTGTTAAAATACTGGGATTATAAGGAATCTCCAGTTTTTTAGCAAGGCTTTCTCCAAAAGTGGTGACTTGGTTATAGCCGCGTTTTTTAAGTTTCTTGGGATGAAGCGGCACAGGGATTATACAATCTATGGTTTTAAAACGATGGCTTTCATAAATTTGCTCGCCAAGCCAATCTCCAACAAAAGTGCCAACTTGTTGTTGTTTCTTGTATTTAAGTTCGTGAATTAAATGCTGCACGTTCCCTTTTTTGAAGAAGTAAAATAACGAAGTGGCATTTTCAAGAGGGATTCTTCCGTAGAAAGATTTTTCAATTAAATTATTTTCTTCAAAACTGAAATTGGTTAAAGGCAAATCGTGCCGGCAGGATAAACAAATAATGGCTTCATTGGTGGACAAATTTTCGTTGCAGCATAAGCAGGTTTCAGGGAAAAAAACAGCAAAAATGTCTTTTATAATCTTCATAGCATTTTTTTTTAAAAGTACATTTTTAATTTATAATATTTTGGGGTATAATAAATTGCGGTAAATGAATTTTTCTTATGTTTTTTAAGCAATAGAATTGGCAATCACTTCAAAAAAAGACATTTAAGCATAATTTAATTTGTAATTTTGCGTTTATATCAAATAATTAAACATTTAAAAGATGGAAGAAAATAAAAAATCAAACACCAATCTGATAATCATAGCATTAGCAGTTTTATTATTGGTTGCGTTAGCTTATACTTTTTATACGAGCTCGGAACATAAAAAGTTAACCGATGCAATTGAAGTCGAAAAACTTGAAATAGAGCAAAATTTGGACAGTATGATTGTTAGATATGAAGACGCAATAGCTGAAAAAACGTCAATGTCTGGAGAATTAATTATTGAAAGAGACCGAATCATTGCTTTAAGAGATTCTATTAAAGACTTGAAAGTTGTAAATTACAGTATGTTGCGCCGTTACAAAGGTGAAATTTCTAAATTGGAAGAATCCAACAAAAAATTATTTTTATTGAATGAATCCTTAACAAGCTCAAATCAGTTGCTTACAAGCAATTTAGACAGTGCTAAAGTTGTAATCACAAGACAAATAGCCAAAAACGATACGTTAACAACACAAAATTTAACTTTGGCCCAAAAAGTGGCGATTGGTTCTGAGTTGAAGATAAGTTCGGCGAAAGTAATTGCAATGAAAGAGCGAAATAATGGAAAATTGGTAGAAACTTCGCGCGCAAACAATACAGATGCACTTCGAATTAATATGACGATTGTAAAAAATGAAATTGCCGAACAAGGTGATCGTCAGGTTTATATTCAAGTAGTTGACGCACAAGGAAAAACAATGTCTCCAAAAGGCGAGTTTACACTTAATGACAATACCCAGGCAAGTTATAGCGATCTTTCAATGGTAAACTATTTAAATGAAGCCATTGATTTAATTTCATTGGTTGAGGTGAATAGAGACCTTATGAAAACCGGTGTTTATACGGTGAATATTTATATTGAAAATAAATTTGTAGGAGCAACTAAAATTTCGTTGAAGTAAAAAGATAACTCCTAAATTAAGAATATTTAATATTTTATTGGTGGAAATAGTTTGGGCTATTTCCACTTTTTTATTTTTTAGTGTTAAAAGCTTTACTATTTTTGCACAATGGCAAATCAAGATGATCAATTTAAAAAAGTAGTTTCGCACGCAAAGGAATACGGTTTTGTGTTTCAATCGAGTGAAATTTATGACGGTTTGAGCGCAGTTTACGATTATGCTCAAAACGGTGTAGAATTAAAGAAAAATATCAGGGAATATTGGTGGAAAGCTATGGTGCAGATGCACGAAAATATTGTTGGTTTGGATGCCGCAATTTTTATGCATCCAACCACTTGGAAAGCTTCCGGCCACGTGGATGCTTTTAACGATCCTTTAATCGACAATAAAGATTCCAAAAAAAGATATAGGGCCGACGTTTTAATTGAAGATTATGTGGCTAAGTTGGATGATAAAATTGAAAAAGAGGTTGAAAAAGCGGCAAAACGTTTTGGAGATTCTTTTGATAAGGACCAGTTTTTAGCAACCAATGAAAGAGTTTTAGGTTATAAAGAAAAAGGCGAAACCATTTTAAAACGAATGGGAAAATCTTTGGCCGAAGAAAATTTGGCCGATGTAAAATCTCTTATTGAAGAATTGGAAATCGTTTGTCCGTTATCAGGTTCAAAAAATTGGACAGAAGTGAAGCAATTCAACTTAATGTTTGGCACCAAAATAGGCGCTTCTGCCGATGCTTCAATGGATTTATATTTACGTCCGGAAACCGCGCAAGGAATTTTTGTGAATTTTTCAAATGTTCAAAAATCGGGCAGGATGAAAATTCCTTTCGGAATTGCACAAACAGGAAAAGCCTTCAGAAATGAAATCGTTGCGCGTCAGTTTATTTTCCGTATGCGAGAATTTGAACAAATGGAAATGCAATTTTTTGTGCGTCCGGGAACTCAAAAAGAATGGTATGAAGAATGGAAACAAACCCGTTTAAAATGGCATTTATCTTTGGGATTGGGCAAGGAAAATTACCGTTTTCATGACCACGACAAATTAGCGCATTATGCCGATGCCGCTGCTGATATTGAATTTAAATTCCCTTTCGGATTTAAAGAATTGGAAGGAATTCATTCACGTACCGATTTTGATTTATCAAGCCACGAAAAATTTTCGGGAAAAAAATTACAGTATTTTGATCCGGAATTGAATGAACATTATATTCCTTATGTGGTGGAAACTTCTATTGGATTGGACCGAATGTTTTTGGCAGTTTTCTCCAATTCATTGCAGGAAGAAGATTTGGAAAATGGCACAACTCGAACCGTATTAAGATTGCCGGCAGTATTGGCGCCAACAAAAGCGGCCATTTTGCCATTGGTAAAAAAAGATGGTTTGCCTGAAGTTGCACGAAAAATAATGGACGATTTAAAATGGGATTTCAGTGTGGATTATGATGAAAAAGATGCCGTTGGAAGAAGATACAGAAGACAGGATGCCGTGGGAACGCCTTTTTGCATTACGGTTGACCATGAAACCTTAATTGATGATACCGTAACCATTCGCTACAGAGATACAATGGCGCAAAAACGTGTAAAAATCTCGGAACTTCGCGACATTATCAAAGAAGAAGTTGACGTTAAAAAATGGTTGATGAAAATGTAATTTGAAAAAACAACAAACATAAAAATTTCAAAATAATGATTGTTGTTTTGAAGTATTTTCGTGTTCCAATAACCATTTTTTACGCCATATTCCTCCGGCATAGCCAGTTAGTGAACCGTCGCTTCCAATAATTCGATGACAGGGAATGATAATCCAAATTGGGTTTTTGCCATTTGCGGAAGCCACAGCCCTGATGGCTTTTACATCGCCCAATTGTTTGGTTTGTTCTAAATAAGTTCTGGTTTTTCCGAAGGGAACATTCAGCAATTCCTTCCAAACTTTTTTTTGAAAATCAGTTCCTTGCGGATTTAACTTTAAATCAAATTTTGATCGTGAACCGTTAAAATATTCGGTTAATTGTTGTACACAATCCTGTAAAATTTTAGGTATTTCTATGGAAGTTTCCAAGTCATCATCAATTACCGTAACAGCGCTGATGCCGTTTTCATCACCCACAATTTTTGCGGTACCGATGGGTGTTTTGTAATATGCGGTTTGATTAGATTCCAAAAACGTTTTTTGAGTTTTGAGTGGTTATTTCAGCAATTTCTTGCGGAGTTAATTTATAAATTTCAGACAATCTATTCAACACTTGTGTAATATAACTGCTTTCATTTCTTTTTCCGCGGAAAGGTGTTGGCGCCAAATAAGGAGAATCGGTCTCCAGAACAATATGTTCCAAAGGAATTTCATCAAGAAACTGGTCAATTTTTCCGTTTTTAAAAGTAACCACGCCGCCAATTCCCAATTTCATATTGTAAGAAATGGCTTTTTTAGCCTGTGCCAAATTTCCTGTAAAACAATGAAAAATACCAAAAAGTCGGTCGTCTTTCACTTCTTCCAAAACCTCAAAAATTTCATCAAAAGCATCCCTGCAATGGATTACGATAGGCAATTTTTTTTCTTTTGCCCATAAAATTTGGGTTTTAAAAGCAATTTGTTGCTGTTTCAGCAAAGATTTGTCCCAAAATAAATCGATCCCAATTTCGCCAACCGCATAAAATTTTCGCTTGTCCAGCCAATGTTTTACAAAAGCCAATTCTTCTTCAAAATTTTCTTTCACATGGGTAGGATGCAAACCCATCATTAAAAAAATATTTTCAGGAAAAGATTGCTCCAAATCCAACATGGCATTTAAATAGGTTGAATCAATGGCGGGAACAAAAAAACGTGCAACGCCGGCATCTTTGGCGCGCTGAATCATCTCATTTCTGTCGGCATCAAATTGTTCACTGTACAAATGCGTATGTGTGTCGGTAATTATCATATTGCAAAAGTAAACAAAGTTTTCAACTGCAACTTTTGTGACTGTTTTTTTAATGGCAAAACGTTGTAACTAAGTTAAATTTTTTGTAACTTTAATGTGATAAATACCTTGCAAGATATTGCTTCATAAAGATTTCTTGTAGTTTAATTCTTGCATTACAAATTGCACTGTTAAAACAGTTTTTTAGAATTGTTCTTGTTTCACGTTTAACAAGTTTCTTATGCAAGTCAAAAAATATCCCAACGCAATACTGGAAAATTACACCAAAATTTTTATTCAACTTAGTTTGGTGCTTTCGCTATTCCTCGTATATGAATTTATCACTATGAAATCTTATCCTAGAGACGTCAAAGAAATAAGCGGAACACTAATAAATATTAAAGACAATGAAAAATTGATTGAAGTGAAGCCGATAGAGGTTGAGGTACAGCCTGAAACCAAAGTGGCACTTCCTGAAAAAATATTAAAGGTGGAAGATGATGTTGATATTAAGGAAACAGTGATTGAATCTACCGAAACAAGTCAACTTGACGCGGTTAAAGTTACAGCGCCGAAAGAAATGGTTACAGTTAAAGAAGAAGAAGAAGTGGTGGAGGATGTTGCGTTTGTAGTGATTGAAAATGTGCCTATTTATCCGGGATGCAAAGGAAACAACAGTGAACTTAGGGCTTGTTTTTCTGACCAAATTACGAAGTTTGTTGCGGAAAAATTCAATGTTGAATTGGCTTCCGAATTGGGATTGACACCGGGAAGTATCCAAAAAATTTTCGTGGTTTTTAAAATCGATAAAAATGGTTATATTACCGATATCAATGCAAGAGCACCTCATAAAAAATTGCAGGAAGAAGCGATAAGAGTGATTAATTTGCTGCCAAAAATGACACCGGGAATGCAACGTGGCCGACCAGTTGGTGTAAAATATGGATTGCCAATTGTTTTTAAGGTTGAATAAATATATCTAGATATTAAAAATCCCGCAAAAGCGGGATTTTTTGTGAGTAATAATCTGGGTTATGAAGTTAATTGGTTTATTGCCATTCAATTATCCATTTTTAATTTTTTCTGTCAATTATTCAATTTTGAACGACTAAAATTCTCTTCGAAATCAAAACGTATTGGTATAGAAAATAGCCAATTTCACAAAGGCTGCAATTTTTAATTATGATTTATTGACATCTTTTGGCATTGAAATTTTAAAACCATAATTCAACTTATTATGAGGAGGGTCGCTTTATCGGTTATTAACCTTATTTTTGTACATTTGAAAAACAGATAAGAACTTATTTTAAGCGCAAATATTTAATTTGAAATTTAGAAAATAAAGAAATAAATGATTCCGAATTTAGATAATTTACCGGTTTATGATACCGCTGGGGTAAATGAACGCATCGCACGTTTTTGCTCTCGAAGCATCAAATCGAACTCAAAACTTGAAG
>Ga0209643_1002452_pt1 | contig 11999 bp, 20 predicted proteins | sample AutmiccBRH37_all_FD_187383 | JGI IMG/M metagenome (GOLD analysis project Ga0209643, IMG submission 187383) | Deep subsurface microbial communities from Mt. Terri, Switzerland - Autotrophic microbial communities BRH/37_all (SPAdes) (version 2) | ecosystem: Environmental > Aquatic > Deep... | reverse complement strand
CTTTCTGTTCTTCGAGGAAACCGATCTGTGCCACCGCGCCGTGCTGGCGGGACAACCCCCGGTCTGGGTGCCGCAGGCGCGGGTCGTCAATCTGGAAGGCAGCTCGTCCGGGCCGCCGGCGGCGCGCATCAACTACTTCCGGGAATGGCATTATTCATGGTCGCAGTTCTATTTGCTGCGCAAATACAATCTGACCCGCCAGCTGCGCATGCAGTGGAGCCGGCCGCCGCTCTATCTGGCGAAGCTGGGATATTATCTCGCGACGGGCCGTGCCATGAAGGCCGCCTATTACGAGGGCCGGTTGAGGGGTGCGATCGCGTCCCTGCTTGGCGAGCCGGCCACCGGCCGCCAGTCGCCTTGGGCCGCGCGCGCCGGAACGGCGGTGGCCGCGCGCCGGAACTCCCAACTGCATTCGGTGTAGCGCACGTTCGTTGCGCCCAAGCCGAAGAGGTAAACCAAGTGGAAGAAACTGGTCGGAGTGCCGAGATTTGAACTCGGGGCCCCTGCCTCCCGAAGGCGGGTTTCCCGCCTGAATCGTCGTTTGATTTCTGTGGCATAGATGTACTCCCTCTTCGCCCTTCCCACCGGTTTCCCAAAATCATGGCGTTGCGGCCCGGCGCAGCCGCGCCTCAAGATCGTCCAACGCTTGTGCCCGCTCCAGCACGAGCCGGAGTAAATCGAGCGCGACACCGGTCGGCATGTCATCGACTCCAGCCGTCCAGCGCCTCATGGTGCGGTCAGAGACGTCCAAGTCCCGTGCGAGAGGGGATTGCCAACGAGACCCGTATAGGGCCTCGCCGGTGTCGCTCAGGAGCTTGCTCATCAGCACTGGCCCGTCTGGATGCGCTCCACCACCTCATCGGTGCTGTGCCCGACAAAATACCAGCCGGTGACAATCGAGTTAGGCATGCGGCCGTAAAAATGCACTTCGCCGTCGCGCGTGATGCGATATTTAGCATCGCGATCGGCAGCGGCGTTGCGGATGATCTGGCGGGTCTGATTGCTGGTCATTTGTATCGGGCCTCCTTGCCCTGTCTCGGCGGGGCCGATCCCCATCCGGTATGTCCTAAATATAGGACAATATTTGCCGTGATGCAAGGGGCCGGGCCACTCACGCCCAATCCATATCAACCTCGATACCATCGGCCTCCAGCGCCTCGTAGGCCCAGCCGATCATCATCGCGTGCGCGCCAAGCGGCATCCCGGCTCCATGTGGAGAGGCGTCCAACGCCTCCTGGGAGCGGTAGCGGTAGAGCGTGACAGGCGTGCGGGGATGCGCCCTGGCGAGGTCCAGCGCGCTCTCCACGCCCCGCTGCATGCCGTCTTCGAGCGCGTCAAGGGCGTCCCACGCGCGCTCCGGGATCGGGCTATCGTCATTGCCCCAGCGGTTGACCGATTTCTCGGTCACGCCCAAAACGTCCGCCAGGTCCCTCACCGAGAGACCCAGCAGGCGGCGGCGGGTGTCGAGCAATGCGCCTGTCATCGAGCGTCTACCGCCTTTCGCGAGATGGCCAGCAGCGATGCATCGGGGGTTTCACCTTCGCCAAAATTTGAGGGTTCTTCCGCGAACTCGATATACTGTCTGACTTCACTCAGGGCGGCCGCCTTGAGGCCCTTGTCCGTGAAATAATCGGGCGAATAATCCATCCACTCGACGTATGCAACGTCGCGTCCGTCAATCTGGACCCGCAACCGGCCGGATTTGGCAAATTGCGTGTATTCGGCGTCAACCGTAACGCCGTTGGCTTCAAAGCTAATTTCGTGCGATGTGCTCATCTTCATCTCCCGTCCGGGGCGCGGCTGGCGTGATTGCCTGCCGTCATGTCCATAATATATGTCCGACAGTCGGACATTGCAAGAGGTGTTTTGCAAAATCGGTCGCAAATTATGCGTTTTTTTACGCCCTCCGGCTCATCATTTCGGCGGCGCGCTCGTCGACCGCTGCATCGGCATAAACCACCACCATCTCGATTTCGACCCAGCCGCCGACCTTCATGAGCGTGCGCAGATCCATGCCTTCGCGGACCTTCCAGAACGCCCAATGGTGGCGCCAGCCGTGAAAGGGGAACGCCGACACCCCGGCGCGGCCGCACGCGGTCCTGTGCGCCTTGGTGAGGGGGTTCCCGCCCTTGTCGCGGGTGTCGTGATAGGGCGCGCCCCAGCGATTGACGATCAGCCGGTCGGTGTCCTTTCTCAGCTCGTCGAGGCGATCGGCGAACCAAAGCAGCATCGCGTCGGCGATCGGCACGATGCGCGGTTCGTCGCTCTTGGTCTCGCGGATGTGCATCAGCCCGCGGTCGAGATCCACGTCCCGCTTTTCGAGGCGCACGATCTCGCCGGCGCGCAGCCCGTGATAGCGGGCGATCTGCGCGGCCTCGCGCGCCATCCCCTTGCCCTTGCCGCTCTCATAGGCCGCGATCAGCCTGTCGGCGACGTCGAGCTGGAGCCATGCCACGCGCGGCTTGTGCCGTTTCGCCGCCTGCTTGATCGGCGGCGCGTCAAGTGCGGCGGCGGCGAACGCCTGATCGACGAGGCGCTTGTATTTGACAAGGCTGTTCGGGTCCTTGCCCTTGAGGGTCGCGACGAAACGGGACCACAGCTCCTGATCCATATCGCTCGTCGCGTAGTCCCCGAAAAAATCATTGAGCCGCGAAAGCCGGTATGAATCGCTCCCGCGCACGTCGCGCGCGTCGAGGAGCAGGCTCCCGGCCGCCGCGAATGTCATGGCTTTGGGCCGAACGGGAGCACCGTACAGGAGCTCGAGGCGCGTGTCCTCCTGGAGGCGGTCCCGGTATTCTCGCGCCGCGACTGCATCAGCCGTGCCCGCAGCGTGCTCTTCGATGACTTTGCTTTTTTGCCCGACCCTGACCGTCCCCCGGACGTACCATGTGCCGCCGGCGCGCCTTTGACGGATGGTGAGCATCGCATTGCCTCCTGGAGTTCGGCGACGTCCTCGGGCGCAAATTCCCAAGCGCGTCCCCGTTTACGGTAATGGGTTCCATGGCGCCTGACGAGCCGCTTCACCTCGCGTGGGCCGGCACAGTGTAACAAGTCTGCAACAGCATCGATGGTGAGGAATTCGCGAAGCTGAGTCATCGGTTCACGTCAGCCCCCCAGGGCGCTGCCCATCCGGTCTCGACCAGCGCGCGCCGGGCGATCTCACGGGCTGTGTCACCATCCAGCGGACGGCCGCAATCTTCGCGCCCCCGCGCAATTTCGCGCAGTGCGGTGATGAGCCTTGCGTGATCCAGCACGAGCTGAATGGTGGGGTCGACCGTTTTGCTCATCCCGTCACTCCGCCGCCTGATCGGCGGCCGCGTCGTAGAGCGCGCCCGGACCGTCGTAATGCACGGTGCGCAGCTCGGGCGGCAGCCAGCCGCTTTCCTTGGCGCGTGCCGCCGCCATTTCGGCGACCTCCGCCTTCTTCGCCGAGGCCATCAGCGTCTTGCCGGTCATCTCGGCATAGGCGGCGCGTGCGATGTCCTTCGAGACGGTCTTGAAATAATCCTCGGCGTCGAAGCGTGTGGACAGCGCGGCCGCCATCGCCAACGGATCGATCAGATTGACGATCGCCGCGATCTCCTCGTCGGCCATCGGGGCCGATCCATTGGTGCTCTGAAAGTCGAGCGCCGCCGCTGCGATCCGGCCGATCGCCTCGTGCTTCAATTCGGGCGACCATTCGCGGACGCGTGCGAGGCGCTCGTCGAAGGTGTCGTTCTCATCGGTGAGAAGCGGCCGGGCGCGCAGCCCTTCGATCCGGATGCGCGCCGGACGGCAATAGGAACGCGAGACGGCCGCGATGATGAGATCGAGCGCGAGCGTGGCATCGATGGCGACGGCATCGGCCGCCGCTTCGGTCAGCTGACATGAAAGCCGGTGCATCAGCGCACTTGAAATCGTCGGCTGCGGTGCACCCTCTTCGTCCTGATCGTCGTCGCCGCGCTGATTTGCCTTCGCCTTCTTCTTGTCGGGCTTGATGCGGCCATATTCGATCTCGATGCGACCACCGCCGACGATCGACACGATGCAGCCGGACACCGCCTTTTGTCGCGGCGTGAAACCGCGCAGCTCGATCGCGTCCTTGATGCCGGCCGCTTCCTCCTCCAGCGCGTTGAATTCATCGTTCAGCGCGTCATGCGCGCCATCCTCGTCCTGTTCCTGGATCGCGTTCATGCGCGCGGTGATGACCTTGAGCCGCGCCGCTTCCTCGTCGGTCGGCTTGCCCTTCGACCTGGCGCGTCCCCAGCTCCAGCGATCGTGGGGGAGATCGCGATCGATCTCCGCCCAGGCCCAGCCGTCCTCGACAAGTCGTGCGCATTCGGCTTCGAGCTTTTCTTGTGCGAGACGGATGGCCAGCGCGGGGTCAGAGACGGCGTGGCGGTCGTCGAACAGATCGACCATGACGGTGCCGCCGGCGGCCTCATAGGCGGCCTTGCCGACGAGGGCGATCGCTTCCTCCGCGCCGCGCTGATCGCCGACGAGCTGTTCGCGCACATGGTAGGCGTGGATGTAGCCCGATTTGCGCTCTTTATCGAAGACGCGCGTCTGTGCCTTGTGGTCGGCGGTGAGCGTGAAGACCCGCGCAACCTTCGCGTCGATTTCGCCCTTGCGCCAGGCGTCGCGGATCTTCGGCGCGAGCCGGCCGAGGGCGAGCGCCTGTTTGACCTGGCGCGGCGGGATCGAGAAGCGCTGGGCGATATCGGCCTCGTCCAGGCCTTCCGCTTCGAGCGCGGCGAAGGCCTCATATTGATCAACCGGGTGCAGCGGCAGGCGCATGATGTTGGCGGCGAGGGACAGTTCGCGCGCATCCGTGATGTGCTCGGGGTTTCGCACCACGATCGGCACTTCGATCATCTCGCCGTCATCCTCAAGCGAGCGGATCGCCGCCAGGCGCCGGTTGCCGTCGATAACGGAATAGAGGCCGTTCTCATCGGCCGGCATGACGGCGAGCGGCTGGATGATGCCATGCGCCGCGATCGAGGCCTTGAGTTCGGAAATCCCCTCCGCGCGGCCCGTGCGGCGCATGTTGAGATCATCGGCGTCTTCATGCCCGAAGCGAAGTTCGGCGGGCGATACGATCAGCGTTTCCATGTTTGCTTCTCCTGTGAAATTTTTGCCGCTCATCCCGTGACCTCGGCGAAGAGGCGCGCGCGCGAGGCAACACCTCGCGCGCGGATGGATTAGGAGCCGGAGCCGTCGCCGGAGCCGTAGCCGTAGCCGTAGCCGTCGCCGTAGCCGTAGCCGGAGCCGTAGCCGTCGCCGGAGCCGTCGCCGTCGCCGTAGCCGTCGCCGTCGCCGGACAGCGTCTCAGCGCTTCCGCGAATCAGCCCCATGTCGCCGCCTCCCACCGCTCGACCGATTCAGGCGTGCATTCGATGATTGCGGTGATACCTGTCAGTTCGATATCCGCGCGATCTCCGACCTTGGAGCCTTTTTGAGGCCCTTTCGCGCCAAGTTCGAGAATGCCGCCAGTGCATTTCCAGTAATAGGCGTTCCGGGCACGGACGAGCTTGATGCGCGCACCGGTCGTGTCGTCGGCGTAGCCGAAAAACACGCCGCGCTGATCTGTGCAGACCACCACCGGGCGGCCTTGTGTCGTTTCCGTCATTTCAGTTCTCTCCTTTGAGGGGGGTTGGTACGCACTGGACGTTCTCAGGCTTTCGAGCGTTTCGCGGCAATCGCCCTGCAGGATATGGATCATCGCGCACCCCGCTTTGCTTGTTTAACCGGCTGATCCCTCCCGCACCCACACCGCCAGTCAGGCGGCGCCAGCTCCGCCCCGCACTCGCACAGCGGCGGGACCTGAAAATGCCGCTCCCGGCAGTGGCCGAAGCCCTCGCAGGCGAGTGGGGACCAGCAGCGGGGCTTGATGCAGGTGGGGCGGGTCATGGATACGTTAGTCTTTCGCTGACCTTAGGAGTGGAGCGCTCGCCGAGAATCGTCTCGACGCAGATGACATCGCCGTCCTTGAGCTCGTCCCAATGCTCGATGATCCAGGCGTGTGCCACAGGGAAAGTGCGTCCACCCCAATGATATGGATCATTGCTGAAAGGCTGCCCGCTCGCAGCAAGATGAGCGATCGCGATGTTCGGCCTGCCGTCGCAGGGATAGCCCATTCGGCGCAAATAGTAGCGCTGCACGGAATCCTGGGACGCATTGTCATAGTCCCGCGCGTGCAGCGGCACAGTATCGGGGTTCATATCGACGCAAAACAGTGGGATGAATGTTCCGATATCCCTGAGTTCGAGGATTTTTACTTTCATGCTTCAGCCCTCTCTGCGATCAGCGCGTCGACGTTCTGGCGGTGGACGGTGAACGAAATTGCGACCACCCACGGGTTTGCATCCCATGAGCCGGGGCCGTGCAGGGATTCCCAGAGGTCGGAAAATCCGAGCCGAAAACTGCCGACTTCATGTGGATTTCCGTTCACGTCAAGACGCCCCGTCTCGGTCGGCATTTCTTCAGCACCTTCAGCCTCTGCGTCCTTTTCGCTGATCTCCTGCAGCCGCTCGATCTTGACGGCGGTCACTTCGAGCGTGAGGCGCGATGCCCAGCGCGGCATGTGGATGGATGGCCGCGTCGCACTCATGGAGTAATTGGCGGACCAGTTCGCGCCGGCGTCGAAATAGATCGAATTCGAGGCGCGCCAATTTTCCCGCACATAGAGCAGATCGCCGGGCTCGTAGGGGGCTTTTAGTCCAGCACATTCCATAGCAGCAGAGAAGACGCTCGGCGCGAACCATCCCCCTTTTTTGAAACGGATCATGCCGTCGCTTGAGTTTTCCGGCTGCGGCTTCATCACGCGCCGCGTCATGCTTTTCGATCCAGAAAGTAGTGCCCTAACCATTGGTGCCGAGAAGATGATGGGGCGGACGGTCATGCCGCCCTCCCGGTCATCGCTTCATAAGCCTGCTGCACGGCGTGGAAGGCGTCGGTACTGCCGCCAGCGTCAGGATGTGTTTTCAGCGCGAGCCGCTTATAGGCCGCGCGGATATCGTCTGGCGATGCATTCGGTGGGACGCCCAGAACTTCATGTGGGGCTTTCGGCGCGGGCAGGGCGACAAAGCCGGTAAACGCCCGCTCCAGCATCGTGCCGCCGCCGTGACGTTCGAGCTGGCGCATCGCTTCGATCGCGAGGCTGAGCGACGTCATATTGCCGCCAGCGTCATCGAAGCGGTCGCAGGCCATAACGAGCGCTTGCCCGTTCATTGTGAAATATACAGCGATCCCGTCATCTTCGACGCGTCGCTTGCTTTCAATGACGATCCCATATTTGTCCGTTGAGGGATGATTAGTCGACAATATCACGTTTTTTGCGCCAAGCTTTCGCAACTCGTCATAAAGACGATCTCGCGACTTCGCGAAGGTTGGGAGCACGCGCTTATAGCCGTCGCTGTAATCGGTTTTGCCGAAGCGGTAAGGACGCTCCCGTTTCTCGACGGGGGTGCGCGGCCATCCATCCGGCCAGGCGAGGGGATATGCCTGTGTCACAGTTCAAATCCCTTCAAATCTTCGACGCAACGGATGCCCTCATGCCCTTCGCCGCGCGCGCCCTGGTGGGCACGGATCGGATTCCAGCTCGCATCGGTCCACTCGATTTTTGATCTATCGCCCATCGCCGACCTCGTCTGGTTTAACCTCGCGCACTCTCATTGTGCTGCACCTTTCTTCGCGGCGTCGGCGAGCTGCTTCCCGTGCGCGGCGACAAGCTCGCGCAGGTGATTGCGCCCGTCGGCGTCGAATTTCTCAAGCGCCTTGAGGCTGGCATGTTCGGCCTCGAGCAGCGCGCCGATCGCGTCGCCGGACTCGCATGCGGTCAGCTTCGTGATGAAATCGGAGCGATAGTCCTGCCAGCGCTCCTCATCGGTGCTCGCCGTCGACGGCGCCGCGCCGCCGGCGGACTTGACCTGTGCAGCATCCTCGGCCGCCGCGTCGTCCTGGGCGGCGGGCGTGCTCTCGTCGCCCGGCGCCGCGGGTTCTGCGGTTGCAGCCTGCGCGGCCGCGGTTTTCGCGGGCTCGTCCTTCGCCTTTTGCTTGCGCCCCTTCGCGGGCTCGCGCGCACCGCCGTCTTTGGGCGTGTCCTCGGCGTCGGCCCTGGTGGGTGCGCCATCCCCTTGCTCGAGCGGCGGCCAGGTGTCGTCCGCGCTTGCCATGCCGTCGCGCACCGCCTGAATCTCCGCCGAGATGCGCGCGATGTCCGGCGCCAGCCAATCCTTCACCGCGCGCCCGACCATCCTCTCCACGCGCTTGACGTCGATCTTGAGCTCGCCCAGCACCGTGATGATCCGTGCGCGCCATTTCTCGACGTCCCTGCCGATGCGCGTGATCAGCGCGGCCTTGGCCTCGTCGAAGGCGAAGTCCACAAACGTACCGAGCGCGTTCACGATCACATTGCGGCTCGCCTTCGAGGCGCCAATCTGAAACACGATGTCGGCCGCGCGGTCGCTGTCCGTCTTGAGCGTTTTTTGATTACGGCGCTGCTGGAACGGCCGGGTCAGAGTGTAGCCGGTTTCAATGTCGGTAAACCGGGCGTAAAACACCAGACTGTCGCCCGTGTCGAACACCCTACAGTCGACGTCGCAATTCCCGAACAGTCGCGCGACCTCGTTCGTCAGCTTGATCGACGGCCCTTCGATCCAGGCGCTCGATCCGTCCTTGTTTTTCACCGGAAACCGGTAATACCACCCCTGGCCGGCGGCGCTCGCCAGCACCCTGATTTTCTGGAGGATTTTTGCCTCGTCGCGTGGGACCGCAACCTTCTGGGCGCCGAGATTGCGCGTCTCGGCGGCGGGCAGGGCGGCGGCCGGGATCACCGCCGGCGGCGCGTCGGCCGACTGGGCGAAGGCGTCAAGCAGCGCGCTGCGGGTATCGACGAAGGTCTCAGTCATTTTCAAATTCCTCAATATCGGTGGGTTTCCATGAAATGCGCAGGACGCGGTTGTTGCGCTCGGGCAGCCAGTACTCGGCGCGCCATTCGTTCTTGAACGAAATGCGGCCCTGCTTGAGGGTGGCGAGCGAATATTCCCCCATCTTCTCGATGATCCGCGCCTCGATGGCGTTGCGGCGCGTCTCGCCGGCCGCGATCGCCTTGAGCACGCGCTCGCGCTCATTGAGCAGCGGCTCGATCTCTGGATCATCGCGCAGTGCGAAGGTCTGCAGGCCGTTCGCCTGGGCGTGACGCGCGGCCAGCACGGCGCGGTCGCGCTCATAGTCGGCCGCCGGCCACAGCCCGGCATCGTGCATGTCCCAGAACCGCTCGGTGGATGAGAGAATTTTCGCCTCGAGCTTCTCGTGGCGCGGCACGTCGACGATGTACAGTTCGCGGCTGTATTCGCCGATCACCAGCGCGGCAAGGCAGTTCCAGCTCGCGTCGATCAGCATCGCCTCGTCGATCGACTGGATCTGATAACCGAGCGGGGCCACCACGCGGCCGCCGTCGAGCCAGTGCTTGCGAAATTCGCTCGAGGCGACGACCTTGATCTGAATGTTGCCGATGCCGGCGCGCTTGGGATCGATCGCCACCGCGTCGGGTGTCGCGCCGTTGCGATAGTCCGGCGCGCGCAGATAGACATTCGCCTTGCGCACGTCCCAGTCCGGGTTTTCGAGGCGCACCGCCTCGATCCCCGCCGCCTCGAGCCACCGGCCGCCGCGCATCATCGCGTTGTCGTTGTCCGAGTTCATCAAGCCGCGCTTGCGCGCCATCACCTTCATCGGCGTCGCGCGCGGGTCCGCGCCCAGCCAGCCCGGCACGTCGGACGCGGTGAGGTCCTGCGTGCGCAGCTGCAGCCAGCTGTCGCGGTCGGTCACGGGGATGCGCTCGACCGCGAGGGTCATGACAGCCACCGGATCACCGCGCCGGCGACGTCGAAGACGAGGCACCACGCGGCATAGGCCAGGAAGAGCATCAAAACGAATTGCGCGAGATTCATGGGGCATCCCCCAAAACGATGGCGAGGGCGCTGGCGGTGGCGGCGGCGATGGCGTTGGCGGAGGCGTTGGCGGAGGCGGTGGCGGCGGAAATCATTCGGCGGCAGCCTGGACGGTGGCGACGGCGTCGAAGCCGATCACGGTGAAGCGGCCCCAGCCCATCTTGCGGCTCGCGCCGATCCCGACAAACGCGCCTCCCCACTCAAGCGCGCTCTTGAGCGTCTTGGGGTCGACATAATCGGGATCGAACGAGATCGCGCCGGTCGCGGAAAAGTTCGAGATGAAGGGGCTTGTGCGCAAGCCGCGCTGATTCGACAACTTCGCGCCGGTCCCGCTCGCCACCGTGGCGAAGCGCTCCCACACGCCGTCGGGGCCGACCTTCCCGGTCGACCACTCGGACACGATGAAGCGCGAGCGCACCTGTTCTGGCGGGCATGGGCGTTGCGCGGCGCGCGCCTCATCGCAGGTCGCGACGAGGAACGACATCACGTGTAGCTCGGGGATGACGATGACCCCGTTGTGCCCGCGATAGAATGGCTCATTCGCCTGGCGCTCCAGTGCCTCGTAGTCGGCGAGCGTCATGCCGGCGGCGCGCAGATATTCTTCAAGCGCCTTGCGCCGGTTCGCGGTCGATTTTGCCCGGTTCATGCCGCTGTTTTTCTGGATATCGATCAAGCGCGCGCGGGCAGGCCAGTAGGGGTCTGCGATATAGCCCCGGTCGAAGCGACAGGTGATTTCATAGGTCAGCATTTTGATCTCCATGTGCTGAGAAAGACGGTGGCGTAGGCGAAGGCGGTGGCGAGGGCGCTGGCGGAGGCGACGGCGAGGGCGACGGCGATGGCGGAGGCGTCGGCGGAGGCGCAGGCGTTGGCGGAGGCGGTGGAAGTTCATCAAGACGCGGCGGGCCGGAAGCCTGCTCGCTGATCACCTTGGCTGCGACCGGAGAATTTGTGATCTGCTGGAACTCAGTGAAATTGCGAGCCTTCCCCGGCGCCGCGCGCATGGCGGAGAGGCGACTGTCGGCGGTCACCTCGACCACCGCGCGCTCGGTGATGATGCGCGTGCGCTCAAGCAGCACGCGATAGGTGGTCATGGGCAGACCCCCGCGACGACGAGGGTGATGGCGCCCAGAAAGACGATAAGGGCGATCAGACCGAGGGCGGGGTGGAGATGGCGCTCGCTCAAGCGTGCACCGCGGTCAGGTTGGCGTAGTGGTTCGCCGCGAAGCTGGCGGGGCGCGAGTTAAACGCGCTGGTGTCCGATGGCGCGGGCACGAAGTGTGTGATCCATAAGGTCAGACCGTCGGCGAAGATCGGCTCAACCCGTGCCAGCTTCGCGATATCCGCGAAGGCCGCGTCGATCTCGCCTTGCGCGCGCTTGGCGCCGATCAGATTTGGAAAGCCCGCGACCTGCACAGCGAGCGCGTGCGTGAACCGGGTACCGGCGACGGCCTGGCCGACAAAGCAGCGCGCGGCTGGGTGCCCGAACTGCGTCATCAGCCCCCTGAAATAGGCTTTCAGCCGCTCATTCGTCTCGCCGCGGGCAATCGTGTGGATGTTCATGGTCCCGTCTCCGTTAACGTCATTTCGTTCGGTATGGGGAAAATTACATCGGGTGTAATTATCTGGTCAAGCAAAAAATTGCATGTAGTGTAATATTTGGGCCGAGATACACGCCATGGAAAGGACGATGACGAAGGAAGAGATGAAGGGCCGACGCCAACAGATGAACGAAAGCGGCGATCTGGTTCAAAAAATGGAGTGTGTCACCGTCTTCGCGCGCTCTCAGTGACGTGGAAATCAAAGCTTTGAGCGTGGGGAAGTCCGTTTCTGGATCCGTTGGCCGGCCAGAAACAAAGTAACTTCACGAGCCTTCCACACCACTGCGACATGCAAGCCATCAGCTGGGGTGTTCGGGATGAATGCGCGAAAGTCGTAACGCCCACCAAACGGCCCGGCGATCGCAATCGTGATAGTTCCGTCCGAATTCTTGGTCGTATCAACTCTGATCGGCCCGCGCTCAACGGCTGGAAAAGCGTGATGCTGCTGGTTTTGCCACTCCTGCGGCGAGCC
>Ga0209643_1002448_pt1 | contig 12031 bp, 9 predicted proteins | sample AutmiccBRH37_all_FD_187383 | JGI IMG/M metagenome (GOLD analysis project Ga0209643, IMG submission 187383) | Deep subsurface microbial communities from Mt. Terri, Switzerland - Autotrophic microbial communities BRH/37_all (SPAdes) (version 2) | ecosystem: Environmental > Aquatic > Deep subsurface... | reverse complement strand
GCCGAAGAGATCACTCGCTCCCTCACAAGGCTGGGTGAAAAAAACGCTTATGCAGTACGATCCAGTGCAACGGCAGAAGATTTACCGACGGCGTCCTTCGCAGGCCAGCAGGATACGTATCTGAACGTTATCGGCAAGGAAGCAATCCTAAAACATATAAGTAAGTGCTGGGCATCGCTGTTTACCGAGAGGGCCGTAACCTACCGCATTCAAAACGGCTTCGACCACCGTAAAGTCCTACTTTCTGTGGTTGTCCAAAAGATGGTTTTCCCGCAGGTGGCAGGAATTCTATTTACTGCCGATCCTGTCACGGGCAATCGAAAAGTGTTATCTATTGATGCCAGCTTCGGGCTTGGCGAGGCCTTGGTGTCCGGATTGGTGAATGCCGATATCTACAAAGTGCAAAGCGGCAAGGTGATCGATAAGAAGATATCCGCCAAGAAGCTGGCTGTGTATGCCTTGAAAGACGGTGGTACGAAAGAACAGGAAACCCCGCCTGAGCAGCAAAATAGGCAAGCACTAACGGATGAACAGATTTTGAGCCTCACGCGCCTGGGTAGAAAGGTCGAAGAACATTTCGGCTGTCCCCAGGACATCGAATGGTGTTTGGCTGATGATACATTTTACATTGTCCAAAGTCGGCCAATTACAACTTTATACCCCATCCCTGAAGTGAATGATAAAGAAAACCACGTCTATTTATCTGTTGGCCATCAACAAATGATGACCAACCCTTTGAAACCATTGGGAATGTCTTTAATGGAATTAATATCTTATGGTAAGTGGTCTAGAGCTGGTGGAAGGTTGTTTATTGATGTGGCACCAATGCTGGCTTCACCTGACGGCATAAAAATGTTATTAAATAACATGAAACAACTCGAACCGCTCACACAAGACGCAATTATGACCATCATAGAGCGAGATTTTATAAAATGTATACCAAATGATACGAAAGAGCAGCGTTCTGGTAATAGCGATAAGGTTAAGCCGCCTGCAGATCCTCAAGCACAAATCGAAAACAATCCGTCAATTGTTTCTGATTTGATTAGAAAAAGTCAAACCTCCATAGAACAGTTGAAACAAAACATTCAAGGGAAATCAGGAACGAATTTAATTGATTTTATACTAGAAGATATCCAGGAGTTAAAGAGAATCTTATTTGACCCACAAAGTTCAGCTGTATTTATGGCCGCCATAAATGCTTCACTTTGGATCAATGAAAAAATGAGCGAGTGGTTGGGCGAAAAGAACGCAGCAGACATACTTTCTCAATCTGTACCAAACAATATTACTTCGGAAATGGGTCTGGCGTTAATGGATGTGGCAGATGTGATTCGTCCTTACCGGTCAGTAATTGATTATTTACAATATGTAAAAGACGATAACTTTTTGGAAAAATTAGTTAAGCTCGATGGTGGGCAGGAAGCCCGAGATGCAATCCTGTCTTATCTTGACAAATACGGAATGCGATGCAGCGGGGAGATTGATATTACTAAACCTCGTTGGAGCGAAAAGCCAACTACACTTGTACCCCTGATTCTCAGTAACATCAAAAATTTTGAGCCTAATGCCAGCAAGCGGAAATTTGAGCAAGGGCGACGTGTTGCTTTGGAAAAAGAAAAAGAGTTATTAGAGAGATTGAATAAGTTGTCGGATGGTGAAGAAAAAGTCAAAGAAACAAAGCGAATGATTGACCTAATCCGAAATTTCATGGGCTATCGTGAATATCCAAAATACGGCATGGTTAGTCGCTACTTCGTTTATAAACAGGCTTTACTGAAAGAAGCCGAGCGACTCGTACAAACAAATGTTTTTCACGAAAAAGAAGATATATATTACCTCACTTTTGAAGAACTTCGCGAAGTCATAGCCACAAATAAACTGGATTCTCATATCATCTGCAAGCGAAAAGAAGAGTACAAATTATTTGAAAAACTAACACCTCCACGTGTTATCACTTCTGAAGGTGAAATAATTGCAGGCGAGTACAAATTAGAAAATCTTCCAGCGGGTGCTATCCCAGGTCTGCCTGTTTCATCAGGAGTTATAGAGGGAAGAGCACGCGTCATTTTAAGCATGGAAGACGCAAATTTAGAAGATGGAGATATATTAGTCACCGCCTTTACTGACCCCAGCTGGACACCATTATTTGTATCCATAAAAGGCTTGGTTACCGAAGTTGGCGGACTGATGACCCATGGAGCAGTTATCGCTCGTGAATATGGCTTACCGGCAGTTGTCGGAGTGGAAAATGCTACTAAAGTGATTAAAGACGGACAGAGAATTCGGGTAAATGGAACGGAAGGCTATGTAGAAATCCTATAATGTCGAAGACGTTTTTATCTCACACCGGGTGCCCATATGAAGACAGTTTTTGCCACGAGATAGACAACCTTCACAATATTTATTTTTAAAACCTTTCTTGTTTAAATCATTTTTCATTGCAAGATAACTGAAGCATACCCCACAATTCTAGAGATTAACTGGTTTAAAAAATATTCTGTTAGTCCTCGTCTGCCTTAATCTCTTCGATTGAATCGATAATATTTATGTTAACAACGTCTCCACCCCTAAGCGTAATATGATATTCCGATTGAAGCTGATCAGTAAAACTTTGTTCAATGAACTGTAGGTCCTTTTCTGTTAAATATGCTTGACCCAAAAATAGCTCATCGGTTTCAGCTATTGTATAAATAGCGTATAGCTTTGACAAACGGCTCACCCTTTCCGAAAAATTATTTAGTGCATGGACGCACGGCTCCGTACGGTTCATTTAATGTCCTAGGATTTCCGCAGCGTCCCAACAGCATGCATCTATGCTAAGTTGCGGAAATCAGTTATCTGAAGTATTTGGTGGTGGCACTGAATACTACCATGATACTGAAAATAAGATAAAAAGTATACTAGACCAACAATATCTCCACTTTGCATTCTATGAATATTCTACACCTTTCGAAAAAGCTGCTATGCTCTGTACCGCTCCCTTGTCTGAATAAGACAAAAGGGCGGTTCTTTTCGTTGTAAGTCATAAAAAAACAAACCACCCAAATCGTTTTCAGATGCCATTGCATATGATATTAAGACAAACTATGAGCTGACCGGAGTTAAGAGACCCCCGGCTGCTTAGCGAGGAGAAGGATCAATGCAAACACGCGAGTACCTGGAAAATTATTGGTTGTTGTTTCTGGATTTTCTTAAACTTTTTGGGGACTTGAATTATTACGGGGTCCCTTTGCCATTATTGGCTAATTTCTATCAATACCTGGACGGCAATGTTAAGAAGGAACTGAATAGCCCTACTTTTAAGCAGCACTTAACGCAAAAGAGCCTGCCTGCTGCTCAAACCCAACCAGAGTTTGAACAGTGGCTGGGAAAATTGAAAGCACCGTCTTCCCCCAGATCATTGCCCGGAAAAATACTCCTGTATTTTGATTATCTCCGGTTCTCCCCTTCCAGCTACCGGTATTTTGACCCCGCAGAAACCGTGATCCTGGCCCGTTGGAAAAAAGACAATTATCACGGGATACCGGCTCACAATATCAAAGAATACACACCTGAAGTAGCCCTGGACCTTGCCGTATTGAAAGATCAGGTGGAAAAAAGGTTCCAGGCCTTTGCCAGCCACTTTGTATTCGGCACCCAATTCTTCTACGATACCTTCATGGCAAGACTGCCTCTGATGGTTGATGGCTTGGCGGCTATTAACCGGTATTTGGATCAGCATGCCGTTCGTTGCGTAATCGTAGGTACCACAGAAGATTTGAATGCCAGGATTCTGACCCTGGTGGCCGCTAACAGAGGGATACCGAGCCTCTGCCTGCAGCATGGTGTTCTTGGCGGGGATGAAGCTTATATTCCGGCGTTTGCAACCTCAGTCGGTGTTTTTGGATACTATGAAAAGGACTGGTACCTGAGGATGGGGATGCCGGAAGAACGTATTGTTATTTCCGGCCACCCGCGTTTCGATGATATTTTTACCCAGCCGCACATGCCGAAGACTGAGTTTCAGGAAAAGTACGGTTTGGACCCGGGTAAGACCACGGTATTCTTCGCAACACAGCCCAATTTCCCTTCACTCTGGGACCAGCTGCTGCACATCCTGACCGGAAAAAGTCATTTGCAGATCGTAATCAAACCCCATCCCTTGGAATCTTCCAAAGGTAGAAACCAGGAATTCATGAAAGTTTACGAAAAATATGCCGCAAGCTATCCTTCGGTCAAGTTGATCACCGATAGGAATCTGAATATCAATGATTTTTTGGCCAATGCAGATGTCGTAGTCACAAACTTATCGACTGCCAGTATCGAAACCATGTTGTTTGATAAACCCTTGCTGCTTCTGACGGATGTTCATTTTGCTTTCTTTGACAAGCTCAGTGACTATGTCTTTTCCGATCCAGCTCGACTCGCTGCACAAATCGACTCAGAAGCCAAAGTCAGGGAACTGCAGCAGAAAAGCTTACCGGCAAGAAAGGATTATATGCAGTATGCCTACCCGCAGCAATTATCCGGTCCGCTATTGCTGGAATTCGTGAGAAACTTGATCGGCAATTAATCTCCTTACTGGTACGCAAAGGAGCACCAACAGATGGAATACTTGCAAAGACACGGCTATAAATTTTCCCGCGTAGCCTTGGGCACCGCCCAATTCGGCCTCAACTATGGTGTTGCCAACCAAACAGGAAAGCCCCGGGAAAAAGAAATCGAGAAAATTTTAGAGACAGCTTTCTCCATGGGGATCAATCTGTTGGATACCGCGTCTGCTTACGGTGACAGTGAAAGGGTCATCGGCCGGCTCTTAAGTCGTTATCCGGCTAAACCCGGGATTCTGATTACCAGCAAATTGCCCAAATTACAAGGCACCAGTCCCCAAATGCTAGGCAAGGAAATAACGCAGCATTTAGAAACCTCTTTGTATAATCTCCAATTGGATTGTATCCCCATTTATTTGCTTCATGACGAAACTGACCTGACCGCCCATCAAGGATACGCCCTTGACTGCCTGACAAAACAGATAGTCAAAGGAAAGATCAGACTTATAGGAGTTTCGGTCTATACGCCCGAGGCTGCGGAAGCGGCCTTGGAGCATCCCCTGATCCAAGTGATCCAAGTCCCTTTTAATGTCTTTGACCAGAGATTAAATTCGATCCACTTTTTTCAACGGGCTGAAGAAAAGAATAAGCTGGTTCTGGTGAGGTCGGTATTTTTACAAGGCTTATTCTTTTTACTGGATAAGGGTAGCTGGCCGCAGCAGTTTGCCAGATATTCCCGTTATTTTAAAAAAATCCTGACAATCTCTTCGGACAGTAATTTGAAGGTAGATGAACTGGCCTACAAGTACGCGGCCCAAAATACCCGGGGGGTCATTCTGATGGGGATAGAGAGCAGCCACCAGTTGGAAAAAAACAGGCAATACATCTTTGACCGCCGGGAACTATCCCCTGGGACCATGTCGGTTATTAAACGAGAGTTTTCTACCATGCCCGTGGACTTGATTGATCCCAGACAGTGGAAGGAAAGCAGGTGAAAACAGAGTGCCTCTTACTGAAATGTTCAGCCTGGATGGCAAAGTTGCCGTGGTTACCGGCGGGGCCGGACATCTGGGTTACCCTATTTCCCTGGCGTTGGCTGAAGCCGGTGCGAAAGTCTACATTGGCAGCACTAATTACGAAAAATGCTGTGCCGCTGCTGCCGGGATCAGTCAAAAAACGGACGGAAAGGCAAAGGGAGTCTTGATTGATATCCGTTCCACGGAAGCAATTCAAAAAAGTTTTGCCGATATCGCCCTGGAAACAGGAAAAATTGATATTCTGGTGAATAATGCCTTTTATTCATCCGGCCAAGGACTGGATATGGCAGAACGGGATTGGCAAGCTGGGCTTGACGGCACCGCCGGCAGTGTTTTCCGAACAACGCGGGAGGTTGTAACCTATATGGAAAAAGCACAGGCAGGCTCTATCATCAATATCGCCTCTATGTACGGGCTGGTTTCACCTGATCCTGCGGTTTACCCAAAACCAGAATATGCCAATCCGCCCAATTACGGTGCTGGCAAGGCTGCCGTTATCCAGTTTTCCCGGTATGCTGCTTGCCATTTAGCCCCTAAAGGAATCAGGGTCAATTCGGTCTCTCCCGGTCCCTTCCCGACAATCCAGGTTCAAAATGACCAGGAATTTATGGCCGCTTTGGAAAAAAAGGTGCCGTTAGGAAGAATAGGCCGGCCTCAAGAAATCAAAGGAATCATCGTTTTCTTAGCGTCCGAAGCAGCCAGTTATGTTACTGGTGCCAATTTCTGCGTGGACGGTGGCTGGACTGCCTGGTGACGGGACTTTATATTGTGGCATCCCGATTAGATAATCCCGATTAGATAATAATTAAAAGACCTGCAAGATGTACGAGAACCGTCATATCTTGCAGATCTTTCTCTATTGATTACTACACCATTCTTAGGTTCTTTACTCGAGGGATATTCATGCAGACTAACCCATGGGTAAAGGTTGGCGGATCAGCTTTTTTGCAGTAAAAACCAAGTTACATCGTCCTGAGGGAAATTATTGTCCCGGTGGTAGACAAACCCGTACTCAATCAGCTTCAGGTCCGGGAATTTATCCATCATTTCCCCGGCAAAATCTCGTTTGAACAATCTGTCATTATGACCGTGGTAAAACACTTCGACCGGATGCGGATCATAATATTCGGCGAAACAGATATAGTTTTTGCTGCTTGCATACATGAGCTCATACACTTTGTCCAGCCAATCGGGGTTTAGATGGACGATGACACCTTTGATCAGGACAAAATCCCGTGGGTAATCCGGTTCAAAGTCCAAAATGGATTGGTGGTAAACCTTTACACCGGGTATTTCCTTTAAAGATGCCACGGCCGTGGAGTTTATTTCGATACCCGATACTTCCAGATCCGGCTTGAGCACGAGCATGGCCTCAAGATTCAAGCCTATATTGGACCCGAACTCCAAGACCGAGTTAACATCGGTTGTATGGGAAAATATTTCAGCAAAAAACGGGATGTTATTTTTATAGTATTTAGTTTTTAAGTCCTCATTTCTTTTGATATACGCCTCACCAAATTCTCCTGCCCAAGCTTCTTCCTGTTCGGTACGGTACTTGTTCAAGCATGACAACTCCTTTTTCCAATTTTGTTTTCTCTTTAATATATCTTTTCCAGGGAGCTTTGGTGACAAGCTTTCAAGTGAGAACATCTTATTTCCGTCCCAAATGTCAATTTACCGAACTTGACATAGTATATAACGGGGCTCTTCTCTGCACTCGCAAGATACGAAATAAACTTTCTCAATCCCTCTGAAATCGGAGCTGTTTATTATGCCGGACCTGGAAGATTATCAACTGATCGATCTGTCGGAAAAATACAAAGATCATATCCTTCACTGGCGGAATTCTGATCATGTCCGCAATTCTATGTTTACCGACCGCCTGATTACCCCGGAAGAACACAATCGGTGGTTTGAGCGTGTGACACAAGACAAGGGTTTCAGTAATGGGATCATTGCCAAAGTATTGCTCTATAAAAATCAACCCATTGGCTTTATGAATTTTACCGATATCGACGGCGAAAACAGCAGGTGCTCCTGGGGCTTTTATATCGGAGAAGCAAGTGCCCCCAAAGGGTCCGGTCAAATTATGGCTTTTCACTCTTTAAACTACATCTTTGGGGAATATCATCTGCGAAAATTATGTGCTGAAATTCTGGATTCAAATGTTCGAAGCCTCCGTTACCATCAAAAACTTGGATTCGTTGAAGAAGGAAGGCTGAAAGAACATGTCTTTAGACAGGACCATTACGCGGATGTGATCATAATGGCCTTATTCAGGGAACAATGGGCAGCCCGCCAACAAGAACTGCTGCTGGAATGGAAAAACAAATCATTATGAAGGAGCTGCAAACAATGAAGCTCATCGTCCTTGGCGACAGAGAGATCGGTATTGACCGTCCACCGCTGATCATCGCAGAAATGTCCGGAAACCATCACCATTCATTGGACCGGGCCTTAAAAATGATTGAAGCTGCAGCCCAAGCCGGTGCCCATGCAGTTAAATTGCAAACGTATACGGCCGATACCATGACCTTGGATTTAGAGGAAGGGTCCTTTTCGATCCATGATCCTGAAAGCTTATGGAAAGGTTATTCCCTGTACCGGCTGTATCAGGAAGCCTATACCCCATGGGAATGGCATCAACCGATCTTTGAACGGTGCCGGGACTTAGGATTGATTGCCTTTAGCTCTCCTTTTGATGAAAGTGCAGTCGATTTTCTGGAGGAATTGAATGTTCCCTGTTATAAGATCGCTTCTTTTGAAAATACGGATTTGCCTTTAATCCGCAAAGCGGCAAAAACCGGCAAACCCCTGATCGTTTCTACCGGAATGGCTACCTTGGCCGAGCTGGATGACACCGTCCGTACCATCCGGGAAGCTGGTTGCCGGGATTTGATTCTGCTGCAATGCACCAGTTCTTATCCTGCCTCACCCCAGGACAGCAATATTGCTACCCTCCCTCACCTGCAGGAATTATTCCAATGTCAGGTCGGCTTATCCGATCATACCCTAGGAATTGGCGTATCTGTCGCCAGTGTCGCCTTAGGAGCAACCGTCATTGAGAAGCACTTTACCTTATCGCGGAATGAAGGCGGGGTGGATGCTGCCTTTTCTCTGGAACCTGAAGAAATGGGACAGTTAGTAGCAGAAACACATCGAGCCTGGCTGGCTCTGGGCAAAATTACTTATGGCCCCACCTCAGCGGAGACAAACTCTTTGAAACTAAGAAGGTCTTTATATATCACCGAGTACCTAAAAAAAGGAGAGTGCCTCACCAGGGAAAATGTCCGTATCATCAGGCCCGGACTGGGCCTGCCCCCTAAATATTATGATGTCATCCTGGGGAGACAAATAAAATACGATGTACCGAAAGGTACACCTTTAAGTTGGGATTTAATATAATACTGCAGAACTTTCTTCAAACGTTGTAGACTCGCACAGTCTGTGCGAGTCTACAACGCTCAAAAAAGAAAAGGTTCGTGCCTTATTGTGAGATTCCACACTCCGGCCGTTGACAAGGACCATAGGTTGGTATCAACAATTGGACCAGCGCAGCTTTATTCACAAACACGACGATCTCTGCCTGGGAAGTTACCTGGGAGACATTCCCTAAGTCATCTCTTTCTGAAATAACACTGGATTGACATGTTGGGTACAGGGCACAATCCGGTGTTATTCCGCTTAGACCTGATCCTTCCGTGCCTGCACAGGGCAAAAGCCTGGTCACCGTTTTGCTTGCGGAACCGTATTCATATCCGCCTGCGTCCAGCGGAACTCTTGCTGTGACGGTCAGTATATAACTGATTAAAACTTGATTATCGCCGATAGCCTGGCAATTAATAAGATTTACCTCTGAAGAAACACACTCAGCTACTTGAGCATCACCGGTAATGATCTCCAGGGTCGGGGCTTCGAACGATATTTCTATTTCTTCATTTTGGATGTCATAGCCTTCGCAGAAAACTCTCGTCACTTTGATGACATCAATCTCAGTCGGCTGCGGACATTGAGGCTGGCCGGTTGTTGGGTCTGGTGGACATGGTCCAGGCTGAACCTGTGTCTGCTGGAATTCAACGCTCATTGGTATTCCTCCTGATAATGAGAATCTTTACTGTTCCTATTAATTTAATATATTGTACTTTATATTTTTGTTAATACTTTATGAACAAGCAATAATTACTACATCTTATGAAGCGGTTTATTTTTATGTGTTGTTATTCACGACAAAAATATCTTTTATCATTCACCGTTTCTAAAGTCAGGCATACTTCTATATTAAGGCTTGTTTGGGAGGAATGCTTATGGCCGCAGCGCCCTTACTTCTTAGTCTTTGCATGATTGTTAAGGACGAAGAGAAGAACATTCTCCGGTGTTTAGAAAGCATTCACAATATCGTGGATGAAATTATCATTGTCGATACCGGATCTGTCGATCAGACCATCCAAAAAGCGAAAGAATACGGGGCGAAGATTTACCATTTCCCCTGGTTGAATGATTTTTCCGCTGCCCGTAATCAGGCCCTCCGCCAAACAAATGGACAATGGACTTTAATCTTGGATGCAGATGAATATCTGGATAGGACCGAGGCTGTTCGGTTGCGCCAGACTTTAAGAACAGCCAAAGAAGAAGGCTTTTATGTATCGATTTATAACTATCAGGGGCCCGATTGGGGCAATTATACCAAAACCTACAGCTTACGGTTATTTCGCAGTCATCCCTCGTACCACTATGAAGGAAAAATCCATGAACAGATCCTCCCTTCTATCCTAAAAGCCAACCCGAAGGCCTTCATCGGCTGGTCCTCGTTCGTCATCCATCACGACGGATATTCAAGATGCGCCGCCCTGATCAAGGTCAAAGCAGAGCGTAATTTGGAAATATTGCGCTGTGAGTCACCGGATGTAAAAGACAGTTCTTTTTACTGCCTGAATCTAGCACTGGAATATATAAGATTAGGAAGAATATTGGAGGCCGAAATAAAGCTCAAAGAAGGATGGAAAAAAGTCAATCCTCAAGCTAGCTATTCTCATTACCTGTTATTAAAGCTTATCGCTTGTCTTCACCGACAAAAGAAAGATTCGGAAGCCATCGCTTATTGCCGGCAGGGTCTGAACCTTTATCCCGATTTTGCCGATATTCTCTACTACTACGGAATCTGTCTGCTGAAGACAGGTGCTTATGAAGAAGCCAAAAAAGTGCTGATTAGTGGCTTGCAGCAAAGCGAAAGCCCCCAAAAGTACATTACCCAGGCCGGATGCGGTTCCTATTTCAATCTTTTGGCTCTAGGACAGATTGAGGAACAGGGTTTCCATTATCAAGCTGCTTTAGATTATTATTTACAGGCCTTTCGGTTACAGCCGCATCAGTTATCCTACTTGAAAAGTCTGATCCGGGTCTTGCTGAAGTGTGAGCGGAATCAAAAAATGTATCTGATAAAAAATAGTCTTCTTACTAGAGAAACCGTCCAGACTATTGTGCAAACCGCTTACACTTTGAACCATTATTCTTTGGTTCTGGAAATCTTGTCTGACTGGGAAAATGTTGATACCAATTGGGAACTGCCTTTCATCGAAGGCAAGAGCCTGATGAGGCTGGGAAAATATGAGGAAGCACTTATCAGACTTAATACAATACCGCAGCAAAATCCACTTTCAAAAGACTGCCTTTTTTATAGTTGGCTCTGTTCTGTATTACAAGAAGATTTCAAGTTATCCCTTCACTATTCGGCTCAGCTTAAAGACCACGAAGACAGGCTAAGCAGATTACTGTCTGAGCTTCACGATATCTTAAAATACGGCTTTGCAACGAATTCTTGTGAAAATCCTAGGGTTTTCAGGAATAATGAAAATGTCCTGGCTCTCTTAGAAATCATCGATAACCTGGCTGCTTGCCAATCAGAAAAGCTTCTCGATCCGGCAATTGCTTTTTTGATTCAGATTGCCGGTGAAGATTTCAACCCTCTCCTGCTCAGGATTTTAAATGAACGCCATTATAATTATGAAGCAGTTAATCTTTTTAAACACTGCGGCAAGGAGGACCTTGATCAATGCTAGAGTATATCCCCTGTCCAGATGTCACTGAAATCAGCATCATCATTCCTGTTCATAATCTGGCAGCGTATACCAAAATGTGTATTGAAAGCATCGGGCAGCACACCCCGGAGAAACATGAAATCATTGTCGTGAATAACGGCTCTGAAGATGATACCTGTCTCTATTTAGAGCGTAATCCTCACATCCATTCGATTCATAATCAGGAGAATCTGGGGTTTGCTAAGGCCATAAACCAAGGTTTGAGAATTGCCCGAGGGGACTTTATTATTGTTCTTAACAATGACTGTATTGTTTCCTCCGAGTGGACACGCTCCCTCCTCCTGGCTGCTCAGAATGTTGATGTCGGTATCGTCGGCGTGATGTCTAACTTTGTATCCCGGCCTCAATTAATCAATGAAAAGCTTCA
>Ga0209643_1002441_pt1 | contig 12068 bp, 8 predicted proteins | sample AutmiccBRH37_all_FD_187383 | JGI IMG/M metagenome (GOLD analysis project Ga0209643, IMG submission 187383) | Deep subsurface microbial communities from Mt. Terri, Switzerland - Autotrophic microbial communities BRH/37_all (SPAdes) (version 2) | ecosystem: Environmental > Aquatic > Deep subsurface... | reverse complement strand
CGCCGCGGGACGACCCGCTGGCATGTCGAATCGTGCGGGGACGGCCCTGCAGTTGATGGAGTCATCGTCATGCATTCGGCCTGGATCATGCTGATCGTAGCCGGCCTTCTGGAAGTGGGTTGGGCCATTGGCCTCAAGGCTTCCGAAGGCTTCACCCGCCCGCTACCCAGCGTGCTCACCATAGCGGCCATGGCTGGCAGCTTTTTCCTGCTCGCGCGTGCCATGCAGGTTCTGCCGGTGGGTACCGCCTACGGCATCTGGGTCGGTATCGGCGCATTGGGTACCGTGCTGCTGGGCATTCTCATCTTCGGCGAAAGCGCCTCGCCCGCGCGGCTGGTGAGCGTGCTGCTGTTGCTGGCTGGGCTGGTTGGTCTGAAGCTGAGCGCCTGACGAGTCTCTGCGGCGCTCACTGCCGAACGTGTGCCCGTCAGTCCTGCAGCTTCAGATGCGAGATATCCGGCACCACGGCGGTGGTGTCGCGAGGCTTTTCGCCCATGTCGCTGCCCACCGGGGCAAGGCTGAACTGAGAAAGGTCCACGCGCGGCGCCTCTGGCTCGGGCCGGGCGTCCTGCAGGTCGACGCCGATCGGCGCAATACCGAAGTCCGGTGCCTCGACGTCGGCGAAGGCTGCCATGTATTCGTCACGCGGCGTCACCTTGAGTGTGGCCGGGGCGTCGCTCGTTTTTCCTGCGCTGCTCTCGGTGCTGGCCGCGCTGGTCGCCGTCGATGCCGGAGGCGGCGCCAGTTCGATTTCCTCCACATCGACGGGCAGCGGTTTGAGTTCTACCTGCGCGCCGGCACGCTCCATCGCCTGGCGATATTTTTCGGCCGCGGCGAAGTCCAGATTCTGCTTGATCACGATGCGCCGGCCGGAGAACAGCAGCGCGATACGCTGGGCGTCGGCCTGGAACAGCTTGGTCAGGTTGGCCTCGACCTGCTCGAGCTTGGCGCCCGGGAGCAGTTGGCCGGAAAAGGCGATCTCGTAGAGACTCATGGTGCGGTTCCTTTTGTAACCGATGCCAGTGATCGTGGAGGCGGCGGGGCGCCTCGGGACGGAAACGTAAGCGAGGTGGCGATGATCTGGCAAAGCGCAAACTGCTGCACTCGCCGGTGTCACAAGTTTGCATGCCGCCATAGCGTCAGGGTAGCGGTGCGAACAGGGCGTCGATGTCGCGTTCGCCAAGCTGCAAGCTGCCGTCGACTGCACCTTCGAGTACACCGGCCGCGAGTTCGGCCTTGCGCGCCTGCAACTCGCGGATGCGCTCCTCGACGGTGCCGCGGCTAATAAGACGATAGACGAAGACCGGCTTGTCCTGGCCGATGCGATAGGCGCGGTCGGTCGCCTGGTTCTCCGCAGCGGGATTCCACCAGGGATCGTAGTGGATCACCGTATCCGCCGCCGTCAGGTTGAGCCCGGTGCCACCGGCCTTTAGGCTGATCAGGAACAACGGCACTTCGCCGGCCTGGAAGCGCTCGACCGGCGTGCGTCGATCATCGGTCTCACCCGTCAGCTTGACGTACTCGATGCCGCGCTTGTGTAGCGCCTGCTCGATCAACGCCAGCATCGAGGTGAACTGGGAAAACAGCAGCACCCGCCGGCCTTCGCTCATCAGCTCGTCGAGCATCTCCAGCAGGCTGTCGAGCTTGCCGGAGCTGCTGCCGCGTGCGGCTCGTGCCGACTCACCCTTCAGCAGGCGCAGGTCGCAGCAGACCTGACGCAGCTTGAGCAGCGCCTCGAGGATGACCATCTGGCTGCGCGCGAGTCCCTTGCGCTCGATCTCGTCGCGCACCTTGCGATCCATTGCCAGCCGCAAGGTCTCGTAGACCTCGCGCTGGACGTCATTCAGTTCGACCCAGTGGACGAACTCGTTCTTGGCCGGCAGCTCAGTGGCTACCTGTTCCTTGGTGCGCCGCAGCAGGAACGGCCGAATGCGGGCGCGCAGGTGCGCCAGTCGTGCATCGTCGCCGTGTTTTTCGATCGGGTTGCGGTACTCCTGGGTGAAGCTTTTGGCGTCTCCAAGCCACCCGGGCATGAGGAAGTGGAATAGCGACCAGAGCTCGCCGAGGTGATTCTCCAGCGGTGTGCCGGTCAGGCACAGGCGCTGCCGGGTCTGCATTTCGCGTACGGCCTGGGCCGCTTTGCCGGACGGGTTCTTGATGTGCTGCGCCTCGTCGAGAATGAGTAGGTGCAGCGGCTGCTCACGCAGTGCGGCTATGTCGCGCGTCAGCAGCGCATAGCTGGTCAGCAGTAGATCGTGCTCGCCAAGTTCGCCGAAGTGTTTCTGCCGGGTGCTGCCCTTGAGCGTCAATACCCGTAGCTGCGGGGCGAAACGGCTGGCCTCGTCCTGCCAGTTGGGAATCAGGCTGGTCGGCATCACCACCAGCGCCGGACGATCGAGCCGTCCTGCCTGCTTTTCGGCGAGGATGTGGGCAAGGCTCTGCAGTGTCTTGCCCAGCCCCATGTCGTCGCCGAGGATGCCGCCGGCTCCCAGCTCACGCAGCGTCCGCATCCAGACCAGGCCCTGCTGCTGGTAGGGCCGCAGTTTGCCAGCGAGCCCGGTTGGGGGCGGGCAGGCCTTGATGTCAGGGTTGCGCAGGCGCCCGGCGAACTCACGCAGTCGTTCACCGCCTTTCCATTGCGGTGCCAGGCTGTCGAGCCCAGCCAGGCGCGCGCCGTCGGCCTTGCTCATACGCAGCGATGGCCCATCCATCTGTTCGCGCATGTAGAGTTCACCGAGGGTCGCCAGAATCGGCTTGATGCGCCCCAGCGGCAGCGTCACGTGCAGCGCCTGCTTGTCGTGTTGTCCCGGCCGGTCCAGTTGCACGCGCAGCTGCTCCTCATCGCTACGCAGCGCGATGGCGCGAGGGCTGAGCAATTGAGGGTTCTGGCGGATCAGCCGCAACAGGACCGGCAGCATGCCGATGCGCTGCCCGTTGACGATGATGCCTAGATCGAGATCGAACCAGTCGTCATCAGCTGACTCGTCGATCTGCGCGTACCAGCTGTCGATGGCGGTCAGGTCGTAGGCGAAGCCGGGATGGATATCGATCTGCCAGCCTTGTCGGCGCAGTTCGGGCAGTTGCTCCTGAACGAACCTGAGCCAGGCATCTTCGCCGGGCAGCTGGAACATCTCCGCCGACTCCTTCGGCAGCGCCAGGCTCTGGCGCAGCGCCGGCCGGAAGCCCAGCTGTTCAAGTTGTCTGCGCAGTGCCTGTTCGGCCTGGGGGTGGCGTGCGATCAGCTGCAGCTCGTTGCCGACCAGATGACGGACACGTTCGCCGTCGCGTTTGCCATGGATACACGCCTCCCCGTAGAGAAACGACAGGCCGGCGCGATGTTGATGGTCGCTGACCATGCGTTGGTTGCCCGGCTGGTAGTTGATTGCCAGATGACTGCCGAGACTGAGCAGCGGTACGGGCGGCAGATCGTCGATCAGTCGTTCGTCGCGAGGCGCCAACGGAGGGCTCATCTGCCAGGCCCTCTGTGTCGGGATGCGGCAAGGCAGGTCAGCCGACTGTGGGCCGGATATCGGTGCGAAGTGCTCATAGTGGCTTCATTTCGATCAGCAGCCCGAGGCTGTCATGGTCGATGTAGGTCAGCCGGCCAGGGATCAGGCGAACCCGCTGCGTCAGGCGCTCGCTGGTGAGCAGTTGGCCGTACTCGCCGAAGCGGTTCACCCAGAAGGTCATGTCAGTCTGCATATAGCGCCCGGGTCTGACCCTCAGCAGACCCTGAATCGGGTAGTGCTCGAATTGGCGTTGCCCCTGGTGCAGTGCAATGGTCGGCGCATCTTCGCTGACTGCTTGCTGCCAGGCGCGTTGCAACAGTACCTGGTAGCCCTGATCCGGCGTAAGCCTGGCGGCGACATGCTCGAGGGCTGGCTGGCGTTCGGCGCGCCTGTCCAGCACCTGCGCACTATCGGCCCAGTCGTAGGGCGCGTGCTGGCTGGCTTCCAGTGGCGGGGCGTGGCGAAACAGGATCAGCTCGACGCGATATAGCGCCTCGGCGTGAGCCTGAGGCGCCAGCAGCGTCAGCAGCAAGACCAGATAGCGAAGTGGCATCTACGATCCTTGCTCATTGGGCGCCAGCCGCTCGAGCAGCGCTTCCAGCGTATTGAAGCGTTCCTCCGGGCGTTCCATCGGCACCTGGAATTTGAACAGCGTGGCGCCTTCGAACTTGTAGCGATTCGGCTGGCTCTGGATCAGCTTGATCAGCACCATCGGGTCGACCGAGGTGTCGGCCGAGAATTCGATGCGCCCACCCTGCGGGCCTGCGTCGATCTTGGTAATGCCGAGCTTTTCCGCCTGCAGCTTGAGCAGCGTCAGGCGCACCAGGTTCTTCGTCGGTTCCGGTAGCAGGCCGAAGCGGTCGATCATCTCCACCTGCAGTTCTTTCAGCCCGTCTTCGTCGGCCGCATTGGCAATGCGCTTGTAGAGGATCAGGCGGGCATGCACATCCGGCAGGTAGTCTTCCGGGATCAGGGCTGCCAGGCGCAGGTTGATTTCCGGCCCGCCGCCGAGCGGCTGCTCCAGATTCGGCTGCTCGCCCTTGCGGATCGCCTTGACCGCGCGCTCGAGCATTTCCATATAAAGGGTGAAGCCAACCGCTTGGATCTGCCCGCTCTGACCCTCGCCGAGCAGCTCGCCGGCGCCGCGGATTTCCAGGTCGTGGGTGGCGAGGACAAAGCCTGCACCGAGGTCCTGGGCATTGGCGATGGCCTCCAGGCGCTTCTGCGCGTCATCGGTCATTGCTTTGCGGGTCGGGGTCAGCAGATAGGCATAGGCCTGGTGATGGCTGCGGCCTACCCGGCCACGCAGCTGATGCAGCTGCGCCAGGCCGAACTTGTCGGCGCGCTCGATGATGATGGTGTTGGCGCTCGGCACGTCGATGCCGGTTTCGATAATGGTCGAGGCCACCAGCACGTTGAAACGCTTGTGGTAGAAGTCGCTCATGACCTGTTCGAGGTCACGCTCGCGCATTTGCCCGTGGCCGATCGCGACGCGTGCCTCCGGCACCAGTGCCTGCAGGTCGGCGGCGCATTTCTCGATGGTCTTCACATCGTTGTGCAGGTAATAGACCTGGCCGCCGCGCAACAGCTCGCGCAGCAGCGCCTCCTTGATCACGGTGTTCTGCTGTTCCATGACAAAGGTGCGAACCGACAGCCGGCGCGCCGGCGGCGTGGCGATGATCGACAGGTCGCGCATGCCGGCGATGGACATGTTCAGCGTGCGTGGAATCGGCGTGGCGGTCAGCGTGAGAATGTCCACTTCGCTGCGCAATGCCTTGAGCTGTTCCTTCTGGCGCACGCCGAAACGGTGTTCCTCGTCGATGATGACCAGGCCCAGGTTGCTGAACTTGACGTCATCCTGCAGCAGCTTGTGGGTGCCGATGAGAATGTCGATCTTGCCCTCGGCCAGCTCGGCGATGGCGCTCTGTACTTCCTTGGCGGATTTGAAGCGGCTCATCACCTCGACCCGCACCGGCCAGTCGGCGAAGCGGTCGCGGAAGCTGTTGTAGTGCTGCTGAGCGAGCAGGGTGGTTGGCACCAGTACGCCAACCTGCCGGCCGCCATGGACGGCGATGAAGGCGGCACGCATGGCCACCTCGGTCTTGCCAAAGCCGACGTCACCACAGACCAGGCGATCCATCGGCTTGGCCGACAGCAGGTCCTCGCGTACCGCGTCGATGGCGGCCTGCTGATCGGGCGTTTCTTCGAACGGAAAGCCTGCGGCGAACGTTTCGTAGTCGACCTGCGGGTCCTTGAAGGCATAACCCTCGCGTGCGGCGCGGCGGGCGTAAATATCCAGCAGCTCGGCCGCGACATCGCGGACCTGCTCGGCCGCCTTACGCTTGGCTTTCTGCCAGGTTTCCGAGCCGAGCCGGTGCAGTGGCGCGAGCGCGTCGTCGCTGCCTGTATAGCGGGCGATCAGGTGCAGGCTGGCGACCGGTACGTAGAGCTTGGCGTCCTCGGCGTACTGCAGCAGCAGGAATTCCTGCGCCTGGCCTTCGATCTCCAGGGTGACCAGGCCCTGGTAGCGACCGACACCGTGATCGATGTGCACCACCGGCGAGCCTTCGCGCAGCTCGGTGAGGTTCTTGATGACGTTCTCGCCACCGTCGCGACTCTTCTCGCGTCGCCGGCGCTGCATGACGCGCTGACCGAACAGCGGGCTTTCCGCGACCAGTGCGACGTCGTCCAGTTGCAGGCCTTCGTCGAGCGGGGCGATGGTGATCGCCAGACGCTCCTGGCTGGCGAGGAATTCCTCCCAGCCTTCGACTTCTTGCGGGCGCAGCTTTAGACGGGCGAGCAGCTCCAGCAATACTTCGCGGCGGCCGGCTGATTCGGCAGTAAACAGCACACGCCCGGCATATTCGTCGAGGAAGCGTCGCAGCTTGCCCAGCGGTTCGCTCGCCTTGGCCTCGATTGCCAGTTCCGGCAGGGCCTGCGCGGTGAAGCGTTCGCGGCCGATGCCAGGCTCGACATCCTGTTGGCTGGCGACCACACGCGGCCAGAGCTTGAGCCGAGCGAAGCAGTCCTCCACCGGCATGAACAGCTCGGCCGGCGGCAGCAGCGGTCGCTCGGGGTCGACGCGACGTTCTTCGTAGCGATTGCGAACGTCGCTCCAGAACTGCTCGGCGGCCTGCTCGATGCCGGGCAGGGAGAACACCTGGCTGTCTTCAGGCAGGTAGTCGAAAAGCGTCGCGGTTTCTTCGTAGAACAGCGGTAGGTAATACTCGATGCCCGCTGGGGTGATGCCGGTAGAGAGGTCCTGGTAGATCGGGCAGCGGCGGAAGTCGACGTCGAAACGCTCGCGGAAACGCGCGCGGAAGCCGGTGACTGCCTCCTTCTTCAGGGGGAACTCGCGTGCTGGCAACAGGCGGATCGACTCGACCTTGTCGATCGAGCGCTGGTTCTCCGGATCGAAGGTGCGCAGTGTCTCGATCTCGTCATCGAACAGGTCGATGCGGTAGGGCAGGGGGCTGCCCATGGGGAACAGGTCGATCAACGCGCCGCGCACGGCGAACTCGCCGTGCTCGTACACGGTGTCCACGCAGCGATAGCCGGCTGCTTCCAGGCGCAGGCGCATCTGCTCCACATCCAGCTTCTGCCCGACGTCCAGCACCAGGCTCGAACCCAGCAGGAAGCGCTTTGGCGCCAGCCTGTGTAGGGCGGTGGTGATCGGCACTACCAGCACGCCGTGGCTCAGCTCCGGTAGCTGGTAGAGGGCGGCAATGCGCTGGGAGACGATGTCCTGGTGCGGCGAGAAGATGTCGTAGGGCAGCGTTTCCCAGTCAGGAAAATGCAATACCGCCAGCTGTGGCGCGAAGAAGGCGAGTTCTTCCTGCAGGCGCTCGGCGCTTTGGCTGTCGGCAGTGAGCAGGAGCGTGAAGCGTTTGGCGTTGCTGGCTGCTTCGGCAATCGCCAGGCTTAGCGCAGCTCCTGGAAGATTGCCCCAATGTTGCTTGCCGCTGGCGGCAGGCAGGGGGGGAAGGCGCAAGACGGACACGAGTGGGCGTGGCTCCGATCAAAAAATAGGCCGCCGGGATTGTAACTATCGAGGCGCTTGGCTGTCAGTGTTTCGTCCGCTGCAGATTGCCGGCGCTAGGGTGCGCCGTCATAATGTAGCCCCTTTTCTCAGCCCCTACATGTTGGAAGGAACTGCCCGTGACTCAGAAGCCCGACCAGTGTCTTGGTGAATGGATTGACCGCGAAGCGCTCGCCGAAGCGATGATTCCGCTGATTGGTCAGCTGTATCGCAACAACAACGTGGTGACTTCGATCTACGGCCGTGGCCTGATCAATCGTTCGGTGATCGCCATCCTCAAGGCACACCGTTTCGCCCGTCACCGCATCGCCGACGAAACCGAGCTGTCGGTGCACGACACCTTCCAGATCCTCAAGACGATGAGCGAAATGAACCTGGGCGCCGCTTCGGTGGACCTGGGCAAGCTGGTCGCCAAGTACAAGGAAGCGGGCAACGGTCGCAATCTCGAGCAGTTCGTCCGTGAAGAGCTGGCTGAGGTGGCCGACAAGCGTCACGCCGCAGCTGGTCACAAAGGCACTGACGTGGTTCTCTACGGTTTCGGCCGTATCGGCCGTCTGCTGGCGCGTATCCTGATCGAGAAAACCGGTGGTGGCGACGGCCTGCGCCTGCGCGCCATCGTCGTGCGCAAGGGCGCGGACAACGATCTGGTCAAGCGTGCCAGCCTGCTGCGTCGCGACTCGGTGCATGGTCCTTTCGATGGCACCATCACCATCGACGAAGAGAACAGCACCATCACCGCCAACGGCAACCTGATTCAGGTGATCTACTCCAACGATCCGTCCTCGGTGGATTACACCCAGTACGGCATCGAGAACGCGCTGCTTGTCGACAACACTGGCAAGTGGCGTGACGCCGAAGGCCTGGGTCAGCACCTCAAGTGCCCGGGTGTTGCTCGCGTCGTATTGACCGCGCCGGGCAAGGGTGAGCTGAAGAACATCGTGCATGGCATCAACCATGGCGATATCACCACCGATGACAAGATCATCTCCGCCGCATCCTGCACCACCAACGCCATCGTGCCGGTGCTCAAGGCGGTGAACGATCAGTACGGCATCGTCAACGGTCACGTGGAAACGGTGCATTCGTACACCAACGACCAGAACCTGATCGACAACTTCCACAAGGGCAGTCGTCGTGGTCGCAGCGCTGCGCTGAACATGGTGATCACCGAAACGGGTGCCGCCACCGCTGCAGCCAAGGCGCTGCCGGTGCTCAAAGGCAAGCTGACTGGCAACGCGATCCGCGTCCCGACGCCGAACGTGTCCATGGCAATTCTCAACCTGAACCTGGAGAAGGCCACCAGTCGCGAAGAGATCAACGAGTACCTGCGCCAGATGGCCATGCACTCGGATCTGCAGAAACAGATCGACTTCGTCAATTCTCAGGAAGTTGTATCCACTGATTTCGTCGGATCGCGCCATGCTGGCGTGGTGGATGCCGAAGCGACCATTTGCAACGACAACCGTGTCGTGCTTTACGTCTGGTACGACAACGAGTTCGGCTACAGCTGTCAGGTCGTGCGGGTGATGGAAGACATGGCAGGGGTTAACCCGCCAGCCTTCCCGCGCTAAACGCTGCGGACGGTGAAATCGAAACGGGAGCCTAGGCTCCCGTTTCGCTTTTCTGGGCGGTAGTAATAGCGCGAGCTGCCGGGGTTGAGCGGCCGAGCGGTCGGCTCGATTTCGTGCGCCGCTAATTTTGCTTCTCTTGTTTCGAGTCAAAAATCCGCAATGCTTGGGTGGTCAGTCAAGGTCTGCGACCTCTATAATCGGGCGGATTTTTTACCTGGGTCCGCGACATGGTGTCGCGTCAATAACGTATTGGCGCGCGCGGCGCAATCCTACTTTGCGCCATGCCGCTGGGCCTGCAAAAAAGCTTTCTAAAATCAGTGGTTAGGCAAACCGATGATCAATATAAAACGAGGGCTTGATTTGCCCATAGCCGGCGCGCCGGCGCAGCGTATTGAGGCCGGCAGGCCCGTGCGCAGCGTCGCCGTCGTCGGCTTCGACTATCCGACCATGAAGCCAACCATGGCTGTTCAGGTCGGTGATCGGGTTAAGCTGGGGCAGATCCTTTTTTCCGACAAGAAGTCCGAAGGCGTGCATTACACCGCGCCCGGCGCCGGTGTCGTCAGTGCAGTTCACCGCGGCGAAAAGCGCGTGCTGCAATCGGTGGTCATCGACCTCGAGGGCGATGAAGAGGTCACCTTCACGAGCTATTCGCCAGCCCAGCTGGATGGTCTGAGCTGCGAGCAGGTGCGTGAAAACCTGCAGCAGTCAGGCCTGTGGACCGCGCTGCGCACGCGCCCGTTCAGCAAGGTGCCGGCCGTCGATGCCACGCCTGCCTCGATTTTCGTGACCGCGATCGACACGCATCCGCTGGCAGCCGATCCGGCGATCATCATCGCTGAACAGCCAGAAGCCTTTGAAGCCGGACTCAAGGTCCTGACTAATCTGGCCAAGGTGTTCCTGTGCAAGGCGCCAAATGCCTCGTTGCCAGGCGAGTCCCTGGCCAAGGTTCAGGTCGAAAGCTTCAACGGTCCGCATCCTGCCGGGCTGGCTGGTACCCACATCCATTTCCTCGACCCGGTAAGTGCCAGCAAAAGCGTCTGGACCATCGGTTATCAGGACGTGATTGCCGTGGGCAAGCTGTTCACCAGTGGGCGTTTGTCGGTGGAGCGCGTTGTCGCCCTGGCTGGCCCGGTGGTCGAGCAGCCACGTCTGGTACGTGCCCGTCTAGGTGCCAACCTCGACGAACTGACCGCCGGTGAGCTGCAACCCGGAGCCAATCGCGTCGTTTCCGGCTCGCTGCTGGGTGGTCGTACCGCCCATGGTGCGTTCGCCTACCTTGGTCGCTACCACCAGCAGGTTTCCTGCCTGCGTGAGGGCAAGGAGCGCGAGATGCTCCATTACATGCGCCCGGGCGTCGACAAGCATTCGATCCTCAACATCTATATCTCCAAGCTGATGGCCGGCAAGAAGTTCGCCTTCTCTACCTCCACCAACGGCAGCCCACGGGCGATGGTGCCGGTAGGTAACTACGAAGAGGTCATGCCGCTGGACGTCCTGCCGACCCAGTTGCTGCGTGCACTGATCGTGGGTGACACCGAAGTGGCGCAGAAACTCGGTTGCCTGGAGCTGGATGAAGAAGATCTGGCGCTGTGCAGCTATGTCTGTGCCGGGAAATACGAATACGGCCCGATCCTGCGGGACAATCTGACCCGCATCGAGAAGGAGGGTTAAGGCATGGGCATTCGCGCATTCCTCGACAAGATCGAGCATCATTTCGAAAAAGGCGGCAAGTACGAGAAGTGGTACGCGCTTTACGAAGCGGCCGACACCTTCCTCTATCGTCCCGGCAGCGTCACCAAGACCACGGCCCACGTGCGCGACGGCATCGACCTCAAGCGCATGATGATCACCGTCTGGATGTGTACCTTCCCGGCGATGTTCTTCGGCATGTGGAACACCGGCTACCAGGCCAACCTGATCTTCGCGCAGAGCCCTGATCTGCTCGCAGCTCAGGAAGGCTGGCGCTTCGGTCTGATCGGCGCACTGGCGGGCTTCGATCCGAACAGTCTCTGGGATAACTTCATCCAGGGCGCAGCCTACTTCCTTCCGATCTACGCGGTGACCTTCATCGTCGGTGGGTTCTGGGAAGTGCTGTTCGCTTCGATCCGCAAGCACGAGGTCAACGAGGGCTTCTTCGTTACGTCCGTGCTGTTTGCCCTGATCCTGCCGCCGAGCATTCCGCTGTGGCAGGTCGCGCTGGGTATCAGCTTCGGCGTGGTAATCGGCAAGGAAATCTTCGGTGGGACCGGCAAGAACTTCCTGAACCCGGCGCTTACTGCGCGGGCGTTCCTGTTCTTCGCCTACCCGGCACAGATGTCCGGTGACGGCGTCTGGACTGCGGTCGATGGCTATGCCGGCGCGACTGCGCTGAGCCTCGGCTTCGTCGGCGGTATCGAAAACGTGATCGACAACGGCATCACCTGGATGGACGCCTTCGTCGGTACCATTCATGGCTCGATCGGTGAAACCAGCACGCTGGCGATCTTCATCGGTGGCGTGATCCTGATCGGTAGCAAGATTGCCTCCTGGCGCATCGTTTCCGGTGTGATGCTCGGCATGATCGGTCTGAGCTTCCTGTTCAACCTGATCGGTTCCGACACCAACCCGCTGTTCGGCATGCCCTGGTACTGGCACATGGTCGTCGGTGGCTTCGCCTTCGGCATGATCTTCATGGCGACCGACCCGGTGTCGGCCTCCATGACCAATACCGGCAAGTGGGTGTTCGGCATCCTGATCGGTGTGATGGTCGTGCTGATCCGCGTGGTCAACCCCGCCTTCCCGGAAGGCATGATGCTGGCGATCCTGTTCGCCAACCTGTGTGCGCCGCTGATTGACCATTTCGTCATTCAGGCCAATATCAAGCGGAGGCTGGCACGTAATGTCTAGTCAGAAAGAATCCACCGTTCGCACGCTGACGGTAGCCCTGTTGGTCTGCCTGGTGTGCTCCAT
>Ga0209643_1002439_pt1 | contig 12074 bp, 12 predicted proteins | sample AutmiccBRH37_all_FD_187383 | JGI IMG/M metagenome (GOLD analysis project Ga0209643, IMG submission 187383) | Deep subsurface microbial communities from Mt. Terri, Switzerland - Autotrophic microbial communities BRH/37_all (SPAdes) (version 2) | ecosystem: Environmental > Aquatic > Deep... | reverse complement strand
TGATTATAGCACGATATTTACTGATTGAGGTCCAACGTGTCAACTAATTCATCTGAACAATAAGGAGTAAGTTATCAAGGAACGTTCGGGTTGGTTTTGAACCATCGACCCTATATCTATCTTACAAGGAGGAAGTAAAATGGATAGTAAAAAAGGTATTATCTTTACGGGAGCAGTCATTGGGATTCTTGCTGTTATCCTAGTTCGCTTTGGTAATCCTGTGAACATGGGAATTTGTATCGCGTGCTTTATTCGGGACACAACGGGGGCCTTAGGATTACATCGCGCAGGCGTTGTTCAGTACATACGTCCAGAAATTATTGGGATTGTCCTGGGAGCCTTTCTGATATCATTTGCTAAAAAGGAATTTGATGTTCGAGGAGGCTCATCCCCTTTCATTCGATTTATTCTTGGTTTTGTAGTTATGATTGGTGCTTTAATGTTTTTAGGTTGTCCTCTCCGCATGGTCTTAAGGCTTGGGGGCGGTGACCTTAATGCTCTGTTTGGCCTAGCCGGATTTGCATCTGGAATTATCGTTGGCATTATTTTCTTAAAAAGTGGGTTTAGTCTTAAGAGAACTTATAAACTGTCCAAACTAGAAGGTTACCTTTTTCCAATGTTTAATGTCGGGCTTTTTATCCTTCTCCTTGTACCACCAGCCTTCCTTTTCTTTAGCACCAAAGGTCCAGGTGCAGCGCATGCGTCTGTATGGATTGCTCTTGCTGTGGGATTGATCGTCGGGGTCTTAGTGCAACGAACAAGGTTATGCATGGTAGGTGGCATTCGAGATGCTATTCTCTTTAAAGATACTTATTTAATTCTTGGATTTATCTCAATCATTGTTTTTGTAAGTTTGGGAAATTTATACTTTGGTTTTTATAAGCTCGGTTTTACTGGCCAATCCATCGCACATGTTGATGGGTTATGGAATTTTCTAGGAATGGCACTTGCAGGATGGGGTTCTGTGCTTCTGGGAGGATGCCCACTTAGACAACTTATTCTAGCCTCTGAAGGAAATGTTGATTCCGTAATTACAATTTTAGGAATGTCTGCTGGAGCTGCCTTTGCTCATAACTTTTCCCTTGCCGCCAGTGCTCAAGGTCCTTCCCCTAACGGAAAAATCGCGGTACTCATTGGTTTTGCTCTTTTACTTATAATTGCTTATTTCAACCTAGAAAAAGATGTGAAAGCAACGGTACAAGGAGGTGTTAAGATTGGCGCAAATTGATACAAGAGGAATGTCCTGTCCCCAACCAGTTCTTATGACCAAAAAGGCACTGGAAGTATGTTCGACTGAAGTAACCGTTCTAGTTGACAGCAAAACAGCAAAATCAAATGTGGAACGATACTTGAACTTAACAGGCTACACTATTAATACTGTCGAACTCGATGGCGACGCTAATACCTTTGAAATATCCGCGAAGAAATAGTATTATGATCTATATTATGCTGTTCTTCACAAATTCTTCTGCAATCAAATTTGCAAGATTTATTAAAAACTCTGATTATATAGGAGAATTAATCCCTTTACCTCGCAAGTTGACTTCCAGTTGTGGCATGGGTGTAAAATTTCACTTTACCAGCGATCTTTCCGAAATTATTTCTGACGAAATCGAGAAGATTTATGCTGTTGAAGGGAATCAGTACAAATTAGTGTATCGTGCTGAGGAGTGAACTCAATAATTGTAAGAGCTTCGTTAAACGACGAAGCTCTTACTAAAGGAATGGTGTCATGGACGGATTATACTTAGATAATGCAGCCACTTCCTTCCCTAAGGCTCCTGGTGTGGCTGATGCCGTAGCTGGATTTCTAACCAATAGTGGCTGTAATATTAACCGAGGGCTTTACACGGCATCGTTTGAAGCTGCCAACATTGTCTATGAAACACGGGAACTTCTGTGTAGCCTGTTTAATTTTCCTATACCAGAAAACGTAATTTTTACTAAAAATATTACCGAAAGTCTAAATGTTATCCTTAAAGGATTGTTGAAACCGGGAGATCATGTAATTGTTTCTTCCATGGAACATAACGCAGTTATGCGCCCCCTATCTTCACTAGCTGAAAAAGGGGTTGAACTATCAACGGTTCTCTGTAATAACAAAGGGGAACTTCGCACAAGCGACTTATGCCTCCAAATTAGGTCTAATACAAAAGCGGTTATTATGACTCATGCTTCCAATGTCAGTGGCACGATATTACCTTTAGAAGAAGTCGGTAAACTATGCAAGGAGCATAACTTGTTTTTTATCGTTGATTGCGCACAGACAGCTGGTTTCTTAACCCTAGACTTTGTTAGACTAAAGGCCGATGCGTTAGCGTTTACAGGCCATAAAGGTCTCTTAGGACCCCAAGGAATAGGCGGCTTTTACCTTAACGATAAATTAGCCTCTCTCGTTGAACCCTTGATCGAAGGGGGAACAGGAAGCGCATCAGAGAGTGTTCTTCAACCAAATTATATGCCCGATCGTTTTGAAGCGGGCACATTAAACTTGCCGGGTATTTACGGGCTTAATGCCTCACTTAAATACATAATCGCGGAAGGCATTACGACTATTAGAGAAAAAGAGCTTAATCTTGTTCACAGGTTTATACAAAATGTGCAAACTATTCCTGGTATCCAGCTCATTGGCCCCGACCAAACACAAGACCGAACAGGGATTGCTTCTCTTAACTTTTTGAATCACGATAATGCAGAAGTTAGCTATCAATTGTTTAAAGACTTTGGGATCATGACCCGTTGCGGCCTTCATTGTGCTCCAGCAGCCCATCACACACTTGGTACGTTTCCGAATGGAACAATACGCTTTAGTTTCAGCCATTTTAATTCAATCCAGGATGTGGACTATGTGATTAATTCATTAAGAAAGAACTTTTAGGATTTTATCGACAAATAATCTGCCCCAGGCAAGCCCTGAGGCAGATTATTTTTTTATTTCCAGAGATACTGAACTCGGTTTGGTTGACATAATCTGGTTGAATTACTTCAACGCACACCTTATACTGGGATCACAACAAATTGATTTCGCACCCTTTCCACGCTAACTGAAACCCCATACGCCTAAGTGATATTTTCTACCGTCACCACCTCCGGGCCGCCGGCCACGAAAACCTTCGTATCCTATAGTAATACAAATTTGTCCGAGAAACGCAAGGCTAGGTCCAGCAAAGGCTGATGGAGCAAGAAATCTCGTTCAGGTATTATCCAGCACAACGAAGGCTTTAATCTCCTCACCCTTATAGGACACTGGCAAAATCTTTGCTTTAATTCCAAAGTACTCTTCGACTCGTTTTTCAGTAATGATCTCCTTAGTCCTTCCGAACAAATACGAATTTTGTCCCAAGAGCAGCGTAGTATCCGACAGACGCAAAGCATGTTCCGGATAATGCGTATTTATGATACAAGACAGGCCGCGTTCCCTGACCAGCCTCATAATAAGATTTATTATCATGAACTGATTCCTAAAATCCAGGTGTGATTCTGGTTCATCAAGAACCAGCACCTTAGGTTCACTCGCTAAGGCCCTAGCGATGAACACAAGCTGCAATTGCCCGCCGCTTAATTGCGTACACAACTTGTCCCGAATAGAACGGATGCCTACCTCATCGATTGCCTGGTCCGCGATTTTTTTGTCTTTCCCGGATGGCACGGAAAAAAGGCCAATATGCCTAGCCCGACCCATGATTACAAGTTCTCTGACCGTATAGGGAAAAGAGAGCCCCTGCGCTTGCGGCACATAACCAATAGAAATCTGCTTTGACGCTTCCCGCGAAGACCCCATAGACTTTCCATTGATCAACGTCTGACCTTGCCGCCATTTCAGAATCCCTGTCACGCACTTTAGGATCGTCGTTTTGCCGATCCCGTTCTGGCCTAAGACAGTCATAATCTCTTTTTCGCCGAGGGTAAAGCAGATATCCTGTAATAGATTATTGTCTTTTGTATATCCGAAATATCCATTTTTAACTTCAAGTATCATTGCCAAGCGCCTTTCGATGTTTTAAATAGGATCGCAAAGAACGGTGCCCCCACAAGGGCTGTTAAGATGCCGATCGGGATTTCTGCAGCCGTCGCCGTTCGCGCAATCATATCGACAATAATCATAAAAATCGCTCCCACAATACAAGCGGCAGGGAGCAGGCTCTTATGGTCTTCTCCCACAAGCATACGGCAGATATGCGGTATAACCAAACCTACCCAGCCGATCACCCCTGTAACTGTCACACAAGCGGCCGTAATGAAGGTAGCCATAACAATAATGACCAGCCTTGTCCTCACGGGGTTTACCCCTAAAGAATAAGCCTCTTCATCCCCCAAGGAAAGGATATTAATCCGCCATCTAAGGAGCAGCAAGACAACAATGCCTAAGAGAATGGGAACTCCAACCAGCTTCAAATTACTGTAGGAGGAATTGGCGAAACTCCCCATCAACCAATAAGTAATAGCAGGCAACTTGTCGTAGGGGTCTGCAACGTATTTGATCAACGAGATTAAGGCGCTGAATACCGCAGATATGATCATGCCGGACAACACAAGCGATAAGGTTGACGATTCTCCGCGCAGCTTAGAAAGTGTGTAGGTCATAAACACACTCAAGATGCCAAAGACCAGCGCTAAGACCGTGGCCAGCTGATTAACGCCCGAAAGCAATATGCCAAAAGCGGCTCCAAATGCCGCACCAGAGCTGACACCCAGCACATCGGGACTTACCAGGGGATTCTTAAAAACCCCTTGGAACGACGCCCCCGCGACAGCCAGCCCAGCCCCGACTAAAGCGTTCAACAGCGTTCTTGGCAAGCGGAGATTCCAGACCACTGAAGCAGCTATGCTATCTTGTTCCCCACCGAGGAGTCCCGCGATTAATATTTTCCCGACTTCACCCGGAGAAATAAAATATCTGCCCCCGAACAGCGATCCAAAAAACGTCCCCGCCAAGATTAGCAGCATGGCAAGCCACACAAACTTCAAGTTCTTTTGTTTGCAAATCATAGTGTATTTTCCTTGCCCTTCAACATAGAAGAAAGATGGTTTGACGTGCTTTATACCCAATCACCAAGTTCGGTTATATTTTCAGGTCAGGATTAAGTTTGCTATTCAAAATCCGATCTAGTTCTGGGTCAGTTAGTTTGTAATTGAAGTATTTCTGGTAAAAACTTTTCAGGTCTGCCCTCATATCGTAATCCGTGAACACCTCAGGGTGAAAAACCTTACCCAGCCACTTGATCATCAATGGGGTTTCCACACACGGCGCATCCCAGCGATAAATACCCATAGGTGCTTTATACACTCGTTTGTTTTTTACAGCATCAATTTTACTCCAATCTTGTCCTGAAAACTTGTTCTTATATAAATCTTCGGGTAATATATCGGAGAAGTTACTTAGGATAATGACTTCCGGGTTCCAGGCTATAACTTGTTCCATTGTGACTTTCTTCCAGTTATCCCCCGTCACCTCATTGGCCACGTTCACCCCGCCTGCAGTGTCGATCATGATTTTGTTCACAGATTCACCTGTGGCTACTTGAAGTTGTTCATCTCTCCGATACAGGGTCTTAGGTTTGTCTTTGCCCGCTAGTGCGCTCTCCTTGGACTTCAGATAGCTGTTGGTGTCCTGTTGATACTTGATAAGCGCAGCTGCCCGCTCTTGCTGGTTTAATATCTCACCAACCAGCTTGATGCCGTTTTGCAAATCCTCAAGAGTACCATATTTGATAGCTACAGAAGGTATACCGAGTTCTGCTAACTTTTTACCAGTTTCCAGCTGGTAATCCCAAATGACAACTAAATCAGGCTTCAGCTTAGCTACTTCTTCGTAATTGACGTTGAAGTTATTATCGACGAACGTCGAATTGACGTTGGCCATTTCAGGAGCCATGTCCTTCAAGATGTTTTTCTGGTAGGCTTTCATCACAGACGGATGCATACCAACAATTTTTTTCCCTGACCCATCAACCGCATAGACAATAGTAGCCCAAGGAATAGGCACGATGGCAATCTTTTCCACATTAACCTTAATCTCTACTTGGTTGCCCACCAAATCGGTAACAATTCTTGTCCCGGACGTTTGGTCAGCTGACGTTTTCATTCCATTCCCGCTGGATTGACACCCCGCAACGCTTAACACTAAAAACACGACTAGTAGAAGTGATAATAAATGCATCTTTCTATTACGGTGCTCGATCATAAAAATTCCCCCTCCGTTATATTCCTTAAAAGATTTATCCACCGAAAAAACCAGCTAAATAGTCATATCCTCTTCTTCCGATGTACGCGTAATGTGCATCGGCATACATCCGTCCGCTCAACCCTACATGCGGGATAGGCACATACCGGGTACTGCCTTCGCCTAGAAGTCCCTGATAAAGTGGGTCTCCGACAATGATATCCGGCTGTATTCTATCTATCCACTCTCCCAGCGCTTCCTCGCCTTCAAACAAGTGAACCCCGAAAAGCGTCTCTTCCTGATATACTTTCTTCATTCGTCTATCCATTTTCATCAAGCTGGTTGGTTCAACATAGTCAAGCCCAAAGTCGTTATGCAGACAAGAAGCCATGCAGGAAGCAAAAAGTGGTTCGCCGATCACGACGGCCCTTTGTCTAGGCTGTGCCCTACCAGTTGGAGCGTATCGTTGCTTGCTTGCGTTACTCCGAGGAATGTCTACTATCTCCGCCAGAACCTGAAACAGCCGCTGCATACCCCACAAGCCCACAGGCAAATTCATCACATAAGGTATCGAATATTCTTTTTGCATATATTGGGCAAGCCCTACACCCTCATGGGACACGACAAGGTTCAAGCCAGCAGAAGACATGCTCTGAAAGGTTTTCATATCAATTTTCTCTATTGGCGAACAATTAATTTCAAGACCGCACTGCCCCAGTTCATCCATGAGTTCGGTTAAATGTGTTTCCTTGCCAAGACTTAGAGGCGTATACCCGATGATATTCACTTGATTATTCTTCTTTTCCCTCCTTTCCAGAAAACGCTTGCCCAAGGTTAACAGCGTATAGTAAACGCCGGAGTAATAGGTCTCAAATCCCTCCGTCGGAAGCGCCAAGACGGTCAAGCCTGTCCGCTTGCTCAGCCTATCCGCCATTGCCCCGATATCGACTCCCGTCAAAGCTGGGACCGGCGTACCAATAATTGCGATGAGTTCGGTCTGCCGATTTTGCGCCCGGAGCCTTTCCGCATGAAACAGGAATTCCTCTGCTGCGCCCATGACGGCTTCCATCTCCCCCAACTTGGAACTGAAGAACAAAGTCTGCCGCAAATCCCTGATTTCATCACATTCGATGACTGCGCTACTACACCCGCCGGGCGAGTACAGAAGGTTAAGTGAATGCAAAGCAAGGAGAACAGAGCAGGCACCAGAATAGTCACTTGCCAACGAAGGTATGCGGGACAAAAAACTGCTCATCTCATACCCTCCAAAATTTCTATGATCCCCTCATATCCGAAACGATAGTCGGCACTCACCACTATTTCTTTGGCTTTTAGACAATAAAATGATGCTTTCTCTCCAATAGCAATGTCTATTCCTTCAAATCCGCCCATCTGCGTTTCAACAGTTACGTTGGAAACCAAGAAAACCTCCGCCTGGCTTCCCGTGGCAGAAAGCGCCTGAATATACGTCATATCTTGCTTGTTCACTGTTTCGGCAAATATTGCAGCAACAGAAAGGCCGATCAACTCCAGCGCCTGGGCGAGCTCAAAGGACCTTGGCCCAATCCCCACCGCAATTCGTTTTCCAACCAACGCCACAGCTACTTCGGCAGCAACTCTGTGGTACTCTTTGGCATCCTGGCTAAAATCCCAAGTAACCTGCATTCCCTCCATCAACGCTGCATAGTTATGCTTAATCTCTTTCATGTTGTAGCAGGCAGGCAAATATAGGAAGGGTATGTTCCATTTTTCCCACATGCGCACCGCCAAATCATAACCAAAACGATCCAAGGCGATGTTTAACTTTCCGTTTGCCATGTCCTCAAATTCTTCGTAGGAGTCCAGCGCGGCAAATTCTCTGATTTCCTCACCGGTACAATAGTTCCTGAGTATCTGTCTCAGGCCGAAATCCTTAGGGAGTTTTCCTGAGTCTCCCAACAGATTGATGTGGCTTTTCGTCTCTTGCAGGACGCCCCTTTGCAGCAAATCGACAAAAATACCACAGAGCCGCTCTTTAGGAAGTGTCCTTCTCCGAGCAAGCGGCCCCCGCTCAAAAACCTTCACCGGTATCCCATACCGGCTTTCTATTCGTTTTGTTAAGCTTACAAACTCAGTACCCATCAGAATATCGGCACAAGTAATATAAACGATGATCGCTTTTGACCGACGCGTTGTAACAAGGCTTTCTAGCGCCTCCTCTAATTTTTCCAGATGCTTCCCGGTAGCAAAATCGTTGCTGGAAACCGGAAGTAGGAATAACTTTTCGTTCAAGCCCTTTTTCCCGGCCCTGAAATATAATACTCTGGAACAGGATGAGGGACCTGCCGCCACTACATCAATTCCCGGCACACATAAGACCAAATTGACCAGTTCCCCGCACTCATCGTCCGCTATACCCCTATCAAAAAAACTATCAAGCGGCATTTTATTCGCGATATCCGCAAGCTTAATCTTTTCTTCGCCGCTACTTGTTCTTATATATCCCGTGCAAGACAATTCCATTTCCTCCGCTTTCCGGTACCCATCCATCTATGCTTTTCGCAATTCCAGGTCTAGCATATAGTGACTGAGTTTTTCTAATTCCTCGTCCTCAAGCGCTTTGACTGGCCTATAACCCTGATTCTCAGTAATAACACCTGCCAAATCCTTAAAGAAACAAGCTGCCTTTGAATCCGGGAACTTTTCCAGAACTGTTTTGCCTTCAAGTTCCGAAAGAGCAATTTCCCGACTGAAAGGGACATCATCCACTACCCGCGTACCTGTTAAAATCGCAAACTGTTCAACTGCCGCTCTACTCGACTCAGGATTTCTGCAATTGTGAATTAACCCCCCCAGGGTTACCGGCCTTGTCTCCTGACTTCTACTGATCCCCTTCATAATATTGTTGGCAGCATATACCGACATAAATTCCGATGATGTTACGATATAAATTGTATCGGCATACCCTTCACGCATCGGAACAGAAAAGCCACCGCACACTACATCCCCCAGCACATCATAAATAACAGTTTCCCAGGCTTCACCCCATATTTCCAGATACTGCAACTCCTCCATCATGGTGATAATCCCCCTGCCAGCACACCCAATACCAGCTTCGGGGCCTCCGGCTTCAATGCAGTTAACACCGCCAAAGCCAGGAAATACAATATCCTGGCGGGAAATACCAAGTTGCTTGGCCTGCAATTGTTGCAAGACCGTGGGAATTTTACGCCCTACGAGACACCTTGTGGAATCTGCCTTAGGATCGCACCCAATATGCAAGGTCTTAAGACCCTGCATTGCCAACGCTACAGAAATATTGGCCGCTACCGTCGATTTTCCGATTCCCCCTTTTCCATAAAACGCCAATTTCAAACAGTCTCGCTCTTTTTGTATATTCATAATAAGTGGTCATTCCTTTCGCTGTACTCAAGGCACAAAAATTAATGAAAGTGCCCCTTCCTCACACTTCTACAAAGCTGTAATAGCTAGCCAAAATAAAGAGACAACCCCTCATCACTAATCATAAAGACAGTAATGAATCAGTTGTCTCGAACGACGCGTTCTTCCCCGCTTTCAAGTCGCATTCGCATTTTTGAAAACAGATCCCGCTAGCAGAAGACTTTTACCCAAAAGGTCAGTTTCCCTCGGGAAAGCAAATATGTACCCATAAAATAGATAAGGCCCTCCAAAATTTGAAGGGCCAGATAAACTCAGGTCCCTCCACCCATCCATCGTGAGTAAAGTATATGAGCAATCAGGTCTCCTGGCTCAGGTTCATCGTTTAGTGCCTCCTTCCCAAGTTTCCTCAGTGGATGTAGCACAAACTCCCCATTACAGTGGCGGGACCGCGCTGGATTTACATCAGCTTCCCTGTTATTATTTTTCCGTTAAGAAAAATCGCTTGCTCATTTGTTAAATTATTAAATTGTTAAAATGGCAAATTAAACATATCACATAGACAATACTTGGTCAAGTGCGAACCGACGAGGGTTCTCCGAATGATTTATTCTCCATCCATACAATAGCGTTCTCTAGAATCTGAGTTTTTTTCTATTAAAACACTTTTCACGTCTTTTTCTAAGATGTCTAACCCAATTGCCATAGTCTTCATACATCTCTCCCCCTAGTGTTCTAATCATACGTGTACCATCCACCGTCTTAGCCTCAGGTACGCCGTAAAAGGAATTAGTTATCTGAGTCAGTATAGTAATTACCCGATTTTTCCTCACGATCAGCACGACCTGATAACCCTCTTGTATAGGATCTGGGGCTAAGTAGTACTTAGTGCATCCTTTCATTTTGTTCAATATACAAGCTACCTCATTAGCCTCCTCAAAAGAAACCTCGTGTGCAGTTTGTAACCACTCCTCCATAAAGCGGTTAACTGTGAGTGGGTCTAACCCAAGTCTGCAGATAACACCTTCTAAACTATGAACAGTGGCTGTAATCATGACAATTCGCTCCCATACACTCTGTATTTATACATATCTACGCTCTTCCTTTTTGTTAATTTTCTCCCGTCGTTTCACCAGTCATGCCTCTTTCATAAGAAAATCAAAAAAACCCTCTACAGATACCTGTAAAGGGATATAGCTGACTTCGCTAGCCGGACAATATTCGCTGACTTCCCGGCATAATCGGCACCTCCCCTATCTTCCGTAGGTTCCTGTGTTGATCTATAACGAGCAGGTCTCCTGGCTTAAGTTCATCGCAGCCTTACGTCTTCCCGGTTGCCCAGTGACATTATATAAGGCCGCTCACTATCACAGTGGCGGGACCGCGTCAGATTGACTGACTTTCCTTTTCAATACTTCCCTGAGAAAGTATACTCGTTACGTACGTATTAAGTTTTTCATTTCGGGCTAGCAAATAAAAATGGGCTTGGTCAATTTCCAGACCTCTATTGACCTATTCCAAATTTCAGCACTTTCCCTAATCTGTTACTTCTACAAAAACTTAGGAATCCCTGCTTTATCCAGCTTATTTTTAGTGCATTTGCCCATAATTGTCCACCTCCCTGCTTACCATATCAAATCGGAAGGGAGTTATCTAGGATTTAGTATTTATTATATAAATAACCCATTATATGTTAACAAGCTATTGCACAGGTCGAATTGTTTTAGAGTCAGACCCCGGGGGATGGCTGACCGGACGAGTAGGGTACATTTGAAATCAACGATGTTGATGGTGATACATTTCATTAGCTTAGAATAGGTATCGCCTGGCTTTACTTGACTTGTGTACATCTTAGATCAGTAGACTAAATAATCTTGAACGAGAGCCGTTGCTTCATCTAAATGGGCGACAACAAAAATTCGATTTGTAATTCGACTGAGTACATCCAAGTCTGTGATCGTGCGTACCCTCTCCTGAAGAGTTTGAGATTCAGCGCCAAAACGAGCTTCGAGATATTGGCAAATTGTCTCAACCTTACCTTTTGCTTCTCCTTTTGCCTCCCCAATGACTACCCCTTCAGCTATACCGTCAGCTTTAGCCCTTTCTGCGTTCAGCCTTGAAGCTTCTACTGCCGCCAGTTCATCCAGTATCGCCTTCCTGCGGTCAAAATAAAGTTCCCGCAATTGAGGATCGGCACTCGCTACTTCCCAATCCTTCATGGCTCGGTCGATCATCGGATCTTCCATTGCAAACACCTCCAATCGTTTTCTGATTTCTTCATTCTCATTACCATCTAGCAAGAATAACCATCGTACCAGAGGATCCTTTTGGGGCGTGACTTCCTTCTTTCTCCACTTCCGACGGAGCTTAGGCATTTCGATAAAATCCAAATGTTTGGATAACAACAGATTATCCAAACAAAAACAGAATCCAAACCTTTCATCATTATGCCATATATTCAAGTAGTTTTTCATGAAGAAAGGTTTGGATTTCTTTCATTCCATGATCGACCTTACCCCACAGAAATTTGCAA
>Ga0209643_1002438_pt1 | contig 12077 bp, 14 predicted proteins | sample AutmiccBRH37_all_FD_187383 | JGI IMG/M metagenome (GOLD analysis project Ga0209643, IMG submission 187383) | Deep subsurface microbial communities from Mt. Terri, Switzerland - Autotrophic microbial communities BRH/37_all (SPAdes) (version 2) | ecosystem: Environmental > Aquatic > Deep... | reverse complement strand
ATAAATCCCATGACTTATGCAGTGGATATTTCTAGAGAAATGTCCTTAGAAGCACTCACTTGACGCTTCTATTCTGCAAGCCATGGGTCTTAATAGAAACCGTATTAAATTCCAGAATTACTCTTAGTTATGAAGTATTCTTCATGATTATATCTAATCTTGCAAGACTTTTGCTAAAGCCATCTCTACTCTTTCCGGATTAAAAGGCTTAACGATAAAATCCTTAGCTCCATTCTTAAGGGCCTGGGTTACCATTTGAGTCTGTCCCATGGCAGAGCACATTATTATCTTGGCCTCAGGAAATTGAGAACATATTTTCTCTACGGCGTCGATACCATCCATTTCGGGCATGGTGATATCCATCGTAACCACATCTGGTTTAAGACTTGAGTACTGGATAATAGCTTCAAATCCATTACCAGCCTCTCCCACTACCTCATGTCCGTTCATTTCTAACGAGCGTCTTAAAGTAAGTCTCATGAACCTCTCATCATCCACAATTAATATCCTAGCCATCTCATCCTCCTTAAACATTCTTTTCATTAAAAATTTCACAAATCTCTACGAAATTAAGTACATATGTAAAATAATAGAAAATTATGTCATTATAAAGATATCATCCTAAGTATCTTTTTTCAATGATATTGTCGAAAAGTAAAGTCAGGGACGGTTCTTTACTTTACAATATTAATTGGTCTGACTTGATTAATTCCAAGTTCAAAACCCCACATATCATCACTTCATATGTGGGGTTCTTTCGTATGAAAAAATTAAATATCCATTTTCTTATCCAGTAAATATGCTGAAAGAGCAAACATCGCCGCTCCAAAAATTATTTGCAAAATAGTAGTAAGGTTCAGATAATGGATTCCATTTGTAAAAATATCTGCTTGATTAACTATATTTACTACCAAGCTTGTGATCTTACCATTCACCCAAATCAGCAGAATAAAGATAATCGTACTTATCAACGCTCCGTATCTTCTTTCTGCCAAGATACTTTTTCTAATAGTTTCTGCTGCAAAGATAGTAAGAACAAGCGTTACTATTGAGACAAATGTAGTCACGAGCACTGAAATCAAATAAGGCAGGAATTCTCCGACACTCATATTAATTTGACCGAAGAATTTATTAAATGGCTCACTATTTATCATATCCGAAAGGGGCTGAGAAAAAAAGCCTAGGTAGTTACCAGCCATTAGTAAAGAGAATAATCCCAAGAAAATAAAGCCTTCTAGGATACCTGTAAGAACTTTAGCACCAAGAATCTTATAGCCACTATTAGGTGTAAGGAATATCATATACCCTGACTTATTATTCAAGTCCCGGCTATACATATGAGTAACATTAATAATGAACAGGATGAAAAATACTGATACCAATCCTCCAAAGAAGACTCCCAAGGCAGCCATTTGTTCCATACTTGAATTCTGCCACTTTAAAACCCTATACAATACATTTGCATTGATTACCAGAACGATAGAGAGAAAGATTAGCAGTATTCGCCATTTTCTTATAAACTCATATTTCATCAGTTTAAGCATGATAAACCTCCTTGTATAATTCCTCAATAGAACATTTCCTCTCGAGTCGGAACTGTTCACTATTACCAGCAAGAACAACTGACCCTTTATCCAGAAAAATTACCTCATCCATCAACGCCTCGAGTTCACTTACAAAGTGGCTGGATACTATAACGGTACAATTCTCATGTAATGAAGATACAATCACCTTCATAATTTTATCCCTGGAAATAATGTCAATACCATTGAGAGGTTCATCAAGTAAATATATACTGGCTTTTCTAGCCATCGTTACCACCAGCTTTAGTCTAGCCTTCATCCCTGTAGATAGATTTTTCACTTTCATGTCTTCTTTTAATTCCATCTGCTCTAAAAAATCCCTAGCTTGATCTATATTGAAGTCCTCATACATATCTGCGTAGAAGTTTAAGAGCATCTTAATTTTCATCCATTTGAAAAGAAAATCTTCAGTAGGCATAAAAGCAGTAATCTTTCTGGTCTCAACACCAACATGACGCCCATCGATTAGCATTGATCCTGATGAAGGCTTATAGAGACCGGCTGCAATCTTAAAGAAAGTTGTCTTACCGCTGCCGTTAGGACCAAGGAGACCGTATACCTTCCCTTTCTCAATCTCCAGATTGAGATTTGCTAAAGCTTTATTGCGAAAAAAACCTTTGTTAAGATTATCAGTTTTTAATAATACTGTCATTGCACAGCCTCCTTTTCCAACCTAAGTTTAATGAGATCAATCATGTCCTTAAAATCAAACCCCAGTTCCAGCATTCCATCAATGAAATTCCTTATTATGTCTTCTGCCATTTCCTTTTTCATTATCTCTACCTTCTCCTTCGATTCAGTAATGAAAGTGCCTACTCCACGTTTCGTAAAAGTGACCCCTTCTCTTTCAAGTTCATTAAAAACCCTTACCATAGTATTGGGATTAACCTTTAGCTCTTGAGCGTATTCCCTAGTCGAGAGAATCTTTTCCCCCAGTTGAAGCTTACCAGATATAATGTCCTTCTTGATAATGTTCATTATCTGGATATATATTGGCACAGTGTTATCAAAAATCATTAACTCACCCCTCCTCCACCTATGCACTAGTGTTATATTTAGATAGTACACTAGTGCATAGGTATTGTCAACATGTTGTCAGAAAGAAATCTTAAGATTTTTGCTTTCATCTCACATATTGAACGGATACCAAAAAGCTTTCGAGAAACTTCAGTCTCGAAAGCTTTTTTAATCCTTTACTCAAACCTTCTCCTGTTTAGTAAGCCTTAACTTATATCATAAGCCTACGATTTTCATTCGACATATAACAGCTCGAAACTCTCTGTCATATCATCCCACTCGAGGTCGAGAGAATAGGAAATTTCCGGCGTGTAATACCCCTGTCTGGAACCAGAATCTATTACAGAGTAACCGTCTTCATGGAGATTCCTTCCGTAAGTATAGTCTCCACTAGAACTTCCTCCTGGTCTTTTACAAGCAACCTTCATATCCATATACTCTTGCTCACCCATATCACCCTTGTATTTGATTCTTACAACCTGGTGAACCAATGTTTCAAAATGGGTCTTACCCTCACTATCTTTCCATTCATATATGTATTGCTTTATATCTGCCTTACCCAGCCAGTTTTCGCTCTCTCCTTCGAAGCGAAGATGTTCGGCATTGTTCAGTTCATCCAGCCATATCCGCGTAATTGCCTTTAGATTCGGTGCTTGATACTCCCTAACAACTTCTAACGTATTCTCCTTGGAGAGTTCCAATAAGTGTTCTGGACTGTACTGATAGACGTAACCGACTATGATATTTTTAACATCAAAAAGATAGTACAATAATTGATTTTCTTCGTTCTTTAAAGATTCAAATGCTTCGAAGTCATCCAAATAATAAAAGTCTCTATGCTCTTGCAAAACCAGTTTTCTATCCTCAATTGATGGAAATTCATAAATCAGTATTTTTTCATTGTAGATTCTATCATCTTTACTTTCGATATCATAGACTTTGGGGATTATACCTTCTGCGGCAAGATCCTTTATGGATAAGGATGGTTGAAAATTCAGCTTTAATCCTTCATTCTGGAAGGCTTTAATAATATCAGATGTTTTTACTCTAGAATCCTGTTTGAGATCTGTAGTATTAGAAGTATATCCCCAGAAAACTATGGTCAGTAAGACTATGACACTGAAACCAATAAGATAACGAATTCTCCCCATTAATCTCCACCTCCCCATTGTTATCTATTCTCTTGATTGCTTAATATTCCTTTTATTTGGCTAAAGGATTCTTTGATGTTATCCTAATAAAACAATGAGATTAACATCGACTTAAGTCCGGGATAAAAAAAACCTAGATTGATAAATACTAACGACATAAGTACTTATCTATTAGTAGTAGTAAAGGAAGTTTAACTTAAGGAGGCCATATGGATCAATTCAAGGAAACCGTGAGTTCAGCAAAAGATGAAATGATTAAAGCTCTCCAAGATTGTTTGAAAATAAAAAGTACTACTGGCACTGACGGAGTACATAAAGCTTTGGATTTCTATCTTAATCTTGCAAAAGATATGGGCTTTACAGTTAAAAATATCGAGAAACTGGGAGGGTTGATAGAATTTGGTCAAGGTCCAAAAACAATAGGCCTAATCGTCCATCTCGATACAGTTCCGGAAGGATCAGGGTGGAGCTTCCCTCCTTTCGAAGGCCAAATTCAAAATGGAAAAATCTATGGTAGGGGTGCCATCGATGATAAAGGTCCTGCAATAGCTACGCTATATGCTTTAAAGGCTATTAAGGATTCTGATTCACAACTCCAAAACAAGTTTCAGATTATAGTCGGTATTGACGAAGAGGATGTCTGGACTACCACTCCTCAATTACTTAAGAAAATCAAAGAACCAGATTTCTCTTTCGTCCCTGACTCAAAATTCCCCTTGGTTATCGCTGAGAAAGGACTCATCTGGTTGGAGTTAGCACATGATTTCAACAAACAAGCCATCCCAAAAAAATCCCTCTCTATGATTATTAAGAATATGCAAGGCGGAGGATCTCTGAATATTGTACCTGAATCCTGTGAAGCTTTATTGACAGGTGATATACAGCTCCTTAGTCAGGTTAAAACAAAATTGGCTGACTACCTTAATAAAACAAAATCTAATATCCGAATTGAAGAAAACGGATCGGATATTAAACTTGTATCTCAAGGAAAGTCAGCCCACGCTTTTAATTGCCAAGAGGGCATAAATGCCATCGCTCAGCTTATCCTTTTCCTGAATGAACTCGATATCAACACGCAGCAAAAAGAATTCCTTAGCATTTATTCCAAAAAAATAGGGATGGAGTGTTTCGGTGAGTCTCTGGGGATACAGATGGAAGATAAAGTCTCCGGCAAACTAACCATCAGCCCAGGTGAGGTCCTCATGAATGATACCATGGTAAAACTTAAAGTCGATCTGAGATTTCCTGCTACATCCACATTAGATTCTGTTAAACGCAAAGTACTTCAAGCCTTCCAGGAATTCAGTGGAGATATCAAGATACTTGACTCTCTGGAATCTTTAAGCTTTCCCGAAGATGATCCCCACATCACAAAGCTAATGCAAGTATATAAAGACTACACTGGTGATACTGAGGCAAAGCCCTTAGGTATGGGAGGCACCACCTTTGCCAAAGCTTTTAAGAATGCCGTTGCCTTCGGCCCAACTTTCCCCGGGATGGCTAAGGTTGAACACCAACCGGATGAATATATGGAAATAGATCACCTTATACGCTGTACTGAGATTTATGCTCTAGCGATCAATGAACTGGGAAAATCATAGTAGAATAAGTAACAAAAGAAAACTCAGCTGCTTATATTTCTGACGATAACAAGGAATATAAGTGACTGAGTTTACTCTTTCTAATTCGTTTGTTAATTAGGTTGACCGAAAAATATTTTACTAACTCTATTTTCTGATTAGATCAATATTTCCATGCTCTGCCTCTAGCTTTATCCTAGGTGCCGCAGTGCCTATTGTTTCCACCCATTGTTGTTTATTGGGTTCTGTTTCAGTTGATAAGCTAGCTCCCAACCCATCCAGGCTAATTTCACCAAACTTAGTTATTGCCTGGAATGATCCCTGCTGATCATTAGCAAGTTCAGCTGTTATACTTCCGAATTTGCTTATTAGGATTATGTCTTGGGAAGAAATATCTTTATTGCTATAAAAGATATTACCATGCTCATTATTGATTTCTACTCTTCCTGTTATATTCCTTACCTGTATCTCGCTATGGGAATTCTCTATCTGGACATCCCCTGTCGTATCTTTGACTTTTATTTGACCGAAAGAAGACTCTAGCTTGATATCTCCTTCTAAATTTTCCAAGACAGTTTCTCCAAACTTATTCTTAATGTCATAAGTCAGTTCTTTGGGAACCTTTATATAGTAGTCGACGGATACTTGCTCGTTATCGGTAAGTAACAGGCTTTCATTTTTAGTGCTGATTACCGTCGTCTCTCCTTCAATGACTTCGACTACGTTCTCCGCTATTCCGGCCGCATGAACCTCATCATTACTCTTGACTAATATAACGGCTTCAATCTTAATACTGTCTCCATCATATTTTGATACATTTACATCCCCATGACTATTGTTGATATCTAGTCGCTTCACCTCAGCGGAGTTCACCTCGAAAGATTTGTCAAAGACTGATTCATATTGATAGAAGCCTACTTCATTAAAGAATCTATTGGAAAGATCACTCGTTAGGAAGGTATGGGTAGCATAGATTCCTGAACTGACTAGCACTATAAGTATAGTAAGAAAAATGCTAAGTCCATCAAACTTTATCTTTGGTTGATCTTCCTTGGACAAAAAGATGAATCCTAGGATTTCAACACCGAGAACAATAAGTATTACAGGCCACCACCGTAAGATTAGCATCGCTCCGCTAATGCCCTTTATTTCACCCAATAGGAGCAATATCCCTGTAGCAACCAACAATATCCCCATGGAAATAGTTCCAACTCTCCATTTTCTCATGATTCGTTACTCCTTCAATCACCTATTCTCTATTTGATTCTGCAGTAGAACTACTTTCTGTCGGAGTTATTTGACTAACGACAGTTTTCTCTTTACTACCTATCATCAATTTAACCCCACCTCCAATAAACAGAAGTGCTAAGATACCTGTACGAAGATACTCTCTTATCTGATCACCAAGCATTATGGCTATCTGAGGCATGACTATTTTGTCAAAGATCATAATGAATCCTACCACTATTAATCCGACACCTAAAATCTTTCCAACTTTACCTGACAATTGATTCTTTTTAAAGAACTCTCCGAAAATAGCTTCACCCTGGTTCTCATTAGGATTGGATATTCTGTGAAAGATATCGAAGATACTATAAAACCACAGAATGGGAGCAAACATCAGTAAAAGGGATATATGCAGAAAATCACTCAAGTATAAGGTTAGAAATAGTGCAACCATTAGTTGGATTCCCTTTTCCATCTGTCCTAGATACATATGTCCTGCACCCGGTACCATGGAGAAAGTAAGTGCTAGTATTTTATGGTTTTGGTTCTTTAGTTCATTCTCAAGGTTTTTCCAGGTATCGCTTAAACTTATTCCTGTTGCTTCAGATTCACTTATGCTTCGATTAATCCTGCCTGCAAATATCAAGCTGTCAACTACTGCAGCCAGCCAAATGAACGGTAAAGCAACGAAAGGAATCGGATCATAGAAGATGCCCATCATGCTAAAGAACATCCCGGCGAGAAAAACGAAACCAGTTGCCAGAAAGAAAACTAAACCTCTCTGCATCAAGCCTAGGTACATATGCCCTAGACCAGGTATGAATGACAGTAAAAATGTTAAGAACTTGCTTTTCTTTTTCATAATCTACTCCTTTTTAGGTATTATGGTGTCAAAAAAAGATGGATGGTTTTCCTGAATAACCTTTTGAGACCATCCTGTTTGGATTAATCCTCGCTGAGGTTCGACCACCTTCTGAGAAATCTCAACCTTATCGATGTACTGGATACCCCTAGATAAGCCTCCCGCAAGATCTTCAAAATAGCCTCCACCCCAAAAGAACAAAGCCATACTAGCCGCTGCACAATAGGATATAAGAATTGTCACCTTGCTTGTTAAGAAATTCTTTTCCTTTCTGGCAGGAAGGTTTACGACCTGACAGTCTTCATTGAGTCGTTTTTCTTGCTCTATGGCCTCCATAACATGATTTGTAAAGTCCTTACTTACCATTGGAATTGATTTATCATTAGAGTCTGCTTCAATAATGCTGAGGTAAATTGACAGGCAGCTATCACAGATCAATAAGTGCTCTTCCATCTCCAAACGTTTTGCTTCACTTAACAGGCCTGAATGGTAGGCTGACCAATTTTTTTCTTCATAACAGTGAATGCTTATTATTTTATTTTTCACGGTTTACTCAACTCCTCAAAGCATTCTCTCAAAACCTTTTTCCCTCGGTAAAGTCTTGTCTCGACAGTCCTAATACTTAGGTTTTCTTCCTCAGCTATCTGTTTACAACTTTTATTCTCCTGATAGCTTTTTCTCAGTACCGTCCCGTAGTGTTCCGGTATCTTATAAAGGCATTCACCTAGGAGCGCATTTTCCTCTTCTTGGATAATGATATCCGAAACTGATAATCTGTCATCTGCTACGTTCTCTATCTCAGTAAAATCCACACTCTCGACCACAACTCTGTTCCTAGCCCGTTTAAAATCCAGTGCTTTGTTCATCGCTATCCTACTCAGCCACGTTTTAAAACCCCGGTATTCATACTTAGGAAGGGATTTATAGACCTGAAGGAAGGTTTCCTGAGAAAGGTTCTCGGCTTCGTAATGATCGTTGACTACATTTAGACAGATTACATAAACAAGGTTCTTATACTCTTCAACTAAGGAACGGAAGGCTTCTTGATCGCCGTTTACTGCCCTTTGGACAATGATATCATGGTCTATCTTATTCCCCTCCTTCCTCATAACTATAGACGAAAGTAATTCTTAAACTACTTCAAAAATTAATAAAAATTAATAAATTAAATAAATCACAGTCTTTCATTAAGATTATACACCAATTTGTTTATAATCAGTCACAAGATACACCATTATTAGCAAGCGAACAGCTTCGGCGCATGGTACGTTGGTCTCCTGCGGAGATAAACGCCGAAGCCGCAAACCACTAAGAATCGCTTATCGGCGCACGGACAAGTAATGCGCAAATATTTAGAAACCAACATAAAAAAGGAGACCGTTTCACACGGTCTCAGTTAAACTTCTATCATTCTATTGTTATTGCTTCCACAGGACATTCAGTTTGTGCCTGCTTAGCTTCCTCTAAGACTTCCTGGTCTATTTCAGCTTTTATTGCCTCGGCAAGTCCTTCATCATTCATCTGAAACACTTCCGGACAAACACCTTCACATACTCCGCAACCAATACAGAGTTCTTGATCAACAGCGGCTTTCATAATTCTCATCTCCTCTTAGCGCACACGTTGTGCGTTTCATTTCCGGTTTACTATTTCTCCATTCTAACAACCCACCTGATTGATAATCTCGCCGTTGGCACTTACTGTTACTTCACTATAAGGTACCACTATTCCAGCCTTAAGCATAGCGTCTTTCACTGCTCTCACCATTCCTCCACAGCATGGTACTTCCATTCTGATGAGTTTAATACTTCTAGGATTATTGATTTTTATCATTTGAGCAATTTTTTCGGTGTAATAGTTGTTATCATCCAGCTTTGGACAGCCTATCATCGTAATTCTGTCTTTCATAAACTTCTCATGGAAAGAAGCGTAAGCAAAAGCCGTACAATCAGCGGCAATAAGCAAATCGGCTTCCTGTAGATATGAAGCATTCGGGTTGACTAGGTTGAGCTGGATAGGCCATTGTCTGAGTTGGGAAGGGCGTTCTTCATCTACTGTAACCGTAGTCGTTTTTGGAGTGTTAACCGCTTTTTGTATAGTCTGAGCCCTTGTCCCTGGACAACCACAAGGTGATGGCTCTGGCTTTGCTTCTAGCTTGACACTTTGCACGGATTCTAGTTCTTGTAAAGCCTTCTGTCTTTCTTGGACAAGCTCGACATCGAACTCGGCAGCTTCTCTTTCGATAATATTAATAGCATCAGTAGGACATTCAGGCAGACAATCACCTAAACCATCACAATACTCATCACCAATAAGAACAGCCTTACCATTAACCATTTGGAGTGCACCTTCATGGCAAGCATTTACACACAGACCGCAGCCATTACATTTTTCTTGATTGATCTCTATGATTTTTCTTTTCATTATAATCACCTATTTCTAAAATATTTTTTCGTATTTTTATATTGTTTACATTTATACTATAAATCATCATTGAAAAGACAGCGGTAACCTAAGTTACAAAATGAAAATACCCCCTTCGAGTAGTAGCGTTAATTACTTAACCGTCTACCTGGGAGCATATCACTTTACGAGAACCTTTTATATAATTTTATTGGTTACGTCGAATGACTTCCGTGCCGATGTACGTCACTTCTTTTTAATATGCCAATGTGTGCCATCACAGAATGGAGTATGTTTGGTGTTCCCACAGCTACAGAGACTATACCTTTCTGAATCGGCCGGGGTGGGGTCATTATCTCCGCTTAATTCAATCCCACCTTCGATATTATACTCCCCTCCTCTATAGACGGTTATCTTCGCCGCTCTTGCAGGAGGTTCGTACATCTTACCATTTACAGAATAGCTTAAAGCTCCGGAAGGGCATTCTTCGATAACCTGCATGACTCGCCTGTAGTCTGCACCGTCAGGATTAACCCAAGGCCTTTTTTTAAGGTTAAACACCTCTGGTAATTTCCTTAAACATATGGCCGAATGTGAACAAACACTCAAATTAAAATAAACTAAAATATCCTTACCTGTATATTCTTTCCATCTATTCGTATCGTCGTCAGGGTTAGTGTCGTTCTTAAATCCTGATTCAATATGCGAGCAATCACAGTATGGTTTGTTTCCAGAATTTCCACACCTGCACAAATTCATAACAGGTTTTACAGATAATTGTTCACCCTTACTATTCGCTAGATTCTCAACATTTCTCACCTCATACGGTCCTGTTTCAGAAAAAATTATCTGAGGTTTCTTTTTCTCCACATCAACACTCCTCATTATCAATTATTATTTATATTTTCATAATTTTACCAGTCGTTAAGAGGTTCTACAATAATATACCGTTCTCTCTATTCTATTCATATTTCATTTTATGCCCTTAAGTATTATCTTCGCTCTTCAAAACTTCCCTTATTATTCCCCCACCAAGAACTTTATCTTCCTCATAGAAGACTACTGTCTGGCCAGGCGTGATAGCTCTCTGAGCCTTCTCGAATATAACTTGAAGATTCCCATCAGATAGAACAGTTATCACTGCCGCTACTTTAGGAGCATTATACCTGATTTTCGCCTTAACATTAATAGGTTGTTGCGGTAACTCTCCGGAAATAAAATGAGCGTTTTCAGCAATCAATCCTGTATGAAACAATTCTTCACTTTTACCAACATGAATAGTATTCGTAGCCGCATCTATCCGCGTGACATAGACAGGATAGCCTAAAGATAGACCTAACCCTTTATGCTGACCGATAGTATAACGATAAATACCTTTATGCCGGCCCAAATAATTCCCTTGGGAATCTACTATATTACCTTGATTATCTGAAATATTTCGATACTTTTCCAGAAAATCACTATGTGTTGTTTCTACAAAACAGATATCTTGGCTTTCTTGTTTTTCAGCCACAGCTAAACCCGCTTCTTTTGCTATCTGTCTAATCTCCGTTTTTTTATATTTTCCTAAAGGAAAAAGGGTATGCTGCAGCTGTTTTTGATTCATGTGATATAAAGCATAGCTTTGATCCTTACTCTCATCTAAACCTGTTTTTAGAATATATTGCTGAGTCTTCTCATCATATTCCCTTCTGACATAATGTCCTGTAGCAATATATTTGGCACCCAGACCCAACGCTTTATTAAGTAAAGACTCAAATTTTATCATCTTATTGCAATTGATACATGGATTAGGAGTTCTACCTTTAAGGTATTCATCAACAAAATCGCCGATTACTTTTTCTTCAAATTCCTGTCTGAAATTCATCACATAGTAAGGAACATCTAACCTCCAGGCTACCCTACGAGCATCGTTAACAGCTTCCAAGCTGCAACACGCTTTAGCCTTATCCTCTTCCTGAGGCCAGATCTGCATGGTTACCCCGATCACATCATAACCTTCGTTCTTAAGAAGTACGGCAGCAACTGAGCTATCAACTCCTCCACTCATAGCAACTATCACTTTTTCTTTCATATCTTAAATCCTTCCGTTAAAAAACTATAATCTTTAAAACATGTGTTTTTTTTGTTCAATTACATTATACCTTATTTTTACCAAAAACTTGAACGTAGATTCTATAATATCAAATTTCACATTTTGTTTACAAACAAGTAAAAGTTTGAACAACTCTTTAGATTAGAATGGTATTAATAG
>Ga0209643_1002434_pt1 | contig 12113 bp, 10 predicted proteins | sample AutmiccBRH37_all_FD_187383 | JGI IMG/M metagenome (GOLD analysis project Ga0209643, IMG submission 187383) | Deep subsurface microbial communities from Mt. Terri, Switzerland - Autotrophic microbial communities BRH/37_all (SPAdes) (version 2) | ecosystem: Environmental > Aquatic > Deep... | reverse complement strand
CGGGCGTCCTATCTCGACGGATTCGCCAAAACCTGTTTCGCAAAGCCGGTTCATCCGCGCCTCAAGAGCTGGATGTTCGATGTGCTGATGGGGTGCGGGAAACCGGGCGCACGATCAAGAACGGCCGGATCGTCGAGTTCTCCGAGAGCGGTCACGCGCCGTTCCTTGAAGAAAATGCGCGCTACAACGAGGTCCTGCTCGGCTTCCTCAAGGATTTGAGGTAGACCGCTGGAAGCCGGGATCGCCACCAGCCGGAGAAATACGATGGACGCATTGCGCGACAGGGTCGCCGTGATTACGGGCGCGGGCAGCGGGATCGGCCGCGCGCTCGCGCTTGCCTGCGCCGCCGAGGGAATGCGTGTTGCACTGCTCGACCTCAAGGACGAGGGCCTTAACGAAACCGCATCGTTGCTTGGGTTGGCGCCGGATGCGGTGCTGACATCGCGCTGCGACGTCACCGACGAAGCCGCGGTCGAGCGCGCGGCCGACGCCGTCTACGCCCGCTTCGGGGCCGCGCACCTCCTCTTCAACAATGCGGGGGTCTTCGGTGGAGGCCCATTGTGGACGACGCCGACCGCGGAATGGCGCTGGCAGATCGACGTGAATGTGATGGGCGTCGTGCACGGACTGAAGAGCTTTATCCCGCGCATGCTGGCGGACGGCGCGCCAGCGCACATCGTCAACACCGCCTCGGTCGGCGGTCTGACGTCGCCGCCCGGTTACAGCGTTTACTCGGCAACCAAGCACGCGGTGGTCGCGCTCAGCGAATGTCTTTACCAGGATCTTCGCGCGCAGGACGCCCCGATCGGCGTGTCGGTGCTGTGCCCCGCCTATGTGAAGACGGCGATCGCGGACGAGCGCGAAAACACCGTCGCGACCAGCCCGGGGAGCGACATCCTGCGCGCGGCAACCCGCAAGGCGATGGACAAGGCACGGCTCAGCGCGGACGACGTCGCGAACATCACGATCGACGGGATCAAGCGCGAGCGCTTCTATATTCTGCCCCATCTCGCCGCGCGGGCCGGTGTCGAGTGGCGAATGCAGGACATCCTTAACGATCGTGCGCCGACCAATCCGCTGACCGGGCCGCCCGATCGCGCGAAGTAGCGTGCACGCCCCGCGCAGGCAGCCAATCGGCGCAAGATAGACACGACCGCACCGCATAGTCTGACACCCTGTTCAGGGTCGCGTCGATGCGGCGCCGTAATCGGGATCGAGGACATGACAAACAAGGCCGTGATTACATGCGCGCTGAACGGGGTATTGACCGATCCCAAGCAGCATCACGTGCCGGTGACGCCGAGCGACATGGCCGCCGAGGCACGCCGTGCCTATGACGAGGGCGCGAGCGTCATGCACATCCACCTGCGTCGCCAGGAGCCGGATAAAGGCCATGTCGCGTCGTGGGACGCGGACCTGTCGCAAGAGGTGCAACGGGCGATCCGCGATGCGTGCCCGGGGGTGATCATCAACCACACGACGGGTGTGATCGGGCCGGACATCGAGGATGCACTCGAATGCGTGCGCCGCACCAGGCCGGAGATCGCGGCGTGCAACGCGGGCTCGCTCAATTACCTCAAGACCAAAGCGGACGGCAGCTGGGCGTGGAAACCGATCCTGTTCGACAACCCGGTTCACAAAGTTCAGGCCTATCTCGATGCGATGAAACCCGCCGGTACGCTGCCCGAGTTCGAGTGCTTCGATGTCGGCATCGTGCGCTGCGTCGGCATGTACCGTGAGGCCGGAATGTATGACGGTCCGCTCGAATATAATTTCGTGATGGGCGTCGCGTCGGGCATGCCCGCCGACCCCGAGTTTCTGCCCCTCCTGATCAAGCTGATGAAGCCGGATTCAAGCTGGTCCGTCACCGCCATCGGCCGCGCCGAGATCTGGCCGCTCCATCACCGCACCGCGGAGCTCGGCGGCCATTTGCGCACCGGCCTGGAAGACACATTTTATCTGCCCGACGGCACCAAGGCGACCTCCAACGGCCAGCTGATCGCGCAAATGGCACGCTATGCGCGCGAGTGCGGCCGGGAGGTGGCGACGCCGGACGAGGCGCGCCAGCTCCTCAAACTTCGGGCTGCGTAAAGACGCAAGCCCACGCGTTCAAGATTGACTCTAGGATACTCCGTGTTCGAACCTGCACCGCTCAGTCATTACTTTTCTGCCGACCATGAGCTGTTCCGCGCCGCCGTGCGGGAGTTCGTGACGCGCGAGATCACGCCCTTCGTCAACGAATGGGACGAGAGCGGCGCAATCCCCCTCGCCTTGCACGCGCGCGCGGCGGCGCTCGGGATCACCGGTGTTGGATACCCCGAGGAATATGGCGGCACGCCGGCGGACGGATTCTTCAAAATAGTTGTGGCGGAGGAGATCGCGCGTTGCGGCAGCGGCGGCGTGCAGGCCGCCCTCAATTCCCACACCATCGGATTGCCGCCGGTGCTGGCGGCCGGCAGTGACGAGCTCAAGCGCAAGGTGCTGCCGCCGGTCCTGCGCGGGGAGAAAATCTCCGCGCTCGCCGTAACCGAACCCACCGGTGGATCGGATGTTGCGGCCATCAGGACCACCGCGGTGCGCGACGGCGAGCACTACATCGTCAACGGCGAGAAGACGTTCATCACATCGGGCATGCGCGCCGATTTCATCACACTCGCGGTGCGCACAAATCTCCACAACAAGGGCACGGGCGGGATTTCGGTACTGGTGATCGACGGCGACACGCCGGGGCTGACGCGCAGCGAGCTGAAAAAGATGGGGTGGTGGTGCTCCGACACCGCGCATCTTCATTTCGACAACTGCCGGGTGCCAGTGGGAAACCTCGTCGGCACCGAGAACGACGGCTTCAAGACATTGATGAACAACTTCAACTCCGAGCGGCTGTTCATGGCGGCGCTGTCCTACACCTTCGCGCAGGTGTGCCTCGAAGAAGCCTTGGCGTGGGCGCGCGATCGCTCGACATTCGGGCAACCGCTCGCGCAGCGTCAGGTGATCCGCCACAAGCTGATGGATATGGTGCTGCGTATCGACGCCGCACGCAGCCTGGTTTACGAACTGGCCTACAGGATCGAACACCACATCGGCGACCCCGGCGAGCTGGTGGCGCGCATCGCGATGGCAAAAGTGCTGGCGACGCAGGCGATGCAGTTCTGCGCGGATCAAGCGTTGCAGATTCTCGGCGGCATGGGCTTCATGCGCGGCACGCGCTCCGAGCGTATTTATCGGGAGGTCAAGGTGATGATGATCGGCGGCGGGTCGGAGGAAATCATGAAAGACCTCGCGGCGCGTCAGCTGGGGATCTGAGGGAGCCCCATGGCGGTCATTGAATCAACGATTTCCCCGACCAGCGACACCTTCCGGCACAACCGCGACGGCATGCTGGCGTTGATCGAGCGCGTGCGCGGCTTTGAGCAACGCACCGCCGCGGCGTCGGCGAAATCGCGTGCGCGCTTCGAAAAGCGTGGCCAGTTGCTGCCGCGCGAGCGCCTCGCGTTGCTGCTCGATCCCGGCGCCCCATTCCTTGAGCTTGCCTCCCTCGCGGGCCTCGGCCTCGATACCCCCGATCTCGACATGAGCGTCCCCGGTGGCGGCGTGGTCGGCGGCATCGGATTTGTGTCGGGCGTGCGCGTTATGATCAATGCGTCGGACAGTGGCATCGATGCCGGCGCGCTCCAGCCGATGGGCATCGCCAAGCAGTTGCGGATGCAGGAGCTGGCGCTCGAGAACAAGCTTCCCTATGTCCAGCTGGTCGAAAGCGCGGGCGCCAATCTCATGACCTACAGGGTCGAGGAGTTCGTGACGGGGGGAAGCCTGTTCCGCAACATCGCGCGCCTCTCGGCCGCGGGCCTTCCCGTCGTGACGGTCACGCATGGTTCGTCGACCGCGGGCGGCGCCTATCAGACCGGTCTTTCGGACTACATCATCATGGTGCGCGGCCGCTCGCGCGCGTTCCTCGCAGGCCCGCCGCTGCTCAAGGCCGCAACCGGCGAGATCGCGAGCGAGGAGGAGCTCGGCGGCGCGGTGATGCACACCTCGATCTCGGGGCTTGGCGACTATCTGGCGGAAGACGACCGTGATGCCATCCGCCTTGCACGTGAAATTCTCGCCGGCATCGACTGGGACCGCGACATGCCGGCGCGACCGGAGCGCGCGTTCAAGCCGCCGCGCTATGACGCCGAGGAGCTGCTCGGGATCATGGCGATGGACCACAAGCGCCCCGTCGACATGAAGCAGGTAATCGCGCGGATCGCCGACGACTCGCAGTTCCTTGAGTTCGGCGAGGACTACGGCAGCGCCACCGTCACCGGTCACATCAGGATCGAGGGCATGCCGGTCGGTGTCATCACCAACAACGGCCCGATCGATCCGGCCGGCGCGACCAAGGCGACGCATTTCATTCAGGCGTGCTGCCAAAGCCGCACGCCGCTGCTCTATCTCAACAACACCACGGGCTTCATGGTCGGCAAGGCCTATGAGGAAGCCGGGATGATCAAGCACGGCTCCAAGATGATCCAGGCGGTGACCAACGCCACGGTGCCGCAAATCACGATCTATTGCGGCGCGTCGTTCGGCGCGGGCAATTACGGCATGTGCGGGCGCGGATTTCACCCGCGCTTCTGCTTTTCCTGGCCCAACGCAAAGACCGCCGTGATGGGCGGCGAGCAGGCCGCGAAGACCATGTCCATCGTCACCGAGGCCGCGATGAAGCGCAAAGGCGACGTCGATCACGCCAGGCTTGAGGACATGGAGCGCCGCATCATCGATCATTTCGACAGCCAGATGAGCGTGTTCACCACCAGTGCGCGCCTGCTCGACGACGGCGTGATCGACCCGCGCGACACCCGTGCAGTGCTCAGCGAAGTCCTGTCGATCTGCCGCGACGCGGAACTGCGCAAGCCGCAGGCGATGCAGTTCTCGGTCGCACGCCCGTGACCTCCATGCGCGCCCCCTCTCCCACGCCGTTCCGAAGCGTTCTCATTGCGAACCGCGGCGAAATTGCGCTGCGCGTAATTCGGACGGCGCGCGCGCTCGGCCATCGCACGGTCGCCGTTTATTCCACCGCCGACGCCGCCGCGCGGCATGTCAGCGAGGCGGATCAGGCCGTGTGCATCGGCGAACCGCAACCTGCACATTCATATCTGTGCATTCCCGCGCTTCTCGAAGCGGCACGATTGACGGGGGCCGAAGCCGTACACCCCGGCTACGGCTTCCTCGCCGAGAATGCCGATTTCGCGCGCGCGTGCCGCGACGCCGGACTCGTCTTCATCGGTCCCTCGCCAGATGCGATCCGCGCGATGGGCAACAAGGCGGGCGCCAAGGCGGCGATGGAAAAGGCCGGCGTGCCGTGCATCCCGGGTTATCAGGATACGGATCAAAGCGAGAAGCGGCTCGCCGCGGAAGCCGCGCGGATCGGTTTTCCCGTGATGATCAAGGCGGCGGCGGGAGGCGGCGGGCGCGGCATGCGGCTGGTCCGCTCGCCCGATGCCTTCGCCGCAGAGCTGCGCAGCGCACGCTCGGAAGCGCAAAGTGCGTTCGGCGATCCGCAGGTGATTCTGGAGCGCGCCATCGTCGCGGCGCGTCACATCGAGATCCAGATTTTTTCCGACCGCTTCGGCAATGCCGTTCATCTCGGCGAGCGCGACTGTTCGGTGCAGCGGCGCCATCAAAAGCTGATCGAGGAATCGCCCTCCCCGGGGGTCGGCGCCGAGCTGCGCGCGCGCATGGGCGCAATCGCGGTCGCGGCTGTCAAGGCGATCGGCTACGAGGGCGCCGGTACGCTCGAATTTCTGCTCGACCGCGACGGCGCCTTCTATTTCATGGAAATGAACACGCGCCTGCAGGTCGAACATCCCGTCACCGAGGCGCTGACCGGTCTCGATCTCGTCGAATGGCAGTTGCGGGTCGCGGCCGGCGAGGCGCTTCCTCTCAGGCAGGACCAAATCCGCTTTGAGGGCCACGCAATCGAGGTGCGGCTGTGCGCTGAAGATGCTGCCGCCGATTTCATGCCGCAGAGCGGCACCATGGCGTTGTGGGCGCCGCCCGATCAGCTGCGCACCGACACGGCGCTCGCCTGCGGCGCGCAGATTTCTCCCTACTACGATTCCATGGTCGCCAAGATCGTCAGCCACGGCCGCACGCGCGAGGACGCGCGGCGCAAGCTCGTGGCCGGACTTGAGGACACAACCGCGCTCGGCGTGACGACCAATCAGCTGTTCCTGAGGCGCTGCCTGGAGCACCCGGTGTTTGTTCGCGGCGAGGCAACCACCGACTTCATCGCTGCCGAGCGGAGCGCACTTCTGGCGATGGACGAAGCGGCGAACGCCCGCACCTCCGCCGTAAGCGCGGTGCTGCTGCATGAAACGTCGATTGCGGAGCATCGTCGCACGCGAGGCCGCACCTTGGCCCACGCGCTGCCGGTTGCGATGCGCTACGAGCTCGCGAATAGGATGGTCGACGCCCGTCTGACGCGGACCGGCGCCCACGGCTACACCGTGAGCCTTGGCGAGCGCAGCTTTGCGATTGCGCTCGAGGATGTCGATCGAACCGCCGCGACGCTGGTGTGCGATGGCGTACGCGAGCGCGCGCGCTATCATCGCGATGGCGCGACCTTGCTGCTGCACTATCGCGGTGCTGCGCTGCGCGTCGAAGACAAGACACTCGCCGCGGCAGCCCGTCAGGCCGATGCGGCGGGCGGCGGCAAGTTACGCGCGTCGATGAACGGACGCGTCGTCGGCGTCCTGGTCGCCGTCGGCGATCGGGTCAGCGCCGGCCAGCCCATCGTGATTCTGGAAGCGATGAAGATGGAGCACACGCACACGGCGCGGATCGACGGCGAAGTAACCGCGCTGCATGTCAACGCGGGCGATCAGGTGGCTGCCCACCGCGTCGTCGCGGAAATCAGGGGAACGGCCGAGGCGCGCGAGGGGCCCTAGCGCCCGACTCCAGGGCTGACGGTATGGACACAAGCGAGACATGCGATGAGCGATATCGACCCTACTGCAGCCGTCCTGCACGAAAAGCGCGGAGCGGCCTTCTGGATCACCATCAACCGCCCCGAAAAGCGCAACGCGCTTAATCGTGAGGTGATCGCCGGGATCCGCGAGGGCTTCCGCCAAGCGCATGCCGACCCGGCGATACGCATCATCGTGCTGACCGGCGCGGGCGGAAAAGCATTCTGCGCGGGCGGCGACCTGCAGCCCGGCGGCGCCTTTGCGTTCGATCTCGCCACACCCAATGTCGACTATGCCGACATGCTGCGCGAGGCGCATGGCGCGACCCTGCCGAGCATCGCGCGCATCAATGGAGCGTGCATGGCGGGCGGCGTTGGATTGGCGTGCATGTGCGACATGGCGATCGCCGCCGACCACGCACGGTTCGGGCTTCCCGAAGTCAAGATCGGCCTGTTTCCGATGCAGGTTCTCAGCCTGTTGCAGGCGATCGTGCCGCGCCGCAAGCTGCGCGAGTGGTGCCTGACCGGCGAACCCTTCAGCGCTGCGGAAGCGCACGGTGCAGGGCTCGTGAACGATGTGGTGCCGGCCAGCGAGCTCGACACCCGCACGCAGGCGCTGATCGACCGCGTGGCGGACAAGTCGCCCACCGCGATCCGGCGCGGCAAATATGTCATGCGCGCGCTGGAGGCAATGTCATTTGACCAGGGGATCGCCTACTGCGAGAGCCAGATTGCGCTGCTCGCGCTCACCGAGGATGCGCGCGAAGGGATCGCCGCATTCAACGAAAAGCGCGCGCCGAACTGGAGCGGGCGATAGCCTCCGCGCATGATCGCGCGCCCGGGCAATCGCCTGCGTGGTAAGTTTCTGGCGGCCCTGCCCGGTCAGCGCCGGAACAGAATCTTCCACGCCATATAGAGCGTCGCGATCATGCTTGCGATGCCGAAGGCATAAGCGGGCGCAAGCGCGATGACGCTCAGGATCCCGCCATGGCCAAAGGCGTTGTCACCGAACGAGAGTCCGCGGTTCGCCGAGAAGTTCGAGAAATAGTAGAAGATCGTGTTGCCCCAGCCTGCGCCGACGATGACGACCGCGAGCCAGCGCTGCGAGCGCGCCGTAAAGCCGAGATGCGGGAGGACGAGCGCGACCGCGATGATCATCAACGCATTCATCGGTGTTCCGCGATGGGCCTTGGCCCACCCTTCCGGCGTGCCGGGGATCTGAAAGGCGATGAGGTGGCCGGGGATCAGCTCAAATCCGCCGAGCAGGCTCACCCACAGGCCGACACCGGCGACGAGACTCATGAAGAGAATGAGAATGCCGTGGCCGATCATAATCTGCTGCAGGCGCGAGAACGCCCCCACCGCCGTGCCACTCGCCGCAGCGGTCGTGTAAGATACTGGTTTCGTCGTCATCTCATCCCCTCACTTCGTTCTTGTTGGTTTCGGTATCCGCCTGGTGCGCTTCTTGTTCCAGCGCGCGGTAACAGCTGGAATAGAATAGCAGCGGCAGGCCGTCGCCGGAATTGCAGTGAATGACATCAGCGACGAACAAGGTGTGATCGTGCACCTGGATCCGGCTGGTGACCTGGCATTCAAACCACGCCAGACACTCCTTCAGCGTCGGCGCCCCATGGCGAACGGCAAACTCCGGCGCAAACTCCCCCGGCCTGCCGGAAAAATGCGCCGAGTGCGGCTGCTGTGCCGCGCTCAGTACACTGATCCCGAAGTGATTTTCACGGCTGATCAGGCGCAGCATCCGCCCCGCCTTGATCGAAATCAGGATGGAGGCGGGATCAAGGCTGATCGAGGTGAAGCTGTTCACCGTCATGCCATGAACCTGCCCGCTCGTCTCGTCCCGGCAGGTGACGATCGCGATGCCGGTCGCAAAGCAGGCAACCGCCTTGCGGAAATGCTCCGGCGCAAGGCGCACATTATCTCCGGCGGCGCCGCGCAGCGTCGCGGAAACCGGGTTGAGACTAGGCACTGGCATGCGCCCGCTCCAGGCGTGCGGACCGCTTTGAAAATTTTTCGCACCATGCGCGCATCCGCTCTTCGCCGGCAAAGCAATCCCACTGGCGTTCGGGATAGTTGAAATTATCCGTGAAGAGATCACTCAGGTCGCGGTCCTGACTCACCTGACCGATGAAGCCGAGCAATGCAGGCGTCGCGTTTTTGAGATGCGTCAGCATGAAATTCGTCCACCGGGTCGCGCAGAGCACGCGATCAAGCCTGCGCTGATTGAAGCGCTCGGCGAACCGTTCGTCAAAGACATCATTGCGCGCGATCTCCTCGCCGAGAATGACCGCGGCATGGGAGGCCATGTTGGCGCCCTGCCCGAGCACCGGATCGACCACCGCATGAACATCGCCGAGCGCGATCGCGAGCGGTCCGCCATCCAGGCGGATATGGGTGTTGCGCACCGTCGGCGTAACACCGCCCTGAAGGAGATCGAGTGGTCCGTTGGCGAGATCGAACTCCTTTTCATCGATACGCTCGGCACAGGTGGGATAATGCTTGCGGAGTTTTGCCAGCAGCAGATCGAGGAAGGCGCGCGGATTTTCGTCGTACTTGGTCTTCGCCAGAATTTCGAGATCGCCGCCGATGTGGTTCTCGATGACGAGCGCCGTGACCATCCCGCCGAACGAGAGCGTGGGAATTTCAATCATCTCCCCGGCACCGGGCGAGATATAAAGCGTGGTCGCGCGCGGCTCATGCGGCGCGATCCCCTTGAACAGACCGACGCACAAGGCGCGCTGCGGCTGCTCGAACGGCGAATGCTCCGGCTGGTGCTGGAACATGCGCCCCAGCGGTCCTTTTCCCGTGCACACGACGAGCAGGTCGTGCGCATTCGTCAGCTGCGGAATGTCCTCGTGCGTGATCTCCTTGAGCTGGAGATCGCCGCCGCGATTGGCGTAATCCTCCATCAGGCGCGGCTGATAGATCCGGTAATCGACCGCGCGGCTCGGCTCGCCAAGATCGCCATAAAAATTCAGCGGCTGCGGACCGCCGACGTAATAATAGTGGCCGACATAGCCGTAGCTCTGGACCGGCCAGTGATTGACGCCGAGCGCGGTCTCCCGGTCGATCGTGACGCTGTGATGGGCGACCGTGTTGAGCAGACGCATGCCGGCGTAAGCGTCCGCCGGACGATCGGTGTAGATGGTCGAGCGAACGCCGTGCTTTTGCAGGGCGAGGCCAAGGTGCAGGCCCGCCGTTCCCGCGCCGATAATCCCGATGTGCTTTCCCATGCGTCCCAACCTCTCCCGTCAGCATTTTGTTGCAAGGAGTTTGGCGAACGGTTATTCAATCCGAAACGGGCCAGATCGATTAAAATATATTCTGATCAGGAATGAATAGAGATGGACAACATCCAGATGATGACGGCCTTCGTCCGCGCGATCGAAATCGGCAGCTTTTCGGCCGTTGCGCGCGAGCTGAATGTCTCCCAATCCACGATCAGCAAGCAGGTCGCGCTGCTCGAAAACGCGCTCGGCGTCCAGCTCTTCGCCCGCACGACGCGGCGCCTCAATCCCACGCCCGAGGCCCAGCGCCTTTATGAGCACGTCCGCCAGCTCCTCGACGCGCTGGAAATGATCCGCTCGGAAAGCCGCACCCAGGAGGCCAATCCCAACGGGACCTTGCGGATTGCGATGCCGACCGCCTTCGGGCGCGCGAAGATCATCCCGCTGGTGCCGGATTTCCTGGCGAAATACCCGCAGGTCACGCTCGACCTCGTGCTCACGGACCGGCCCACCGACCTGGTGGAGGAGGCGCTGGAACTGGCCATCCGCGTAGGCGATCTTCCCTCCAGCAGTATGATCGCGCGCTCGATCGGCGTGCTGGATCTGATACTGGTGGGCGCCCCGGACTACTTCGCCCGAAGCGGCACGCCCGGCGTTCCGGCGGATCTTGCCGGGCATAATGTACTGGTGTGCACTGCGACCAATCCCGCGAGCCGGTGGGAGTTTGAATCCGAGAGCGGGCGGCAGGTTGTCGAGGTGCGCGGCAGCGTGCGCAGCAACGATCTCGATACGGTTCTCGCGCTGGCGCGCACCGGCGCCGGGATCGCGGCCGTTCCCGATTGGATGGCGGCGCCCGACCTCGCGAGCGGCGGGCTCGAAGCGGTCCTCGACGACTTCTACCTGATCCCGTTGGCGGTCAACATCGTCTATCCCCAAACGCGATTCCTGTCCTCGCGCGCACGGTGCTTTATCGATTTTGTCAGCCAGGCGCTGCGCAGAAGCCGCGCCTGAAGCGGCCCGCACCCGCCCCGGACCACCCCGCGCCGGGCATGCACCACCCCCCGCGCCACGCCAAAAATCGCGATTGACCGGCACTGGAGCGATCGGTAATCTTGCATTGTCCAACCGTTCGGACGATTAATTAATTCGCGGGCGTGACGGGCCCTCGTCGGCCGGAACTGTGCAGCTTGACGGGATCATCTCACCCCAACACCGGTCGCACATCGACTTCACCTGAACCATTCACCGCGCGGACAATCCAATCGCGACGAAGATTTCGGCGCCATCCCCAACCAAAAAAGGTTCCTCACATGTCGGCACATCTCAGCGGCTATTTGCGCGGTCAGTGGGCCCCGCAGCACGGAAACGGCACGCCGTTGGTGAACCCGATCGACGGCGGCACGGTCGCGACGCTTCACGCGGGACCGACCGATTTTCGGGCGGTTATCGCCCATGCGCGCGAGGTCGGCCTGCCGAAGCTGCAGGCGATGACATTTCATCAGCGCGCGGAGTTACTTAAGAAGCTCGCGACCGCGCTCGATGCGGGCAAGGACGCGCTGCGGCCGCTCTCGCTGCTGACCGGCGCGACGGCGCGCGACGGAATGATCGATATCGATGGCGGCGTCGGCACCTTGTGGTCCTATGCCTCCAAGGGGCGCCGCGAGCTGCCCGACGAGCACTTCATGCTGGACGGCGAGCGCGAGCGGCTTTCGAAGGGCGGCGCGTTTGCCGCGCAGCATGTTCTCACGCCGCTATGCGGAGTTGCCGTCCACATCAACGCCTTCAATTTCCCCTGCTGGGGCATGCTGGAGAAACTTGCGCCGGCGCTGCTTGCGGGCATCCCGATGATCGTCAAGCCGGCGACCGCGACCGCTTATCTCACCCACGCAATGTTCGAGCAGATCATCGCGAGCGGCGTGCTG
>Ga0209643_1002433_pt1 | contig 12128 bp, 9 predicted proteins | sample AutmiccBRH37_all_FD_187383 | JGI IMG/M metagenome (GOLD analysis project Ga0209643, IMG submission 187383) | Deep subsurface microbial communities from Mt. Terri, Switzerland - Autotrophic microbial communities BRH/37_all (SPAdes) (version 2) | ecosystem: Environmental > Aquatic > Deep subsurface... | reverse complement strand
TACCCGGCGGCGGGGTCGGTCTCGGTCCGGATGGCGTGGTAGGTGGCCTCGATGTTGATGGCGGCGATGTAGTAGGCCAGCAGCAGGATCTCGTTGGCGTGTATCTCCGAGGTGTACTTGCGGGCCAGGTCGTGGGGGGCGATGAGCCCGGACTGCAGCAGCCGGGTGATCAGGGTCCCGGTCCCGGTGAACGGGTCCAGGACGTGCACCCCCTGGTCGGTCAGGGAGGCGTCGAACTCGGTGTTCAGCAGGTGCTCCACCGACCGGAGGATGAAGTCGACGATCTGGACGGGGGTGTAGACGATGCCTAGGGACTCGGCGGTCTTGGGGAAGGCGATCTTGAAGAACTTCTCATACAGCTCGGCGACGATGCGCTGCTTGCCCTCGGCGTTGTCGATGCCCTCGGCCCGCAGCCGCACCGACTCGTAGAAGCGGTCCAGGGTCTCGTTCTCGGCGTGCAGGTTGTAGGCGTCCAGGGTGTCAAGCATGGCTTGCATGACCCGGGAGACCGGGTTGTGCTCGGTGAAGGAGTACCCCTCGAACAGGGCGTCGAACACCGGGCGGGTGATCAGGTGCTGGGCGAGCATGTCGATCGCGTCGTCCCGGCCGATGGAGTCGTTGAGGTTCGCGCGCAGCCCGGTCAGGAACCTGTCGAACTCCTCGTGGACGGGCAGGTCCGGGTCGTCCAGGAGGGTGGTGATGCGGGTGGTGTGACGGCCTGCGATGACGGCGACGTCCTTGGCCCAGTCCTCCCAGTACCGCCGGTCACCGACCTTGGTGACGATCTTGGCGTAGATGGCCTCGCGCCACTGGTCCAACCACTCCAGGTTCAAAGCACCCTGGGTCGGGGTCGGCGCAGCCTCCCCCGGTTCGCGGTCGTCCCCACCTCCGACACCGATGATCTGTACGCGCGAGTCCTTGCCCCGGTTGAGCTCGATCTTGTTGATCATGGCGTTGAAGCGTTCGTCGTGGGCGCGCAGCGCCTGGAGGACCTCCCACACCACCGCGTAGCGGGTGTTGTCCCGAAGGGCGTCCTCGGGGGCCATCCCGGCTGGGATCCCGATGGGCAAGATGATGTACCCGTACTTCTTGCCCGGGGACAGGCGCATCACGCGGCCCACGGACTGGACCACGTCCACCACCGACTTGCGCGGGTTGAGGAACATCACCGAGTCCAGCGCGGGCACGTCCACGCCCTCAGACAGGCACCGGGCGTTGGACAGCACCCGACAGGTTCCCGGGTCGGTGGAGGCCTTGAGCCAGTCCAGGCGCTCGTTGCGGACCAGGACGTTGAACGTGCCGTCCACGTGGGCGACCTCGCATCGCAACGCTCCGTCGCCGGCACCAGCGTCGCCCGCTGCGTCGTCGGCGTCGTCGGGGGTGGGGGCGAGGCGCTGGTGCTCGAGGTAGTCGTCGACGACCTCGCCGAACATCCGGGCGAACTGCTGGGACTTGGCGATCGTGCCGGCGAACGCGACCGCCCGGGTCATCGGGGCGGTGTCCTCACCGAACCCCGCCTCCCCCTGACCGCGCTTGGCCAGCCCGTTCCAGCACCCGACGATCTTGGCCAGGTCGTCCAGGCGCAGCTCGGAGTTCTCGTCGGCCAGCTGGGCCTGGAAGGTGGCCGAGACCTCCTTCTCGTCCACCGCCAGGACCAGGACCTTGTAGTCGGTCAGCAGACCCTTGGACACCGCCTCACCGAACCCCAGCCGGTGGAACTCCGGGCCGTAGGTGGCCTCATCGTCCATCGACGCCAGGACGGCCTGCACCTGACCGGCCTTGGCCTTGGACGCGTCGTCGTAGATCCGCGGGGTGGCCGTCATGTACAGGCGCTTGGCCGCCTTGAGGAACGTGTTGTCGTGCACGCGGACAAACGCCGACTCGTCCTCCCCGTGAGTCGCCCTGGGGAGGTTGGAGGTTCCTGACCTTGGAAACGAGGATGGAGCCATGCCACGAGAGGTGTCGAAGGGGAAGCCGACCACGCGTCGGTACTCCGAGGAGGAGAGGGCCGCGGCGGTGCGGATGGTCCGAGCTCTGCGCGCGGAGCTCGGAACCGAGCACGGGACGGTCCAGCGGGTCGCGACCCAGTTGGGTTACGGGACCGAGTCGGTGCGCCTGTGGGTGCGTCAGGCCGACATCGACGACGGACGCGCGCCGGGGGTGACCTCGAGTGAGAGCACCCGGATGCGCGAGCTGGAGCAAGAGAACCGCGAGCTGCGCCGGGCCAACGAGATCCTGAAGCGGGCCGCGAGTTTCTTCGGGGCGGAGCTCGACCGCCAACACAAGAAGTAGTCGCGTTCATCGACGCGAACCGCGACGAGCTCGGCGTCGAGCCCATCTGCAGCGTGTTGCAGGTGGCGCCGAGCACGTACTACGCCGCCAGGACCCGCCCGCCCTCGGCGCGCGCGGTCCGCGACGAAGTGCTGCGCCCGGCCTTGCGCCAGCTCTGGGCGGACAACTACCGGGTCTACGGGGCTCGCAAGCTCTGGAAGGCCGCGGTCCGGGCCGGCTGGGACGTGGGTCGTGACCAGGTCGCCCGGCTGATGCGTGCCGAGGGCATCGAGGGCGCTCGGCGCACCAAGCGGGTCCGCACCACCAAGGCCGACCCGGCCGCGGCCCGTCACCCGGACCTGGTCAACCGCGACTTCACCGCGACGGCGCCGAACCAGCTGTGGGTCACTGACCTGACCTACGTGCCGACCTGGGCCGGGGTCGCCTACGTCTGCTTCATCACCGACGTCTACTCCCGGATGATCGTCGGCTGGCGGGTCGCTGCGCACATGCGCACCGAGATGGTCCTGGACGCGATCGAGATGGCCCGCTGGTCACGCGGGGCGAAGATCGACGGGCTGCGGTGTCACAGCGACGCAGGCAGCCAATTCACCTCCCTGCGCTACGGCGAACGTCTCGCCGAGATCGGCGCGACGCCCTCGATCGGGACCGTCGCGGACTCCTACGACAACGCCCTGGCCGAGACCGTCAACGGCTACTACAAGGCCGAGCTGATCCGCGGCCCGGCCCGCTCCACGCCATGGAAGACCGTCGAGGACGTCGAGCTCGCCACCCTCGGCTGGGTCCACTGGCACAACACCGCGCGCCTGCACGGCTACCTCGGCGACGTCCCGCCCACCGAGTTCGAAGCAGCGTTCTACGCTACCCACGGGAGCGACCAGACCCTGGTCGCAATCCCATAGCCCGAGCCTCCATCAGACCCAGGGCGACTCAGTTCCTCTTCCTGGACCCGTTCGGAACTGGGCTGCCCAAGGGAGTGCTCGTGGACGTGTTGAAGACCGCAGGCGCTCGCGGGTCCGTGGAGGTCCTCCTGAACTTCACCATCGAGGGCGTCTGGCGGATTGGGGGACACCTGCGAGCAGGCGGCACGGGCCCGGCAATCTCGCGTGCTGACGACTTCCTCGGAGGCTCCTGGTGGCATGAGCCGTTCAGGCTTGCTCGGATAGGGGCAGAGTCCACAGGGTCCAGAGCGCCGGCGGCGAAGGCGGCGCACACGGTCGCCGAGAAGTACAACCAAATGATCGCGGCTGAGACGGGCTACTCGGTCCTGTCAGTGCCGGTACGGCGCACGCCCGGCAGCGAACCGTTCTTTCAGTTGAGCCTCATCTACCGACACCCCGCCGCGGAGTTGCTCTTTGCGGACGCCGCAGCGAAGGCGAACCAGGAGTGGCGCCGAATCTTCTGGGATCGAGAGGCGGAGAACGCCAACACCCCTCCTGGCTACTGTTCCCAGCGTTCACTGAAGGGGACTGGGACCGCCGAGAGGCTGAGCTCAGGGACACGCGACGGGCGCGCCTCGCCAATCGCCTCCGAGGGATGCTCGACGTAGCGGGCGTGGTGCCGATCGGCGAGAGGATGCGGGAAGTCTTCGCTGACGATCTGGGCTCCGCGACGGAGAGCGACCTGCGTCAGGCGTGGAAGTCCCTTGCACGGGAAGGTGTCGCCGATCCCCCGCCAAGCGGCAGGCTGCGAGGCGCGACCGTGTGGCGAACTGGAGGCGCAAGCGCTTGACTTCGAGCGATGCGGGCGAGACGCCCGCTACCCGGTCGCCCGTGACGGCATCTCGTCCCAGATGCGACCGTCGAGCTCCCGGCCTAGGGCCTTCGGAGTGGGACCTCCCCACTGCTTGAAGAAGAATGGAATCCCTTGCCGTTGGCACAGATCACGAACGCCCCGGGCCCACCGGACGTCCATCGGACGGTAGCTCGCGCCAGACTCACCGCCAGCGATGACCCAGTCGATGTCGGCGAGATCGAGCCCGTCGAGCGAGCCCAGGAGTGGCTCGCAGGAGAGGAACCGCACAGCGGCTGGCACCCGGCGAAGGTGGTCCACCCGATGTGCAACCGAAATGTCCTCCACGGAGACCCCCATCCAGACGTTTTGGGGCCAAGCGAGCCGCGGCGCCAGCCGGGCTGCGCGCAGCGGGCGCTTCGTCAGGAGCTGGTAGGTGTGTTGGGGGGTTGCTTCCATGACGTCGAACACTTGGGCGATGAAGTGTGACGTGACCCGTGCGTGGAAGAGATCGCTCATGGAGTTGACGAAGACAATCCGCGGAGTCCGCCACTTCAACGGCTGGTCGAGTGAACTTGGATGCATGGTCACGGCAAAGCCAGGGCCGGACGTTCGGGGGTCACCGTCGTTCTGGTACTTCTCCGCTCCCATCGCCTTCAGGCGCTTCGACAGAGTGAGGGCGTAGCAGTTGTCACAGCCTGCCGAGATGCGATCGCACCCGGTCACGGGGTTCCATGTCGCCTCGGTCCACTCGATGCTGGAGCGGTCAGCCACTCGCCTCTCCTCTCCCGTCGGCGGAGGCCTCGTACCCAGCCCTAAGCAGCGCCGCAACCTGCTCGGCGGTACTCAGCACGATGTACTGCCGGTCTTGCGACAGGGACATGTAGACCCGATCGCCGGCGCGGATCCCGAGCACCTCAGTGAGTTCCTTCGGCACTGTGACCTGTCGACTCGAGGTGATCCGGAAGGGCCCATGGGGCTCACATAGCCGCACATGCCCAGTCTAGCACTACTCAGAAAATCCTGAATAGTCATGATCGCTAGCGGCGCTTCCGAACTGTCTCGAAGGCAGCGAGCGCGCGCTCATCGGCGTCAGGGAGGGTGTGCAGGTACTTCTGGGTGGTCATGATCTGGGCGTGGCCCATGCGTTCCATGACGGACTTGAGGTCGGCGCCGCCGGCGAGGAGCCAGGAGGCGTGGGCGTGGCGCAGGTCGTGCATCCGTACCGGAAAGTCGATCCCTGACCGGGCGACGGCTGGTTTCCAGTGTCGCGTGTTGAAGGTGGCCCGGGACAGTGGGGCCCCGCCGGCGACTTCGCGTGAAGGGAAGAGGAGGTCGTCGCGTCCGAGCCCGAGGGATGCGATCCGGGCTGCCAGTGTGTTCAGGAGGTCTTGTGAGACCCGCAGGGTGCGGGGTTCGTCGTCCTTCGGGTAGGGCTTGAGGATCATGCGGTCTCCGGTGGGGGAGTCCTTGCGGGAAACCTCCACCACGGTCTCCTCGATCGTCATCGTGCGGCGTAGGAAGTCGACGTGCCGGGGACGTAGGGCGACGAGCTCGCCCCAGCGCAGCCCGGTCTCGATCTCCGTGAGGACCAGAGCCTTGAACCGGTCGGGAATCGCGGCCAGTACGGAGTCGAACTCACCAGGGGTGAGGATGCGCGACCTCTTCGCGATGACCTTGGGCAGCTCGGTGTCCGCGCAAGGGTTGAACCCGATGACCCGGTCGCGCACGGCTCGGGCGAATACCGAGTGCAGCATCACGTGGTACTTGGTCACAGAGCGCGGCGACAGGCCATTGTCAACGGCCTGCCTGACCCACTGCTGCACCATCGAGGGCGTGATGTCGACCAGTGGTGTGTTTCCGAAGAACGGTACGAAGTGGTTCCGCAAGTACGACAGGTACCCTGCGCGCGTGGTGACCTCAAGGTGCCGCGACGGCAACCACACGTCCATTGCGTAGGCGCGGAAGCCGATGCGGCCGCCCGCAGGGTCGATCCACGAGCCGTCCGAGATCTTGAAGTCCTGGCGCCCGGCAGCCTTCTCGGCCTCGCGGCGTGTTGAGAACGTCCCGGCCGAGCGGATCCGGCCACCTCGATCCCGGTAGGCCGCGGTGAACCGTGGCCTACCTGCCAGATCTGGTCGCTCGACTACCCAACCCACCGCTGCAACCTCCGACGTCGCGTAAGCACCGCGTAAGCAGACAGGCACGGACTGTGGCGGATCTTGGCGGAAACTGACGGACCCATCGACGCCGTCTGACCTGCGGAAACGTAGAACTCGAGGCTAGCAGGAACCAGGGAGACGGCAAGGTCCACCCGGCTCATAACCCAGAGGTCGCGGGTTCAAATCCCGCCCCCGCTACAAGTGAAGTCGCAGGTCAGAGGCCCTTTCTCCCTTCGGGGAGGGAGGGCCTCTGGCGTCGATGTCAACAGGATGTCAACAAGGTCTGCCAGCAGCCCCCGGCGGACGGACCCGTACGCAGGCGGTTGCCACGGCCTGGCCGGCCTCCAGCTGCAGGCTTGAGTCGTGGCTGACTCTGCTCCTCCTGGGGTCGGCACGATGGTTCTTCGTGTCCAACCACGGGTGGCTCGGGGACCGACGACGCTGCTCGCGAACTCCCCTGGATCGGACAGTGGGGACAGGAGTCGGCGACTGTCGACGCCGAACTCGCGGGCTAGTTTGAAGACCCCAGGTAGCTGTGGAGTCGGTGGCGTGTGGGCACCGCAGAGCCCAAATGGAACCTCCGGCGGGCCTGCTGCGTGGTAAGGGTGTGGGGTGCAACGGAAGGGTGGGGGCGTGAGCGACGAGAGTCTTGAGCTCGAGCTGTTCACGAGTCGGCCCAAGGGCGAGCGTGATGCGGAGTTCGCGGACTTCATGGCCGGGTCGCTGGGCGCCCTGCACCGGACTGCGTTCCTCCTTTGCGGTGATGTCGACCGCGCGGACGAGCTGACGCAGCACGCGTTGGAGCGGACGTACCGGGCCTGGCCGCGTGCTCGGGAGCGGGACCCGTTGTCGTATGCCCGTCGGGTTCTTGTGAACGTGCGGATCGACGGGTGGCGCCGGACACGCCGCGAGGTGCTCACGGACCCGCTTGCGCTTCCTGAGCGTGCCGCGGAGTGGACCGATCCAGACGTTGCCCGTCGTGACGAGGTGCTCAGGGCCCTGCTCCTGCTGCCGCTCAGGCAGCGACGCGTCGTCGTCCTCCGGTATCTGCTGGACCTGAGCGAGGCGCAGGTTGCTGCCGAACTCGACATCCCCCTCGGGACGGTGAAGTCGACCGCGTCCCGGGCACTCGTGACCCTTCGGTCGACTCTGGACGCGGTGACGAACCGGAGCGCAACATGACCCGCACCGACGACGACACCTTCATCGACTTCCTTCGTGAGCAGACCCTCAACACCCTGCCCGCGACCGGCCTCGATCCGAGCAGCGTGCTGGCCGCGAGCCGGCGGAAGCGGAGGGCAATCCGGGCAGTACGATCTGCTACCGGGCTCGCTGTGGCAGCTCTCGTCGTCGTGGGTGTCGCGGACTTGGTTGATCTGGGAGACCGCTCGACCCCACCGGTCGAGCAGGTGCCTGATCCGACCGAGGGCGCTACCGTCGTCAGGCTCGCTGATGGCATCGCCGCCGTCAACCGGCCGGTCGAGATGACTCTGGCCGATGGATCGGCCGTCCTGGACGTGGGGATGCGCGATGCGTGGCCCTCCCTCGGGGACCGCCTGGCGCTCACGTCCGGGCCGGCGGAGGGCGCCGACCCGGTCGACGTCGACCCCGTCTTCGATGACGCCCTGCCGGGTGCGGAGGTCCGGCTGTGGACCGCGTCGGCCGAGGGGCTGCGCAGCCGGGTGGCGACGCTGTCCTGGCTCCCGGGCGACAGCCCAGAGGACTACCCGGACGGCGTCTACCCAGCACCTACGAAGGTCGTGGAGGAGTCCGTCACCGGCCACGCGTTGCTCCTCGGCGCCGTGCCATCGTGGATCGCGGACCCGACCGTGACTCTGCACCTCGCCTCGGAGGTCAGGCTCGCCGACGGGACGACCGGCCGGTCCATGGAGGTGCCCACGTTCGCGGCGCCGACCGACGGCGGCCGCCTGCTCTACCTCGTCGCCTTCGACCCGTCCGCCGGCGTCAGCGACGGCGAGGGGTACGCCGTGACGATCGCCGATGGCGCCGGGGAGACCCTCACGGCGGGCTGCGCCACCGGCGACATGGAGGCATGCATCGCGTCGGTGGCGGATCCGGTCAGTACCCTGCCCGAGATGTGCGCCGAGTTCCCTCCCGGCACCGGTGGCACCGGGCCGTCCTATGAAGGATGGTGGAGCTCCTCGCCAGCCGCCGAAGGCGGCGACAGGATCCTCACCGACCCCGCCGACTGGCCACCCGTCATGCGCGAACACCCACGGACCGCCCTCGTCGACACCCGGACCGGGAACGTCCTGGAGTCCTTCGACCGGTACGCCTGCGGACCGGTCGCCGCCTACTCGGTCCCGGCCGGGTTGGAGTTGCCACCCGACGCCGTCGTCGTGCTCGATGCCGACACCGGCGAGATCCTCGAGACCATGTCCCCTCCGGTCTCCTAACCCAATGGTGAGACTCCGGCCTTGCACGGTCGAGGGAGGGGATCCGGAGAAGGACGAAGTGAAGGGTGGCAGAACTTGCCAGTTCCACACATGAGTGCGATGGGACTTTCGTCCCATTGACTACTCACGCGCAGGTCTGGGAAGTTGTGTATGAGGCTGCGGTGCGTACCCAGGGGGCTTTGACCGGTTCACGAAATCGGTCCGGACGTCTACGAAGAGGCCTTTGATCGCGCACAATGTGCAGTGTCACTTGACGCGAGTGATCAAGCAGGGGGGAACTATTCATGATGCTGTCACGCCCAAAAAGGGCAACATGGGTGCTCGCCATCACCGTCGGCGCGGTAGCAGTCTTCTCGGCTGTCGCAGAGGCGGGCGGCCGGGCGCAAGACACAGGCAAGCCCGCGGTGGCTATCCCGGAAGACTCGGTGCTCGCGACACCCGAGGAAGTCGCCCTAATGGGCGGTACCGCGGCGGAGATCGCGGCACAGCAGGCGGTCTGGGATGCGCTTCCCAGTCGTGTGGCCCGTGAGCAGCGGAGGCTGAACGCCAACGAGCACGAGTTGTATCAGGCGGCCTTCGAAAACATCGTCGAGCCAACGCTGTCTGGTGGGACGGAGCAAGAAGCTCCTGGGATGATCACACCGATGGTCTATCAGACAGCATGTGGGAACGGCGGATACGCGTCGTACTACAAGGTCAACAGCGACACACAGTACATGCAGTGCTTCGCCGGCGGGAGCGGAACATACTACCTGAATCCCACCTTCAAGGATGCTGGCTCCACTACGATCCGACTGTCACCTGGAGCATACAAGGGTCGGGTCTACTACAAGATCTGGACTACCCTCTTCTGGTCCACAACACGGGGCCCGAACGACTATAACTGGTATTACTTCTCGATTGGCTACGACAAGACGATTGAGGTCCTTCGGGTACAATTCGTTTAGTTCCAGCGACGGGCTCACTTCCTGATGCGATGAATGCAAGACGGGCCCCACCTTCCTACGGACGACGGGACTGGGATCGGACTGGTGACTTCAGCCCGGTCGAAGCTCCGAGGCGAAAGTGGCCGTTGACGACCAAGGAGCCGTGGAGATCGACACGCACACGGCGGCCTAGCCGCGGCATCGACTGAGCCGTGCAGGTATGCCGACCTAGGGGAAGTTCCGTGACGGGTTGAGCGCGGCTCCTATGCTCATCCCGAGGGCTCCGATGCTCATCCCGAGAGGGCTGCTGAATGGCCAGCGCATCGCGGCATCAACTAGAAGCAGGGGGAGAAATGACAAAGTCCAACCACCTTCACGGACGTGCTCGGCCTCGTGCTCTGGCTCTCTTCGCGTCGGCGGCGCTTCTTATGTCAGCGCTTCCCCTTCCAGCGAATGACGCAATCGCCGATGTGGGATCACCCGATGCGAACGGCCAAGTGGAAGCCGATGAGAACGGTCTTGCGCTGAGCGAGCGAGATCGCGCGCTCGGGGCCCAGTGGCGGCGCGACGGCGACGAAGCGCACGTTGTCCTCAACGGCGCCGACGGCTTGACCGTACTCACGGCGCAGAGCTCGGACGGGTACGCCTGGGAAGTGACGGCGACCCTCCCGGTGCCGTGGGCGGACACGGATCTGTGGGTGTCCAACAGCTGCGTCACGTCGAGCGGAGACTACATGGCGGTGGTGTATGCACCGCGCGCCGTGACCAACAGCGAGGATGCGTTCGCCGGCGGCGCTCAAGCGGCAATCGTTGATCTGGGCTCGGGCGAGGTGACGGACCTTGGTGCGGGGTACACGATCTCGTACTTCAACCCGGGCTGCGGTGCAGGTGACACGGTCACGATCACCCGCTACGAGGAGGGATTCAGCACGACACGCATCGCCGTGGTGGACGCGACGTCGGGCGAGGTCTTGAGAACGAGTGATCTTGACGGGTTGGCCACGTCCGCGATCTCACGGGCGGATGGCACGATCCTTGCCGTTCTTGGGGGCGATCTTGTCTCGATTGCTGCTGCCGCTGAGCGCCCGGAGGTCCTGGTGAAGCCCTCGGGTGCGGTGTATAGCCTCGCGGTGGATGACCAGAATCGATTGGCTTACGTGAGCAGTGGTGGCGGTCGGGAGACCGCTACGGCCTACGTCATCGCACCGGGGAGGGGGGCGCGACCAAGATCAGTTGGGACGGGCCCCACCACCCAGCTCGCGGTTCGCGCCGCGCCAGGCGGTGGTTTCGTGATGGGCGGGGAGGACGTGCGAGCGTACAGGGGCGTCGCTGGCGTGAAGCATGTCCCCCAGGCGGGGCCGAGGTCGGTGATTTCGTCGACCGGCGCGTTGGTGGTGGATGAGGTCAGGCCAGCCGGGTTCGCCCGACCCGAGCCTGTAGGCGGCCCGGGGGCGTCCTCGGAGATCCTCAGGGATGTGGGGCCTCGGGTCTTGGCGACTGCTGTCGAGACCGGTGTGACGGTCGAGTTCCTCCTGGACGAGGCTGGGATCACCTCGTGGGCCGGCGCGTCGACTACGGGAGAGTCCGCCGACTCCGCTCTGGCTGGCGATGGGTTCGGTGACTGGCAACCCTCCACGGGCCATGGCTTCAGCGCCCCCCGGGCAGCGTCCGCAGCGTTGGTGACGTCGGCCGGTGACCTGCACGACCCGGTGGAGGCGGAGCGGTACTGCTCGGTGCCGCGAAACGATCCGCACAACCAGGCGTATCAGCCCAAGCCCCGTCAGGTGGAGTGGGCGGTGGACCGAGCGGTCAAGGGCCAGTTGACCGAGACGCGGCCGGCAAACTGGCGCAATCTTGGGATGCCCGCCTACTCACCCCAGGGCCTCTTTCCGCGGGTGAGCCTGGTCGGTGGGGGCACGATCCCGCCCCAGGTAGTGCTCGGCGTGCTGATGCAGGAGTCCAACCTCTGGCAAGCCTCGCGGTTCACGGCCCCGGGCAACACTGGTAACCCGCTGATCGGGGACTTCTACGGGTATCGCAGTGGCTCGTCGATCTGGGACATCGACTACACGGAAGCGGACTGCGGGTACGGCGTGGGGCAGATCACGGACGGGATGCGCCTGGCAGGGCACGAGCGCACCAACGACGCCGGCCAACCCATCGAGACCGCCCTGCCGTACCAGCAGCAACGCGCGATCGCCCTGGACTACACGGCGAATATTGCGATGACCGTGCGGATGCTGGGCCAGAAGTGGAACGAACTGGCGAACGCCGGGATGCTCGTCAACGACGGAGACCCGGCCTATATCGAGAACTGGTTCTTCACGACCTGGGCCTACAACTCGGGCTTCTACCCCTACGTCGACTCATCGACTCCCTGGGGCGTGGGTTGGTTCAACAACCCGATCAACGAGATCTACTCACCGATGCGCACACCCTTCCTCGAGGCCGGCCAGGGCGATGCGTCGGAACCGCAGTTGTGGCCCTACCCGGAGAAGGTGATCGGCTGGGCCGCCTACGGCTCGTCCTTGGTGGAGACCCAGTACGCGAACCCGCAGACACGTACGTACGAGACTCGGTGGGTCTCGTCGTTCCGAACC
>Ga0209643_1002432_pt1 | contig 12128 bp, 12 predicted proteins | sample AutmiccBRH37_all_FD_187383 | JGI IMG/M metagenome (GOLD analysis project Ga0209643, IMG submission 187383) | Deep subsurface microbial communities from Mt. Terri, Switzerland - Autotrophic microbial communities BRH/37_all (SPAdes) (version 2) | ecosystem: Environmental > Aquatic > Deep... | reverse complement strand
AAAGCTCCAGATGCAAGGCGCGGCAAGGCTTCAAGCGGAGGCGTACTCCTTGTACGTTGAGCATTGAAGCCGCCGCCGCAACGCCGCAGATGGACTTTTTCAACAGCCTCCTAGTGTTTAAAATGCCTGAACCCGGTTGTCACCATTATTATACCGTGCTTTTCCGAAGCCTTTACCGACTCCTCATCCCTGACAGAGCCACCCGGCTGTATAATGGCCTTGATCCCTGCCCCGGCGGCCAGCTCCACGGTATCAGCAAAGGGGAAGAAGGCGTCCGAGGCCAGGTAAGCTCCCCTGGCGCGATCTCCGGCCTGGTTCAGGGCTATTCCGGCCGACCCCACCCGGTTCATCTGTCCGGCCCCCACACCTATAAGCTGGCGGTTCCTGGTGACCACTATGGCGTTTGATTTGACATGCTTTACCACCGTCATGGCAAATACCAGCTCTTCCAGGTCAGCCGGGTCCGGCTTTACAGTTGTCACAGCCTCCATACGGTCCCGGTCCAGCAGTTTACGGTCAGTCTCCTGTAATAAAAGACCTCCGTTTACCTTTCTGATATCAAGAATATCCCCTGACTGCCCGTCCAGGCTGCCGGTCTCCAGTATGCGCAGCCCGGAGCGTTTACCCAGTATTTCCAGTGCCTCTGTGGTAAAAGAAGGAGCTATAACGGCCTCAAGGAATGTTTCGGCCATCTGACCGGCTGCGTCCCCGTTAACTTCACGGTTGCAGGCCACAATCCCTCCGAAGGCCGAAACCGGATCGCCCTCAAAGGCCAGCCTGTATGCCTGGCTTATGCTCTCCGCGCAGGCTGCGCCGCATGGATTGTTATGTTTTATTACCACAGCCGCCGGGTCTGAAAACTCCCTTACTAACTCCAGGGCTGCATTAAGATCCAGTATATTGTTATAGGAAAGTTCCTTTCCCGACAGCTGCCTGGCAGATCCCACCGAAGCCCCCACCGATGCGGGATCCCTGTAAAAGGCAGCTTTCTGGTGTGGGTTTTCACCGTACCTCAGTACCTGCGCCAGATTAAAGGGTTTGCTCAATATCTCAGGGAATAGTTCAGCTCCGCCGGTTATCCCCTCCAGATATGAAGCTATGGCCGTGTCATAAACCGCAGTATGGGCGAAGGCCTCCCTGGCCAGACCCAGTCTGAACTGATAGTCCACCTCTGTGCCCTCCAGGGCCTTCAGAATGTCTCCATACCTTTCGGGGTTTACCACCACCAGCACGTACCTGTGGTTTTTAGCCGCCGCCCGCACCATGGCCGGTCCGCCTATATCAATATTCTCAATGGCCTCCTCCAGGGTGACACCGGGCTTTGACACCGTCTGCCTGAAGGGATAAAGATTGACGGCCACCAGGTCGATAAAACCTATCCCCTGCTTTTCCAGTTGATCCTTATGATCTTCAGTGCGCCTGGCCAGTATCCCGCCGTGAACTGCCGGGTGCAGCGTCTTCACCCGGCCATCCAGTATTTCGGGAAATCCTGTGACTCTGGTTATATACGTTACCGGAACACCCGCTTCCCTCAATGTTTTGGCCGTTCCGCCGGTGGACACCACTTCAAACCCCATTTTAATCAGGCCCGACGCAAACTCCACCACGCCAGTCTTGTCAGATACGCTGATCATCGCTCTCTTACCCATAACTCGGTTCACCTCATCGTTCTTTTTCCATCCTGCAAGATATAAACCTTCCTGCCGTCAACCCTTAACCGACCCTCGGCATACAACCTGACCGCCTCTGGATAAATGACATGCTCCTGTTCCAATATCCTGGCGGACAGGTCATCTTCCAGATCTTCCGGGTACACAGGCACCACTGCCTGAAGTATTATGGGGCCTGTGTCCACGCCCTGATCCACAAAGTGAACGGTACAGCCGCTGAATCGAACCCCGTATTCCACGGCCTGCCCCTGGGCGTGCAGCCCCTTAAAGGAAGGCAGCAGGGCCGGGTGTATGTTCATTATCCGGCCCGGAAACGCCTCCAGCAGCGCCTTTCCCACCAATAGCATATAACCCGCCAGGCAGATTAAATCAACCCCGTATTCCTGCATTTCCAGGACTATCCTGCTCTCATATTCCTCCTGGCCGGCGTAATACTGGGGATGAATATGCACCGCTGGTATACCGTGATTCCTGGCCCTTTCCAGGGCGAAGGCATCTCCCCTGTCACTGACCGCCACGGCCACCATGGCAGGAATGGCCCCGCTTTCACAGTGGTCTATGATGGACTGCAGATTAGAGCCCCTTCCGGAAGCCAGAACTCCCACCCTAAGCTTTTTCACCGGTATCTCACCTCATATTACTTATAGGTCACACATTTATCAGGGGATGCCACCACTTCTCCCATGACCAGGGCCTCGCCGCCCTGAGCCCGGATGTACTCAATAACCCCTCCGGCTTGCTCACCTGAAACAAACATAACCAGTCCTATACCCATGTTGAATGTTTTCAGCATTTCACCATGGTCTATCCTGCCCAGTCTCTGGATAATGTTAAATATCTGGGGAACCTGCCAGGATTTCCTGTCAATGACCACGGCAGTACCATCCGGCAGCACCCGGGGGATGTTTTCGGTCAGACCGCCGCCGGTGATATGGGCCATGCCCTTTATACAGTACCGGTTCAAAAGAGGAAGAACCTGTCTCACATAAATTCTGGTGGGTTCCAGCAATTCCTCTCCCAGCGTGCGGCCTAACTCTTCAATGTGTGTTTCCACACCATAACCGGCTATCTCGAACAGTGTCTTGCGGACAAGGGAAAAACCGTTGCTGTGAAGGCCAGAGGAGGTTATCCCCAGCATAACGTCACCAGGTCTTATGGCCGATCCGTCTATAATCTTCGATTTATCCACTACCCCAACGACGAATCCCGCGATATCATATTCATCTTCGCCATAAAAACCCGGCATCTCGGCGGTTTCCCCGCCGATGAGGGCACATCCGGCCCTTCGGCAGCCCTCGGCCACCCCCTCAACGATCATGGCCGCCTTTTCGGGCAAAAGCCTGCCCACGGCCAGATAGTCCAGGAAAAATAAAGGCTCGGCCCCCTGTACCAGTACGTCGTTGGCACACATGGCCACTGCATCAATGCCGATGGTATGGTGTCTGTTCATCATAATGGCCACCCGGAGCTTTGTCCCCACCCCATCGGTTCCGGAAACCAGCACCGGCTCCAGGTAACGGGAGGGATCCAGGGCGAATAGCCCCCCGAAGCCGCCTATATCCGTCAGAACACCCGACCGAAAGGTGCTTTTGACAGATTTTCTGATCAGTTCAACGGCTTTGTTACCGGCTTCTATGTTTACCCCGGCCGAGGCGTAAGTCAGTTTCTCATTGCCTTCCATCAGTGATACCCTCTTTAGTATTATAATTTACCATTCCAGCATAAATTTGCCGGAATTTCCAGGTTTCGCTATCTCCACCGGGTAATCCCCGTTGAAACAGGCTGTACAAAAGTTATCCCGGTCCTTTGCGAAAATGTTCAGCAGCCCTTCCAGGCTCAGGTAGTACAGCCCGTCTACCCCAATGAGATTTTTAATCTGCTCCACTGACTTCTGGGCGGCCACCAACTCACTTTCATTGGAGGTGTCTATACCGTAGTGGCAGGATTTAACCACCGGGGGAGAACTGAGGCACAGGTAAACCTCCCTGGCCCCGCAGTCCCTGAGCATTTTAACAATCTTGCTGCTGGTAGTCCCTCTGACCAGGGAATCATCCACCATCAGCACCCTTTTGCCCTCCAGCACATGTTTCATGGGGTTGAGCTTCAGCCTTACACCCATCTCCCGCATATCCTGACTGGGCTGTATGAAGGTGCGCCCTATATACCGGTTTTTCATCAACCCCTCTTCAAAAGGTATTCCGGATTCGTCGGCATAGCCTCTGGCCGCCGTGGTCCCCGAATCCGGAACGGCAACGACTATATCCACATCCACAGGATACTCCCTGGCCAATTGCCGGCCCATTTCCCTTCTTACCTGGCTGATCTGAAAGCCGTCCATCTCGCTGTCCGGACGGGCGAAATAAATATACTCAAAAATGCAGTGGGCCTTTTTACGTGAGGAAAGTGCCCTAATAGACCTAATGCCCTTATCGTTAATAATTATGATTTCCCCGGGTCCGACATCCCGCAGTTTGGTGGCGCCCACGGTATCCAGGGCGCAGGACTCCGAGGCCACAACATACCCGTCACCCAATTTTCCAATGCTCAGAGGCCTGAAGCCATAGGTGTCCCTGACCGCAATAAGGCTGGTTTCTGTTATTAGTAAGAGTGAGTAGGCCCCCTTGACGTCAATCATGCACTTGGCCAGGGCCTCTTCCAGGGTGTTCTGGCTGTATCTGGCAACCAGGTTTACAATAACTTCGCTGTCGGTGGTAGACTGAAACACCGATCCGGTAGATGTCAGTTGAGAGCGCAAATCCCATATATTGGTTATATTGCCATTGTGAGCCAGACCCAAGGTCCCCTTGGCATATCTGAACACCAGGGGCTGGGCATTTATGGGATGGCTGGAACCTGTGGTGGAATAGCGCACATGCCCGATGGCTATGTGTCCCTTCAGCTTGTCAAGCTGTTCCTGGCTGAACACCTCGGGCACAAGTCCCATGTCCTTGTGCAGCATTACCTTTTTACCGTCGGAAACAGCTATGCCCGCGCTCTCCTGACCCCTGTGCTGGAGGGCGTACAGGCCGTAATAGGTAATTCTGGACACATCCATATTTTTACCGTAAACCCCGAAAATTCCACATTCTTCCCTGGGCTTGTCTGGTTTCTCTATTCTGTTTTCCGGCATGTTCACCGTAGAAAACCCTCCGCTGGCTCTCATGTCTTCCCCCCATACTGGACGGCTTACGCCTGTATTCTTTTAAATACCTCCCGGTAAGCCCCCTCCACGTTGCCCAGATCCCTGCGGAAGCGGTCCTTGTCAAGTTTCTCGCTGGTTTGGCTGTCCCAGAACCTGCAGGTATCCGGGGAAATTTCATCTCCCAGCAGTATCTCGTTTCCGTGCCGGCCGAATTCCAGCTTAAAATCAACCAGATCGATGTTTTTACCGGTTAAAAAATCCTTCAGCACGCCGTTTACTTTAAGGGCGGTTTCCTTCATGACCTCCATCTGTTCCGGAGTGGCCAATCCCAGCACCGCAATGTGAGAGTTGTTGATCAGAGGATCTCCCAGTGCGTCGCTTTTGTAATAGTACTCCACCACCGGAGCCGGAAGGGTTGTTCCCTCCTCCATACCTATCCTCTTGGCCAGGCTTCCGGCGGCGATATTGCGCACCACCACTTCCACCAGAATTATTTCCAGGGATCTGACCAGCATCTCGGTATCGCTCACCGCCTCTATAAAGTGGGTTTTGATACCCTTTTCCTCCAGTAGTTTAAAAAATAAGACTGATATTTTATTGTTCAGCATCCCCTTGTTGTCAATGGTCCCTTTCTTTTTACCGTCAAAGGCGGTGGCGTCATTTTTAAATTCCACCAGATATTTTCCGGGTTCATCGGTGACATAAACTCTCTTGGCCTTTCCTTCGTAAAACATTTCCTTCTTCAGCATCGGCGATCTCCTCCGTATATTTTATATTGACTGACAGATGGGATCCCTGGTGAAAGACTCTTTCTACAGTCCAAATCTTTGATATATTTCATCCACTCTGCCCAGATGATAACTATAGTCAAACAGCCCGTCAATCTCTTCAGCGCTCAGTATGGAGGCTACCTCGGCGTCCCGGTGAAGCAGCTCCTGGAAATTACTCCCGGTCTTCCATGACTCCATGGCGTTTCTCTGCACCAGATCATAGGCCCTTTCCCTGGTCAGCCCCTTGTTTACCAGGGTTAGCAGCACCCGCTGGGAGAAAAGCAGCCCGCCGGTGAGATTCAAATTCTTGATCATGTTTTCCGGGTAAATCAGGAGGTTTTTGATCATGGCGGTAAACTTGTAAAGCATGTAGTCCAATGCAGTGGTGCTGTCGGGCAGGATTATCCGCTCCACCGAAGAGTGGGAAATGTCCCTCTCATTCCAGAGGGCCACGTTTTCCATGGCCACCAGGGCATTCCCCCGAAGGAGGCGGGCCATTCCGGTTATCCTCTCGGCTGTTATAGGGTTGCGTTTGTGCGGCATGGCGGACGATCCCTTCTGACCCTTGGCAAAATACTCCTCGACCTCCAATATCTCCGTTCTCTGCAGGCTGCGGATTTCAGTGGCAAACTTCTCCAGGGAACTTCCAATTATGGCCATGGTTGAAAGGAATTCGGCATGCCTGTCCCTTTGCACCACCTGGGTGGATATGGCGGCAGGCTTTAAACCCAATCTTTGGCATACGTGAGCCTCAATGGCCGGGTTAATATTGGCGTATGTGCCCACGGCCCCCGATATTTTACCCACGCTTACGGACTCCAGCGCCCTCTCCATTCTCTCGATATTACGGTCGGTCTCCGAGGCCCAAAGCAGCATCTTAAGACCGAAGGTGATGGGCTCGGCGTGAACTCCGTGGGTTCTTCCCATCATCACAGTGTTCCTGTGCTCCGCAGCCCTTTCCAACAGTACCGGGCGCAGTTCCCTAAGCCTGGACAGGATCATCTCGCCGGCCTCTTTCATCTGGGCGGCCAGGGCGGTATCCAGCACGTCCGATGAAGTCAGCCCCATGTGTATGTACTTGGAATCCTCCCCAACGTACTCGGCAACACATGTCAAAAAGGCGATTACATCGTGGTTGGTTACAGCCTCAATCTCATCCACCCGATCAACGGTAAAATCGGCCTTTTCCTTTATGATTTTCAAGGACTCAGGCGGTACCAGCCCCAGTTCGGCCATGGCCTCACAGGCGTAAATCTCAACGTCCAGCCACTTCCTGTACTTGTTTTCCTGGGACCAGATTCTCTTCATCTCAGGCAGGGTATAGCGTTCAATCATTGCAATCCTCCACTCCCAACATAGATGCTTTTCAATTCACTTCCCGGCCAGGTAGTTTTCGACGCCCAGGGACCCCAGGCGGGCGTTCTTTTCCTCCACCTGCCGGGCCAGTCCGGACTTGTACTTTTCAAACCTGCGCCTGACGGCTTCATCTTTCAAACTTATAATCTGAGCCGCCAGTATGCCGGCATTTTTAGCCCCGTTTATGGCCACGGTGGCCACCGGTATTCCGGCCGGCATCTGGACAATGGCGTAAAGAGCGTCCACCCCGTTTAAAGGGCCGGATTTTATGGGTACTCCGATAACCGGCAAAGTAGTGAGGGAGGCAATCACCCCTGGAAGGTGGGCCGCCCCGCCGGCCCCGGCAATAATTGCCTGAAGCCCCCTGCCGGCGGCTGAGCGGGCGTATTCTGCGGTTTTATCCGGCGCACGGTGGGCGGAAGAAATGATTATTTCGCAAGCAACCCCCAGATCATCCAGAATATCAGCCGCCTCTTTCATAACAGGAAGGTCCGAGTCACTGCCCATAACTATTCCAACCAAGGCTTTGTCCATTCAAGATATTCCTCCAACATTTCGTTTTTCCGGTATTATAAACATTCACAGTTAAATCATACCGTGATAAAATCAAAAAGCCCGGACATACGGGTTTACTCTAAAAAGAGAAACCTGCCGCCTGGGCTTTTACCCCTACCGGTGTTGCGCCTTTATACACACGCCTCGGATTTTAAAGTACTTCCACTGATCAGGCGTGCGCTTTAAAGGAGCCTGTGCCGCTCGGACCTTGCCGCCCGCATGTAAGCTGCGGGCCGGAACCCTGAGGCACACTTTCTCTGAATCAATTGTATCATAACAAGAGTGTTATTAGGTGTCAATATTTTATGGCTTAACATTTATCCGGAGGTGAAGCTTATGAAGCGCCACAGTTGGTATATTATCCTGGGAATCTGTCTGATTTTAGTCTCCGCCCTTTTCTATCTGGCCCACTACGCAATTTTCAGAGATGCCCGGCATATTTTTATTTACTTGATGGGAGACATAGCCTTTCTTCCCATTGAGGTATTACTGGTATCAATGATAATTCACAAGGTAATCAGCCATAGGGAAAAAACAGTCATGAGGGAAAAACTGAACATGGTTATAGGGGCCTTTTTCAGTGAAGCGGGTACCGATCTTATAACATGCTTATCCACCTTTAGCAAGGAGGATAAACTGGCCGGCCGCAGCCAACCGGACAGCCGAAGAGGAGATCTGCAAGGGCTGAACGATTTTCTGTTTAATAAAAGGGAGTTTCTGCTAAGACTATTAGAAAACCCCACTTTGCTGGAACATGAATCATTTACCGAACTTCTGCAGGCGGTTTTCCACCTGACCGAAGAATTAGAATACAGACCGGATTTAAACAATATTTCCGAAGCCGATCATGATCACCTGACCGAAGATATGTCCAGGGCATACACCTCCCTTATTTCCCAATGGATAAAATATATGAATTATTTAGAAGGTAATTACCCGTATCTTTTTTCACTGGCCCAAAGAATTAACCCCCTGGACTCAATATATTAATTGATTTTTTAAATGTTTTCGTTTATAATTAAAACACTGGAAAGAAGTGGTAAATGTGACGGTATCTGAACAGCTTAAAATACTGTGTGTCAAGCTCGGGATAAGCGTTTCCGCACTCGGACGAATGTCCGGGAAAAGCCCGCAAGCTTTCAGCCAGAAAATGAAGCGGGAGAGTTTCACTGTCGACGAATTGAAGCAAATTGCGGATGCCGCCGGCTGCCGATATGAGGGGGCCTTTATTATGTCTTCCGGCGAAAAGGTCACATACTGAAAGGGGGATTGCTCAATGACTTTATATGATAAAATCGACCGCTACAAGGCGTCGATTGATGAGCATCGTCCTTTTGAGGGCCACCTGCTCAATGAAATAAAGGGCTATTACCGTATTGGTCTCACCTGGTCGAGCAATGCTCTGGAAGGAAATACCCTCACCATTAGCGAGACAAAGGTGCTTCTGGAGGATGGGCTGACTGTTGGAGGTAAACCGCTTAAAGACACATTTGAGGCGCTGGGGCATGCGCGGGCGTATGACTTTATGTTCACGCTGCTGGGCAGCCGTCGTATCACCGAGGCTGATGCTCTAACAATGCACCGAATGTTTTATACAGGAATAGATACTAAAGAAGCCGGCCACTATCGTGACCGCCCTGTATTCATAACCGGTTCCAAGCATGAAGTGTGCGACGCAAAGCTGATCGGGCAGGAGATGGCGAAACTATTTCAATGGGTCGCAGAGAAGCGGGACAAATATCACCCAGTCAAGTTCGCAGCTCAGTTACACAAGCGATTCGTATTTATTCATCCTTTTATCGACGGCAATGGTCGAATTTCCAGACTGCTGATGAACACGGCTCTCATTCAGGACGGTTACATGCTGGCTGTGATCCCGCCGGTTTTGCGTCAGGAGTATAACAGCCTGCTGGAGCGAGCACATAAAGATGACCGGCCGTTTATGGATTTCATTGCCGAGTGCGTGTACGAAACGCAGAAGGAAATCATGCGGCTGCTGCACATTCCATTTCCTACCCCTATTCAAAATTTCTAAGAGCCGGTAAAACAAAAACAGGGGTATACGATTACCCAAAAAGCCTAATGAAATCGTATACCCTAAATTAACACCCCAAAGGGTTAAAACCCTTATAAATCAAACAACCAAACCCTTTCCCCCTTACTCCCACTCAATGGTGGAGGGGGGCTTGGAGGTTATATCGTATACCACCCGGTTGATGCCCTTTATTTCGTTAACTATCCTGCCGGATATCTTCTCCAGCACCTCGTGGGGTATGCGGGCCCAGTCTGCGGTCATGCCGTCGTGACTTAGGACCGCCCTGATTGCTATGGTGTGCCAGTAAGTGCGCTCGTCCCCCATCACTCCCACGCTGCGGAGTCCCGGCAAAACGGCGAAATACTGCCATATCTCCCTGCCCAGACCGGCCATTTCAATCTCGGTGGTGACAATATGGTCGGCCTCCCTCAAAAGGTCCAGCTTTTCCCCGGTAATTTCCCCTATGATGCGCACCGCCAGCCCCGGACCCGGGAAAGGCTGTCTCCACACCACCTCGTCCGGCATGCCCAATTCCTTGCCCAGCACCCTAACCTCGTCCTTGAACAGCCAGCGCAGGGGCTCCACCAGCGTAAACCGCATATTCTCGGGCAGTCCTCCCACATTGTGGTGGGATTTGATTACCGCCGCCGTCTTGGTACCGCTTTCCACCACGTCCGGGTATAGGGTTCCCTGCACAAGAAAATCAATTTTACCCAGCTTGGAGGCCTCTTCCTCAAATACTCTTATAAACTCTTCACCTATAATTTTTCTTTTTCTTTCCGGGTCGGTCACGCCGGCCAGCTTTTCCTGGAATCTACGGGAGGCGTCTACATAAACCAGCCGGATACTAAAGTCTTCCCTAAAAGTGGTAACCACCTTCTCAGCCTCTCCCTTTCTCAGGAGTCCGTGGTTTACAAAGACACAGGTAAGCCTTTGGCCCACCGCACGGTTTACCAGCACCGCAGCCACCGAGGAATCCACACCGCCGCTGAGGGCGCAGAGAACCTGCCCTTCACCCACACCGGCCTTTATTTCCGCCACCGAGTGATCTATGAAGGACTCCATGTTCCAGTTCCCGGTACAGCCGCACACCTGGCACAAAAACTGCCTCAGCAGATCCTGCCCCCTGGGTGTGTGCACCACCTCGGGGTGAAATTGAACCGCATACAGTTTCCTGTTATAATCGGCCATTGCCGCCACCGGGGACAGTTCCGTACGGGCAGTCACCAAAAATCCTCCGGGGGCCGCATCAACCCTGTCACCATGGCTCATCCAGCACTGTTCCCGGCTATCCATGCAACACAGCAGGTCATCATGACTAATTACCTGCAGCTCTGTCCTTCCATATTCCCTGTGGTTGGCTCTGCCAACCACGCCTCCCATCTGCCGGGCCATTAGCTGCATGCCGTAGCAGATGCCCAGAACAGGTATGCCCAGATCATATATTCCGGGGTCGCAGGAGGGCGCCCCCTCCTGATATACACTGGAAGGACCCCCTGAAAACACAATTCCCCTTGGGTTTTTAGCTTTTATTTCAGAAAGGGGGGTAGTATAGGGAAGCATTTCGCAAAAAACCTTCAACTCCCTTATCCGCCGCGCAATCAACTGGCTGTACTGCCCTCCGAAATCCAAAACGATAACCATTTCCTGTGCCATTTGGCTCACTATACTTACCTCCGCTTATATCTTGGAATAGATTTCAGGTTTCAAAACACCTATTTCCCTGAGGTTTCTGTATTTCTCAGCATAGTCCAGTCCGTAACCCACCACAAACTCATCCGGTATGGTAAAACCGTTGTAGTCTGGAACCACATCGGCTTTCCTGCGGGTGGGCTTGTCCAGCAGGGTGCATATTTTAAGGCTGGCCGGCTTTCTGGTGCTGAGGTTTTCCAACAGATACTTCAGTGTCAGGCCCGTGTCCACTATGTCTTCCACCACCAGCACATGCCTGCCCTCAATGATCTGATCCAGATCCTTTAAAATCTGGACAACACCGGATGACTCACTGGCCTTTCCGTAGCTGGATACCGCAATAAAATCAATGCTTACCGGAATGGTTATATTTCTTACCAGATCCGCCAGAAAAATGACGGCCCCCTTCAGTATGCCAACCACCAAAATACTATTTCCCTGATAATCCTCGGAAATCCTTCCGGCCAGTTCCTTAACCTTACCTGATATCTGTTCTTCGGTGAGCATTATTTCCCTTAAGTCAGAATGCAATTCTTACACCTCCGGTATTTTTGGTGTCGCTTTTTGCCCGATCTCATTATACCATAAAAAAAACGCCCTGAAGGGCGCTTGGGAATCCAGAATCCAGAAGCCAGAATCCAGAATGGTGACAGGCTGCCTTAAAAGCGACCCTCAAGCGACCCCACAGCGACATGCAGTGAGGGGGAGTGATTTAAGTCCGTGCGGAATGTACCGGAGGCTGCTACTGTCTCTTAACGACCGAGCCTACGAATTTGGAGGTTAGATGTTGGAAGTCGGAAATCGGATTAAGCTAGAAATGGCTCTGAGGTCATTTCCTGCAAGTTTTCTAACCTCTAACCTCTGGCCTCCCACCTCCAAAATGGTCGGCATTCCGTTGGCGACCGAGT
>Ga0209643_1002431_pt1 | contig 12132 bp, 19 predicted proteins | sample AutmiccBRH37_all_FD_187383 | JGI IMG/M metagenome (GOLD analysis project Ga0209643, IMG submission 187383) | Deep subsurface microbial communities from Mt. Terri, Switzerland - Autotrophic microbial communities BRH/37_all (SPAdes) (version 2) | ecosystem: Environmental > Aquatic > Deep... | reverse complement strand
TTCGATCCGCGCCCACTGCTCATCAGAAAACCAAAAGAAATCAGACATAACAATTACCTCCTGAAACAGAGGCAGTGAATCATGATCCGAGCTGGCCGGGAATCCTGTTAATGGGTCCGGACCCTAGTGAGACGCTTGGGATCGGTGGTCCGGCCTTGACGTTAAAATCCAGCAGCAAGTTGGACTTGGCCACCATGGCACAGGCCTGAGATTTCGGCAAATTCTGCCGGTGTTTTTCCATTGTGAGCCATGCGACTGCAGCCGAGACGGCGTGCTCGATTTACACCACACCATCTGATGGGACGCTACCGGCGAGGACCGCTGGTGCGCCATCGTGGTCCTGGACGCTTTGCTCACTTCGGAGCGGGTTGCGGATCAGCCGAGACGTTAGCGCGCAGCCAGATTGCCAGTTGATCCATTGAGAATGTGCCGGTCTCATAGAGGCCGATAATGAAGGCATAGGTATCCTCGGCATCGGCAGTTATCCGCGTGCCGTTGATCGCAAGGAAGGTATAGGTGACGGCAAAAGCAGTGCGTTTGATGCCGTCGATGAAAGGGTGGTTTTGCGCAAGGCTTTCCCACAGCGCGGCCGCCTCTTCGATCAGATCGGCATAATAGCCAGTCTGAGGGCGAAACAGGGCCGCTTCCAGCACCCCCCGGTCCCGCACGCCTGCCCCGCCGCCATAACGTTCTATCTGGTCATCGTGGATCATGAGAACCTCAATGACGGTCAGGTAGTCCGTCATTCAGCAAGCTTCTTGTAGAGCGGCGCATACTTGTCGTGGCTGGCCTGATAGGCTGCCATGACATGCGTGCGCGGCCTGCCCTGCTTGCGCTTCTCGATCAGATCGGCCAGCGCCTCATCTACCAGAGCCTGCAACTGCCGCCCTTCGTCCCGTGCCAGGTCGCGGACTGCCGACAGAATCTCCGAACTTACCTGGGTTGCGAATTTCTCGCGTGCTTTGGTCGCCATGGCGCACCTCCAATCTCTGCAACCTGCATATCATGACGTATCATGAAATGTCAAGAAAACGGCAATCGGAGGTGTAATATCAGCCAGTCAGCGAGACACCTGATTGCAGAATTATAGTCGTTCTCGAAGCGCTGATCCATATCCGCTGCAGCCTCCTCACATGCAATGTCGAGGGCTGTAGCAGGAATAGCGAGCACCTGACAGGTGCAGACAGAGAGCGAAGTAAAGCGCTAACGCAGCCACGATGTGCCCTGATTTCCCTATGCGGTCCCACGATCATACAGCGGGATATGACCAGCCAGTATGCCAATACTCCAAGGCGGAGAAGAGGTAGGCCGTCGGAAAACCGCGAAGCATGCGCAACGGGGCGCGGGTTTCGGAAGCCTTATCGCCGCGCCGGCCCACCCGCTGAGATGTCTAATTTCAATTGATGCTGCGAGCAACCTCCGGATGCGGTCGAAAAGTCTACCGCTTTCGTGAAGCACGTTCAGGGGCAGCGCTCCGGGCGTCTGCAGCAAGTTTGTCGAGACGCTCCCTGCAGGAGGCATCTGCGATATCCAGCAAGCGGCCGATACGTTCTGCCTGCCATTTGAGAATTTCCGGGCTTGTCTCATAGGCAGGAGAATAGCGGGCTTCGACATAGGCCCGGCGCAGCAATTCAAAATAGCGCTTGTAGGGCTTCTTCTGTGGCTCCCACGCTTCGGCGAGCCGCGGATCGATCGCTTCGCAATGTTGGCGGAGTTTGCCGAGGTGGTGCGTGGCAGGCGCATACTGCGTGACGGTCAGGAGCAGCATACGGTAGACGGCTTCTGCGGCCTGGTGGAGTTGGAAGGCGGAGAAGTTCTTTCCTTCGTTGTCATGGCTGCCCGCATGCGCTCTTCCCGTCTCCAAGAACAAAACGGCCAGCTTCTTCCAGCTCGCAAAGTACCTGCTCGCAATTTCGTGTGTTCGCTGAGGATCTGGCTTTCCGGGATCGGCCAGGACGGTTCTTGAGCGGCCTAGGCGGTCTGTGTCGTCTGCCTCATAGAGGAGGACACCCTGGTTGATCACTTCGGTGAAGAAATATTGTCCGTCTTTCAGGGCGGCGTTCACATCCCGGAGTGTGTGAACGATGAGGGAAACGTCCTTCTGGATTTTGGGATCCCGGAACAGCCGGTCCTCGACGCCGGCCCAGAACGTGGTCATGTCGGTCAGCGCCTTGTGGCTGACAATCACGAGCAAGTCGAAATCCGAGGCCCGTCCGGACTTGCGGTCATCGAACCATGTGCCCCGGGCAAAGCTTCCATAGAGGACGAGCTTCAATATGCGATAGGCGCGCACCCGTTCCGACGTGGATTTGGCAAGACGGGCCTGCAGCTCTTCCAGGATGACCTTGCGGATATAGGCCACTTCCCGCTGCTTCTGCAGGTTCAGGTGATCCAGCCTGTCCTTCACTGCCTGCCCCTTCCCGGTCGCCCGGCGCCAATCGGAGTGATTCGCGCCTGTTCCTTACTACCCCAGATCAGACTTTGCGTTGACAGGCAAATGGGAGCGTCGCGCTGGTCTTGTTACAGGTCCGCTTCTGCCCTAAGGCGCTCCAGCCGCTCCCGGCAGAGCGCGTCAGCAATTTCGATGAGCTGTTCGATCCGCTCGGCCTGCCAGGCGAGGATTTCCTGTGTGGTTTCGTAGGCCGGGGAATAGCGTGCCTCGACATAGGCCCGGCGCAGGAGTTCGAAATAGCGCTTGTAGGGGCGCCGGGCCGGCAACCAGGCGTCTTCGAGGCGCGCATCGATCGACCGGACCAGTCCGCGCAGCTTGCCGAGATGATGGGTGGCGGGGGCGTAGAGGGTCACCGTCAGGAGGAACATACGGTAGGCGCTCTCGGCGGCTTGGTGGAGATTGAATGCCGAGAAGTTTTGGATTTCGAGATCGGTTTTTCCTATATGAACCTGACCTGTTTCCAAGAATAACTGAGAAGTTCTCCTCCAACTGGAATAGTACTTGAGTGCCGTTTCATACGTCTGCTGAGGGTCTGGTGTGGCGGGCCTGGCCAGGATGTTTTTGGGGCGTCCGTTTTTGTCGGGTTCTGCGTCCTCGAAGAGGAGGATGCCCTGGGAGACGATTTCGGAGAAGAAATACTGGCCCTGCTTCAGCTGGGCATTCACTTCAGGCAGCGTGTGGATGATGAGGGAAACATCGTGGCGAATGGCCGGGTCATGGAAGAGCCGGTCTTCGACCTCTTCCCAGAAGGCGCTCATGTCTGTCAGCGCCCTGTGGCTGACAATTACCAGGAGATCGATGTCAGACGCCCTGCCCGATTTGCGGTCATCAAACCAGGTGCCCTTGGCGAAGCTTCCGAACAGGATGATCTTGAGCAGGCGGTAGCGCCTGGCGCGGGCTGACGGGGCAGCCTCGATCCGGGCAGCCAGCTCCTCGAGGATCACGTCCCGGACATGGGTGAGTTCCTGGCGGCGCCTTGGACTGAGATGGTCGAGTGTATGGGGCAATGCGAGGTCCGGCAGAAAGGGGTTCGGGCGAGTCTACAGGGGGCATGGGGGCCCGAACAGCTCCCTACCTGAGATTGTTTTGTTGCTTTCGGATTGAAGAACTTGTTTCGGATCCGCGTCACAAGTTCTCGACCAGAAAGTCGACAAACGCCCGCACCCGCGCCGGCAGATTGGTCCCGCCGACGAATACGGCATGGATCTCTTCGATATCGCCCGGATTGTAGTCCTCCAGCAGAGGCACCAGCCGGCCGGCGGCGATCTCCGCCGCCACACTGAAAGCCCTAACGCGGGTGATCCCGACACTGCTCGCCGCGAGTTGGCCGAGTGTCTCCCAAATCTTTCGGCAGCGTTCACTTGACGTTCACCCGCCCGGTGGCAATATGCCACCAAAGGAGGCCGGTCATGGCAAACAAGTCGATCAAGATCCCGGAACACGACATGGAAATCCTGCGCCGCGAGGCGGGGCTATCGAAGCGTTCGGTGGGTGGCCAGGCCAGCCACTGGATGACGATCGGTCGGCTTGTCGAGCAATCGGCGGATTTCTCCTACCAGCGTGTCCGCGAAGCTCTTTCTGGCGCGATCGGCCCCGACGCCCTTGGCGGGACGGAACAGGATGTCTTTGTCGAAGAAATTGTTGCGGCAAGCCGGGAAGGAACCCCCGAACAGGCCGCCTTCTTCAGGGCGCGCCGCGCCGCCGGCCTTGGCGTCGGCCTCGACGACAGCGGCAAAATGGTTCGACAGGATAAGACGAAAGCAAAATGACCCAGCTTCCGCCCCGGCCCACACTTGCCTTGATTGCCGGCCCCAATGGGGCCGGCAAATCTACATTTTACGAGACTGTGGTGAAGCCGCGCTTCAAAGCCCCCTTCATCAATGCAGACATCATTCAGCGCGATGAATTGCAGGATCCGGATGTCATGGCGTCATACCGTGCCGGAAAAATCGCAGCGGAGCGACATGGAGAGTGCATCGGCGCCGGGAAGAGCTTTGTCACAGAAACCGTATTCTCTCACCCGTCGAAACTGGATCTGCTCAAGACAGCCAGGGCGGCGGGTTTCCGCCTTGTCGTGTTCCACCTTCTGCTTGAAAGCGCAGATCTGGCCGTCGCACGCGTGGCTCACCGCTACAGCGAAGGGGGACACGACGTCCCTGAAGACAAGATACGGGCCAGGTTCCAACGAAATGGAACCTATATCCGCGAGGGTATCCTCATGGCAGATCGCGGCGCCGTGTATGATGCCTCAGGGCTCAACACTGCGCCGCGTCAGCTGGCGACATTCAATCGCGGCGTACCGGATTATGTGGCAGATGGCACACCAGACATATTCACACAGATCTATGGTGGCGACTGCAAGCCTGCAGAAAGCTAACGGCTCTGGCGCGCGGGACCCGGCCGGCTTCAGCTGACGTGACCGGGTGAAAGTGGTCCGGACTTTGTGTTAGTTTTCCAGCGGATTTCCTGAAGGAGGAAGTTCGTGAAGAAGAGACGTTATTCGACTGAACAGATTGTTGCCGCGCTGAAGCAGGTTGAGATGGGGATGTCTGTGGCCGACCTCATCCGTCTGAGCTGGTCCCAGAAAACTGAACAATGAGCTAAGGTATATCCCGACCGACGAAGGGATGCCCAGCATGGGACGAAAGAGACGGAAGTTTACAGAAAACTTCAAGGCGCAGGTGGCGCTGGAGGCGTTGCGCGGAGATCGCACGATCCAGAAGATTGCGGCGAAGCACAATGTTTTGCCGACGCAGGTGAGTGCCTGGTAGGTCCGCAGGACGGCTGTCGCAGGGATGGCGGATGTGTTCGCGAAGGGCGGTTCCTCCGACGAGAGAGAAGCCGAAATCAAGGAACTACATGCCAAGATCGGGAGGCTGGCAGTGGAGAATGGCACGGCGGCTTACGCGGCCCCACTGGGGCCACGGTCCGCCTTAGCTTAGCCAAAGGGCTCAAGCTATGAGCTCCGGCGAACGACGTAAAATGATCCAGCCAAATCACCCGAAACTGAGCCTCAGCGCGCAATGCCGGGTGCTGAACATCAGCCGGTCAACGCTGTATTACCGCCCGTTGCCGGCCAGCGAGGAAGAACTCGGCCTCATGAGGGTGATCGACAAGCTGTTCACGAAGTACCCGTTCTTCGGAAGCCGCCAGATTTCTTCCTGGCTGGCGCGGGAGGGTATCAAGGTTGGCCACCACCGGGTCCGCCGCCTGATGCGCCAGATGGGCCTTCAGGCGGTTTACCGGCGACCAAAGACGAGCCAGCCGCACCCGGCTCATCTGATCTATCCGTATCTGCTCAAGGGGCTGGAGATCACGCGGCCAAACCAAGTCTGGTGTTCGGACATCACGTTCGACGGGAAATCGATCCTCGATCGATTTCTACACCGTCTCACTCCCGGTCAGCCGCGGGTATCTCTACCTCGTCGCCATCATGGACTGGGCCACCAGAAAAGTCCTCTCGTGGCGGGTGTCGAATACCATGCACGCAGACTTCTGTGTTGATGCCTTGCAAGAGGCCATCGGGAAATACGGCCCGCCGGAAATCATGAGTACCGATCAGGGCAGCCAGCTCACTGGGTCCGACTGGATCACCACGCTCACCGAAGCGGGTGTTCGCGTCAGCATGGATGGCCGAGGCCGGTGCATGGACAACATCTTTATCGAGCGGCTGTGGCGTTCGCTCAAATACGAGGCCGTTTACCTGCAGGACATCGCCGACGGCTTCGCCGCCCAGCGCATCATCGACGAGTGGACGCACTTCTACAATCGGGAACGGCCACACTCGGCCCTTGGCAAGGCAACGCCCGACCAGGCATACGGACAGGAAATCGAACTCAAGAAAGCGGCCTGATCAACAACAAGGGATATACCTTAGCAGGGCCGGAAAACTGTGCAGGAAACCAGGACCAGCTCACAGGAAGTGAAACTCTTGAAGTAACCGTTTCCAACTGCCCTCCGAACGATGTCAGGAACCTCCACGTTGGCGCACTGGAGCCAGTCGCGGAGTTTGATTGCCATGATCATCGGAAGATTATCTGAACGTACTTTCTCAGGCGAACCATGCCGGACGAAAAGTATACCTGACGGCCATTTTCCGGGATCCGCGCGCCAGCATCGCAACTGACAGGATCATGCGATCCGGGAAACGTCCGTCCACGCTCGGTGATAGTGAGGATCGCGATCACCCGCAAGGATTACCATGGGGACGTGGGAATTCTTCTGTTGACCTCTAATTGTCGCTGGCAATTGCTTTGAGGACCTTTGCCATGGATTTCAGGGTCGACAGGGACCGGGTTCGGTCGATCCAGGTCCGGCAGTCTCTCCGGGCCATTTCCAGCTTGGTCAGCCGCTTGGAGGGCTCGGGTCTTGCGCCTGCGAACAGGTCCTCGATCGTCAGGTTCAGGACATCGGCAAGCTCTACCAGCATGGACGCACTCACACGGCTTGCGCCGGATTCGTATTTCTGGACCTGTTGCGGGGTGACGCCGATCCCGTCGGCAAGCTCCACCTGGGTCAGGCCGAGCCCTTTCCGGTATTGGCGAATATTGCGCGAAACCTGGAGGTCAACATCATTTGGCGACCGGTTTGAGCGGCGCTTTTTGGGTCCGGATCCTGCGTTCATGCTCGTCTGGCAGCCGGCCATTCATGGGCATTCCTCCCACGATCTGGCTGGCCCTGCTTCCCCCTGTATGACACCCCCTTTGTCAGGGGCTTTGGTTATATCTGGCCAGTCGCAATAAATCCGGCCATCCCGTCAACGATATTCCCGCCAGATCCGGCAAAAATATTTGATTGCCCCCGGCAGAAGAGCCTGTCTTCAGGCCCCCTCGGGCACATGATTAGCCCGAATTTCTCTTTTGGGTTGTTCTTGGATTCAATCTTGCATGTTGCTTCACATGGAGGAAAAGGACATGCCTGACTGCCCTGAAATGTCACAATCCGGCCTTGCGCGCTACAACTACACGCGGAGCCTGTCTCCCAGCCGATGGGCCTGGGAGTTCCTGAGACGCAACAAGGCCTTCCTGGATGAGGCCGCCCGCCACGGCGAAGAGGAGCTCTCGGTCCGGACGGCCTGCCATGGCATTACTTTGATCCGGCCCCGGACCGAGCAGATGGCCGCCGAGCGCTGGGGCCTCGCCTTTTTTCCCGACCCCGGCAAGAATGGCTATGATGCAGACGTCTTCTGGTCAGCCGCGCTGCATCCCCGGCAGGTCCACGTCCAGGTCTCACCGGCCGGCCGGGAGCGGTCCTGCGACATCTACAGGAAGACGGTGGAAGCCTGCCGGATCATCCATCTCGTCGATACGGCCGGGCGCGAACACATGCTGGTCAAAGGCAATGGGCACGTCGTGCAGGTCCGCTGCACCGGCATGTCCATGCTATCCCCCGAACCGGTAAGGCTCGGCTTCCTGATCCGGGACGCCGGAGACTTCCAGGCCCGCTTGCAGGTGCTCACAAAGGCCCAGCGTGTCTACGACGGCACCTCCGGACAGACAGGCTGGACGCGGACCAGCCTTGCCTTGCGCAATGCCCTCATTGCCGCAGATTGCCATGAGGCCGACCTCTCGATCCGGGAGACGGCCGCCGTGATTTACGGCAAGCAAAGGGCCGATGAGGCCTGGGCGGGGCCGAGCCGGGCCATGAAGGACGAGATCCGCCGCGCCCGCGCCAAAGGCCTCGGACTTGTCAGTGGGGGGTATCGTGACCTGCTGCAATATCCTGGTGCGAACCGGCAGCAGGCGGCGGCCTGAGCGAAGCGAACCCCGTATCCTGGATCGCGTTGTTTGATCGTGGCAAGCATCGCCTCCCCCCGGGCCCGCTGGCGCGGGGCTGTCCAGTCAGCCAGGGCCGACGGGATCTGTCAAAGCATACGACTGGCCCGGCTCGTCTCCGGTCACCGCCCTGCCCGTCCGGACAGGCCGGCGCTGCGGGGGCTTACCGGCCCGGGGCCGCCCCGGCGCTTCCCACTGGCCTTGCGGCCAGAGGGGTCGCAGGGGCGTGGTCTGCGCCTGGCTTCAGGAAGCCTTGTCGGTTGCGGTCTCTGTCGGGGTCTTGAGCCATTTGCCATAGACCGTCACGTCCTGGCGTTCGAATCCAAGCGCTTCGTAGAAGCTGGCGGCATGGTCGTTTCCATCCCGAACCATCAATTCGAGTTTGGGCGCGCCCCTGGAGGCGAGCCAGAGGCCGGCCTCTTCCATCAGCTCGCGGCCATGCCCGTGGCCCCGGTATTACGGATCGACCGCCAGGTAATAGACCCAGCCCCGATGGCCATCATGGCCAGCCATGACGCTTCCAACGAGTTTGTCGTCGACCAGTCCGACAAGGATCATTGCGTCCCGGGCCGTCATCGACCTGTCGATATCATTATTGGCGTCATTCCACGGCCGGGTGAGGCCGCACGCGTCCCAGAGCGCGATCAGTCGCGCACGGTCGGCTTCCCGGAAATCTCTAAGATGCATCGTCATGACGGCTCCGTTCTGGGAGATTCGCAGAGAGACTTCCAGTGCGCAGCGGCTGTTGGCCGGGCCGGAGCCTATCTTTCAAGGTTCAAGGAGTCATGCCGGGCCTCTACACCGCGCACAAGACTGGTGATGAGCGCTTCGGGAAGCGTATTTCCGGCAAGTTCGCCAAGCGTTTCCAGCGCCGCCGGAATGGCCGCGTCAAGCTCGGCGCAGACCCTGTCGACCGTTCCTTTGGGCAAGCTCGCCGCCGCAGCTGTCTGTTCGAAGTGCCTCCGCGTGATCTGGTTCACCTGGTAGCGATTATTGTCTCCAACCGACATGGCCAGCTTGTACCGGTTCTGGACAATCCGTCCGGCATCCACGACGGGCTGAACGCTCAGGACATCGTAGAATTTCGTCATCCGGAAACCGCCGCCCGGCTGGAGCGCGATCGAGAAATTCTTGGCATGGCCGTCTGTCGCGCCGAGCAGCCAATAGACGACCTGCGCCTTGAAGAAGGCGTACCGGTCCTCGCTTGCGCGGTCGCTCTCTTTCAGGCGCTCCAGAATCTGGAGAACCCCAGGGCCGTCCTCCTTCTGGTATTTTCGCGTCGATGGGACCGATAAGGCCTGACAAAAGTCTTCTTGCGGCAAGCGCAGCAACCGCCCGTCCCCGGTCCACAACCGGTCGAACCGCGTGACACTCAGCGCTAGCTGGTCCTCAAATGCGACGATCTCCGCCTCCGCAACATCAAGACCAAGCAGAGCACAGAGTTTCAGGCAGGCATATTCATTCTGCACACTGTCGGTGAGGTCGATTCCATTCTGGATCACCCCGATCGCCGGCTTGAGGATATGGGTTGTTGCCGTCGTACCGGTCGGGCGGTGCCAGACATCTCCCTTTTTCAACAGAGCCGTCTTGTCCTGAGCGCCGGCAATCGAAATCCGGAAATCGCTATCTTCCGGATCGAGCCCAAGCGGATTGACCCGCAATTGCCGGATCAGCGCAGCGATCTCCGCCTCGCTGAGCACCGTCCCGGTGACTTCCCCAGCCGCGCCGGGCGCTTCGTCCGGGGACAGGAATTGCAGAGCGCCGACACAATCCCGCCCGGCGACCGCCAGAAGAGAAAAGGCATCCGTCCCGTCAGCACCAAGCCGCTCGGCCACATTCCGCCTGACCCTGTTAGCATCCGGCAGGAGGTTTTCAAAGACATTGACGACCGGTGCCCCCCGGTAGACTTGCGCCGACAGCGGCAGTGAAATCGATACGGGCATCGCTCCTCCCCAGTCCAGCCAGTCGGGAGCATAGGTAAAGGACACCGCCCCTGAGCCAGCCTTTTCTGTCCCCCGTCAGCGACCATGAGACAGATCGGCCAAATTGCTTAAGGAGGATTTCTGGCACATCGTAGCCCGCCAAGGGAGCGAAGATGAGACAGAGCAAGGAGGATAGAAATCTGTCCGGTGGACAGATTTCCCGACGCGCCGGGCCGGAAGGATCGGCCGAAAAACATGTAAAAGAGATCCGCCGGAAGACCCGGCGAAAATTCTCCGCCGAGGAGAAGATCCGCATTGTGCTGGAAGGCCTGCGCGGAGAGTATTCGATTGCGGAGCTGTGCCGGCGCGAGGGGATTGCCCAGGGCCTGTATTACACATGGTCGAAGGAGTTCCTGGAAGCCGGCAAGAGGCGGCTCTCGGGCGACACGGAACGCCAAGCAACGTCCGGCGAGGTGAGCGGCCTGAAGCGTGAGATGCGCGATCTGAAGGAGGTCGTGGCTGATCTGACGCTGGAAAACCGCATCCTCAAAAAAAGCGTGACCGGGGATGGGGAGTCCGAAGAATGAGATACCCCGCCTCCGAGAAGCTGGAAATCATCCGGCTGGTGGAGCAATCGCATCAGCCAGTGAAAAGAACGCTGGAACAGATCGGCGTATCACGTCCAACCTTCTATCGCTGGTATGACCTTTACCGGCGGTTCGGTGAGGCTGCTCTCGAAGACCGGCGTGGTGGCTCTGGCCGCGTGTGGAACCGCATCCCGAATGAGGTGCGTCAGCAGATGCTGGAAATGGCCCTGGATCAGCCGGAACTCTCTCCCCGCGAACTGGCGGTGACGTTCACCGATGAGAAGCGTTACTTCGTCTCGGAAGCCAGTGCCTACCGGCTTCTGAAGGTCCATGACCTGATCACCAGCCCGGCCTTCATCGTAATGAAAGCGGCCGATGAGTTCAGGGAGAAGACCACCGCGCCGAACCAGCTCTGGCAGACCGACTTCACCTATCTGAAAGTGATCGGCTGGGGATGGTTCTATCTGTCCACTGTGCTTGATGACTTCTCCCGCTACATCATCGCCTGGAAGCTCTGCACCGGCATGGCGACGAGCGATGTTGAGGATACGCTCAACCTGGCACTGGAGGCTTCAGGACTCGATGAGGCGAATGTGGTTCATCGTCCGAGACTACTCTCAGACAACGGACCATCTTACATCTCCGGCGACCTAGCAGAGTATCTTGCCAGCAAGGGCATGGCGCATACACGCGGGGCGCCTTACCATCCCCAGACGCAAGGAAAGATCGAGCGCTGGCACCAGACCCTGAAGAACCGTATCCTGCTGGAAAACTACTTCCTGCCTGGAGACCTTGAAGCGCAGATCGACGCCTTCGTAGGCTACTACAACCATCAGCGCTATCACGAGAGCCTGAACAACCTCACCCCAGCAGATGTCTACACCGGGCGCGGCCAGACCATCCTGCTCGAACGCGAGAAAATCAAAAGGAGGACGATGAAACTGCGGCGCTTGCAGCACGCCCAATCCGCTGCTTAACTCAAACCCAGATGTGCCAGACCCTCCTTAAGTCAGGCAGCCTGAAGTCTCAAATTACCTGACGACGGACAGACACGATGTCCGCTCGAACCGGACATTTGCTTATGAGCGTAATTCCCTGAGATTTCTGAATAAGTCTCTTTGAAACGTTCAAAAGCGCGTTCCAATGCGTTGTCTAAGACTTTATCGAAGAATTCGCTCAAATCACCGTCCGATAAGTTGACGGGCCACTAAATGTCGTACCCGCGTTATCTGAGATAATGATCCAGATCACTTGGTGCAATGCACTCCAGTGAGCGGCTCGAGACATAGGTGACAGATTGTACCGGACACATGGGTAACACTTTCCGCTTTGACGGGAGGTTGCGATGCCATGGAAGGAACAATCGAAAATGGACGAGAGACTGCGCTTTGTCGCCC
>Ga0209643_1002429_pt1 | contig 12153 bp, 11 predicted proteins | sample AutmiccBRH37_all_FD_187383 | JGI IMG/M metagenome (GOLD analysis project Ga0209643, IMG submission 187383) | Deep subsurface microbial communities from Mt. Terri, Switzerland - Autotrophic microbial communities BRH/37_all (SPAdes) (version 2) | ecosystem: Environmental > Aquatic > Deep... | reverse complement strand
CAGCTGATCACGTTACGTTTGGGTGCACTCGATCAGCATATCTCGCGGTTCGCATTCATGGGCCTGCACGCGTTGTCGTTCCCGGTCTCGCCGGTCGCGGGCTTCGATTTTGATCGGGCCATCGCAATGATCCGGCAGGCGCGCGATGCGCGCCTGCACGTCGCATTCACCCGGGTTGGCGATCTTGCGACCGCCGACCGTCTCGCCGTGATGGGCGCGACCTATCTGTCGGGAAAATTCCTGGGCGAAGCACTCGACGCCCCGGAGAATATGACGCGTTGCACACTCGAAGATCTGGGGCGCATGAACCGCTAGAGGGAAGAACGCCTGGACAGGGCAACCCGACGGATCGCAATTTCATGCTGTCGTCGCGGTGCTTTTGGCGGTAGAACTGGGGCGCAATCATGAGCGATCAACGCAAAACATTCCCGTCGGCTGCTGAAGATCTGAGTACGGCGCATCGTGTGCCGGAAACGCCTCAGACTCAATCATCCAGCTATCGGCTCGCCTACGAGGACGTGGAATTCCTGCAGCGCGATGATTTGCGCGCGCAGCGGCTGGAGCTGGAGCTGCTCAAGGCGGAAATCACGTTCAAGGAGCAGGAGATCGGGCGCACGGTGGTCGTGTTCGGCAGCGCGCGCTCGCCGGCCACGGACGGGGCGCAGGCAGGCGATCGTTCCGATTATGCTGCCGATTACAATCAGGCCCGGCGCTTTGCGTCACTGATCGCGCAAAGCTCTCATGCCACGGTCAATCCGTTTTACGTGATGACGGGCGGTGGGCCCGGCATCATGGAGGCGGCAAACCGCGGCGCCCATGACGTCGGCGCAAAATCCATCGGTCTCAATATCGTGCTGCCGTTCGAGCAGGCGCCAAATTCGTTCATCACGCCGGGGCTATCGTTCCAGTTTCACTATTTTGCGATACGCAAGATGCACTTCTTGCTGCGCGCCGCGGCGCTTGTTTGCTTTCCCGGCGGTTTTGGGACGATGGACGAGCTGTTCGAGACCCTGACCTTGATCCAGACCGGAAAGGTCGCGCGCATGCCTGTGCTGCTGTTTCGCGAGAAGTGGTGGCGGCGCATGATCAACTTCGAGGCGATGGCACGCGAAGGCGTCATCGCTCCCTCGGATTTGAATATCTTCAAATACGTCGAGACGGCGGAAGATGCGTATGCGGCAATCTTGTCGTTCTACACGGATTGCGGCCCGCCGTTTCCTCTGTAGGCGGACCCTAGAACGGCAGCCAGTCGCGCTCGCGCGTGTAGTGCAGGTAGCCCAGATTGATGCCGCCACGCAGGCCGACGCCGGTGCGCATCGGTGCCAGGACAATGTTGTCGCGCTGCTGATAGTTTACGCCGATACCGGCGATGAAATAGCCTGCCGCTTCGGGCCCGGGAAAGCGCTGAAAGATCTGCTCTTCATTTTCCAGATTGTAGACGAGCACAAAGGTCTTCGAGGCGTTGCCGCCGAAATCGAACCCGAGCGAGGGCCCTTGCCAGTATACGCGCACCGGCTCGTAACCCTTGCGGATGAGCTGCCCCTTGCCGTAGCGCAACCCGCCGATGAAGGCGCCGGCGCCCTCTTCGCCGCGAATATAGGCGTTGGGCTTGCCGTTGTCGGAGAAGATCCGCGCGACCGCTTCCGCCGCAGCTTCCGTCGTGACGCCGAAAAAGTCGGCTACGGAATTCACGATCTCATTTTGCTCGTAGGCCGCCGCCTGGCCGGTCTGCGGCGTCTCCGTGCTTGAACCAGAGCCGGAATTCTCGAAGCTTCCGCCATAGGTTTGTCCGGAAGGCTGACCGCTCTCGTATTGCGCCTCCGCCGGTGCCGCGGCAAACAGCGCCGCAGCAATCGCCGCGCAGGCCGCGCCTCCGCGAAATTTCAGACCGAGTTTGGGCGCGTTCCACATCTTGAGGTTCCTTCTTCCAGGGATCACGCGGTCGGGTGCGTGATTTTTGGATTCATTACGGCGAGCGTCAAAGCCGCAAAGCAGCACGCGAATCGCGGCGGAATCATGACACAGACACGCACCGCGGCGAAGCGTTGCGCGCTTGCATAATTGATTTACGCCCCCACCTCTCTCAAGATGAACCCGGTGGCGAGGAGGGGACATTCGCATCATGGCAACACACAGGAGCTCGCCGCTCGGCCGCTTTTTGCGCTTCATCGCGATGGTGGTCGGTGCCGTGATTCTCGCGGCGATCGCAGCTGTGTGGTATTTCGGCCCCAAGGAGAGCCTTGCGTTTGTCATCCGCCAAGGTGTGACGCTGGCAGGATTTGGTCCCGTTGAAGTTTCCGTGACGCGTCTCGATCCGGGCGGCATCACGCTGGAGAATTTTTCGGCGGGGCGGGGCGGAGCGCTGGTGATGCGACGGGCGACGCTCGATTTCAAGGAAGGCGGGCCGCTCGCGGGCGCGCAGGGTCTCGTAATCGACGGCCTGGTCTACGCGGCCACATTGGGCCCCGGCGGGTTCGACAGCGGGTTCTCGTTGAAACCCTCCTCGGGCGGTGGCGCCGTGAAGCTGCCGAAGCTGCCGTTTCCCGTTGTTGTGAACGACAGCCGTGGGCGCTTGAACACGCCTTATGGCGCGCTCGACGTCGTCTCGGCGCTCGCTGCGCGGTTCGATCAGGGAGCGCTCCGCGCGGCTTATGATCTGTCGTTTTCGCCCGACGCGGGCGGAGCGGGCGCGATCGGTGCCCACCGCGGCACATTGTCGATGACCAGCGATCCCGAAGGTTCGATCGATCTCGCGCTTGAATTCGCCCCTGGAGGCGCCAGAGCGGCGCAGGGCGCCGGCACCCCCCCCGCGCCGGGCAATTCACCCCCCGCGCCGGCAGCCGCACCGGCGCGCGCCACAAGCGGCAAGGGCGGTACGTTCAAATTGTCGCTGATCGCGAAGGGTAACCCCGAAACCGGCCCCTTCGAGGTCCACGCCGCCTTGCAGGATGTGAAATTGCCGGCATTCGAGGTCGCGCTCCAACGTGCGAACGCGGATGCCGTGCGTGCGGCCGGCGAGGCCGATTACACGCTGACGGTCGCGATGGAAAAGCTGGACGCGTTCGCGGCGGCAGTTGCCGAGGCGGCAATTACCGGGCGCGTCGAGACCAAGGACGGCGTCTATTCCCTGCATCTGCCCGATTGTGCCCGCGTCATGGGCGTGACCTATCGCGGCACCGCGACGCCGCTTCATGCGGACCTTCCAAAATTATGCGGCGCTATCGCGTCCGATACGGTCGCGACGCTCGATCGCGGCGAGCTCGATTTCGCGGTGCGGGTTCTGGATGCAAAGGTGAGCGACGCTCAGGCAGGCGGCCCGGCGGGCTTTGAGGGGACGTTGCCGCAGATCACGTTCACGGCCCAAAACGGCCGCGCGGGCTGGCACGGGGCTCTCAACGGCGACGGCGGCGATCTGCACGCAGTCGACGTCGACATAGTCTTCAACGACATCCTGCTCGACGGCGAATTTTCCGCGCCCGCCGCGGAGCCCCCGCGCGGAAGATTTTCGGTTTCGCACCTCCTCATGTCGAGTTTGACTACGCCTGCAGTGTTTTCTCCCCTCACACTCAAGGGCGACGTCACCCTTGCTGACAACACCCTCGATTTTCAGCTGGCCGGCGCGATGGAAGGTATTGAGAAGCTCGCCTCTTTTACCGGATCGCACACGATTGCGAGCGGTGTTGGCGAAGCGGTGTTCGATCTTCCCAAGCTCGTGTTCGCGCCCGGGGGCCTGCAGCCTGGCGCCCTCGCTCCGGCGATCGCCAAGCAGGTCAGATCCGCCAGCGGCGAGCTTGACGCCCGGGGTAAATTCGCGTGGACCAGCGAGGGTGCCACATCGGACGGTGTGCTCAACATCAAGGATCTGGGCGGCAAGGCGGCCTTCGGCCAGATCGCGGGCATGAACGGCAACATCGTCTTTTCCTCGCTGGTGCCGCCCGAGACCAAGGACAGCCAGACGCTGAACATCAAGATGCTCGAGGCAGGGCTGCCATTGCCCGACGGTGTCATCAAATTCAAGCTGCTTCCGCACAGCCGCCTCGTCGTCGAGCGCGCGCGCTGGCCGCTGATGGGCGGTGAAATCGGGCTGTCCTCAGCAATCCTCGATCTTGAGCGTTCGCAGAACGCCGCCACGCTCGCGGTGGACGGGATCGATCTGGCGCAACTTCTCGTGATGGTCGATGTCGACGGCTTGAGCGGCACCGGAACCTTGAACGGCCGCATCCCGATCCGCTTTGAGGGGAACCATCAGTATATCGAGGGCGGAAAGCTCTCCGCGCAGCCGCCCGGCGGCACGCTGGTCTATAAAAGCGTGACGGCAACCGCCACCGCCGGGTCCGGCGACCAGAGCAAGATCCTGTTTCAGGCGCTCGACAATTTTCAGTATCAGGCGCTCGATGGTTCGCTGGACGGGGACCTTGCCGGCGATCTTTCACTCAAGGTTCATCTCAAAGGGCATAATCCTGCCTTGTATGAGGGTTATCCGATTGAGCTGAACGTCAACACGGATGGGCCCTTCGTCGCGATGCTGAAGAAGAGTTTGTTTGCCGTTCATGATGTGGCGCAGCCGCAATGAAGATGGTCGAGGGACGAGCGATGATGCGGATGAATGAAGGGCGGACGTTGCTCGCCGTCGTAATGGTCGGCGCGTTGGCAGGTGCATGCACGCCGACGGTGCGTGTGGAAGCCCCCAAGGACCCGATCGTCATCAATTTGAATGTGAAGATCGAACAGGAAGTTCGGGTGAAGGTTGAGCGGGACGCCGAAACGCTGATCGACAACCGTCCGGACCTCTTTTGATGCGTGGAGCGGGGAGATTTTCGATGAAGCGTCTCATTTCCGTTTTCGTTGCGGCCTTTCTGGCGCTCGTCGTCGCGGCGACGCCGGCGAGTGCGCGCCCGCTTGAAGGTCCGCGGGCGCAGGGTCTCGTCGGCGATCAGGCGGACGGGTATCTCGGCATCGTGTCGTCCGCCGGCGCCGCGTATGCGCAGCAGGTCGCACAGGTCAACGCCGCCCGCCGGGACCAGTACGCCAAGGTTGCCGCCAAGCAGGGCACGACGGTCGAGGCCGTGGGTGCCGTGTTCGGCGCCAAGCTCTGGCAGCAGACCCGGAGCGGCGAGTATTTCCGGGACGCCAATGGCAACTGGGTCAGGAAGCCCTGACCCGGGCGGCGGTCGCCGCAACGTCGACCGACGGAATTTCTGACCAGGGGCGCGCGAGCGCCCCTTTCGTTTGTGCTGTGCCAGATCGGGACTTTCGCGGCGCGGGGGGATCCGCAGGGGCCGCTGGTGAGGCACGCCGATTGCACTTTGCCTTGTTCAATCTGCGGTCAGGCCCACTTTGTGTCTTAAGTTGGGGCCCCTTTGGGGACTGACCGCCATCAGGTCGGCTGCACGTGCTTGTCGCGCGCAGCCGGTCGGCGCGATCCCCGGTTACGCTGGGGGGCTCACCGGGGATCGTCGCCGACGCCTGCCCATCGCGAAAATCGAGACGAAAAGCTGTGTTCCGCGGCAGAACTGCTAGGCGCCGCCGCGCGCGATGAAGGACGGGTTCTTGTAGCCGTCCTGCGCTTTCCCGTAGACGAACGGTTCGCCTTCCACACCGGTAACCGAGCCGCCCGCTGCAGCCAGCACGGCGTGGCCGGCGCCGGTATCCCATTCCATGGTCGGGCCGAAGCGCGGATAGAGGTCCGCCTCGCCGGCCGCGAGGAGACAGAATTTGAGCGACGACCCAGCCGATTTCAGCTCCGCCACGTTGAGGGTGCCGAGATAGGCTTCGGTCTGGGCGTCACGGTGCGAGCGGCTTGCGACGACGATGAGCCCGTCGCTGGGCGCGTTGCGCACGCGGATCGGACAATCAGGACCGTCGCCGCGCCGCTCGAATGCCTGCCCGTTGCCATTGGCGTAGAACATCCGCCCGATCGCCGGCGCGTAGACGACGCCGAGCACCGGACGGCCCTCCTCGATGAGCGCGATGTTGACGGTGAATTCGCCGTTGCCGCTGATGAATTCCCGCGTCCCATCCAACGGATCGACAAGGAAGAATTGCGTGCCGCAGGGGGGCTTGTGTCCACCGGCGAACGCTTCTTCCGAAATCACGGGGATGTCGGGCGTGAGCGCGGTGAGGCGCTTGAGGATGAGCGCGTCGGCGGCGTGATCGGCGGCCGTCACCGGCGAATCGTCCGCCTTCAGCATGGTCGGTGCGCCGGTCTGGTAATGCATCATGACGAGGCCGCCGGCTTCGCGCGCGAGCGCCACCAGATTGTCCGTCAGCTGCAATTTATCGTCGATACTCAGATGGCTGCTCATTTCACTCCCCGCACCGCCCCATGCCCGGCATACTGATGTTGCCGCAGGTCTGCTGTCTAGCTGTCCCGCTCGGGCGCCACAAGAACAAGATCGACCTCCCCGGCGTTGATCAGCCGCTTCCCCGCATGTTCGAAGTTCACGGTGATTCGTGGCCCGATCACGGACTGGACCTGCCCAATTCCCCACTCGGGCTCGCCGGGATGCATGACCAGAGCGCCGGGCAAAATAAACGGTTCCATAAGGTTTGCCACCTTAATTGGAGAATGACGCTAGATATTGTGCACTAGCGCTTTGCGCTTCACGAATTGGAGTGTAACACTCCCACATCGAAATGAGGGAAATCGAGCCGATGAACGATCAATCGCTCCAGATCGCCGCGCTGCTGTGTTCGCGCCTTTGCCACGATCTCATCAGCCCGATCGGGGCGATCTCGAACGGCCTCGAAGTCCTTCAGGATGAGGACGATCCCGAGATGCGCGAGACCGCGCTCTCATTGATCGAGGCCTCCGCGCAAAACGCGACGGCGCGGCTCCAGTTTGCCCGTCTCGCGTTCGGTGTCGCCGGCTCGATGGGCGCGCAGATCGACCTCAACGATGCCGCGCGGCTGGCGAACGATCTGCTTGCACGCGGCAAGGTCACGCTCGACTGGCGCATGACGGGGACCACAGCGCCCAAGGACAGTGTGAAGCTCCTGCTTAACCTCATCTTAATCTGCGTCGATTGCATACCGCGCGGCGGCACGCTGTCGCTCGTGGGCGATGGCGGCGGTGATACGCTGCTGGTCGAGGCGCGCGGGCCCAAGGCGCGGCTCGGCGCCGATATCAGGTCCGCGGTGAGCGGCGAGACCGCCGTCGACGATTTTGAATCGCGCCAGGTTCAGCCCGGTTTCACGGCACTTCTGGCAAGCGCGATGGGGGCCGCGATCGAAATTCGCGAAAGCGAAGAGGTTGTCGCGTTTCACGTGACGCTGCCCAAAGAGGCCCGCGCGCAAGCGATTTAGCGCTTCTTAAGTACTGCCACCCCATACTGGTTTAGAAACCCAAACCCTGCTTAAGGGGGAGGCGACGGGTGCTTCGCGAGCGTGCGAAAGCCCATGTCGGGGAGGCGATCTTAAGAAGGCTGATACAATGGATGATCTTCTCAGCGAATTTTTGACGGAAACCGCCGAAAGCCTCGATGTCGTTGACGTCGAGCTCGTCAAGTTCGAGCAGAACCCCAACAACAAGGAGGTTCTGGACAAGATTTTCCGCCTTGTTCACACCGTGAAGGGCACCTGCGGGTTTCTCGGTCTGTCGCGCCTTGAGGGCGTCGCGCACGCATCCGAAACACTGCTCGGCAAATTCCGCGACGGCGCCGTGACGGTGACGGGAGACGCGGTCACGCTGATCCTCCAGTCGCTTGACCGGATCAAACTCATTCTTGCCGGTCTTGAAGCCGACGAGGTCGAGCCGCAGGGCGACGACAGCGATCTGATTACACAGCTCGACGAAATGTCGGCGAGCAAGGCGGCAGCAAAAGCGCAGGCGCCGGCCAAGCCGCCTGCGCCGCAGCCACCTGCGCCGAAGGCCGCTGCACCCGAGTCACCAATGAACGACGAGCGGTTCGACTACAAGCTCGGCCGCGCGCTCAAGCCCGGCGAAGTGCCGCTTGAAGAACTCGACGCCATATTCGCGGCCGCCGAAGGCCCCGCCCGTGAGCCCGCACCGCAGGAACAGGTTGTGCCGCCGGTTTCCCTTGACGTTGAGGATGAACACGACGAACCGCCCGTCGCCAAGGCCGCGCACGCGAGCGCCGCGCCTGCCAATACGCCGGCCGCAACCGAATCCTCGATCGCAAACCAGTCCATTCGCATCAATGTCGACGTCATCGAAAATCTGATGACAATGGTGTCCGAGCTTGTGCTGACGCGCAATCAGCTGCTGGAAATGGTGCGACGCATCGACGACAGCGAGTTCAAGGTGCCCATCCAGCGCTTGTCGGGAATTACCGCGGAGCTCCAGGAAGGCGTCATGAAGACGCGCATGCAGCCGATCGGCAACGCCTGGCAGAAGCTGCCGCGTATTATTCGCGACCTCGGCCGCGAACTCGGCAAAAAAATCGATCTTGAAATGGTCGGCGCCGACACCGAGCTGGATCGCCAGGTGCTGGAGCTGATCAAGGACCCGCTCACCCACATGGTGCGCAATAGTGCCGACCATGGCCTCGAAATGCCCGATCAGCGCCGCGCGGTAGGCAAGAGTGAAACCGGCCGTGTCCTCCTGAAAGCCTATCACGAGGGTGGTTACATCATCATCGAGGTCGGCGACGACGGCTTCGGCCTCAATACCGATCGCATCAAGGCGAAGGCGCTCGCCAACGGCCTCGCAAGCGAAGCGGAAATCGAGAAGATGTCCGAGGCGCAGATTCACAAGTTCATTTTCGCGCCCGGCTTCTCGACGGCGGCAAAAGTGACGAACGTCTCCGGTCGTGGTGTCGGCATGGATGTCGTGCGCACGAATATCGAGCAGATCGGCGGCACGATCGATCTGCGCTCCGTGCAGGGGAAGGGTACCACCTTCACGATCAAGATCCCGCTCACCCTGGCGATCATCTCTGCACTGATCGTCTCAGGCGGAGGCCAGAAATTCGCAATCCCGCAGCTCAGCGTTCTTGAGCTCGTGCGCGCGAAGGAAGGCTCTGAAAACCGCATCGAGCGCATCAATCGCACGCCGGTACTTCGCTTGCGCAACCGCCTCCTTCCCCTCGTTCGTCTCGCCGAATTGCTTGGGCTGGACAGCCCGCAGAAGGATGTCGACGAGGACTTCATCGTGGTTGCGCAGGTTGGCGCGCAGACTTTCGGGATCGTGGTCGACGAGGTGTTCGACACCGAGGAGATCGTCGTCAAGCCGGTGTGCTCGATCCTGCGCAATATCGCGATGTTCTCCGGAAACACGATTCTGGGCGATGGCAGCGTGATTATGATCGTCGACCCCAACGGTATCGCCTCGTCGATCCGCAATATCGAAGTCGAACACGATGCCGCCCGGAAGATCGCGGACGAACCCCATGACGACGAGGAGAAGCTACACTCTCTCCTCGTGTTCAAGGCCGGCTCGCAAGAACCGAAAGCGGTTCCGCTCGCGCTCGTCACACGACTGGAAGATATCGAAACCGACCGTATCGAAACGTCTAACGGGACGCTGGTCGTCCAGTATCGCGGCCGCCTGATGCCTCTGGTCCATGCAAATCCGGGCGGCGCGCTGCGTGAGGACGGCCGTCAGCCGGTGCTCGTCTTCACCGATCGCGACCGCGCGGCCGGCCTCATCGTCGACGAGATTGTCGATATCGTCGAAGACAGAATGAAGATCGAGCTCTTGGCCACGGCACCTGGCCACATCGGGTCGGCAGTGATCCGGGGCAAGGCAACGGAACTCCTCGACGTCACGCACTTCCTCCTTCAGGCCTATAAGGACTGGTTCGACGAAACCCGCCATGATCGGGCAGCGATCGGGAAGCGCGTCTTGTTTATCGACGACAGCGCATTCTTCCGTAACATGGTCGCACCGCTCCTGACCGTGGCGGGGTATCACGTCACGACCGTCGAGAGCGCCGATCTCGCGCTGCGCCTCAAGGACGAGGGGCATGATTTCGATCTCATCATTTCCGACATTGAAATGCCGGGAATGGACGGTCTGGACTTCGCACGCACGCTGCGCCGCGACCCGACGTGGAATGACGTTCCGCTCGTCGCACTCAGCTCGCGCCGTGACCCGGAGGATATCGCACGGGGACGTGAAGCCGGCTTCAACGACTATGTCGCGAAATTCGATCGCGACGCACTCTTCGAGACCATCTCGGAGCGTCTCAACAAGGCAATGGGAGAAGCCGCATGACCTCACCGCGCCCCCTCGACGCCGAAGCCGCGAGCGGTCCGATCGACTTCATCACGGTGATGATCGCCGGTCAGCTGTTCGGCATCCCGGTCAGCATGGTCCAGGACGTTTTCATTCCCCGGTCGATGACGCATGTGCCGCTTGCACCGCGAGAGGTCGCCGGTGTGCTGAATTTGCGCGGGCGGATCGTCACCGCCATCGACGTGCGCGAATGTCTGGGCCTCCCGGCCCGTGAAGGCACGGGTCCGGCGATGGCCGTCGGGATCGAGAAAGACGGCGAAGCTTACGGGCTGATCATCGACACGGTCGGTGAGGTTCTGAGCTTGCAGCTCGACGAGTGCGAGCCCAATCCGGCAAATCTCGACCCTCGCTGGAGAGTGATTTCACGCGGCGTTTACCGTCTGGATGGCAATCTCCTGGTGGTCCTTGACGTGGATCACATTCTGGATTTCGGGCGCAGCGCCCAGGCAGCATAAATATTGAGGCGCGGAGGAATTCACCGATGAAGCATTGTCTTGTGGTCGACGATTCCCGGGTCATCCGGAAAGTCGCTCGCCGAATCCTGGAAGAGCTTCACTTTGACATCTCCGAGGCGTCGGATGGCAAGGAGGCCCTCGACGTGTGTCGCACGGGCATGCCGGACGTCGTCCTTCTCGACTGGAACATGCCAGTCATGAACGGCATTGATTTCCTGCGGGCACTGCGCCGCGAACGGGGCGGAGACTCGCCGGTCGTGGTTTTCTGCACGACCGAGAACGATCTCGATCATATTACCGAAGCCATCGGCGCGGGCGCGAACGAGTACATCATGAAGCCCTTTGACCGCGAGATCATCGAAGCAAAATTCTCCGAAGTCGGATTGCTCTAGTCGCGTCTCGTGTCGTGTCAGTCCGTGTCGAGGGGGTAGCGTCCACGTGGTCATAGCCAGTGCACAGCAACGAACCGAAGATGGCCCATGCCGGGTCATGGTCGTTGACGATTCCGCGGTCATTCGCGGCATCGTCACCCGCTGGCTTGAAGCCACTCCAGATATGACCGTGGTCGCGTCCTGCGCGAACGGCCTGCAGGCCGTTCGCGTCGCCGCGGAAAAGCGTTGCGAGGTGATCGTCCTCGACATCGAAATGCCGGAGATGGACGGCATCGCGGCGCTCCCGCAGCTGACGCGCTTGCTACCCGGTGTCCAGATCGTCATGTCGTCGACCCTGACGCGCCGAAATGCGGAAATTTCGATGCGGGCGCTCGCGATGGGCGCGGCCGATTATGTGACGAAGCCGGAAAGCCTGCGTGGTTCGACGAGCGTCGAAGACTTCCGCCGCGAACTGACCGAAAAAGTCCGTACGCTCGGGACCGCGTACCGCCGCAGACATGGCGGCTCGGCGCCCAGTGCACCGGAACGTCCCGCCACAGCCTCTTCTGCGCGCACCGCCCTGGTCAGTGCACCCGCGTGCGCGCCGGCGCTGAGACCCTTTTCGCACGAGAAACCGGCAATCATCGCGATCGGCAGCTCGACGGGTGGCCCGCAGGCGCTGATGACGGTCCTGTCCAAGCTCTCGTCCGATATCACACTGCCGATCGTTGTCACGCAGCACATGCCGGCAACGTTTACGGCGCTACTCGCCGAGCACCTGGCGCGCGCCGCCAACCGGCCCTGCGCAGAGGGACAGGATGGCGATATCGTGCGCCCGGGTACCATCACGGTGGCACCTGGAGGACAGCATATGGAGCTGCAAAAGAGCGGTGCCCACGGCCTCTCGATTACGCTCAATTCCAACCCGCCCGAAAATTTCTGCCGTCCCTCTGTCGATCCGCTGTTTCGCAGCATCGCGCGCATCTTCGGCGCGCGGGCGTTCGGCCTCGTGTTGACGGGGATGGGCGCCGACGGGCGCGAAGGTGCCCGGGCGATCGTCGCTGCGGGCGGCTCGGTCGTTGCGCAGGACGAAGCCACGAGCGTTGTCTGGGGAATGCCGGGCGCCGTC
>Ga0209643_1002428_pt1 | contig 12160 bp, 8 predicted proteins | sample AutmiccBRH37_all_FD_187383 | JGI IMG/M metagenome (GOLD analysis project Ga0209643, IMG submission 187383) | Deep subsurface microbial communities from Mt. Terri, Switzerland - Autotrophic microbial communities BRH/37_all (SPAdes) (version 2) | ecosystem: Environmental > Aquatic > Deep subsurface... | reverse complement strand
AGCGAAGGCGGGGTGCGGCTCAACCTCAAGGGACGCGAAGCCAACGGGCTCGTCGACCCTCAGGACGCCGACAAGTTGCTGAAGTGGATCGCAGAGGAACTGACCGCGGTCGTCAACATCGATACCAACGAACCCCTGGTCCAGGAAGTCGTCCGCGTGTCGGAGCATTATCGCGGCCCCCACCTCGATCATCTGCCCGACCTTACGATCATGTGGAACAAGAGCCACCCGATCCGTGCGGTTCGCTCTGAGCGCATCGGCACGATCTGGCAGGAATTTGCCGACGCGCGAACCGGCGATCACAAGCCCGACGGGTACTTCATCGCGGCGGGCGGCAACGTTCAGCGCGGCGCCCTCAACAGTAAGGTGTCCGTGACCGATTTCGTGCCGACGTTCCGGTCGGTTCTCGGCCTTCCCGCCGGTCCCACGAGCGGGACGGTCATCAACGCCATTGCGCGTCTCAGGGACGCACGGGTCAGCGTGTAAGCGCGCTAAGTTCCGGCGGCGAGTTTTGCGCCGGGAAGAAGCGCGAGTTCGAGCGGATCCCGGCGCCCGAGGCGATGGATGAGCCGCACCGCGAATTTCTCGCCGAGATAAGGCACGATCAAGGGATCCATCGCCAGCGCGCGAACGGCAGCGCCGTAATCCTTGCGCTTGATCGGCGTGATGACCTGATAGTAACGCCGCCCCCTTCCGATCAGGGCCGCACGGTGCATCAGCGCCGCTTCGAGTCCTGTGGCGCCCGCGTCGCGGGCAATTTCGAGCGCGGTGTCGTTCTGCCGCGACAGCCCGTCCATCGTGCGGATCTGATCCATTCCGGTGAGCGATCCGGCGCGCAGCAGATAGTAATAAAGCGGCTCGTTCAGCAGGGCGCTCCGCGCGCCGCGCGCCAGACAGTCGATCAGAAACAGAAAGTCCTCAAACCGCTCCGTGCCCAGCCGGTAGCGGATATTATGATCTTCCAGAAACGTGCGCCGGAACAGCGGCTTCGCGAGGCCATACCCCATGTGTTCGGGCCGGTCGCGTGCCACGAGGTGCGCCGGATCGAGGGGCGAGCCGCCGGCGGGTTCGCGCAGAAACATGCGCGCGCAGGGGGCCGCGTCGCCCTCACGGATAAAGAACTGGTCGTCGATCACGACGTCGGCGCCGAGATCTTCGGCGCATGCGCGCATCCGCTCAAGTCGCGCGGGTGCGATCCAGTCATCGGAATCGAGGACCGCCACCCAGGTGCCCTGGGCCGCATCGAGCGCCGCGTTGCGCGCGTTGCACACCCCGCCATTGCGCTCCAGGTAAATCGGCTTGATCCGGTTATCTCTCTGTGCGAGCCGGGCGATGACGCCCCGCGTGTCGTCGGGAGACGCATCGTCGACAACCAGTACCTCGACATCTCTCACAGTTTGAGACAGGACAGACAGAATACATTTTTCAATATAATTCTGTGACTTATAAGCGGGAATGACGACAGAGAATGAAGGGGTAGGGGGCATGAACTCGCCTCACGATCTGGGCGGGCGCGCGAGCGGCGCGCGCGCGGGAGCCTGATCGAGCGCCCGGGCGATCGCATACCATGCGGGTTTGCGTGCGAACTCGTCGTCAAGCGGGAGCGGACGCGTGGGGAGACCATCCTCACGCGGATAAAACTCGTTCATATACGTGTACTTATCGCTCAATCCCCACGTAATTACAGAAGAAATGGTTGGATGAGGAAGGAGTTCCTCCAGATACCGGCTCATCATGTCCGCCACCCGTGCGTCGCGCCGGGCGACATCGGCGGGCAAATTGTCATCGCGGACGTCAAGTTCGGTGATGAGCGCACGCAACCCGAGATTTTGCAGTTCGTCGAGAAACTCAAGCGCCAGCCTCGGCTTGAACCAGCCGCGCCCATCCATCAGGTGACTTTGCAGCCCGATCGCGTGGATCGGAACGCCGCGCTTCACGTAGTCTTCGAGTAGCTTGAGAATAGCGTACCGCTTGTGGTTGTTATCGCTCCCCGGCAGCGTGAAGTCGTAATCGTTATAGACGAGCACCGCGTCGGGATCGGCGGCATGGGCGGTGCGGAAGGCCAGCTCAATATATTCGGGGCCGATTGCCTTGAGCCAATAACTTTCACGCAACCCGTCCGAGCGCCCGTCCCGGGGATGCAGCGCCTCGTTGACGACGTCCCAGGAATGCATGTGGCCGCGGTAGCGTCCCACGACGGACCAGATGTGTTCCTCCAGCAGCGCGCGGGCGGGCGGGCCGTGGGGGATGTCGTCGACCCACCGGGGCAGATCGTAGTGCCACAGCAAGGTATGGCCGCGGAATGCCATGCCGTGCGAGTGCGCAAACAGGTAAAGGGCGTCGCCCATCGTGAAGTCGATCTTTCCGGGCTTTCGGCGCATGGAGCCCCATTTAAGATCGTCGGCGGCCACCAGCACGGCGCATTCGCGGACATAAGCCTGCGCCAGCGCCGGGTCCTTGAGCAGGTAACGCGCGACCTCGGCGGCACCGAACTCCAACCCCTTGGCGGCCGCGCGCGTCTTGAGGGCGGGCTCCGGAGCTTCGCCGGCAAATGCCGGCGTGTGTGCGAGACAACCAAGCGCCGCCGCCGATTGCAGAAACCGGCGGCGCGACAGACCTGAGGGGGAGCGCGAATTCGTCATGGTATCTTTGTGCGCGATCTTCGCTAACAACCTCTTTGCAATTGACGGCCTATAAGATTCGCAATTCGCGCCAGGGTCGCATATTGGGCTTCCACACACGATGCTCGCCGCGCCGCCGGCGAACCGCAGACCAGGGACAGTCAGGTGCCTTCGACATTTGCAGCAGCAATAGGGCAGGCCAAAGCGCCGGATCACCTCGCGGTCCAGCGCAGTCCCGGGCTGATCGAGAGTCTATTCTACGTCTTTGTGACGTTCTACGCCGCCAAGGCCCTGTTTCTGCTGATCGCGACCGGCCCTGAGAATCTGCAAGACAACCAGATGTCCGATCTTGATGGCGGCTGGCTGCGGATGATCTGGGCAGGTTGCTACGCGGGCACGCTGTTTCTTGTGTGGCGAAATTTCGAACATGTTTATCAAAGTCTTAAAACGCAGCCCACGCTGTGCATCCTGCTCGCGTGGAGCTTTGCGACGGCGGTATGGTCGGCCGATCCGGCGATGACGCTCCAATATAGCGTCATCATCACGCTGTGCGCGTTGATGGGCGTGCTGATGGGAACCCGGTACTCGCTTGAAGGCGTCATCTCGATTTTGACGATCACGCTGGCGATCGCGCTTGTCATGAGTGTGCTGGTTATTTTTCTCGTCCCCGGATGGGGAAAGATGCCGGGAATTCACGCGGGCGCGTGGTCGGGGATCTTCATCCACAAGAACGGTCTGGGAAGCGCGGCCGTCATGGGCGCTACGCTGTTCGGCTACCGCGCGCGCTCTGAAACCGGTCACGCACGCTATGGATGGCTGTTGCTGGTGGTGCTCAGCGTCATTCTGGCGGTCGGCGCGCGCTCCGCGACGGCGCTGGTGGTAATGATGGCGGTCGCGGGCGGCGCCTGGATTTCGGGGCTTGTGCGTCTCAAGCGGCAGGATCTTTGGCTGGCCGTCTCGATGCTGCTGACGGCGGGCTTTTTCTGCGTGTGGATGCTGGCGAGCAATCTCGAATTCTTCTTCAAGGCGCTCGGCAAGGATATGACGCTCACCGGCCGCATCGAGCTGTGGCAATGGGGCTTTGATTCGTTTCTGCACCGCCCGATCGGTGGATACGGCTTTGAGTCGTTCTGGCTGAACAAGGGCGAGCACGGCGGTGCGCGCATCCGCCTGCTGGCGGGATGGGCGGCGCCGCACATTCATAATTCGTGGCTGCAGATCGCGCTCGACGTCGGGTTCGTAGGGATCAGCTGCTACGTCGTGTTCGTCACACGAATTATCAAAAACGCATGGTATCTGGCCAAGGAATCAAGTGGATTTCTATACCGCCTGGTGCTCCTGCTGATGGGACAGATCCTGATCTACAGCATGGTCGAGACGCTTTTGTACAAACGCAACGCAGGCACGTTCATTCTCCTCGTCGCAATGTCGGTTGCTTTGGCGCGCGAGGCGGCCGCGGCGCGGCGCGCCGAGGCGGGTTGAGCGCGGCGGCCGGGGTTATTAGATTGCCAATGCTTTTGTGCTCTGATTCATCGCCAGGCGGACGAGTCACACATGTTAACGAAAGCGCCAGGCGCGAGGGGACGTAGAATGACGATGTTCGGCATGATGAACGGCAGAGCGATGGTGCGGGCGGTGGGCCTGATCGCCCTCGCGTGCCTATCCCTGTTCACGGTCGCGGCATGCCAGTCTTCCTCGGCCGTGATGACGCCTCAGCAACTCGCCGTCGCGGCGCCGGCGCCGCAGACCGCTGATGAACTTGCCCAGACCTATATTCTCGGGCCCGGCGACAAGCTGCGGGTGATCGTGTTCAACGAGCAGGACCTTTCCGGCGAGTTCGAAGTCGATTCGACCGGAACGGTCTCGCTTCCCCTGATCGAGCCGGTCAAGGCCGCGGGAGGCACCGTGCGCCAGTTTCAGGCTGCGCTCGTCGAAAAATTCAGCAACGGCTACCTCGTCAATCCGCGCGTCAGCGTCGAGGTCGTCAACTATCGGCCGTTCTATATCACCGGCGAGGTCAATCGTCCCGGCGAGTATCCCTATGTCGCGGGGATGAACCTTCTCAAGGCGATCGCGATGGCCGGCGGAACGACCTACCGTGCCAATACGACGAAGGCCTATCTGACGCGGCTGAACTCGGGCGAGGAACTTGTGGTTGAGCCGACGCCGGAGGTTCTGGTGATGCCGGGCGATTTCATCCGCATCCCCGAACGCTTCTTCTAACTGCGGTTCCAGCGCGAAAAGATTAACAAACCCCTGAAATTAACCCTCGATTAAAGATTGCTTTGCGATATTGAGCTGGGGTGAATTACGTTTCAGGCGCATAGATCGGTGGGTGAGTTGCCGTCTATTTCCAATTGCGCGAGGTGAGTGCGTCCTATGACGAAGCGAGTGATGAAACAGACATCTTTCCTTGCCCTGATCAGCGCGGCGTCGCTGGCAGCGGGCCCTGCCTTTGCCCTGACCGACGAACAGGTCGCGGGGATCAACAGCGGCGCGCTGGAGCTGGTACAGCAATGCTCGGTCGCTCCCGCGAGCGTCGCCGAGAACACGCGCCTCCTTGCGCTCAAATACGCAAGCGATGCGCGCGAAGCGCCTGAGATCGCCGGTGCGCTGATCTCGGCGGTTCAGACCACATCCGAATCACCCGACTGTCTCTTCTCGGTCGGCCAGGGCATTACGAAATTTGCGCTGAGTTATGGCGACGCCAACCCGACCGCGGTGTCGATCGGCACGACGATCGGTCAGCTCGGCAAGATCTCGGTCGTGAACGCCTGCGTCAACACCGCCGGACTGGGTACGGTGGTCGGCGTGGCGTGCGGCCAGACCACCAGCGACGTCCTCCACGGCGGTACGCGCAGCGGCTCGCTTTTCGGATCGTTCTTCGGCGGCGGTAAAGACGCGTCGCATCTCTCCGACAATCAGGTGGCCGCAATCAACAGCGGTGCGCTCGATATTGTTAACAATTTCGCGCTCGATCCGGACAAGGTCCCCGAGCAGGCGCGTCTGCTGGCCGCGTACAACACCAATGATCCAAGCCAGGCGGCTGAGGTTACCGGTGCCATCCTGTCGGCGGTCCAGAAGGTTTCGGATAATCCCTCCGGGCTGTTTGCGGTCGGTGAAGGCGTGACGCGCTTTGCGATGAGCTATGGCGACACCAACCCGACGGCCGTCGCGATCGGCACGACCATCGGTCAGATCGGCAAAGTTCCCGTGATCAACGCCTGCGTCAACACGGCGGGCGTCGGCACGCAGATTGGGCTCGCGTGCGATCCGCCGACGAGCGACATTCTTCAGGGCCGTTCAAATGATTCGACATCTTTCGGTTCCTCGGGCGAGAACCCGAACCAGGACGACCCGAGCCCACATTGATGTGAGGCTCGGGCAGGCTGCGGCAGGCGGGGGTTAACGTCTGCCCAGTAGACTGCAGCGGCGGCCGGGCTCCCGGGCGTCACATCATGAGGGGAAAATCGTGAAACGACTTCAAGTGACCGGGGTTGTTGCCGCCTTGGTGGCGGCGGGCGTGTCCGTAGCGCATGCGCAGCCCGAAGAGCGGTTGCGTCAAGGCGTGCTGGACCGTGACCGTCCAGCATACGCAGCACGCGGGATGCGCGCGGGCAATTTCCTGATCTACCCCGCCGTCGAGCTCAAGATCGCGCATGACGACAACATCTACGCGCAGGACGGCTCCGACACCGGCGACTTCATTTACGAGACGAAGCCCGAGGTCAAGGTCGAGTCAAATCTCCCCCGCCACGCCTTCTACGGACGGGCGGTGGCGCGCAACCAGACCTACTTCTCAAAGGGCGACGAGAACCGTACAGATTATTTTCTCGGTGCTGGTTCGCGCATCGACATTCGCCGCACGACCAACTGGAACACGGAAGCCGAATATCAGACTGACACCGAAGATCGCGGGTCGCCCGATGCGACGGGCGCGGCCGCGGAGCCGGTCAGCTACAGCCGCTTTCAGGGCAAGTCCGGGATTCGGTATCGTCCGGGCCGGCTGAACTTTGAAGGCGGCGGATTGTTCGAGCGGTATGATTTCGACGATGTTGCGCTGATCGGCGGCGGCACGCAGAACAACGACGACCGCGATCGCAACCTCTATGGCGCATATAGCCGCCTCGGGTTTGACGTGTCGCCGGGCTACGAACTGTTCACGCTCGGCATGTTCTCGGTCACGAAGTATGACGACAGCTTCGACGATCTGCAGTTCGGCACCCAGTTCAACCGCGACTCCCACGGGTTCCAGGTGGAGAGCGGCGCCCGCATCGAGCTGTCGAACGTGATTTCGTCGGAGATCTCGGTCGGTTATCTCAGCCGCGATTTCCGCGACCCGCGCCTCCAGGACATCAACGGTGTCTCGACCGAAGCCAAGGTCGAGTGGTACGTCACCCGCCTGACGACGGTGCTGTTCAGCGCGTCGCGCCGGGTTCAGGAAACGACACTGCGTGATCTCGTCGGAAACCCGGCCTCGGGTTACCTGGAGACGATCTTCGATGCCGGCGTCGACCACGAGTTGCTGCGCAACGTGATCCTGAGCGCGTATTACCGCTATGGTATCCGCGACTATCAGGGCATCTCGCGCACCGATCACACTCAGGACGTGACCCTGCGGGCAATCTACATGCTCAACCGGTACCTTTCGCTGGCTGGCGAATACCGGTTTACGGCGCGAAATTCCGATACGCCGGGCGAGGATTATGATCGCAATATCCTGATGTTAACTCTTCGCGCGCAAATCTAGTACGGTTGAACGGTCGGCAAGACTCAGGTGGGCCTTGCTGACAGTCCCGTGCTCACTTCCCTTGAAGCGGGCCGAGGGGGTAGAGATGAACGCTGAATCTCGCGTTGATCGTCGCGGAGCTGGGGCCTGTAATGGATTTGAGCAATCGAGTGATCTCTGAGCGCCGTGTAGCGCCGTTCCGTCTGTCGACCGCGGTCGGCGACTTCGGCTCGGAGCTGCGCCAGTTCCTCCAGGTTCTGGGCGATCGCAGGACCATCATTCTTGCGACGATGGGAATCGTCACCGTCCTGACCGGCCTCGTCGTGTTCCAACTGACGCCGCTCTTCACCGCCAAGGCGCAGGTTCTCATCGAGCCGAAGCAGAACAAGATCCTCGACGTGCAGGCCATGTTCTCCGGGCTGACGCCGGAGGCCGGCGAGGTCGAGAGCCAGGTCCACGTCATCAAATCGCAGGCGCTGCTCGATCGTCTGGTCGACAAGCTCGACCTGATGAACGACGCGGAATTCAACCCCAAGATCAAGCCCGCCGGGTTTGTCGGGACGATCACGAAGACGATTCAGAGCTGGCTCCCCTCGGGCAAGAAGCCCGCGGGTCCGGATGCCGCCGCCCAGGCCTATATCACCCTCGCCGATCAGCAGGCGCGCGAACGCGCCGACGTGATGGAGAACGTCGCCGACCGCCTCAAGGTTGTGCGCAACGAGACGACGCTCGTCATCGACATCAATTTTACATCGCTCTCGGCGAGCAAGGCCTCGCGCATCGCCAATACACTGGCGGACCTTTATCTGGTCGATCAGCTCGAGACCAAGTTCGAGCAGACGCGGATCGCAACCAACTGGCTCAGCGAGCGCCTGCGCGATCTGAGCGACGAGTTGCAGGCTTCCGAGCAGAAGGTCGAAGCCTTCAAGGCCGAACATCAGCTGATGGGCAGCTCGACCGGCATCACGCTGGACAAGGAGCAGTTTGCCGGGCTGCAGACCAAGCTGGTCGAAGCGCGTATCGCCCGCGAGCAGGCCGAGGTCAAGTTTCAGCAGTTGAGCGAGATGCTTCAGTCCGATGGCGGAAACTTTTTCCGCCTCTCGCGGATCCTGAACTCCGAGCAGTTGACCAAACTGCGTGGCGACGAGGGCGCGCTGGCAGCCGAAGAGGCGAATCTTTCGGCCCGCTATCAGGCGCGCCACCCCGCGATCGTGACGGTGCGCTCAAAGCTCGACGGTCTGCGCGCTGAGATGGCGAACGAGGCCCGCCGCATTTTTCAGGAGCAGCAGAACGACGTTCTGGCCGCCAAGGCGACCGAGAGGGCGCTTGAAGAGCGCATGGGTCAGCAGCAGGTCAAGTCCGCCGGTCAGGATCAGCTCGGCGTCAAACTGCGTCAGCTCGAACTTGAGGCGCAGATCAACCGCGAAGTGTTCTCGACCTATCAGGAGAAATTCAAATCCCTGGCGAACCAGGATGAGATCCAGCAGTCCGATGCGCGCATCATCTCGCACGCAATCGTTCCGCTGCATCCCAGTTTCCCCAAGAAGAAACTCTTTGTCGCCGGCGGCATGGTGTTTGGCCTGCTCCTGGGCGTCACGCTGGCGCTGCTCATCGAGCGGCTCGACAATGGCGTGCGCACCGCGCATCAGCTCGAATCCCTGTCGGGCCTGCGCAATATCGCGGTGGTGCCGACGGTCGGCGACGAGAACGGGCTGACGCCGCAGAACTATGTCCTGCGCAAGCCGTTGTCGGCCTACAGCGAGGCGATCCGGTCCGTCTCGAACTCGATCCTGCTCGCGGGGCAGGGCGAGGCGATGAAAGTTGTCGTCGTCACCTCGACACTTCCGGGTGAAGGCAAGAGCACGGTTTCAGTCGCGCTGGCGCGCCTGGCGGCCAAGTCAGGCAAGCGTGTCCTTCTCATGGATGCCGATCTTCGCCGCCCGACGATCCATGCCCAGTTCGATGGCATCGAATGGCGCAATACGGTCATCGACGTTATCGAGGGCAAGGCCACGCTTGAGGAATCGCTACACTCCGATCCTGACAGCGGGCTGTTCATTCTCCCCGCGCGTGACGGCGGCGATCTCTCGCCCGATCTCGTGAATTCGGAAGGAATGCGCACGCTGATCCGTGCCGCCGCCCAGCAATATGATCTTGTCGTGATCGATTCGCCGCCCGTGCTTCCGGTCGCCGATTCGCTCGTTCTGAGCCGGCACGCCGACGGCGTTCTCTATGTGGTGCGCTGGGAAGCGACACCGCGCGATGCGATCGGCAACGGATTGCAGTCGCTCGCGGATGCCGGCGCCAACCTGATCGGCACGGCCTTGACGCAGGTCGATTTTGACCGCTACACACGCTACAGCTATGGCGACGCGGGCAGTCATTATCGTCGCTACCAGGGCTACTACACCGACTGATCGCAGCGCGCTCCGCCCGGCGCTTGTCGTCAACATCCGGGCACTCGGCGATGGTCGCATCCTCAACGGCACAACACGGCAGAACGCGGCGCAAAGCGGGCGGTCCGCGTGTCTTGCGCGACGCGCGCGTCACAGCGGCCGTATTATTTGCCGGCGCGCTGTTTCTGGGCGCGTTGGCCGTCCCCCGCGTTCTTGCCGAGGCGGCGATATTACCGGTTTCACCTTCGCTGGAGGCGTTACATCGCGGAGATCTGCTGGAACCGCAGGTCGAGACTCAGGCACTCGACGCGCTCACCCGTGCACACCGCTATCAGCCCAATGACGCGCGCATCGCCGTCGATATGGCCTTGCTGTCGCTCAATGCGGTTCGCCGTGATGGGGTCGCGGGAGAGCGCGGGAAAGCCGACCTCCTGACCGCTATCGAAGAACTTGAAGCAGGATTAAAGCTCAGTCCGGCCAACAGCTTCGCGTGGGCACTGCTGGCCCAGGCGCGTCTCGTGCGCGATGACGGGCTGAGCGAGAGCGCGCGGCGGGCCCTCGACAATTCGTTCTACATGGGGCCCTTCGACCATGGGGCGATGTTGGTGCGCAGCGAGATTACGCTGCCCAACTGGCGCAACCTGGGCACGGAGATCGAGCCCGCGGCGCGCCGCGAGGTCCTCGCGCTGTGGCAGCGCAGCTGGGAGGACCAAAAAAAGGTGATCATGGTTGCGTGCCGCACCCGGTCGGTCGCGGCCTTGAGCGATGCGTTGCGCGTGGATCCCGCCGCACGCAAGGAATTCGATCAATTCTACGAGCCTTATCTGTCGCCCGAAGGATGCAAGCACGCGCCCTAGGCCGCGCGGCCCCGTTTGTTCCGTGAGCGGAAGGACTGCGCGCAGCAGACTCCGGCCATCCCGGCGAATCCGACCGCGACGGCGGGAATTTCAAGACTGAAATCCACCATCGAGTGCAGTGCAACGGCTGCGATACTGGCCAGTCCAAGCGCGGGAAAAACCTGTCCGCGCCGCCGCACGCGAAGGCCGCGCAAGGCGATGAACGTAATCATCGCGAGCGACAGCAGGAGGAGGAGCGTGGCCGGAATTCCGATCTCCAGCGCATTCGAGAGGTAGGAGTTGTGGGTTTTTGTTGGGAGCACGAAGGGGTCGAAGGAGGCGGTCCGATAGATCGAAAAGACCTCCGGGAATGTCCCAAGCCCGGTGCCGAGAACCGGCTGGTCGCCGATCGCACGCCAGGTGAGCGCATAAAGCTCTGCGCGGGCCGATTTATCGGTGCTCATCGTCGCTGAATCGAGCCGGTCGACGACGGCGCTGCCCGTCAGGAGCACGAATAGAACGGCGGTGCCGACCAGTGCCGCGATCGCGCCGATGGCCTGGCGCGGCTGGAGCATTCGGGCGTGTGCGAGCGCAAGGATGAGCACGATGAGCCCGCAGAGCGCGCTGAACGCGCCGGCGCGCGAGCCCGTCTGCAGAAGGGCAATCCCGACAACCAGCGCACCGATCAACGGCAGCATGGCCGGGCCGGTGAGCGTTTCGACGAGCGCGAGGACATGCTGGCGCCGCGCGCGGCCGGCCTTGAAAATATCGCGGCTGGCATTGAAGAGCAGCGCCGTCATGCAGAGCAGTCCGAGCGCGGCGTAGGTCGCATAGGAGTTCCGATTGACGAACGTACTCGTCAAGAAACCCTCGTACGCCCATCGCTTCATCCACAGGATCCGGTCGAATCCGAGTGTGTGATCGATCAGCCCGTAGAGCGCGTAGCAGAAGGCGGCGCCCGCAAACCAGTGCAGAAAGCGAACCGCGAACCGGCGTTCGCGTCCAAGCTGCAGCGCGACGACAAAGACAGCAAGATAGGTCATGAGCCGCATCACGCCGGTGATACTTTGCGAGGGATCAAGAGAGATGGCGCCTGTGAGCGGGCGGTCGAACGCCTGCGCGGCGACGGCCCAGACCGGATTGCGCAGCGCCTCGGGGACAAGGCTGCAACTTTGAAGCACGCCCCATCCCAAAGCGAGCACGGCGGGCAATCCGAACACCATCATGCCGTTGAGGGAAAAAGCGAGCTTACGGCGCCGGAACAGGACAAGCAGCGCGTAGGTGGCAAGGCACGCGGCACTGAGCAGCGCGAGGACGCTCCAAAACAGGGGCCGGTTGCCGCCGAGCGGGAGCGGCGCGAGCACGACAAGCAGGAGAAAGCAGGTGCCGATCACGTCCGGTGGGCCGCGCGAATCCGGGGGCGCGAGGGGGGCGTTGGGCGTGCCAGTGGAAAGCGTCACGGAAGACAAGAACGACCCTCGGGCGGCGACATGCGCGGGGGCGCGCACCGCGCGCAAGATGGCCTGATTCACTGTGATTCGCAAAATCGCCGGGCGCGCGCTCTCATCGCTTCGCCCG
>Ga0209643_1002423_pt1 | contig 12188 bp, 10 predicted proteins | sample AutmiccBRH37_all_FD_187383 | JGI IMG/M metagenome (GOLD analysis project Ga0209643, IMG submission 187383) | Deep subsurface microbial communities from Mt. Terri, Switzerland - Autotrophic microbial communities BRH/37_all (SPAdes) (version 2) | ecosystem: Environmental > Aquatic > Deep... | reverse complement strand
TCATCATCTCGACGATCTGCCGGCGCCGGGCGACGAGCTCGTCGAGGTCGCGGGTGGCCTGATCCGGCAGGGGGCGCGGTTCGGGTCGGACGGCCTCGGCGAAGTGGGCGATGACGGCGGCGTCGATCTGGCCCGCCTTCAGGGCGGCGATCAGGCGCGGCGTCAGATCCTCGCGGATGAACAGTTTGAGGTTGGGATAGGCGGTCTTCAGCGACGGCAGTTTGGCGGGCAGCAGGAAGGGGGCCACCGTCGGAATGACGCCGAGGCGGAACCGGCCCGACAGCAGCCGCCCCGCGTTCTTGGCCGCCTCGACCAGATCCTCGGTGCGGGCCAGCACGTCCTCGGCCCGGCGCACGGCCTCGACGCCGACGGCGGTCAGGATGACGGCGCCGCGCGCACGCTCGACCACCGGGGCGCCCAGGATCCGCTCCAGCTCCTGCACCCCGGCGCTGAGGGCGGGCTGGCTGACGTGGGCGGCCTCGGCGGCGCGACTGAAGGAGCCGTGTTCGGCGAGAAGTGTGAGATACTGAAGTTGACGCAGACTGGGGAGCATGGCGGCCTGATAGGCCAGACCTATGCTGAAAGCAAAGATAATCGATTGGTCTTATGAAGCTGCGCCGTGTTGAATGCCCTCATCACCGACGCGGCTATCGATCTCCGCCCCCGCATCGCGCCATCAAACAGGGAAGAACACCATGACCACCGAAGCCAAATGCCCGATGACAGGCGCGACGTCCGAGCCGGTCGCCGGAGGCGGCACGCAGAACCGCGACTGGTGGCCCGGCCAGCTGCGCACCGATCTGCTGAACCAGCACTCGACCAAGTCCGACCCGCTGGGCGAGACGTTCAACTATCGCGAGGCCTTCGCCAAGCTGGACTATGAGGCGCTGAAGGCCGACCTGCGCGCGTTGATGACCGATTCTCAGGAGTGGTGGCCGGCGGACTTTGGCCACTATGGGCCGCAGTTCATCCGCATGGCCTGGCATAGCGCGGGCACCTATCGGGTCGGCGACGGCCGTGGCGGCGGCGGCCGGGGCCAGCAGCGGTTCGCCCCGCTGAACTCGTGGCCGGACAATGTGAACATCGACAAGTCGCGCCGCCTGCTGTGGCCGATCAAGCAGAAGTACGGCCAGGCCATCTCCTGGGCCGACCTGCTGATCCTGACCGGCAATGTGGCGCTGGAGACCATGGGCTTCCGCACCTTCGGCTTCGCCGGCGGTCGCGAGGACACCTGGGAGCCGGATCAGGACGTCTACTGGGGTCGCGAGACCACCTGGCTGGGCGGGGACGTCCGCTATTCCCACGGCTCGCACGGGGTGGACAAGCCGGCCGACGAGGCCGTGCTGGTGGCTGACGACAATGCGGACGGGCGCGAGCATTCGCGTGATCTGGAAAACCCGCTGGCCGCAGTCCAGATGGGCCTGATCTACGTCAATCCGGAAGGCCCGGACGGCAATCCCGATCCGATCGCCGCCGCCCGCGACATCCGCGACACCTTCGCGCGGATGGCGATGAACGACGAGGAGACGGTCGCCCTGATCGCCGGCGGCCACACCTTCGGCAAGACCCACGGCGCCGGTCCGGCCGAGCATGTCGGGGCCGAGCCCGAGGCCGATGGCCTCGAGGCGCAAGGCCTGGGCTGGGCCTCCAGCTTCGGCAGCGGATCGGGCCGCGACGCCATCACCAGCGGGCTGGAAGTCACCTGGACCCAGACGCCGGCCCAGTGGAGCAACTTCTACTTCGAGAACCTGTTCGCCTTCGAATGGGAGCTGGAGAAGTCGCCGGCCGGGGCGCACCAGTGGGTGGCCAAGGACGCCGGCGAGATCATCCCTGACGCGCACGACCCGACCAAGATGCGCCGGCCAACCATGCTGACGACCGACCTGTCGATGCGGTTCGACCCGGAATACGAGAAGATCTCGCGTCGCTTCCTGAACGATCCCCAGGCCTTCGCCGACGCCTTCGCCCGCGCCTGGTTCAAGCTGACCCACCGCGACCTGGGCCCGCGTTCGCGCTATATCGGCCCGGAGGCGCCGCAGGAGGTGCTGATCTGGCAGGATCCGACGCCCGCCGTCGATCATCCGCTGGTCGACGCCGACGACGTGCGGACCCTGAAGGCGCGGGTGCTGGCGTCGGGCCTCAGCGTGTCGGAACTGGTCGGCGCAGCCTGGGCCTCGGCCTCGACCTTCCGGGGCGGGGACAAGCGCGGCGGCGCCAACGGCGCGCGCATCCGTCTGGCTCCGCAGAAGGACTGGGACGTCAACCAGCCCGAACAGCTGGCCCGGGTGCTGTCCGTGCTGGAGGCGATCCAGTCCGACTTCAACCAGGCCCAGACGGACGGCAAGAAGATCTCGCTCGCCGACCTGATCGTCCTGGCCGGCGGCGCCGGTGTGGAACAGGCGGCCTGGGCGGCCGGTCACGAGACCACCGTGGCCTTCACTCCGGGCCGGACCGACGCCCGCCAGGACCAGACCGACGTCGAATCCTTCGGCTATCTGGAGCCGGTCGCCGACGGCTTCCGCAACTATCAGAAGGCCCGCTATTCGGTTCCGGCCGAATCCCTGCTGATCGACCAGGCGCAGCGGCTGACCCTGACCGCGCCCGAGATGACGGTCCTGATCGGCGGCCTGCGGGCGATCAACATCAATGTCGGCGGCCTGAAACATGGCGTGCTGACTGATCGGCCCGGCGCCCTGTCCAACGACGTCTTCGTCAATCTGCTGGACATGGGCGTGGCGTGGAAGCCGGCCTCGGCGACCAAGGACCTGTTCGAGGGCCGGGACCGCCGGACGGGCGAACTCCGCTGGACCGGAACCCGGGTCGACCTGGTGTTCGGCTCGAACGCGGTGCTGCGCGCCCTGGCCGAGGTCTATGCCGGCGCGGATGCCGAGAAGAAGTTCGTCAAGGACTTCGTCGCCGCCTGGACCAAGGTGATGGAACTGGACCGGTTCGACCTGCAGGCCTGATCCAGGCCGGGGGGACGGACAGGGGCCGGACGCGTGCAGGCGTCCGGCCCTTTGTTCTTTGGTCTATTCGTTTGGGCGCGATCCGCGCAGCCGGATCTCGAACAACTGGGGCCAGCGTTTGCCCGTGACGAACAGCCGTTTGCCAACGGCGTCCCAGGCGATGCCGTTCAGGACATCGTCGTTCGGGTCCAGACCCGCGTCCTGGGGAACCAGGGCCGACAGGTCGATGAAGGCCTTCACCACCCCCGTCTCGGGGTCGATGCGGGCGATGCGGTTGTCCTGCCACAGGTTGGCGAAGACCTCGCCGTCGATCCACTCCAGCTCGTTGATCTGGTCCAGCGGCTGGCCGTCGGCGGTGACGGAGACGCGGCCGGTCTCGGCTAAAGTGTCGGGATCGAGGAAGCGCAGCTGGTCGGTGCCGTCGCTCATGATCAGCCGCCGCCCGTCGGTGGTCAGGGCCCAGCCCTCGCCCGGATAGGAAAAGCCGCCCAGGGGCGAGAAGTCGTCCAGCTTCCAGATGAAGCCGATGTGGTTGCGCCAGGTCAGGCTGTAGAGCCTGCCGTTCAGCGTGGTCATGCCCTCGCCGAAATAGACGGTCGGCAGGTCGCGCTGGCGCACCACCTCGCCCGTCTCGAGCTGAACCTGGCGGATGAAAGAGGGGTAGAGGCCCGTGCTCTCGTACAGGGCGCCGTCGTGGAAGAAGAGGCCTTCGGTGAAGGCCGTCTTGTCGTGCGGATAGGCGCGGACGACCTCATAGGCCTGGACCGGAACCTCGGCCGCGGCGGGCGAGAGGCCGCCTGTCGCCAGCAGCAGGCCGGAGACGAGGCCGGCCAGGCGCAGCGACAGGCGGGTCATCGGATCAGGCCTGCTCGGCGGCGGCTTCAGCCTCGGCCTTGCGGGCGCGGATTTCGGCACGATCGGCCTCGGCGCGGGCGAGTTCGGCCCTCTCCTTCTTGGAGGCGGAGCGACGACCCAGCATGTTCAGCGCCTCCACCCCGGCCGAGAAGGCCATCGCCGCATAGATATAGCCCTTGGGCACGTGATAGCCGAAGCCGTCGGCGATCAGGACCATGCCGATCATCAGCAGGAAGCCGAGCGCCAGCATGACGACGCTGGGGTTCTTGTTGATGAAGTCGGCCAGCGGATCGGCGGCCAGCAGCATCACGGTCACGGCCACCAGAACCGCCACCACCATGATCGGCAGATGTTCGGTCATGCCGACCGCCGTCAGGATCGAGTCGATCGAGAAGACGATGTCCAGCAGGATGATCTGGAAGATCGCCGCCCCGGCGTTGGTGATCATCACGTCCTTCTTGTCCATGACGTCATGGGTGGGCGTGGGATCGACGGTGTGGTGGATTTCCTTGGTGGCCTTCCAGACCAGGAACAGGCCGCCCGCGATCAGGATCAGGTCCTTCCACGAGAATTCATTGCCCATGACGGTGAAGACCGGCTGAACCAGGCCGACCAGCCAGGCGATGATCGACAGCAGGGCCAGGCGCATGACCAGGGCCAGACCGATGCCGATACGCCGGACCTTCTGGCGGTGTTCCTCGGGCAGTTTGTTCGACAGGATCGAGATGAAGATCAGGTTGTCGATGCCGAGCACGACCTCCATCACGATCAGCGTCACCAGCGCGGCCCAGGCGGCCGGGTCGGAGAACAGGGGAATTATGCTGTCGAGCATGAGGAGTCCTGAAGGGAAAAGCTTGAGCGGAAAGCGCTAGGGCCGGCGCTGGTTCCGATCAAGCGCCAGGGTGCGGCGCAATGGTCGCACCCCCTCTCCTAACGCGCGTCGAACGCGATGTCGGCGACCAGGGGGAAATGGTCCGAGATCACCTGGCCGCCGAAGGAATCGGTCGGGACGCCGAACCGCTCGACCGACAGGCCGGGACCGACGAACAGATGGTCGATGGCGACGCCGTCATTGTCCCTGGCGACGTCGAAATCATTATAGGTGCCGGCCGGGCCGAATACGACCGGGCTGACATCGCGGGCGTCGCGCAGGCCTGAGGCGAGGATCCGGCGATAAGGGGTGCTGTCCGGTCCGGAGTTGAAGTCCCCCATCAGGACTACGGCCGCCGTCCGCCCCTCGACCATCGCGGGCGCCAGATCAGACGCCAGGGCGGCGCAGTGTTCTCGCGACATCGGCCCGACATGGTCGAAGTGGGCGTTGCGCACGTCCAGCAGCCGGCCGCTGGTCCGATCGCGCAGCACGACGCGCGTCACCGTGCGGGGCAGGGCCGCGTCCCATCCCTTCGACGGCCGGTCCGGCGTGGGCGAGCACCACAGGGTCTCGGTGCTGATCTTTTCGAACCGGTCGCGGCGCCAGAACACGGTCGTGGTCTCGCCCGCCTGGACGCCGTCATCGCGGCCGAGGCCGTAGTGATCATAGTCCGGCGCCTGTTCCGCCAGATAGGCGACCATCGGAATCAGGGCCTCCTGAACCCCCAATATGTCGGGGGCGAAGAAGGCGATCTGGCGCGCCATGTGCGGGCGGCGCTGCGCCCAGTTCGGCGTGTCGTCCGGCGCGTCGTAGCGGATGTTGTAGCTCATCAGCCGGACCGGGTGGCCGTTGTCGGCGACCGGCGTCCGGGCCATGGCGGCCGCCGGAACTAGCAGGACACACAGGGCGACGATCAGCAGGGGAAAGGGCTTCATCCGGGAGCTCCGCAGCAGGCTGGAGGTGATTTCACATGGGGCGATGACCAGCGTGCGACACGCCTATGCCCAGGGTGCGGCTTCATCGCCCTTCACGCAATGTTGCGAGCGGCAAAACCCCGTGCTATCAGGCGCCCGGCTTGAAGGGGGCGTATTCGCGAATACGGCCTCTGTCGTGCTTTCAGCAAGCATTTCAAGCTTTTGACCGTTGCGATCCTCGCAATCGGTCGCGACCCTGACACAACGACCTCGGACCCTAATCAGTGGCTGATGATTTCAGAACGACGGAAGTCGGCGATCGCTACGCACAGGCGCTGTTTGATCTGGCGCTGGAAACGGGCCGGCTGGACTCCGTTCGCGCCGATGTCGTCTCGCTGAAAGCCGCTTGGAGCGAGAGTTCCGACCTGCGCCGCCTCGCGACCTCGCCGGTCATTTCGGCTGAGGATCAGGTCAAGGGCCTGGTCGCCATCGCCGCCAAGGCGAAGTTCGAACAGACCACCAGCAACTTCCTCGGCCTGCTGGCCCAGAACCACCGCGCGCGTGACCTGCCCAGCGTGATCGCCGGTTTCGAGGCCCGTTACGCCAAACACGCCGGCATCGTCGCCGCCGAGATCGTCTCGGCCCAGCCGCTGGACGCCGCGCAGCTGGCCTCCATCAAGGCCGCGCTGAACGCCAGCCTGGGCAAGGCGCCGGAACTGACCACGCGGGTCGATCCGGCCCTGCTGGGCGGCCTGAAGGTCAAGGTGGGCTCGAAACTGTTCGACGCCTCGTTGAAGACCAAGCTCGACCAGATGAAATTCGCGCTGAAGCGCGCCTAACCCACAAGAGCGGGTCCGCCTTGGCGAGGCCCGCGCCGCAAAAGACTGAAGAACAGAGAGCCCGTCATGGACATCCGCGCCGCTGAAATCTCGGCCATCCTCAAGTCGCAGATCGCCAACTTCGGCGTCGAAGCCGATGTCTCCGACGTCGGCAGCGTGCTGTCGGTCGGCGACGGCATCGCCCGCATCCACGGTCTGGACAATGTCCAGGCCGGTGAAATGGTCGAGTTCACCAAGGCCGGGGTCAAGGGCATGGCCCTGAACCTGGAACGCGACAATGTGGGCGCCGTGATCTTCGGCGCCGACGCCGCCATCGCCGAGGGCGACGACGTGCGCCGCCTGGGCGAGATCGTGGACGTGCCGGTCGGCAAGGGTCTGCTGGGCCGCGTCGTCAACCCGCTGGGCGAGCCGATCGACGGCAAGGGCCCGATCGAATTCACCGAGCGCCGCCGCGTCGACGTCAAGGCGCCGGGCATCATCCCGCGCAAGTCGGTTCACGAGCCGATGCAGACCGGCCTGAAGGCCATCGACACCCTGATCCCCGTCGGCCGCGGCCAGCGCGAGCTGATCATCGGCGACCGTCAGGTCGGCAAGACGGCCGTCGCCGTCGACACCATCCTGAACCAGAAGAACGTCAACAAGACCGACAACGAGAGCGCCAAGCTCTATTGCATCTACGTCGCCATCGGCCAGAAGCGTTCGACCGTCGCCCAGATCGTCAAGACCCTCGAAGAGTCGGGCGCGCTGGAATACACCATCGTCGTCGCCGCCACGGCCTCGGAGCCGGCCCCGCTGCAGTTCCTGGCCCCCTTCGCCGGCACCGCCATGGGCGAGTTCTTCCGCGACAACGGCATGCACGCCCTGATCGTCTATGACGATCTGTCCAAACAGGCTGTGGCCTATCGCCAGATGTCCCTGCTGCTTCGCCGCCCGCCCGGCCGCGAAGCCTATCCGGGCGACGTCTTCTACCTGCACAGCCGCCTGCTGGAGCGTTCGGCCAAGCTGAATGAAGACTACGGCTCGGGCTCGCTGACCGCCCTGCCGATCATCGAGACCCAGGCCAACGACGTTTCGGCCTATATCCCGACCAATGTGATCTCGATCACCGACGGCCAGATCTTCCTGGAATCCGACCTCTTCTACCAGGGCATCCGCCCGGCCGTGAACGTCGGCATCTCGGTGTCGCGCGTCGGCTCGTCGGCCCAGACCAAGGCGATGAAGAAGGTCGCCGGCACCATCAAGGGCGAGCTGGCCCAGTATCGCGAGATGGCCGCCTTCGCCAAGTTCGGCTCGGACCTCGACTCCTCGACCCAGCGCCTGCTGGCCCGCGGCGCCCGCCTGACCGAGCTGCTGAAACAGCCCCAGTATTCGCCGCTGGCGATGGAAGAACAGGTCGTCTCGGTCTACGCCGGCACGCGCGGCTATATCGACGGCATCGCCGTGAGCGACGTCGGCCGGTTCGAGAAGGAACTGCTGGCCCGCATCCACGCGAACCATGCGTCGCTGCTGGAAGGCATCCGCACCAAGAAGGACCTGACCGCCGACCTCGAGGCCGAGCTGAAGGACATCCTGGCCGCCTTCGTCAAGACCTTCGCCTAAGCCCCGCCGGTTAGTTAGAGGAAGAGCAAAGCCGGATGGCCAGCCTCAAGGAAATGCGCAATCGGATCGGAAGCGTGAAAGCCACGCAGAAGATCACGAAGGCCATGCAGATGGTCGCCGCGGCCAAGCTGAAACGCGCCCAGGACCAGGCCGAGAGCGCCCGGCCCTATGCGCGCAAGATGGCCTCGGTCATCGCCAATCTGGCCGCCGGCGTCTCGGGCGCCGATGCGCCCAGGCTGCTGGCCGGCACCGGTCAGGACCAGCGTCACCTGATCGTGGTGGCGACGGCGGACAAGGGTCTGGCGGGCGGTTTCTCGACCAATGTCATCCGCGCCGCGCGCGAGCGGATCAACAGCCTGATCGCCAACGGCAAGGACGTGAAGATCATCGCCGTCGGCCGCAAGTCGCGCGATCAGCTGTCGCGCCTGTACGGCGACAAGGTGATCCACACCTTCGAGTTGAGCGCCCAGAAGACCATCGGCCTGCCCCTGGCCCAGCCGGTCGCCGAGATGATCGCCACGGCTTTCGAGGACGGTCAGGCCGATGTGGTCACCCTGTTCTACAGCCAGTTCAAGTCGGTGATCCAACAGGTTCCGACCGGCAAACAGCTGATCCCCGCCGTGGTGGAAGGCGACGCCGCCCCCATCGACCTGAACGGCGCGGTCTATGAGTATGAGCCCTCGGAAGAGGAAATCCTCGAGACCCTGCTGCCGCGCAACCTGACGACCCAGATCCTGGCCGCTCTGTATGAGAACCAGGCCGGTTTCTTCGGGTCGCAGATGGCCGCGATGGACAACGCCACGCGCAACGCCGGCGACCTCATCAACGCCCTGACGCTGCAGTACAACCGCAAGCGACAAGCCCAGATCACCACCGAGCTGATCGAGATCATCGCCGGCGCCGAAGCCCTCTGATCCCGACCGAACAGACATTCCGATAAACGGACCCCAGCCATGACCGACACAGTCGCCCCCCCCGCCAAGAAGCCCGCCGCCCGCAAGCCGGCCGCCAAGAAGGTCGCCGATATCGCGGCCCCCGTCTCCGTCGTCGCCACCGGCAAGATCGCCCAGGTCATCGGCGCCGTCGTCGACGTCGAGTTCACCGGCCATCTGCCGGCGATCCTGAACGCCCTGCACACCCAGAACGTCGACCAGAAGACGGGCGAGCCCTTCACCCTGGTCCTGGAAGTCGCCCAGCACCTGGGTGAGAACATGGTCCGCACCATCGCCATGGACACGACCGAGGGCCTGACGCGCGGCCAGCCCGTGTCGGACACCGGCACCTCGATCCAGACCCCGGTCGGTCCGGGCGTGTTGGGCCGCATCATGAACGTCGTCGGTCAGCCGATCGACGAAGCCGGCCCGATCAAGACCACCGAATATCGTCCGATCCACCGCGAGGCCCCGACCTTCGAGGAACAGACCAACTCGTCGGAAATCCTGGTCACGGGCATCAAGGTCATCGACCTGATCTGCCCCTACACCAAGGGCGGCAAGACCGGCCTGTTCGGCGGCGCCGGCGTCGGCAAGACCGTGACCATGCAGGAACTGATCAACAATATCGCCAAGGCCTACGGCGGTTATTCGGTTCTGGCCGGCGTGGGTGAGCGCACCCGCGAAGGCAACGACCTGTATCACGAGATGATCGAGTCGAACGTGAACGTCGACCCGTCCAAGAACAACGGCTCGACCGAGGGCTCCAAGTGCGCCCTGGTTTATGGCCAGATGAACGAGCCTCCCGGCGCCCGCGCCCGCGTCGCCCTGACCGGCCTGGCCCAGGCCGAATATTTCCGCGACGAAGAGGGTAAGGACGTCCTGCTGTTCGTCGACAACATCTTCCGCTTCACGCAAGCCGGTTCGGAAGTGTCGGCTCTGCTGGGCCGCATCCCGTCGGCCGTGGGCTATCAGCCGACGCTGGCCACCGAGATGGGGAACCTGCAAGAGCGGATCACCTCGACCAAGAAGGGTTCGATCACCTCGGTCCAGGCCATCTACGTCCCCGCCGACGACCCCACTGACCCGGCCCCGGCCGCGTCCTTCGCCCACCTGGACGCGACGACCATGCTGTCGCGTGACATCGCCGCCCAGGCCATCTTCCCCGCCGTCGATCCGCTGGACTCGACCTCGCGGATCATGGACCCGCTGGTCATCGGCGAAGAGCACTATCAGGTCGCCCGTTCGGTCCAGGAAGTGCTGCAGCAGTACAAGGGCCTGAAGGACATCATCGCCATCCTGGGCATGGACGAGCTGTCGGAAGAGGACAAGCTGGTCGTGTCGCGTGCTCGCAAGATCCAGCGCTTCCTGTCGCAGCCCTTCTTCGTGGCCGAGCAGTTCACCAACGCGCCCGGCAAGTTCGTCGAACTGGCCGACACGATCCGCTCGTTCAAGGGCATCGTCGCCGGTGAATACGACCACCTGCCGGAAGCCGCCTTCTACATGGTCGGCGCCATCGAAGAGGCCGTCGCCAAGGCCGAGAAGATGGCGTCGGAAGCCTGATCATGGCCGGCAAGCTGAACTTCTCCCTCGTCTCGCCGGAACGCGAGGTCTTCTCGGGCCTCGTGGACCAGGTTGACGCGCCGGGCGTCGAGGGCGACTTCGGCGTCCTGCCGAACCACGCCCCCTTCATGACCGCCCTGAACGAGGGTCTGGTGACCGTCTATGTCGGCGGCGCCAAGACCCAGTATGAGGTCAAGGGCGGCTTTGCCGACGTCAATGGCGAAGGCCTGACCATCCTGGCCGAACAGGCGACCGAGGTCGTCGCGGCCTGATCCATACGCCGGATCGGAAAAGATCGAGGCCCCGCGCTCCGGCGCGGGGCCTTTTTCGTCATAGACTGTTCACTTGATCCAGTTCGGCGGGTTTGCATACCTCGGGTATAGTAGGGGGCTGGTGATGCAAAAATCCAAAGGGGCGAGCCTTGGCGGCGGGCCGCGCCGGGTTTGGACGGCCTTGCTCGGGGCGTCTGTGATCGGGGCGTTGCTCAGCGGCTGTGCCAGTCAGCCGACCGGAGTGGGGCCCACCCAACCCCCGCCTTATGGGGCGCTGACCTCGCCGACCGCCGCCATGGCCATTGTCTTTTCGGACGTCTGCTTGACGGCAGTACGCGACGAGACGTCGATCGAGGCGCTGGCGCTGGATCACTGGCTGCGCCCGGTCCCGCCCCGCTCCACGGGTTCGTCGATGGGGACGGCGGCGTGGCGACTGGCCTCCTATTCCAGCGTCTTTGTCATCGCCCTGCCTAACGGCGGATGTTCGGCCTCTGTGGAAGCGGGAGATCCCGAGGGTCTCGAGGCTGCAGCCTTGGATCTGTTGCCGCGCTATGGCGACTTCGTCCGGGGAGAGACCTTCCCTGCCGAGGACAACACCCGGACCGCCTGGTGTACGGCCGAGACGCACCAGCCGCTGATTGTGGTTCTGGTCCGACGGACCCAGGGCCGTCGCCCGGCCTTCGTCGCCAACATCTTCCGGGCGGAATCGACGCGTCCATCCTTCTGTGCGCCAGCGCCGCCGAGCACGGCCCCCTTCCCGGCCTAGGCGCTCTCACGCCGGCCACTTCCCCCGCAGGCGGGGGAAGGTCTAGAACGCCTCCATGACCGAAGCTCTCGATATTCATGGCGTCTGCGACCCGCGTTTTGCGGCGGTGAAGGACGCCTTCGCCGCCAATTTCACCGAGGCGCCTGAGGGGCTGAACGAGCAGGCGGCGCGGTTCAGTCTGCTGATCGAGGGGGAGACGGTCGTCGATCTGTGGGCGGGACACGCCGACACGGCGCGGACCACGGCCTTCACCGCCGAGAACCTGACGCCGGTGTTTTCGACCGGCAAGGCGGTGATGGCCCTGCTGATCGCCACGGCGGTCGAGGCGGGCCGACTGGACTATGAGCAGACGGTCGCCAGCCTGTGGCCCGAGTTCGGGGCGGCGGGCAAGGCCGAGATCACCGTCGTCCAGCTGATGAGCCATCAGTCCGGCCTGCCGGGCTTTTCGGACGCGGTCGATCCCGCGATCTGGTTCGATGCGTCCATGGTCGTGACCAGGCTGGCGGCCCAGGCGCCGATGTGGGCGCCGGGCACGGCCTCGGGCTATCACCCGATCACGGTCGGCTATCTGGCCAATGAAGTGTTTCGCCGTGCGACCGACCGGACCATGG
>Ga0209643_1002422_pt1 | contig 12189 bp, 11 predicted proteins | sample AutmiccBRH37_all_FD_187383 | JGI IMG/M metagenome (GOLD analysis project Ga0209643, IMG submission 187383) | Deep subsurface microbial communities from Mt. Terri, Switzerland - Autotrophic microbial communities BRH/37_all (SPAdes) (version 2) | ecosystem: Environmental > Aquatic > Deep... | reverse complement strand
CTGGAGGGTACGTGTGAGGGGCAGATGGCGTGTTCCACCTGCCATGTCATCGTCGACGCGGCGGATTTCCCGCAACTCAGCCGGGCGAGCGAGGATGAAGAGGACATGCTGGACCTGGCGGCATCCGCCACGCGCACCAGCCGCCTGTCCTGCCAGATCGTGCTGCCGGAAGGGCTGAAAAGCCTGACCGTCCGTATCCCGTCCGAATCCTACAATATGCAGGGCATGTGAGCATCGTCATGGGCCGACCATTCCGCATCGCCGCGCTGGCCGCTCTTATGTGCATGGCCACAACCGCGCCCGCCGCGCCGAAGAAGGCCGCGCCAGAACCAGTGCCGACGCCAGAGCCAGTGCCAACAGGGCGGCTCGATTCGCTGCTGCCGCCGCCACCCCGCTATCTGGTGCCGCAATCGGCGCTGGCTTCGGTGCGCAATCCCCGGTCGATCGAGGAGGAGACGGGCGGGCGGCTGGGCATTGCGCTGGTCGACAGCAAGGGCGCCTTGATCCTGGGGTTCAACCGGGACGATCGGTTTGCGCTCTGTTCGACCTTCAAGGCGCCGCTGGCCGCTGCCGTGCTGATCGGTGCGGAAGGCGGGAAATTCGGGCTGGAGGGGGAAATCCCCTTCGGCAAGGACGACATACTTGATTATGCGCCGGTGGTGAAAAAGAACAGGAAACGCGGCCGGATGAGCATGGCCGAACTGGCACAGGCGGCGGTCGAGGTGAGCGACAACAGCGCGGCGAACCTGCTGCTGCCGATGGTGGGCGGGCCTGAGGGGTTGACCGCCTTCATGCGCGCCCATGGCGACAGCGTGACCCGGCTGGACCGCAACGAACCGGCATTGAACGAAAATGCCCCGGACGATCCGCGCGACACCACCACCCCCGCCGCCATGGCGGAATTGATGGGGCGGTTGTTGTTCCGCGACATGAAGGGCGAGAGCGCAGATCGCTTGCGTGGCTGGCTCAACGCCAGCACCACTGGCGACAACAGGATCAAGGCGGGGCTGCCCGAAGGCTGGACGTCGGGCAGCAAGACCGGATCGTGCGGCACCGCCTATAATGACGTGGCGCTGGTGAAGGCGCCGTCGGGCGAGGAATATATCCTTGCCATCTATCTCGATCGACCGACCGTGGATGCCAAGGCGGCGGAGGCCGCGATCGCGCAGGCGGCGCAGGCCGCGCTCGATTTTCTGGCCAAGGCGCAGAAGAGCGGGCTGGATTAATTACAGTCCGTTCGCTTCGAGCGAAGTCGAGAAGCCGTTGCGCTGTTGTGTCTCGACTTCGCTCGACACGAACGGACATGGTGTGTGGCCCCTTGCCATCCCCATCCTTCTTCGCCATATGCCGCGCCGGGAGTCGGGCGGACGAGGTCGTCGCCAACCTGGTCAGGTCCTGACGGAAGCAGCCACAGTGATTTTGCCGCGGGTCGTTCCGGCTCCCACCTTCCAGCCATCATCCAGCTTCGACAATAGCCATCCGAACGGCTAGACAAGCCCCATGTCCGATTCCCCCCAGCCCTATCGCGTCCTTGCGCGCAAATATCGGCCGCGCAATTTTCGCGAGTTGATCGGCCAGGACGCGATGGTCCAGACGCTGGGCAATGCGATCAGGCGGGGACGGCTGGCCCATGCCTTTCTGATGACCGGGGTGCGCGGGGTCGGCAAGACATCGACCGCGCGGCTGATCGCCAAGGCGTTGAACTGCATTGGCGAGGATGGGCAGGGCGGGCCGACGATCGACCCGTGCGGCGTGTGCGAGCCGTGCCGCGCGATTGCCGAAGGGCGGCATATCGACGTGGTCGAGATGGATGCGGCCAGCCATACCGGCGTCGACGATGTGCGCGAGATTATCGAGGCGGTGCGTTATGCCGCCGTGTCGGCGCGCTACAAGATCTACATTATCGACGAAGTGCACATGCTCTCCAAAAATGCGTTCAACGCGCTGTTGAAAACGCTGGAGGAGCCGCCTGCCCATGTGAAATTCCTGTTCGCCACGACCGAGGTGAACAAGGTGCCGGTGACGGTGCTGTCGCGCTGCCAGCGGTTCGATCTGCGCCGGATTCCGGCTGAATTGCTGGCGGCGCATTTCGCGCATGTGGTGGAGGCCGAAGGCGTCGCGGCGGAGGCGGATGCGCTGTCGCTAATCGCGCAGGCCGCCGAAGGATCGGCCCGCGACGGGCTGTCGATACTCGACCAGGCGATTGCCCATGCCGAGATGGGCGAGGGGGAGCCGATGGTCACAGCGACACAGGTGCGCGACATGCTGGGCCTGTCGGATCGCGGATCGGTGCGCCGGTTGCTGGGGCTGTTGCTGGAGGGCGACACCGCCGCCTTGCTGGGCGGCTTGCGCGACCAATATGCGCTGGGGGTGGAGCCGCTGGCGCTGATGCGCGGACTGCTGGAACTGGTGCATGCCGTGACGCTGGTGAAGGCGGGGCGCGACATTGCCAGCCCTGGCCAGTCGGCTGAGGAGCGCGAGATGCTGGCCGACTGGGCGTCGCACCTCGGCTTCGCGCCCCTGCATCGCTTGTGGCAGTTGCTGCTGAAAGGTCATGACGAGGTGGCGGGCGCGATCCTGCCGATCGAAAGCTGCGAAATGGCGCTGTTGCGGGTGATGCACGCGGCGACCATGCCCGATCCGGGCGAACTGGCGCGGCTATTGCGCGAGGGCGGGCCTGTCGCAGCCGCGACGCCGGGCGCGGTTGCCGCCGCGCCACCGGCTGGCCCGGCCGCAAAGCTGCCTGCGACGTTCGAGGATTTGATCGAGGCGCTGTGGCAAAGGGGCAAGGGGCAACTGGCGCAGGAACTGCATGACTGCGTCGGGTTGGTCCGTTATGCGCCGCCTGAGCTGGATTATCGCGCGACGCCGCAATTGCCGTCCGATTTCGCGGCGCGACTGACCCAGGCGTTGCGGGAGATGACGGGCATCGGCTGGCGCGTGGCGGCGAGCGATGCGGCGGCGCAACCGACCTTGCTGGAACGGGAGGAAGCGGCCAAGGCCGACGCCCGCGCCGAAATTCTGGAAATTCCGGTGGTCAAGGCGGCAATGGCCGCTTTCCCCGATGCTGCGCTGGTCGAAACCGATCAGCCGGAACAATGGAGTGCATGAGGCATGAAGGATCTGAACGAAATATTGGGCATGGCCACCCGCGTGCAGGAGGAATTGCAGCGCGCGCAGGATAATCTGGACAAGCTGGAAGTCGAAGGCGCGGCCGGTGGCGGGCTGGTCAAGGTCCGGGCGTCGGCCAAGGGCCGGATCATCGGCGTTTCGATCGACGACACGCTGCTTGCGCCGTCCGAAAAGCAGATATTGGAGGATCTGATCACCGCTGCGTTCAACGATGCGCGCAAGAAGGCGGATGAAGTCAGCAATGCCGAGATGGGCAAGATGACGTCCGGTCTGCCTCTGCCCCCCGGCTTCAAGCTGCCTTTCTGATGGAATCACGGGGCCTGTCTGCCCTGCGAAACCCGATAACCATCGGTTCATCGTTGCGGCATTATGACATGTGACGATTGATTGGTGCGACGGTCATCCCCATAAAGGCGGTGAACCGTAGGACAGGGCCGCTTCTTTTTGGCCCCGGAGAGTGAATGACCGTGCAATATCCCCTTCTGCCGCTGCGTGACATTGTCGTTTTTCCGCAGATGATCGTCCCGCTCTTCGTGGGTCGCGACAAGAGCGTTGCCGCGCTGGAAGCGGCGATGGAAGGCTCCAAGGAAATCTTCCTGGTGTCGCAGCTTGACCCGGCAGAGGATGATCCGGGCCGCGATTCCCTCTATGACACTGGCGTCGTCGCCATGGTGCTGCAATTGCTCAAGCTGCCCGATGGCACCGTTCGCGTGCTGGTGGAGGGCAAGCATCGCGCCCGGTTGCAGACGATGGAGAGCAAGGACGGCTATCTGGTTTCAGATGTCGAGACGATAGAGGATATCGCGGCCGAGGGACCGGAAGCGGCCGCGCTGATGCGCTCGGTTGCCGAACAGTTTGAAAATTACGCCAAGCTCAACAAGAAGCTGCCTGCCGAAACGCCGGTGCAGTTGCGCGAGATTGAGGATGCCGGGCGGTTGGCGGACGCGATTTCCGCCAACATCAACGTCAAGGTGTCCGACAAGCAGTCGTTGCTGGTGGAGGCCGATCCGGTCAAGCGGCTGGAGATGGTATTTGCTTTCATGGAAGGCGAGCTGGGCGTCCTGCAGGTCGAAAAGAAGATCCGTGGCCGCGTGAAGCGCCAGATGGAAAAGACCCAGCGCGAATATTATCTCAACGAGCAGTTGAAGGCGATCCAGCGCGAACTGGGCAATGGCGATGGTGAGGAAGGCGACGAGCTTGCCGAACTGACCGAGAAGATCGCCAAGACCAAGCTGAGCAAGGAAGCCCGCGCCAAGGCGACGGCCGAGCTGAAAAAGCTGAAGGGCATGCAGCCCATGTCGGCCGAAGCCACGGTGGTGCGCAACTATCTGGACGTGCTGCTGGGCCTGCCCTGGGGCAAGAAGGGCAAGGTCAAGAATGACCTGAAAAAGGCGCAGGATATTCTGGACCAGGATCATTTTGCGCTGGAGAAGGTCAAGGACCGGATCATCGAATATCTGGCCGTGCAGGCGCGCACCAACAAGCTTAAGGGGCCGATCCTGTGCCTCGTCGGCCCGCCGGGCGTGGGCAAGACATCGCTTGGCCGTTCGATCGCCAAGGCGACCGGGCGCGAATTCGTGCGCCAGTCGCTGGGCGGCGTGCGCGACGAGGCGGAAATTCGCGGCCACCGCCGCACCTATATCGGATCGCTGCCGGGCAAGATCGTGACCAACCTGAAAAAGGCCGGCACGATGAACCCGCTGTTCCTGCTCGACGAGATCGACAAGCTGGGCCAGGATTTTAGGGGCGATCCCGCGTCGGCGCTGCTGGAAGTGCTGGACCCTGAACAGAATAACAAGTTTCAGGACCATTATCTGGAGATCGACGTCGATCTTTCAGACATCATGTTCGTGACGACGGCCAACTCGTTGAATTTGCCGCAGGCTTTGCTCGACCGTATGGAGATCATCCGGCTGGAGGGCTATACCGAGGATGAGAAGGTCGAGATTGCGCAACGCCATCTGATCGCCAAGCAGATCGATGCCCATGGCCTGAAGGACGGCGAATTCGTTGTGACGGAAGCGGCCGTGCGCGACCTGATCCGCTATTATACGCGCGAAGCGGGTGTCCGCACGCTGGAGCGCGAGATTGCGCGTCTCGCCCGCAAGGCGCTGCGCAAGATATTGGAAGGCGTCTACGAGAAGGTCGAAATTACGCCCGATAATCTGGCCGACTATGCCGGGGTGCGTAAATTCCGCCACGGCGTGGGTGAGGACGAGCATCAGATCGGTGCGGTGACGGGTCTGGCCTGGACCGAGGTTGGCGGCGAATTGCTGACGATCGAAGCGGTGACCGTGCCGGGCAAAGGCATGATCAAGACCACCGGCAAGCTGGGCGAGGTGATGAACGAATCGGTCCAGGCGGCCTTCTCCTATGTTCGTGCGCGGTCGCCCGGCTATGGGATTAAGCCCAGCCTGTTCAATCGCAAGGACATCCACATCCATCTGCCCGAAGGGGCGGTGCCCAAGGATGGGCCTTCGGCAGGTATCGGCATGGTCACCTGCATCGTGTCCACCCTGACCGGCATCCCGGTGCACAAGGACGTGGCGATGACCGGCGAGGTGACGTTGCGCGGCAGGGTGCTGCCGATCGGCGGCCTGAAGGAGAAGCTGCTGGCGGCGTTGCGCGGGGGCATCAAGACGGTGCTGATCCCGCAGGAAAACGAGAAAGACCTAGCGGAAATTCCGGCCAACATCCGTGACGGGCTGGAAATCGTGCCTGTGTCGCATGTCGATGAAGTGCTCTCGCGGGCGCTGGTTTCGGTGCCCGAAGCCATTGCCTGGACCGAAGAGGATGACCTTGCCGCGCAGCCAAGCAGCGGGTCGAGTCGGGATGGGGATGCTGCACTGCGGCATTGATTGGAGGGAAAAGCGGCGCATATCCGCCGGTTTCGATCGATTGTACGCCTGGGAGCGATAATTTGCATCGAAGCCGGTGACTTCGTCGCTTTCTCTTTGACAGGCGCTGGAAGCTGCGCCTTATTGCGCCGCCTACGCCGCGATTCCTATACAACCAAATAGCACAGGGGGTTCCCAAGGCATGAACAAGCAGGATCTTATCAGCGCTGTCGCGGACAGCAGCGGTCTCAGCAAAAGCGACGCCAGCAAGGCCGTCGAAGGTGTATTCGACGCCATCACCGGTGCGTTGAAGAAGGGCGACGAAGTGCGCCTGGTTGGTTTTGGCACATTTTCCGTTTCGCAGCGCAAGGCGTCGACCGGTCGCAACCCGCGCACCGGCGAGACGATGACGATCAAGGCGTCGGCCCAGCCCAAGTTCAAGGCTGGCAAGGGTCTCAAGGATTCGGTCAACTGACGATCAGGGCGCTTGCCATTGGGCGAGCGCTCGACGTCTGACCCAAGCCGGTGTCGCGGCCGGAAAGCGTTTAGGAGAGTAGCGTTGCCAGAGGGAATTGTCCCAGGCGCGCATGTATGTCTGGGCAAAGGGGTGAAGGCTGATCCAGTCTTTGCCCCTTTTTCCGTTCATGGGACAATGTCGGTTAAGGGGGCGGCATGACGGGTAGGATGGGTGCGTTCGGCGCGCTGGGACTGGCACTGGCCCTGTCGGCGTGCGCGGGGGGCGATTATCGCCCGGTGCGCGACGTGCCCGTCAGGATCGGCCCGCCCTATACCGTGCGGGGCGTCACTTATGTCCCGGCTGCCGATCCAGGCTATGACATGCTGGGCTATGCCAGTTGGTACGGATCGGAATCGGGCAATCGTACGGCCAATGGCGAGCGTTTCCGGCCAGACTGGGTGACGGCGGCGCATACCAGCCTGCCGCTGCCCAGTTATGTCGAAGTGACGGCTCTGGACAGCGGGCGCACCATCGTCGTGCGGGTCAATGATCGCGGGCCGTTTGCGGGCAAGGGGCGCGTGATCGACCTGTCGCGCGGCGCGGCCGAACAATTGGGCATGCGCGCGCAGGGGCATGTCGCGGTACGGGTGCGGGTGGTCAATCCGCCGGAAAAACAACGCGAACGGCTGCGCAAGGGCAAGACGGCGGAGGAGCGTCCGCGCGTGCCCGAACGAATCCTGGTCAAGCTGCGCGCGCAGATGAAGGCCGCGGGCCTGTAACCCTCGCGCGAAAGATGGCGCGGGAGCAATTGCCTGCTTGACGCCCGGTTATCCGCCGCATATGTGCCCACTTCTCGCGGGGCAAAGCGCCCCATGGTGAGTGCTGTGGCGATCGTAGCTCAGTTGGTTAGAGCGCCGGTTTGTGGTACCGGAGGTCGCGGGTTCGGATCCCGTCGATCGCCCCATTCTTTCTTTTCCTGGCCCGGTTCCGGCATAATTGCCGTGCAGGCGGGAAGGGGCTTCGCAGCATCGCGATTGCGTTCTATAGCCCCGGCATGACCGATGCGCGCGACAAGGGGCTGACCCTCAATCCCAAATTTGACGATCATGGCCTGATTACCGCCGTGGTCACCGACGTGGCGAGCGGTGACGTGCTGATGGTGGCGCATATGAATGCGCAGGCGTTGGCGCTGACGGTCGAGACAGGTCTTGCCCATTTCTGGTCGCGCAGCCGGCAGTCGCTGTGGAAGAAGGGCGAGACGTCCGGGCATATGCTGGCGGTGCGCGACATCCGGATCGATTGCGATCAGGACGCGGTGTGGGTGAAGGCGGTGCCAGCCGGGCCGACTTGCCATACCGGCGCGCGATCCTGTTTCTTCCGCCGTGTCGGGGCGGATGGGCTTATGGCGGTTGATGCGGCGGACTAGCCTGATCCTGTTGTTATTGCTGGCGGCATGCCAGCGTGAACCGGCAAGCGACGCAGGGCCGGTGACGGGCGGTGTTGCCGCGTCGGGGCTGGAGCAGGCGGCGATTGCCAGTGGCGCAATCGCGGATGCGGCGGCGATTTCCCCCGTCGGATTGTTTCAGCGCAACCATGAGGCCGGGCGCGATGCGCTGTGCGTCATTCCCGGCAAGGGCGGCGCGCTGCGGTTCGGGCTGGAGGCCAATTTCGGCGAGGACCAAAGCTGCCGGGGACGGGGGAACGCACGCCGGACGGGCGACAAGCTGATCCTGAGTTTTGCCGGGGGCGACCGCTGCATCATCGTGGCGCAATATGATGGCGATCAGGTCGCGCTGCCGGGCGTGGTCGACATGGCCTGCGCTGATCTGTGCGAGGGGCGTGGCACGCTGGAGGGGGTGAGCTTTCCGCGGATCGCCAATGATGCGGCCAGCGCGCTGCGCGCGCGCGATCGCGGCGGCGATGCGCTATGCGAGGCTCAATAGCCGATATAGCGTCCGGGGCGGTGGTTGACGATCAGTACCGCATTGATGGCCGCGGCTGACAGGATCGAGAGGGCGAAGCGGTCCACGCTGAGCAAGGGTAGCGAGGCGAACAGGATCAGCGCGTCGCCCAGCATCTGTGTCCGCCCGGCATTCCAGCCCCGCCGCCTTTGCAGCAGCAGGGCGATAACGCCCAGGCCGCCCACGCCCGCGCCATGGCGGGCGACGGCAAGGATGCCAAAGCCGATGATCGAGCCGCCGAACAGCGCGGCGAAAAGCGGGCTGACCTGCGCCAGATGCAGCGCTGACGGCATCATCAACCCCATCGCCATGATCGCCAGATTGGCAAACAGCGTCTTGATGGCGAAGGCGATGCCCATCGCTCGTCCGGCGAAGAGAAAGAAGGGGATGTTTATGAAGAGAAACAGCGTCGCTGGCGGATAGTGGACGAGGTAGGAAAGGAGCAGCGCGATCCCCGCCATGCCGCCGGTGACCAGATTGGCGGCCTTGAGCAGCATCAGTCCCATCGCGATGAATGCGCAACCGATGACGATGGCATAGCCGTCTTCGGCCAGATTGTGGGGGCGGGGTGCGAGCGACGCAGAAGCAGGGGGCATGGCATGTCCGTCAGGGGTTATGCCCCAGGCCATCCTCTCCCCCTTACGGATTCATGATAACCGCGCGAGCCCGTGCTGCAAAGCCTTGGTCTTAGCCGCCCGTGTCGATCTCTGCCGGTCCGAACTGGTCGATGGCCTCGAAAAGCCGGGTAAGCGCTTCGCGTTCTTCGGGCAGGATTTCCGGGCGCCAGACTTCGAATAGCAGGACGACGCGGGTTTCAGCGCTGCGGTTCCATGCCTCATGTTCGACGCTGTCGTCGAAGATCAGCATTTCACCCGTCCGCCAGGCGCGGGTCTCCGCGCCGACGCGCAGCGCGCAGTCGCTGGGGGCGAGCAGCGGCAAATGGCAAATCAGGCGGGTATTGAGCAGGCCGTGGTGCGGCTGGATATGCGTGCCGGGCTTGAGCAGCGACCAGAGCGCCATAGGCGAGCGGCCAGCGATGATCGGCCGGGGCGCCAGATCCAGCGCAGCCATGACGGCCGGGCAGCGGGCGGCGTGGTCCGCCACGGGCTTGCCGCTTTGCCAGAAATAATAGGCGCCCCAACTGGGATCGTCGCGCAGCGGGTTGTTGGGGGCGGGACCGTGCGACGGGGTTTCCACATAGGGCGCAAAATCGGTGGCGCCTGCGCGGACGGCGTTCAACTCTGCCACTATATCATCTGTCATCGCCTCTATTGCGGCGACCCAGTCAAACTCTTCCCGCTCGTAAAAGGCGCGCTGGGGCAGACCGGGGAAATAGAACATGCTGGGTTGCTGGAGGTAAAGCTGGCTCTTGCCCAGCAGCAGATCGGTCGCCAGCGTGATGCGGGGCAAGGCAGGCAGGTCGCTGATGGCGGCGCTCAGATGGTCCTCGAACCGGGCGCTGGCGTTGTTCAGGATTGCCTGCGCCTGAAGCAGCATCGGCTGGAGTTGGGGCGGCGCGCCGGTCGCGGCGGCTTGCGCCACGGCGGCACGGCACCAGCGCGTTGCCTCCCGGTCATCGCCGCGTCGCAGGGCGTTCTGTCCCATGGCCAGCAGGGCGGGGAGATCGCGGGGCTGTTCGCGCAATATGCGCCGGAGCGCGGCGGCTTCGCCGTCCCAGTCGCCGGTGCGGTTGCATGCCTGCGCCAGCAGCATGGGTGGCGGGGCGGCCATGTCGTGCAAGGCTGCGCGGGCAACTGCCGCATCCCCGCGTCGCAATGCTGCGATGGCTGCTTCTTGCAGCGCGCTCTCTCTTGCCCGGTCGGTCATGGTCCCGCCTTAAACGGTGGCGGAGCGGCGCGAAAGCGGCTTATTCGCAGGGGACGGCCACCAGCCGATCGGTGCGCCGTTCCAGCATGATCGACAGCAGGAAGATGCCTAGTCCGCCCAGCGCCAGCGCCGCGCCGATCCAGCCCGTCGATGTGAGGCCGTAGCCCGCCGCGATCGAAAGGCCGCCAAGCCATGGGCCAAGCGCATTGGCGATGTTGAAGGCGCTGTGGTGCAGCGCGGCCGCCAAGGTCTGCGCATCGCCTGATACGTCCATCAACCGCGCCTGCAATGGTGTGCCAAGGCCGCCGCCTGCGCCGATCAGAAAAATGCTGAGGCAGAGCGTCCAGATATTGCCGGCCATGAAGGGAAAAAGGGCCAGAGCGGCCGCGCTCCACAGGGTGACGCCGATGACGGTGCGCTTGAGCGAGCGGTCCGCGCACCATGCCGCGACGAGATTGCCGATCGTCAGGCCGATGCCGAAAATGGCGAGCACCACCGGCACCCAGGATGGGGAGACATGGGTGATCTCCATCATGGTGGACGCCACATAGGTATAGACGGCGAACAGCCCGCCAAAGCCAATCGCGCCGGTCAACAGAGTGAGCCAGACCTGGGGCCGGGTGAGGGCGCCCAGTTCGCGCGCCGGGCTGGCCTTTGGATCGCCCGCGTCGCGCGGGGCGTAGAGCGCCACCAGCGTCATTGTCGCAATAGCGAGCGCCGTCACGACGATAAAGCCGGAACGCCAGCCCATCGCCTGCCCCATCCAGTTGGCGACGGGTACACCGACAACGGTTGCGACAGTCAGGCCCGACATGACCCGCGCAATCGCCTGGGTGCGCCTTTCGATCGGCACCAGGCTGGCGGCGACCAGTGCGGCGACGCCGAAATAGGCACCATGCGGCACGCCGCTCAGAAAACGGAACACGAGCATCCAGCCATAGCTGGGCGAGAGGGCGGAGAGGCCGTTGCCGATGGCGAACATCGCCATCAGGCCGATCAGCAAGGTTCGGCGCGGCAGGCGCGCACCAAAAGCAGCGATGACGGGCGCGCCGGCAACCACCCCCAGTGCATAGGCGCTGATCGCATGGCCTGCGGTCGGCGCGTCTATGCCCAGGTCATGGGCGAAGAAGGGGAGCAGGCTCATGCTCGCGAACTCGGTCGTGCCGATGGCGAAGGCGCCGACCGACAGCGCAAAAAGGACGAGCGCGGGATGCGCGGTCGGGCGGGAAGTGCCCATGGTCAGCTCCATGCTGCATTGCAAATAGGGGGAGCCGCCAGATGGGCGCAGTGACAGCGCTGGTCAAGGGCGGTGCTGCGTGAGTTTATTGCAAGTGCGTGGTCATGACGTGCAACCCGGCGCGGGCGTGGCCGAATGCATCTGGCCGTGCGGTATTATGTGGGCTTATCCGCCAACCTGCGCCTTGCTTACATCCAGCATCTTGCCGTTGGTGATGACGACCAGATCGCCCAATTTGGTGACGCCGAACAGCTTTTGGGCAAATTCCTTGGGTACCCCGATGCAGCCATGGGTGCCGCGGCCCCATTGGACGTCGCTGCCATGGATGAACACGCCGTCATTGGTCAGGCGCTGTGCGAAGGGCATGGGGGCATTGTCATAGGTGCGCGAATAATAGTCGGCATGTTTGGCCATGATCGGGAATGCGCCCAGGGGGCTGGGCTTGTCGGTTGCGCCGTAGAGAATGACGGCGGCGCCAATTTCGTAACCGGCGCGGAATACGGACAGGGTTTGCGCGCGCAGGTCGACAGTGATGATGACCCGGCCAGCGGCGGGCGCGCCATGTTCGTCCCAGACATAATCGCCATGGCGGAACGGTCCGTCAATCTTGAGCACGCGCTTGACGCGCAGCGCGTCGGGATCGACCGCCATGCCCTGATCGCTGCTGCGCTCGACCGGTTTGGCCGGTGTCGGAGCAGGCGCGGCGGCAGTCGTGGCCGCTGGCGCTGCTTCCTCGGC
>Ga0209643_1002420_pt1 | contig 12190 bp, 11 predicted proteins | sample AutmiccBRH37_all_FD_187383 | JGI IMG/M metagenome (GOLD analysis project Ga0209643, IMG submission 187383) | Deep subsurface microbial communities from Mt. Terri, Switzerland - Autotrophic microbial communities BRH/37_all (SPAdes) (version 2) | ecosystem: Environmental > Aquatic > Deep... | reverse complement strand
GAAGAAAACAAGAGACAAACCTGTCCTATTGGTTGTTGAAGGACAGGTTTTATTTTTCGATGGAAAAATCTAAACTAAAGTAGTTCTCCCCAGTATCTTTTTCTGGCAGGAGAATATAAGATTGTGAACTTTTATAACCGGAATACTCTATATCACAGGTGAACGTAATACCGGCTTCTGTAAACTGAAAATCCTGAAAAGTGTTATTTTCGATTTGCTCTGCTATGCGGCTTGGAATTTTGGAAAACAGCCGCATTTCATTCTCAGCACCCGCCAGAGCAAGGGAAGCCAGAACCATTTGCGTGTCATATGAACTGAGCATGTTCTGGTTATTCTTGATTTCTACCGCAAATGAAACCCCCGTCACAGATCCGTTTTCTATGATGAAATCATACACCGGCTTTTCAGTTTGGCCGATTTCAATATATACAGTCCCGTCAAAGTCCTTCTCCACCCATTTCCCGTTTTCATCCAGATATTCCTGGCCGAAGCCGATATCGAAATACCTGGCGTAATAATTGTAATTCTGAATATATTCCGCTACAGTCAGGTCACCTCGGTTGGGAGGAATAAGCTGTGCGGTTCCTAACGTAAATAAAATGGATAATAAAGCTGCATAGCCTCCGATACAAAGCACACCCCGGTACCATTTTCTATCCTTGAGGGTATAAGATATTGATTCATCCCACGGCAGGGATTCATGCTCGCTGCACAACTTGTAGCTTTTCCATAGACAGAAAAAATTATAGAAAGGGATATTGTACCCCATCCCAATCCCTATAACATTCCCGGTTCGCTCCAGACCTTCACGATACGTAAGATGCTTGCCATCAGCGGCTTCTATCCTGAGTCCGAAGATGGCCTTCCCCGGAGTAGTCCCAAGCAAACTGAGCCAGAGCGGCTCCAAAAGCAGCATTATAGCAATGGCGATGAAAGAATCAAGTAAATCTCCCCAATTACTTCTCGCTATCAGATTTACATCTAATACAAAGGCAAGAAAAGCTGACCAAAGCACGCTGTACATAAAGATGTCAAACGTTCTGGCGAGAAATCTGCGCCAGGGGTGAAATACTTGTGGAAGCTCATCTCCATTGACGGTGAAATAGGGACTGCCTGTTTCCTCGATGGTACGGTTGATACTCAGGTTTTCAATCTCTTTTATCCTCATACAGTTTATTCTCCCACTTTCTATTTGCTTCCTTAACTATAAACTATAAAGTAAGTTCACAGTCAAGGGATTCTCTATTAATTCCTTAATTAATAGGGCAGTCGGCATCGCAAGAGGCGTTTTTGTTTGATTAATCGACCATAGTACACGAAGAGATATTCAAAAAAACTATTGTCATATCTAGGTGATTCCGAACAGTAAAAAATAAAGGCTATAAAGCCTTTACTTTGTTATCGATAATTTTAATTTTGACACTGTTTTCCGTCAATTCATCTCGTAGCTCTTGTATTGCTCGCCATGACATATCCTGCTTTTCACTGAGTGTATCAACTTTGTTTTCAAGCTTATCTATTTTGTTACTTAGCGTTTTATTCTCTGCCCGCAAAGCTTTTTCCATGGAGTCTAATTTATCCAGGATTAAATCCGATTTATCCATCCACTCGGCCTCCTGTTGCGATATTCCCTTTGCTATATTTTATCACCCACAAAATACGTATACAAGAACAATTATTTCCATAATTAACCACTGTGAAAAATGCTCCGAGTCGAACATTTAAGACAATGTTTCTGTCTGAAGGGTTGTTTTTCTCAGGAAAGAGGTACATCGGCGATTCTGTCGAAATATAAAAATATTCTACTGGCAAAACTTGGACAAGGATTTTACGTCTATATATAGTGAGGGGTCTCAATCTGAGGCAGGGGGTAAGGATAAAATGAAAAAAGCTATACGGGTGCTCGTGTTCACGCTGGCTATTATAAGTATTTTAGGAGTGACTGCGTGCAGCAGCCAACAGAATCCGCCGGAAAATCAGCCTCAGCCAATTGACTATGACACAGCGTTATATCAGCTCAAGGATACTTATACCGGTGATGACGCTAAAGTCCATACCATAGTCAATACCTTGTCCAACGCGGAATTCTCTCTAAAATCACTTGAATTCACGCTGGAATTGGAAACCGACCGAGAACCTTATGAGATCAAAGTTTTTTACCAGGTAGACAGCAGAACAAATTACCGTTTCCAAGAAGATATCGAGACTGCTTGGAATAAAAATGCGGCAGTGATATTTAGCCTGGTTCCCAATGCCTCGGAGATAACGTTCCATCTGGAAGATGAGTACGATGTCTTTGGCGTTTCTTATTATAACAGAGAAAATCTAAGTGAGCACCCCGGCATGGAATATTTTACGGACGATAACGTGAAGAAAGCTGCTGATAGTATTGAATCTTTTTCAGCTTATCTGATTAAAGTTTCAGAGATAAAAAATGTCGCCGAGTTTTACAGTGCGGAGCAAAAGCTGTTTAATGAACGCGCGCGTCAGGTGTATGACATAATCGGCGATGACTATTCATTTTACCTCAATGAAGGATCGGACTTTTCGGTGCTCATAACGAACGAATTTATCAATACCTCTCCTATTAAGGTATTGACCGACCATAAGGAACGCCTCCTTGGAGCCGTGAACAGCGAGGTTGATTTTATTATCTATGGCACCAGGAACTATAAAACAGGTGAGTGGTCCGGGCCACCTTACCTGTGTCTGTTTGACGGGGAGAGATTGGTTACCTATGTTAATCTGGAGAATTACGATGGACAGCGCGAGGTTAAAGAATCCTTAACCTCTATCGAAAAAGTGGGAATCGTCAAGAAAAAAATAAGTGCCAGCTACTATCTGGGTGATGACGGAAGGAAAACCATCGAATACATCGTCCGCAGCAATACAAACGGTAAAAAAGACCTGCTGGATATGCAGGACAAAGTAATTCTTTCCGGCTATGAGAACTATGACCTTATTTTAAACTATATCTTTGCGCAGAAAGAAGGCAAGTGGGGTCTTTATGACCAAAGCGGCAAGCTGGTCTTGGATCATAGCTATGAGGAAATATTAAACCCCAACATGCCGGACGAATACAAAGTTAACGGGCCGGTACGGGTCAAATCCGCTGGCTTGTGGGGAGCGATCAATCAGGATGGAGAAATCTTTATCCAGCCGCAGTATGATTTTATCCATATGACTTACTATGAAGAAGTGGAACCTTTTATCAAGGTCGAGAAGGATGGGAAATTCGGCTATATCACGTGGGAAGGCAAACCGCTTGTCGATATTATCTGGGATACGGCCTTTATGGATGTCCTGAACGTGCCGGAAGATATTATCTTTGTCAAAAATGAAGATGACAAGTGGGGTGGCCTAAGGGTCGAGAATGAAGTTGCTCAGCCGGTAGACTGGAACCTTCAGCCGCACGAAGAGGCTAAGATATCGCGTAATCATTGGTTCTATGACTATCAGTGGGCATTTTATAAAGATCAAATCCGCGACGGGAAGACGGATATAAGCCAGGATACCCTTCTGTTCTTTCATGACTATTTCTCCGAGAACAATATGGAACTAGATGAAGAATACAATGCTCAATTTGGCTCTAGTTACCACGGAAGTGTTCTTTACGAAATCACAAGTCTTGAAAAAGGACAATCCTCAGATGGCAAAGACACCTGGAAGGCCAAGATAAACGGCTATTATTTCCAGGAAGGTGATGGCTTGGAAGAAGATGAGTATCAATCGGATAATGCCAAAGTCGTTTGGCAGGAACTGAAGAAACCGGATAATAAGTATTATACTTTCGACCAGATGCGCGACAGAATGCTTCTGCAGAATCCGAGTGAAAAACTGAAGGTAACGGGCGAATGGACGATAGAGTTTATTGTCAACGAGCCGCTGGGCGATATTTATTTCACCTATCTGTCCTGCGACAGTACATGGACAGGGGTTTAAAATGAAGTGTGGGGTGAATATCATGAAGGTTTTTAAGAAAGAGATAATCCCGGTATTAATCGTGATGCTTTTGCTTTTGTCCGCCTGTTCGCCCGCGTCGGATTCGTATGACTCCGAAACAGCGATTAGAAACGGCGATGTCGTCATGCAGAATACGGAGACTGCCGAAGTCACCGCACTGGTGGAAGGCTTCGGTGCAAAGCTGAAGTCCGACCTCAGAAAGCACCCCGAGTTGATTCCCTACGACGGAGTTTTGGGCGGAACCATGGGCTTCTACGACTCTAAAGGTATCCGTGTACTTTCCGGCCGTTGGGTTTTTGCCGGTTTTGATGACGGGCATATCAATGGTTATATGCTACTCAGCTATCGTCTTAATGACGGGAAGATTTCCTGGGAGGTCATAGATTCCTATTTAGACGGGGAATGATTTTAACATTGACGTACCAGATTGCGTACTATACAATAGATAGTGTTAAAGGATGGTGTAAACAAAATATGAAAACGCTAACACCTAGCAATGCGAGGAAAGACTTCTACAACTTATTAAACCAAACAATTGAAACAAGTGAACCTTGCCAAATTACAACTAAAAACGGTAATGTAATTGTAGTTTCAGAGGAAGATTGGGATGCTCTTCAGGAAACTTTATATCTATTGTCTATTCCAGGTATGAAAGAAAAAATCACTGAAGGGATGGAAACTCCAATCAAAGAATGCGAATCACTGGAGGACATCGGATGGGATATCGACTCGTAGTTACTAAGAGAGCAAAAAAAGACAAGCCGAAGCTAGAAAGCCATGGATTATGGGAAAAGACAAGAGAACTGCTTAAACAGATTAGAGAAGATCCTTACAAAAAACCGGTAGAAAAGCTAGTGGGAGATTTTAAAGGAGCCTTTTCTAAGAAAATAAATATCAAGCATCGTCTAATCTATGAAGTTAACGAATCAGAAAAGACAGTCAAAATAATCAGCATGTTTGGTCACTATGCTGACAACGAATAAACTTTTCCAGCCATAAAAGGCTGGATTTTTTGTTTTTGCTCAAGAAAGAGGTACATCGGCGATCCTGTCGAAATATAAAAATATTCTACTGGCAAAACTTGGACAAGGATTTTTACGTCTATATATAGTGAGGGGCTTTTCTTGCTCAAACCTGCTGAAAGAAAAGAACGCTCAGGCAGTCTCGGATAAATATACGTTGGAATTCGCCGGTAAAGAATGGATATATGGTTAAATGTTTACGAGAGGTGATCATTATGAAAAAAATATTATTCACTTTGCTCACATTAACGATCCTATTGACAGCGTGCGCACCTGCGGCAGAGAAAGTTATCTCTGATATAGAACTCAGCCAGGCTGACAAAGACGCGGCCGTTGAAGTCGTGACGAAACATCTGGAGGGCAGAAAAAACGATTTTGGCGTAATCAGCCTTTCCATTAATAGTGTTCAGGCGGTTGAAAACGCTCAGCATCTGCAAAATATTCTGGGAGATGAAGATGCCGCCAAAATGGGACTGACCAAAGAAAATATCGCCTTGGTGGACGCCTATATCAATGTTCAGCATGACGGAACCATAGTGCCTAACCAAAGCGGAGATAACGTATATATCGGATTCACCCTCATCCGCCAGGATAAAGACAGTCCCTGGCTGATAAATGATTACGGCCAGGGGCTGGGCGGGGTTGCCTTTATGGATTTTGAGAATCCCTATCCGGAGAGGAGCGCCGAACTTTATGTCTGGAAAAATAAAGAGCTGACCGGCAATGATAACACATATTTCACAGTTTTGAGTGAGCATACAAACGAAATAAACAAAAACAGGACAGAAAGTGAGATTTACAATCTCGCTAAGGCGAGCGATGATCTCAATTACATTAATCTGCATCTAAATGGAATTCGCAACCTGACCTATCTGGCTATCTATCAAATGAACACCTCGGATTTTACCAAGCAGGAAATGGAGGATATTGCGGACCAAATTATAATCAATGCCGATAATCACAGGATCAGCATTGGCCTCAGGGAACCGAAGTCAGCAGCAGGCTCAACAACTGAAGCCCCACCGGATCCACAGATCCCCGGCGGTATTCACCTTGCCTGTCTGGAGTGGGGTACAAACGTAATTTCTTTAACCAAGGATGAGCAACAATTGATATCCGGGCATAACTGGTATTCTGAATTTGAAAAAATGGCCAAGGAAATAGCACTGGATGTAGAGATGAACCTGTATGCAATGGATGGTATGTACACCAACACCCACCAGGAGCCTATACAAAAAGTACGTTATGCCAATCTTTCCGAATATTCCACTCCCGACGGAGTCATTGACTGGATTGCTATAGGCGGAGAGTGGCAGCCTTTTCTCTGTACGGTTCGTTATGAAAAATACACCCTGGAAAACCAGCCGCAAAACGAAGTCTGGACGGATCATTTTGCAGAGATGTTGACGGAGGATATATCCGATACGCCTGTCATTATTACCGAAGCTTGGTTCTTCGATCTTGACAAAGATGGCAAGATCGAAGCATACGTCAACGCATATAATGCACTTCCCACGGAAAAGGGTGCTGGAGCCAATCCACCGCCCGCTGAAAAAACCGGACTTTATAGCTTTAGCACCTTATTCAGTGAGAGTCTCGGCACTGTGGATTTAAACAGCGACAGCTGGCCGGTAGAACATGATTTTTCCGAAGAAGACATACACGCATCCTATACCGAACCCATTAACGAGAAATATTATGAAACCTTTGTCACGGCTATTCAATATGGAGAAAATGGCGAGTATATCAAATCACCTATATTTAATAAAGGAGAGTACGGTTCTCCGCCGCAAAGCTATCCGATTATTGCTGATATTGATGGAGATGGACAGGTGGAACTTCTGAGATTCCGTACGCAGGTTTACGGTCCGTTGAATGTCTATGGGGTGCAAAATGGCGAGTTAACCCTCCTGTATTCGATTACGATAAGTGCCTGATGAGAAGAACTTTTTTATCACGCACTAACCGTCCGTAAGACCCCCACTTCAATAGAATAAGTGGGGGATAACCGACGCTAAGTTCCTGATTGGTTCAACTAACTATCAGTAGGGGATGAAGAAAACCCCTACTGATAGAAGTTTCACTTTATCAGTTTCGAAAAAAGAAACAGATAGGGGTGGGAATTTTGAAGAAATTAATGTTTGTTTTATTCATCTTGTTTACACTCCTGACAGCTTGTTCACCTGCGCCGGAGACGTATGATTCTGAAACAGCGATTAAAAACGACGATGTCGTTATTGATAACGGCCGTGCGGGATATGCGCATCAGCAGGAGTTCTATACGAACCAGATTTTAAACGGTGAAACGGAGATTACTCCAGAGCTTGTACTGTTCTTTCAGGACTATTTTTCCAAGAACGGCAATGAGCTGAGACTCCTGCCGGAGTTTGCGTTCGGCCAAGCGCCGGCATGGGACGACCTTTCCAATTATATTATTTTCAATGCCCAAGAGGACTTTGTGGACGGTTCCATCAGCGAAGAGAATTTTGACCGCCAGGTGACGAGGTTCTTCTGGCCAGTAATCTACACGCAAAAAGACGGAACAGATCTTATTTATGAGGATGGGAAGTATACCGTCAGATACGGTTCTGATGCGAACGGTTGGGCGATTTATGAATTGACCGGACTAAAAAATAAGGGCAAGACCGAAAGAGGGCCGGATAAATGGGAAGCGACGATTAGGGGCTACTTTTTTGATGAACTGGACAGTGACCCGACCGAAGAAGGTCACTCGAAAAACGGCAAAGCTTTCTGGACAGAAATGAAAAAAGAAGAAAATAAGGGGCTTACCTTCCGGCAGGTGCAAGACAGCCTGATATTGAAAAATCCGAGCTCAGTGCTGGAATTGGGCTGCGAATGGACGATTGAGTTTGCGGTAAACGACCCGGAAGGGGATGTTTATTTCACTTATATGTCCTGCAGTAAAAGCCCTAAGGAGGAGCAGGCGGCATCTCAGCACGCGCCGTCTGATATCTATCTGTATCAGCAGTATCCCAGCGGCTATGAATTTATTGAAAAGGTCTCACAGATGCGGGGCGATGTGGCAATCACGCCTGAACTCAGAGAGAAGTTTAACCTTTTTGCTCAGGATTATCGCTGGTGCTATATGCCGGACATGGATGGGTATGAATCATTTTTTGATACAGGCCACAGCTATGCCAACGATCTTGGCTATTCCAACTTTGCCAACGCGGTTTTCTATGCGCTGAGTTATCTGCGCTTTCCGGAAAAAGTGAGCGAACAGACTGTTCAGAGTACCATAGCGGCATTATTCGTGGCCAAAGACGGCGTACACAAGCCTATGCCGCATCAGGCTTATCGGAAAATAGCGAACTATGCGGACGGTTATTACTCCCCCTGGCCGGAAGGGACGCCGGCTTATGACAGGATGTTTTTCCTGCTTACCGGTCTGAAGGTCGAAGAACAGGAATCCGGTGAAGTCTATATCACGGTCCGGGCGAAACAGTACTACTTTGAACACCCGTCGTATGCACCCGGTGAAAACGAAAAATGGCTGGCGGAAAAAGCAATAGAGCTGGGGCTTTCCGATTTGGAAGCTGCAGCCAAGCTCATTGCCGAGAATAAGATGGATCCCATTAAAGGTGAGAAAGAATACGAAACAACATTGGTTTATCTGATGAAAAATACAGTTCCTGCTGATTATGCACCGCGCGTAGTTTTCAGCCGGAGCCGCAGTATCGAATAAGGCTACGTTTCAACCAATAAAAATGGATAGAAGAAGAGCAGCAACCTGTGTTTGATTGACTACAGTTGTCTTTTGTTATATATTGGCTGTAGGGGGTGATCTCATGGGGAAACTGCTTACTGCTCAGGAATTGGCGGAGATATTAAATTTGTCGGTAGAGACTATCTGGCGGTATACGCGCCATAAAAAGATCCCCATGGTAGAATTGGGGCAAAAACAATACCGGTATGAAAAAGAAGCGGTACTGGCTGCTTTAACGAGAAGTGAAGGCGGATATACTTACGAAGATTATTTGAAGCTTCCGGAAGAACCGGGCTACCGGTATGAGATACTGGAAGGATATTTGGTGAAAGAGCCGTCGCCTTCCATGCACCACCAGCGGGTGTCACGTGAACTCGTGCGTCAGTTGATGACTTTCTTCGACGGCTTTGATCCTAAGGGTGAAGTCTTTTTTGCACCTCTGGATGTTACGTTAACGAACCGTAATGTCCTACAGCCGGATATCTTGTTTATTTCCGGCAGCCACAGGGGAAAGCAATACGAGGAACGTATAGAAGGTCCTTGTGATTTGGTGGTGGAAATCATGTCCCCGACTAACCGCCGGAAGGACCGCTTGCAGAAGATGGAAATCTATCGCAACTCACGAACCCCTCACTTCTGGCTCGCAGACCCTGAAGAGAACATCCTGGAAGCTTTTGTGCTCAAGGGCGAACACTATGCCCTGATGGCCGCCGGCGGTCCAGGAGATAAATTCACCCACCCTGATTTTCCGGGGTTGGACCTGAACTTGGACAGAGTGTTTCACAGGCCTGGGTGATAAAAAAATAATGAAATGAGGAAATGTTATGGAGAATAATGATTTCTATCAAAACTTACGTGAAAAGGTCAGAGCATATTTCCTGAGCGATGAAGGTAAATCAAATAAGTTTGCCGAGTATATTTTGCTTGCCCCTGACCTTTTTCATCTTTTATGCAAACTGACCTTAGATAAAGATGTAAAAGTAGAGGACAAAGCAAAACTTGCAATAGCGATTGCTTACTTTGTTTCACCTATTGATCTAATCCCGGAAGGTTTAATGGGCCCAGTTGGTTATGCAGATGATATAGCTGTAGCAGCTTACGTACTTAACTCAATTATTAATAACACAGAGCCAGAGGTTGTAGCTAAACACTGGGCTGGAGAAGGAGATATTCTTGTTAGAGTACAAGAAATAATTAAGCTTGCTGATGAGATGATTGGATCAGGGGCCTGGATTAAGATAAAAGGGATGTTTAAAAAGTGAGAGCTTAATTTTGAAGGAGGCTGGTTTAATCAAACATTAATTGTTCGAATAAAAAGGAAAAAGAAGAAATTAATAGAATATATTGGGATAAAAGTGTTTTTACGGAATTTAATATCAGCGAAGTAAAAACACTTTTTTTATTTGTTGTGTGTTTGAGAAGAGGCTTTTATTGAAAGAGGTTATTGAAGAATAGAGGTAAAGCATGGAGAAGCAGACTACATATTCATCCAGTCTCTCTAGTGTAGCCGAGGATTTATTTGTTGAACTCTTTTGTGATGTATTCGGACCGGAAAAAACGCAATACCTTTCTATTCAATACCCTGTTGTTGATAATTACGGCGGTGATAGAAGAAGCTTTAAATACTTTAAAGAAGAAACTGTAAAGAAGTACGCAACTCAATACAAGTGGGAGCTTATTACCCCTGCTAATATGAAAGATAAGTTCATAGAAATGGTTGAGACCATGGATATGAGCTTTTCTTATAAGCCGGTTCTCCTGAAAGCGATGTTTGAGCATGTGGATGAAAACGGTAGGGTCAGGGTAGAGGACATCGTAGATTACTTTATTGATTTCTACACTGATCGGAAGAATAAAGGACTGGTTGTAGAAAAGAAGAGCTGTATCTACACCAAAGAAGGCTTTACTCGAAAAGAAGTTGAGCGGAATATCTTCCAAAATCCTTTTAAAAGATTTGAAGATATGAGGTTTATGAAAAGGTCTAGGGAGATTGAGCATGTGGAGTTTAGTAGGCATGTGTTTAGGAAGCTGACTAGGGAAGAGATTGGGTGGATATTGGAGCATTGTGATGGGAGGTGGGGAAGTATTATGGAAAGAGTTCCTAAGTAACATGATTATTTTATTATAGAAAGATGGAAGGAGATATCTGTAATGAAACCTGCTGAGATTAACCAAGAGCTGAATGATCCTATTATTAATGCAGAAGAAGATGATTTCTATGAGCAAGAGGCTGAGAATGAAAATGAAGAAGATCTAGAAATAGAATCTAACCTAAAAGATGATAGAAAAATAATTTGGCAAGCAAAAGACTTTAGTATTAGAGAATTCCAAGCTATGGAACAAGATGGAGATCTGATATTACAACCAGACTACCAAAGAAAATATGTTATGGACATTAAGTTGGCTAGTAGGTTAATAGAATCTATCTTAATGGATGTGCCTATCCCCGTTATATATTTAGCAGAAGAATCAGATGGAAGGTATAGTGTTATTGATGGTCAACAAAGATTGACTTCATTTATATCCTTTTTAAACGGAAAATTTCCAGATGGTAAAGAGTTTGCATTATCCGCTTTAAAGGTATTAAAAGAATTTAATAGATTAAAGTTCAGTGAATTGAATAAAGAATTTCAAATGAAAATTAAAAAGACTACTATACATACTATTATTATAAAAAGAGAATCGCATGAAGATATTAAATTTGAAATATTTGAACGGTTAAATACAGGTTCAATTAAATTAAATGAAGATGAAATTAGAAATACAATGTATAGAGGAAATTATATTAAACTTTTATCCGAGTTAGAGAACAATAATATATTTCATCAATTAGTCAGAAAAGATAACTTTAAGAAAAGAATGATATATAGGGGGATGATTTTGAGATTCTTTGCTTTCTCTGAAAAAACGTACTTAAACTATAAACCAAGTATGAAACAGTTTTGCAATAAAGAACTTAGAGATAACAGAAATATGGATATTGAAAAAAAGAATGAATACAAGGAAAGATTCAACAAATGTCTAGATTTAGTTAAGACCGTCTTCGGGGACAATGCTTTTCGTAGATTTAAACCGGGAAGCAGTGATAACGTAAATGGAGACTGGACGGTAAGTAGAATAAATATGGCTCTTTTTGACATTCAAATGTGTGGATTCCTTCATTTTGATAAACACCAGATAATTCAGAAATCCGATAAGATTAGAGAAGCACTGATAGAACTAATGTCTTATAACGATGAATTTATTGCATCAATAGAGATAAAAACCAGTGATCGGAACTCTGTGAAAAAGAGATTTAAAATCTGGTCCGAAACATTAGATAATATATTAGATGACACGTACAAGCAAAACAGAACATTCTCTTATGCAATTAAGAAAACACTTTTCCAATCAGATACTACATGTAAAATATGCGGGCAACAAATTCTAATGATTGATGATGCAGAAGTTGATCACATAGTACCTTATTCTAAAGGCG
>Ga0209643_1002418_pt1 | contig 12193 bp, 17 predicted proteins | sample AutmiccBRH37_all_FD_187383 | JGI IMG/M metagenome (GOLD analysis project Ga0209643, IMG submission 187383) | Deep subsurface microbial communities from Mt. Terri, Switzerland - Autotrophic microbial communities BRH/37_all (SPAdes) (version 2) | ecosystem: Environmental > Aquatic > Deep... | reverse complement strand
GCACTGACCAGGGACCCGATTGAGGTCTACTGACACGCGGAGCTACCGTCCGACCTGCGAGCGAATTTAACTCATGTATTGAAATCGCACGCATACAGAATTTCCGCAGTAACCTGCGTTGCTGGTCCGCCCACAAATTAGCGTCACCACGAGCGGCTAGCTACGCCGATGATGAAACAGGCGCCCAATAGTCTTGAGCTTTTCCCGCTCCTCCGACTCCACCGTCAGCCGGTTCGGCTCCGGACCCAGATTACTTGTGTACTTCCCGCCAGAGGAATAGGGCGCCGAAGTTGGCACGGTGGACTGCCAGAGTTGCAACTGCGCAATGCGAAGGCCAGGCCGGAGTACGATCGGCACGGTTCCAGCGTTGAACAGCTCCAAGGTCAAAATTCCCTTATAGCCAGGTTGGACGAGTACAGCCGTAGCGACCAGTAGACCCAGCCGACCCCAAGATGACCGGGTAAGAACCTGACCGATGAGGTCAGGCGGCAACGACACGAACTCCATCGTATGACCCAAAACAAACTGAGCTGGGTGAATTGTAAATTCACCACCTAACGGTATATACGATGAGGTTAATTCAACTATCCCGGATAGCGCATCGACAGGATCGATTGATTGTTGTTGATGTCGTGTAGTTTCGATAAATTCGGTGCCCAGCCGAAGGTCGATGGTTCCAGGACCAACTTGCTGTTCGAGGTCTAATAAAGGCGAGACGACCAGTCGATCTCGGACATCGTCGCGCCGAAGTGCAGCCAAGATACCGTCGCGCAGCAGTGCGCTCATGATTGATCCCAAAGCCGCTTAATGGACGACAGCTCAACCGCTTTCAGTAGCATTGCATTTAAATCCACCTCTGTCGGTGCGTGGGCGAGGGTGTCTGTAAAGGGTTTGTCCTGCGCCAACACGTATGTCCAACCAGCTAGGACGATCACCCAGGGGTCGACGGGGGTGGAGCCGCACTCCACGGGCGGGATGCCCGCGTCAATATCCGCGACAGCAGAAGTGAGTTGGGCTTGCAGATTATCTGAATAGAGAAGTTCGCGACCCTCGGTGAATTCCATTGCTACCGAATCGATCTGCGGTGAAACTGAGTCAGCAATTTTGCGGATTGTGACGATTGGATCAGCTTCGTCGGGAATTTCTCTCGCCATAGCTTCAAACCATCGCAACATATCGGGCGCCTTGGAGCGGAGAAACGGAATCCACCCCAGACCGTCGAGAATTCGCAGACACGCCGATATTCGATAGCTGGTGGGAGGATGCGTTTGACTGCCTGCAGTCGTTAGCTGCGGAAGAAACGCCGCGAGCGCGAGCAGGTGACTCGGGCCAGTGAGAGCCGTAGCGACAGCATCACATAACAGTTCTTGCAACCAGTGATGAGCTGCATACAGCGCCTTCTGCATGTTCGGCGTTGTATCGAACATTGCAGCCAGACTGGTGTAATCCACTTGCTCCAGTACTTTGGACAACAGACTATCGTCTTCTTGACCGGTCGCGACGTCGACAACTGTGTGGGCTGCCTCATGGGCGATGATCGGAGAAAGCAGCATGTTGCAGGGGCTTTGAGCAGGGAGCAAGAAGATGACCAGCTTCTCTTCTCCGCGCGCGTCCTGCTTGTCGGCGCCTTCGCCAGATGGCAGCGACAAATCTGGAGTGATCACATGCGGCTCAGGAATGCAGGCGTACATGTTGCGTGAGTCAAGAAAGATGAGTGCGTCGATGTTCTCGCCGATAACCTGGTTTGCTGTCAGGTCAACAAGGTGCAGAAGACCCACTGGGATGTCCTGGCGCCCCACCGCTTCGCCAGACCAAGACAGAAGATGGTGAATTTCGTCCAGCACCGTCATGAGTCGGTGTTGTCGCCGGCACAGCAGCAGACGTTCTTCGTCGTCACCAGCTTCGATAGCTTCGGAAGCAATTTCAGCGCGTCTGCTGCGTGCCCGCACAATTTGATTCCGTAGAACAGTGGTTAGCGTCTCGCCACGCCCCGTTTTGAGCAATTCGATACGTGACGAGAGACTTTCGGCATAGTGCTCGATTCGGCTATCTAAAAACGCGATAGCTTCCGTTTCACCGCTCACGGGCGTTAGGTCCAATGCTCAGCGTGGAATCCGCCAGAGCATTGAAGAATTGCCGTAGGTTGTTGAGGTCGTCTTTTTGGGAAGAGCCATCCAGCAAGTCTTGCAACTGCGTACGAATGTGCGCGACCATCGTAGCGATAAGCTCGGTCGGCACGCTTTCATCCCCTAGTTCTTCCGATGCCGGAAGATCGGGTGCCCCATAATGACTGATGAACTTGAGTGCACGCACTCCAGTAAAGTTTACGGGCATCCGGTCGGAGGGTTCATGTGCCTCGACAATTAGGTCCAGTAAACGGCGAGCCTCCTCCACCGCATCCTGATACTTCGCCCACTCCCGGCCATTGATTTCACGATGAACGGCGAGGCTGACTTTGTCTGCCAGATCGCCGAGGTGATTAGTCATCCTGGCCTGAACGGCCTCGTCCGGACTCTCGGAGCGCAGATTTCTCAAGACACCATGTTGCTGAACTGCGTAACTCATCGACCCTCCTGTGTCTGGTTGTCAGGGTAGGCGACGCCGGCGCTGATAGCGCGAGTTGCACAAAGCTCTCGGCAGGTAGCCCAGAAGTTGGTCTCCTCGGCCTGGAAGTACACGCTTCGCATGCCTGCAACCTGAGGCTGCCGCACGAGCATCCCGGAGTTCTCGAAGATACCGATTTCTTTGCTGACGCATGACAGGCTGGGCGCATGTGGCAGCTCTTCATGCAAGGACGACAGTGTGAAGACTGCGCCGGACTCGATCGCCGCCCCAATCTCCAGGCGGTAATACGCTCCAAACAAAGACTTCGAAAGGGCTCGAACATGTTCCATGATTCATGGAACGTAGAACAGTGGCCACTGAGTTTCCGGCAGGCGCGCCGAGGTTTAGTACTCGAACACATGTGCTAATGCTACCGATGGAGGCTGACACAAACGTATGCGCAGCTCAGAGACGAGATGGGATGGACCACAGCGTGACACCGTATGAGTTGAGGAGCGACGACGGCTGGACTGCCGACATCGTTGCAGCTGTCCAGAGCGGCGACGCCACCGTCGAGGCTAGCCGCGTAGCTGGGACGGTCGAAGTGACACTAACGGCAAAGTGTCCCCGCTGTGGCCATTCCTTCAGCGACACTGAGAGGCGCCGCGGACTAGTTGATAGATTCGCTCCGATGGGGCGGACCCCGAGTTTTGGACCGAAGGAGCCGATCCCCGCGACGTTGAGATGCGCTTGTGCTGAAGCTCACGACGGAACGCCAACCGGCCTCAGTGGCTGCGGCGCAACCTTCGGGCTGGAGGTTCAGGTTGACTAAGCTAACGGTCAGTGGCGTCTCGGCTCGCCCGCTCTCGGCGGAGGCCATCAGGGATCGTGAACTGTTTGATGCCATGATCGATCGTGGGGCGCAATGGACCGCGACATCGGCCGCCAAGTGGCAGGCGGGACTGCTAGCCATCGTGGGCTTCTTGACTGGTGGACTGTTCTTGAAAGATCCTAAAGACGCGCAGTTGCTCAGTCACCCGTGGAATCATGTCGTTGTGTTCGCAATTGTTGCGGCACTGGCCGCCGCGTCGGCTGGCTTATTGTTATTTACCGCGGTGTCCGCTGGCGTGGTCGTTACGGCTAATCGCGATCGCGTCGCGAAAAAGTATGGTGCCATTAGTGCCTTCATACGGCATCGGGAACGTCGGGCGTCGCACTGCACACTGATTGGAATATGGCTCGCCTACGTATCAATAGCCTTGCTGGTGACCGGCGCAGGTGTATGGGCACTTGCACCGAGAGATTCAAAGCGCGACAGTTTTCAGATTAAGAACGGCGAACGTCTAGTTTGTGCAAATTCAATAGAGCGTCAAGGTGATGACTGGAGTGTGCTCGACAGCAATAACAAGATCGTGCTCCGCATTCCCATAAAGGCCGGCCTACCGCCGATCGAAGACTGTTAACGCAGCTTCCCTCCGCGTCATCCGCGCTGTGCGGCGGTCAAGGTCTGCCTCGCGAAGCAGCAGCCGCCCCAGTGCGCATCCCTTGGGCACGGCGAGACACTCTCGGCGCAGGACACTCAGCGCGCCGTCGCGCTCTCCGGCAGCAAGCCACTTAGCCGACCCCGGTGTCGGTAGTGGGCCGTACGATCGGCGTCAGCCAGGCCCCGTGTCGGGGACTCGTAGTAACTCCAGGGGGAAGCAGCCTAGTGACAATCCGCAAGGACTCTGAGGGCTCCCTCCAGCAGCGAAAGAACCTACTCGACGACGAGATCCGCAGTTGTTCCCGCTGTGCAGGTATGAACAAAAAAGGCGTGACCCAGGCTGCGCCAGGCTGGGGCAATCTGTATTCACCGGTCGTGATCGTGGGTCAAAGCCTCTGCGAGCAATGCATGAAGCCGCAGGAGCCCTTCTTCGAGGGAAGCGGAAGCTTGCTCAACGAAAGTCTGCGGCTCGCCGGCCGCGCCAAGGACGAGACATTCATCAGCAACGTGGTGCATTGTCACCCGCCCAAGAACCGTGGGTCCCATGAGCACGAGATAGTGAACTGCTCGTCATACCTGCATCGCGAGCTCGAAATGGTCCGTCCACGATTGGTCATCGCGCTCGGTGTCGACGCCAAACGTGTTCTGTCATTCTTCTACCCCTCGGCGCGGGTCTCTCCGTGGCCGTTCCGTGCGCCGAACGGTCGGCAGCCGCGTTCGCCCCACCTTGTTTTCGCCAAGCATCCCGCCTGGATCAAGCGCCAGCACGACAGCGCACTCGAACAGGAGTACGTCCATAGTTTGGCCGACGCCATGCGGTGGGCCTTTCACGATGCTGCCCCCGGTCTTGAGCCCACTTGCGCTGGAATGGCCGACATCAACGTAACGGACTGACCAACGGCCGTAACGACAACTTCGCGTCACTCAGCCAATCAAGCGCCGCTTCGATGGCGGCTATGTGGATTGCGGACGTCGTTCTCGACTCGGTCTTGGTCCACGGGCCAACCGGGATCCGTTGGCCCGTCGAATAATTCGGCTATGTCGGACCATGTCCGCCACTCGCGTGGTGCCGGAGACTCTTCGGACGCCATCGTCGCCACTTCCTTCTGACTCAGCCCGTAACTACCTGAGTCGACATCCCAGCGTAGCGGCGTCGGTCACGTGAGGCGGTCGTTGCTATGTGCTACCGCTCTTAGCGAACCGCGCGGGGATCGACCATCTCGATACGCCAAGAGGAGTATCCCGCTGTGAGGGTGGGAGATATGAGGCGGATACTCAAATCGTGCCGTGAGCGAGGATGGTGAACATCAGGTGGGCTGCCGCCGCTGCCGCTCACGTGTCACCCCTGCGGGTGAGACTGACGCATGTGAGTGACACCGAACCGCAGTGGCGGCACATCTGCGAAGTATGCGGGGTCGAGGAAATACTGACCCCGGGCGACGCATTCGACCTCGGGTGGGACTATCCGCCGCGGATGGGCCAGTTCGGCGTCGTCAGCCCCCGCTGTTGCCCTCTTTGCCCCAACGTCGGAACAGTCTGGTGGGCTCTCGCGATCGACGGCTATACCGAGGACATGCTGACCGAAGGACAGCGGGCGACGGTCAGCCGCATCGCTGGTGAGCCGCGATCGATTGCGGTGCTAGGTGATAACTCGTCGAGGTGAGTCCGTGACGAGCACCGTCGGGGAGCGGAAGGATATCCGGGGGCATGCACCTACTGACCGTGCTGGGTCGCGGCCATCCAGAGCGCGACGTCAATGCGTCGGAGCAGGCTGACGTCGGCCGGTGCATCCGCGCAAACCTGGGCGACGGTCACGCGGCGCGACTCGTCGGACAGTTCGCCCCACATCGAGATCCAGAACCGCGAAGTGGGTGGCTGAAGTAGGTCTTTGACCTTGTTGTCGAGGATGGGGATTAAGCGTGGTCGTTTGGCGGCGAGCAGCTTGCCGGCGATGACCCAGTCGACGCCCGGCAGGGTGCGCAACAGTGTGTGAAGTTCGGCCGCCGGACCGTCCTGCAGTGTCTCCTGGGGAGCGTCCCAGATGTCGACTGAGCGCGGTATCCGCCGCAGCAACGCGTTAAACCGATCAGGTTCGGTGACAAGCAGTTTGGCCGCAGCCTCAGGGGGCACCTGGACGCTGAGTGTCTCGACCGCGACCAGGTCGGAGGCGTCAAATCGGTTGGGGTCGGCGACGGCGCCGAAATGTTCAAACCAGCGTCCGGTGAAACTCGTGAAGTAGCGGTCGTAATCCTCGCCAATCTGCTTGGCGTTGGCTTCGAACCATTCGGCGAGGTCGAAGGCGAATCGGCGTTGCAACGACAATGCTGGTTCTGGTGCCGCGATGGTGTCCGCCTCGGACTCGCGGACCGCGTTGGCGAATGCCTGCAAGAAGTTCGTCTGCTGGCCGCTGCCGGGGAACGGGACGCGGACAGAGCTCACGGGCAGTCCGGCCGCGGCCAGTGCCGCGTATGCCGCGTCGTAGACCGTTGCTTTGATGAGCACGATGCGCTCGGGACCAAGCCCTTGGACTCGGTGTACCAGTTCAGGCACATACGAATTCAGCGGTGTGCTGTCAACGGGATCGGGTTTGAGATCGACGAGGAAGGTGCCCTGCTGTTGCAGCTGTGCGAGCAGTTCGGGCTTGTTTTCGCGGGTGGGTTCGACACCGAGTAGCGATCGGATGACGTGGCGAAACAGGGAGTCATGGGCGTTGACCTCGTGGAAGTAGAAGTAGCGACTGGGGTCAGCCGGCGGTGCTTCGGCAATGAGCAGGAGCCGGATGCGGACTGGCCGGTATCGCTCGGCGGCCTGCCCACGTCGGCTCCGCTGTGCCGCGGCATCGGTGTTGACATCCCCGGACCCCGTACTGCCGGGCAGGTACGTCTCGGGTGTTCTTGATGTGGCTCTGCCCGCGTAATCCCGGCCGGAGCGGCTGGCGGGTCCGTGCTCGCGGCACCACTGGCGACCGGCTTTGTTCTTAACGTGAAGACCGTTGCGGTAGCACTGGTCGTGATCGAAGGTGTTCTCGTCGGACTGGCTTTGGCCGCCGAGGTCAGGTCCCATGGACTCATGCTGCGCCATCACCGGCACTGGAAACCAGTTGGCTTTGCGTAGGGAGAGTGCGGAAAACGCCGTCGTTGTAAGGGCAGTTCAGAACCACGCAGGTTGAGGCCTCTGCGCCCGCCGAATCCTTGATCGTCGACTTCACATGAATCCGGTGTGCGCCGATTGTGTACCGGACATGGGCGTGCTGCTCGCCGTGTGCCGCCGTCATATTGGGGTCACGCGGAATGCGGATGTCGCCGAGCGCAGATGATCCACTCTGGTGTGATGTGTAGCACATTTGGGGTGGTGTCGATTCGACGATGTTGCATTTCCCAACATCGCGGTGCGCCACGCTCCCCCCGTTCGTGAGCGATAGATGGCTGCCCGGCGGAGAGAATTTCCGCCAGCGGTAAACATTCGATTGCCGAGGCAGCCGACACGCCTGACGCGGCATTGACGCTGTTTGCTGGACTCGGCCGTTATTTTCCCGGATATGAACCGGTACTGCGTCGGGACGTTCCCGTGACTCCGCGCCAGGCGCCTCGCCTGCAGCGAGTGCGGGTGGAGCTGAGGCTGTTCCCGGCGACGGCGGAGGCGCTGTATCAGCGCGCGGCGGAGTGGAACGTGTCGATCTCTGAAGCGGGCAACCGTCTCATCGATGCCGGCCTGTCCAGCACAGCGGACTCCATCGAGAAATCCTGAAAAGCAGAGAATTTCGAGGCGGCGCCGTCGGCACCAACCGGCCACATCCACCAACGAGGCAAGTCAGAGAAAGGAGACAGACCCGAAACCGACAACAGTGAACGCCCTCCATAGGAGGGCGTAGAGACCGTAAACGCAGACAAGGCCAGGGTTGCAGCCCCGGCCCGTCGCGCGCGGCGCTGAGCCGCAATTTCAGTATCCAGATGTTCCCTTGAGGAGGAACTGTGCTCATTGCACCCTGTTTGCTCAACCATGTCAACGACATGCCCGGTGTGTCGCGGGGGTGGCGCTGATGAGCCGACACCCCGCGATGGCGGCTAAATCCGCTGAAGATCCCGGACCTGGCACACCTGGCGTGCAGGAGACGACGCCGGACGTCCCCGTCGTCAAGGAGCCCGTCGCACGTCTGGTGCTTCCCACCTTGAAGCCCGAGATCGATCCGGAACGCTATGAGATGTTGGCGCGGATCACCACTCTGCGCGGCATCGACCAACGATTCGCGGCGTCGGCGATCGAGGCGGCCAGACGCTTGTGGTGCTTGACTGCCGTGTCCACCGCGTACACCGACCACCACGCAGTTCGTGCCGTGGCGCGGTACCTCGCCCTCGACGCGGTCCGGTTGGGTGCCTTTTCGTACAAGGCGTCCCTGCGTCGGGCCAATGTCCAAACCCACCTGAAGTATCTCGAGGTGCGCCGGGGAGACCGCGGGCTCCGCACGCTCATGGGTCAGCTTTACGCCGTCGGCCGTCTGGTCCATCCCGGGGAGTACCCGGCGCCGCAATCACTGGGGCAGCCACATCACTACCGAACACCTGCCGCAAGCCTGGGTCTGGTCGAGGAACTGTATGCGCTCGCTCCGATCCTGCCAACGGCGCTATCGGGGCGATTGTTCACCGTGCTCGACTGCTGCCTGGGCGCCGGTGCCCGACCCGCGGATTTCAAAGAGCTCACGGGCAATTCGATCACCGAGGCCACCTGGGACGGTGACACCGTCGCAGTAGTGCGCCTGCCCAACCTTGCCGGCGGCACACGCCTGGTGCCGGTGGGAGACGCGAAGGCCAGTGAGCGTCTGCTGGCGTTGGCCGACGGCAAGAAATCCGAGTATCTGCTGGGCTCCGCCGGTGGACGCGTTGAACGCAACGCGGTGAATCGTGTCGCCGAAAAGCTCCGCAAACGCGGCTACCCCGGGGTCGACGCAGTAGCACTGCGAAATCGGTGGGCTCTCGACATGGCCGCCCGTATCCCAGCAGCCCTGTTGCTGCAGCTCGCCGACAGCAAGACGACGCAACTGTTGTCCGATCAACGCGACCAACTACCCACCTTCGGCCTGCAACATGCCATCGCCCTGACCAAGGAGAACATACTGTGATCAGCGACTTCCAGCCCGCATACCGGTTGTCGGACAACATGTTCCGCCAAGCCAAAATCATCATCCAACGATCCGGCGCGGCGCCGCTGATCGACAGCTATCACGAACCTGACAGCGACCGACCACACACCCGGCGCGGGGTCAACTACACCATCGACGCCGTACTGACCTGCGCACTGAGCCTGATCATTCTCGGCAGAACCCCCAGCTACAAAGCCATCCTCAACGCCATCGGCGACCTATCGGCGCGTCAACTCACCGAAGTCGGGATGTCCGGACAGCACCTCTCCCGCCTGTTCGGGCCCCGAGAAGATCAAGACCGCGAGTATCACCGGTTCGAACGCTGGCTCACCCGCCGACTGAGCCCTCTGGATTCACAACCCGATCAGCCCGCTCAGCGAATCACCAACGACGAGCACCGAGCCATCGTGAACAGCCGCACCCCACAACAACTGCAGGACTACGCGCAAGGCACCGATCGGCTGCGCATCGTGATGAACAAAATCGTCGCTGGATCGATCCGCGACACCCAACCCAAAGAAGCCCGCGGGGACATCGTCGCCGATGAAACGATCTACGACCTCGCCGGACCATCAGCAGGGCTGGGAGCCAAGGACCGGCTCCAACGAGGTGCCTGCTACTTCGGCGCCTACTACGCACGCGACGACAACCCCAAGGGGCCCTTCAGCGAAGACGCGAAAGGCACCGGCAAACGCGGATTCGGCGTCGGTGTGACCGTCGTCGTCCGCGTCGGACCACCACACAGACTGCACGCCGTCGCACCGGTCATCCTCGCGATGGATGTCCACCAGCCGACCTCCGGCAGCCCCGTAGCCCTCGACACCTGCATCGAGCACATGAAGGCCAACGGCCTGGACACCAGACCGACCGGTCACGACAGCCACCCACGGGTGACTGTCGACATGGGCTACAACCCCAAACGCGAGTGGGTCCCCTTCCTGATCAAGCACCGCTACAGCCCAGTCGTCCGATTCCCCAGCCACTGGACCCTGACCGAAGCCTCGTCAAACCCGCCCGGATCATCGCTCACCGCGCCACCGGGGCCGATCCAGTTCGCCGGGTCCTTCTACTGCCCCGCAGCGCACGACCTCCTACGCAAGCACAGCGTTCCCAAGACCCGACAACTGCGTGAGGACGGCAAGTGGGCCGAGCACGATCGCCAACTCGCCGCCGTGCTCCCGTTCCTGATGGGCACCAACTCGCGCCCCATCATCACCGGCAAACCCGGACGCCCACGCCTGGGCGAAGAACGTGAACTGCAGGTCAAAGCAGAACTGGTCTGCCCCGCCGTCCAATTGCGCGTGCAATGCCCCCTGAAGCCAGCGTCCATGGACCGCGCCGGCTTCGGCACCCCGCTCGCGACACCGACCTGGCAGGCCCATGAGCGCACCTGCTGCCAGCAGTCCACGCTGCGGGTCACACTGACCAAGCCTCAACTTCAGAAAGCCACCTGGGGAGGCCCGGTTGTCAGCACCTGGGAGCACGCCATTTATTTCGAAGCCGCGCGCAGCGCCACCGAACAACGCTTCTCGCTACTGAAGTCGCCCCACATCACCAACCTGACCCAGATGAAATCCGGGCCCAGGCGCGAACCGATAGTCAAAATCCTGCTGGCACTGGCCATCGCGGCGACCAACCATCAGATCCAGCAGACTCACTCCACCCGGAAACCGCGCGAAGAATCCGTCGACATCCGAATGCGCCAACTGCGCAAGTACCTCGGATACGAACCAACTCGGACCCCACCGAGAACTTAGGAAAGCCCCTGACCAAGGAGCGGGCCGATGTGCTCAAGCATCGGCCCGCTCCTTTGCGTCTGCACCGGCAAGAAACCCTCTGGCAGAAACTTCCCGCCACAGGTAAATCGCGGCACGAGCCTCTGTACCGAGTCGTCCGGACCCACCCTTGACGCGTGCGGCGCGGCCGGTGATCAGACTCCGAGGCGCCCTTGGGGCTCGCCCGTCGCCGGGGTCCAGGGCACGCCGAGCCGGGTCGAAACCCTCTGGATTCTTTCGAGAAACTCTCTGGACGAGTCCGCCAATTAACCCGTTGACCAGCGGCGATCAACCGCACACCACGAGCGGTTCTACGTAACCGCGGCGCAGAGGTCACGAACTCGAAAGAGGGTCGTGACCTCTGTGTTTGGCGGGGTTGTTGTGCCGCAGCCGTGTGCTGGGCGGGGTTGGGGACTTAGGGCGGTAAACCCCCGCTGGGGCCCTGCGGGGGGATACCGGCGCATCGACGAATCCTGGCGTCGGCGGACGCCATCTACCTACACTCCACCGTTGTGAGCTCAAACGCGGCGCAGGACACCATCGCGTCGCGGCGGCTCCTCAAGCTCGCCCTCGACGGCGAGACAAGTGATCGCAGGCGCTGCGACGGAATGAACAGGGACCGCGTCACCGCTTTCGCGCCGAGCTACGGCGGCCTGACCGCACCGGTTGCTCTCGTTGGCCAAAGCCTCTGCGAGAATTGTATGGAAACTCTGATCCCCTTCACCGGCGGCAGCGGCGAGTTGATAGACCAGAGCACCATGCGTGCAGGCCTCGACAAGGAAGACCTGTTCATCAGCAATGCGGTGCACTGCCATCCTCCGAAGAATCGTGCGTCCCATCACCACGAGATCGTCAACTGCTCCCCGTTCCTGCACCGCAAACTCGACATCGTCCGGCCACGACTAGTGATCGCGCTGGGCCGCGACGCCGAGCGGGTGTCCTGGCGTTCTTCTATTCGAGGGCGAAGGTGCCGCCGAAGCCGTTCGAGCCCCCGAGTGGGCGACTCCCCAAGGGTGTCCCGTACATCCTCAACGCGACGCACCCATCGTGGATAGAGCGCCAGCACGAGCAGTCGGGCGAAGACGAGTACGTGGCGGAGCTGGCTGCGGCTATCCAGTGGGGCTTCGGCCGGGATGCCGTAACGGGGAACGAATAGCGGCCACAGTCGCCGGGATCCTCGGTACTTGTCGGTCCAGCCCTATATACAGTTCCGTTCAGTTCAAACGACGAGAAGAGAGACGTACCCGTGATCAC
>Ga0209643_1002415_pt1 | contig 12224 bp, 9 predicted proteins | sample AutmiccBRH37_all_FD_187383 | JGI IMG/M metagenome (GOLD analysis project Ga0209643, IMG submission 187383) | Deep subsurface microbial communities from Mt. Terri, Switzerland - Autotrophic microbial communities BRH/37_all (SPAdes) (version 2) | ecosystem: Environmental > Aquatic > Deep subsurface... | reverse complement strand
AAAACCGCTGCACTACCACTGTGCTAACCCGGCGCGCCTCGGCACATTGAAGGCGGGAGACTTGGGAAGAGCGCACAACCTAGCGATCCGTTCTGTTTTTTCAAGCCTGCGCCCTGCCGGCGGCAGCCGGAGGGGGCGACACAGGACCGTCGCACCGCCGGAGTAACCTCTGCTCCATGCCGTTCGGGGGAGGGGCCGCCTTGATCTCGCGCTATTTCGTGTTCCAACTCGTGCTGGCGGCGACGCTGGGATGCGCCATTGCCGGTTATGCCTATCAGCCGGTCTTCTATGTGGCGCTTGTGATCCTGGTGCCGCTCAGCCTGATCGGGATCGGCGACGTGCTGCAGTCCGGGCGCGCGCTCCTTCGCAATTATCCGCTGATCGGCCACATACGCTTTCTGCTCGAGGCGATCCGGCCGGAGATCCGCCAGTACCTTGTCGAGGACGAGCGCGATCCGGTACCGTTCAGCCGCGAGCAGCGCACCCTTGTCTACCGCCGCGCCAAGGGAGTCAGCGACAAGCAGCCCTTCGGCACCGTGCGAGACACCAACGCGCCCGGCTATGGCTGGCTCTCCCACTCGATGCGCGCGCACGAGATCGCGGACTGCGATTTTCGCGTCACCATCGGCGGGCCGCGCTGCACGCAACCCTACGACGCCTCGATCTACAATATCTCCGGGATGAGCTTCGGTGCGATCAGCCCCAATGCGATCCGCGCGCTCAATCGCGGCGCGAGGACGGGCGGCTTCGCACAAAACACCGGGGAAGGCGCGATCAGCAAATACCACCGCCGGTTTGGCGGCGATCTGGTCTGGCAGGTCGCCACCGGCTATTTCGGTTGCCGCACGCCGCAGGGAAGCTTCGATGCGGAGCAGTTCGAGAAGACAGCCCGCATGGCGCAGGTCAAGATGATCGAGGTGAAACTCAGCCAGGGCGCCAAGCCGGGGCATGGCGGGGTGCTCCCCAGGGCGAAGATCTCGCCCGAGATCGCGCGTGCCCGCCGGGTCAGCCGCGCGCGCGACTGCGTTTCCCCGCCGTCCCACAGCGCGTTTTCGACGCCGCTTGAGTTCGTCGCTTTCCTCAATACGCTGCGCGAGCTGTCCGGCGGCAAGCCGGTCGGCTTCAAACTGTGCGTCGGCCACCGCTACGAATTTCTGGCGGTCGTCAAGGCGATGGTCGAGACCGGGTTGACGCCTGATTTCATTGTCATCGACGGCAAAGAGGGTGGCACGGGCGCGGCGCCGCTTGAGTTGACGAACCATGTCGGATTGCCCCTGACGGACGGGCTGATCTTCGTGCGCGACGCGTTGACGGGCGCCAACCTGCGCAACAAGATCAAGATCGGCGTCAGCGGCAAGCTCATCTCCGCCTACGACCTGTGCCGCGCCTTCGCACTTGGTGCCGATTTTGGACTGTCGGCGCGCGGGTTCATGTTTGCGCTGGGCTGCATTCAGGCGCGTGCGTGTCACACCAACCGGTGTCCAACCGGCGTGACGACGCAGGACTGGCTGCGCGGCCGGGCGCTGGTCGTATCGGACAAGGCGTGGCGGGTCGCGAATTTCCACAAGTTCACGATGCGGGCGGTCGGCGATGTTCTGGGTGCCGCGGGCCTGCACCACCCCAGTCAGCTGCGCCCATGGCATCTTCATCTTCGCCATCAAAGCGGGACGGTCCTGCGCGGCGAGGAGGCGTTCCCGCTCGTCGTGGCGGGATCGTTGCTGGATGGAAGTGCGTCAGGCGTGCTGCGCCGCGAATGGGATCGTGCGCAGGCCAGCAGCTTTGCGCCGCTGACGGAGTATTAACCTTAAAAAACCGCGATTATCTCCAGATTTCGCCTCGAATTTAAAGCGCTGCTAAGCCTTCCTTCACGCGTCGCGCCTAGGTTCTGGGGAGACCAAGGTTTTGACAGGGGTCGTTGCGTATGGCGCCACCTACGAGCAATGCTCAGCGAAATATTGCGAAAAAGACGTTCCGTAGCCTGGCGGCGCTGAGCAATACCGCGTCGACAAGCCGGATCCTCAACCTGGGCGTCATCGCGCGCAACGCCTCAAGCGATCCTGAGTATTCCCAATATCCGCTGATGCGCAGCTGCCTCAACCAGGCGATTATCCTCAAGCACCAGCTGCGCCGCGATGAGGTCTGCTTCTTCTTCGAACCTCGCAAGCAGGCGACCAAGATCATCGTGCCGTTCGACAGCCGGGATCTTGCGCTGGGTGGCCGTTCGATTTTCTTCGGCCAAAAAGACTTCCGCGAGGCGATCACGCGCGAACTCGGCATCACACGGCCCGATCTTGCCCATGATGAAAAGGTTCTGGGCCTCATCGACCAGCTCCCTTCGCTCGATCCGTTCCTGTTGCGCGAGCACCTGCGCCGCAATCACATCAAGGTGGCGTCGTGCTATTTCGATATTTCGGTTGCCGATTTCGACCGGATGCAGGCCTTCGTTGCCGACGAGCTGAAGACGCTGATCGAGCAGGCGTCCGGTCCCGGCACGGCGTCGGCCAACGCCCAGCTCAGCAAGATGGTCTCCGCGATCCTTTCGGCGGATGTCAACGAGAAGCTCGAACCGTTGCGGGCTGCGATCGGAATGGGCGCCAAGGATTTTCGCGAAGGCGCGTTCTGCTGGAAGGGATTTCTCTACTATAAGTGGTCCCTGAACGAGCTGGACACGACATTCACGCACACGCTGCTCAGTATTCGGCATCTGCGCCTGAGCGGCCCCGTCGATCAGCGCTCGCGCAAGCTCACCGAGGAGATGAGCGCGAAAATGACCCGCGCCCTGCGCAACGAGCGCGTTGCGGTCGGGACCGCGCTGAAGGTCTATGACGATGCATTTATCGCGCTGGTGCAGCGCGGCGATGCGCGCGCGTTCCGCGAGTTCCTTCTGAACGCACCCCAGATGTTCCTGGAAATCGGCGAGAAACTCGGTGCGATCTCTCACATCTGCTCGTTCTGGCGATTCCGCTTTCCGCCCGGCGAGCCGCCGACGATGACAGCCGACGAAGCGGAGGATTTCTTCCGCGAATACGACGTGGGGATGTCCGAGGGCGAAAAGACCGAGATGAGCTGGAGCGCCTAGTGCGCTTGCGGTGCGGCGCCCAGCAAGCGCTCGAATTCACGCGCGACATCATTCCACGTCCACGCGCGCTGGTGATCAAGCGCTGCCAGGTGCTGGCTCTTCCAGATATCCGGGTCTGTCAGCAGGCGGACGACGCTGGAGGAAAAATCGTCGTCGTTGGTGCACACCACGCCCGTCAAACCGTCGATCACCCGTTCGGCCACTGAACCGACCGGCTTGACGACGCACGGTACGCCGAGCGCCTGCGCCTCGCCGAGCGCGAGGCAAAAGGTCTCTCCGACGTCGCCTCCATAGGGCATCACGCGCGCCTGGCGCAATTCATTGATCAGATCGCCCTTCGCAACGGGCGTGCGCAGCCGCACGCCGCAGTCCCCAAGGCTCTCCGCCTTACGCAGGATCGCAGCAATTGCGCCCGCTTTTCGATCCGCCGCCGTTCCATAGGTCGCCGCGCCGGAAAATACGTGAAACTCCGCGCCCGGAACCTGCGGCGCAATCCGGTCTGACCACAGATCAAGCAGCCAGTCGAGGCCACGCAGCGGATTCGAGGTAAAGATCGCGCGCGGGGCCGGAGCGCTCGGGAGTGGTTCGGCGCACAGAAATCTCGCGTCGATTCCGTAGGGGATGATGATCCGCGCGGCGTGCGATGCCGGAAACCAGCCCGGCAGAGTCGAGGCGTGATAGGGGCCGGAAAACACGATCGGCGGCCGGACCGCAGTGAGCGCGACGAGGTTGCGCAGCTTTGTGAGGTAACCCGCCGGATTGTGTATCCAGAAGACGCGCCGGCGGGTTCTGACCGCCGAGAGCAGCAACGTGGTATTGCGATTGGCGATGAGCAGATCGACCGGCATGTCGGGAAGGTTGCCGAGCGGGCCCCAGTCCACACCCTTATGGGTGATGTCACCGGCACACCGATTGCGCACGGATACCTGATGGCCGCGCGCTGCAAGCGCTTCCACCAGCGCGACGACGGCCGATTCCGCGCCCCCTAAAGGGCCACGATCCGGCGTCGTGCCGTCGAAAACGATTCCGTCATCGACCAGGAGGATCCGCGCCATCTCAGCTGTGTGTTCTCTGCAATTTGAGCTCGCGGACTTTCAGATAGACAAACAGCGGATAGAGTGCCGAAAATGTCCCAAGGGCGACACCGTAAAATCCCTCGCGCCAGCCGCCGCGCGAAACATACGATTTCCAGAAGCGGGTAATCATGCGGCGAAACGTAGCCAAACCGGATGGCGCGCGCCCTGCGTCCGCCAGGTCAGCCGCCGCCAGCTCGGAATAGCGATTGAGTCGGGCGAATGTGTCCGTCAGACTTGAATCGACATAGTGCATGATCGGATGGACAAGCCTGCCGCGTGCGCCATCGAGGCGTGTCGCGGGGTGAACGCGCTGGTCACCCCAGCTCTTGGAACCCTTGGTGAAGAGGCTCCACTTCGAAGGAACGCCGTTATAGGCGCCCCAACCGTAGCGCACTTTGCGGGTGCCGATATAATTCTCGATCGGCACGAGCCAGGCACCCGGCGCGGCGTCTTGCAGGATCTCCCGCAGTTCGCGTGCGAGTGCGGGCGTTACACGCTCATCAGCATCGAGTTCGAGGATCCAGGGGCCCGCGCAAGCGTCGATCCCCGCGTGACGACGCGGACCTTCAATCGGCCACGCGCCTTCGACAATCACCGCGCCCGCTGCCGCGCAGATCGCTTTCGAGCCGTCGGTCGAGCGATCCAGCACCACCACGACCTCATCGGCGAAGGCGGCGCTGGCAAGGCATCCGGGCAGATCTCGTTCCTCGTTATGTGCGACGATCAGGATAGACAGGCGTGCGCTGGACGGAGCGGATTGAGGCTCAGTCATCACGGGGTGCGCGCGCCCGGGGGCGCCGAACTTTTGGAATAGGCGATACTTTCGCGCGAGACGGCGCCGCCCGAAATGACAAAATTCATCGCCTCGTCGAATGTCCAGTTGGTCGAGACGAGGCGGTCCACCGGGACGATTTCGAGATAGCCGCCGGTCGGATTGGGGGTAGTGGGGACGAACACGGCGGCGAGTTCGCGCCCGGTCGCCTCGTCACGCATCGTGCGGGTGACGAAGCCGATCGTTTTCATCTCCGAGTGCGGAAACTCGATCATGACGACGCGCTGGAGCTGGTCGGGACGGGTCTGCAGGACATTGATGAGCGCTTTGACCGACCCGTAGACCTGCCGTACCACCGGGATATGGGTCATGAAGCGATCGAACAGACTGAGCAGGCGCCGTCCAATCACCTGCGCCGCCGCCCAGCCGATCAGGTACACCATCACGATGACGATCAGGACCGCCAGAATCTGGGTGAGAAAGGGAAGGTCGACCATTTCCGCCAGTGGGGGCGCGTAGGTCTTGATCGCCCCGGCGAGCGCGGAAATGAGCGGCTCGCCGATCCCGGAGAGCATCCGCAGCAGGAAATTGAAGACGACATAGGTGACCACAATCGGGATAAGGGTCAGGACCCCTGCGACCAAATTGCGCTGAAAATGCTGCAGCACCCGAAAATTCCCCTCTACCGACCGGTTCCCCTCCCTTTATGGCGCGTAGCCTTCAATCTTTCCAGAGGGATATCTGGCCGGACCGGCTAAAGTGGTTGTCTTTCGCGCGCCGCCTCAAGTACTCTCGCGCGCCTTGCCACCCCTTAAGCTTAGAGCTCATGGACAAACGCTGGACCTACCGTCTTTATCGCCGGATTCTGCACAAATACTACGTCAATGACCTGCTGTTTGATCTCGAACTGGAGGCCAAACGCGAGGCGGTTGAGTATATCCGGGCGCAGATGCAAGGCGCGATGATTGCGCGCGACCGCTTCGAGCTGCTCAAATTCGCGGTTCGCGAAATCTCGCTGCCGGGCCTCGTGCTTGAGTTCGGGGTCGAAAAGGGGGCCTCGATGCGCACGCTCGCGCAAAGCTTCAGCGGCGAGGTTCACGGCTTCGATTCGTTTGAGGGCCTTCCCCACGACTGGTCGGGGACGTTCGAACAGCGCGGAAAATTCAACATGCAAGGGCGCCGCCCCGTCGTGCCGCCCAATGCAAAGCTTCATGTCGGCTGGTTCGACAAGACGCTGCCCGAGTTCCTGCGCGAGACGAACGGCAATGTGGCGCTCGTCCACATCGACTGCGATATCTACGAATCGACCAAGACGATCTTCGATCTTCTGAGCCCGCGGATTGTGCCCGGAACCGTCATCGTGTTCGACGAGTATTTCAATTATCCGGCATGGAAGCTCCACGAATTCAAGGCGTTCCAGGAATTCATTGAAGCAAGCGGCCGGCGCTATAAGTATATAGGCTTTTCCGCCGAGAAGGGTCACGTCGCGGCGCGAATCGAAGGCTGATACCGCACATGTCCCGGATTTTGATCACCAGCGCGCTGCCCTACATCAACGGGATCAAGCATCTTGGGAATCTGGCGGGCTCGATGCTACCGGCGGACGTCTATGCGCGCTTCCAGCGCCTCCGGCGCGGCGACGCGAACGTGCTGTTCATTTGCGCGACCGACGAACATGGGACCCCCGCCGAACTGGCGGCCCTCGAAGAGGGCCGCAGCGTGCGAGAGTACTGCGACCACTGGCATGAGGTGCAAAAATCCCTCAGTGCCGGCTTTGCGCTCAGCTTCGATCATTTCGGCAGGTCCTCGTCGCCCGAGAACCGCGAGCTGACACAGAGTTTCGCCAAGGCGCTCTGGGAAGGCGGCTATCTCGATGAGCGGACCACCAAGCAGGTGTATTCCCATGCGGATCATCGCTTTCTTCCCGATCGCTATGTAATTGGCATCTGCCCGCATTGCGGCTATGAGCGCGCGCGGGGGGACCAATGCGAAAACTGCACCCGCGTTCTCGATCCGGCGGATCTGATTTCGCCGCGCTCGGCAGTATCGGGCTCCCCGGACATCGAAATTCGTGACTCCAAGCACCTGTTTTTGCGCCAGACCGCATTCGAGCCCAAGTTGCGCGCGTGGATCACCGAAAAGCAGAGCGATTGGCCCCACCTTGTCACCTCGATTGCCATCAAATGGCTCGACGAAGGGCTTCAGGACCGCGGCATCACGCGCGATCTGGCATGGGGCGTGCCGGTCAATGCGCGGAACTGGGGGCCCAACCCCTCCGGCGCGCTGCCCGATGTCGAGGGACTCGCGGGGAAGGTCTTTTATGTGTGGTTCGATGCGCCGATCGAATATATCGGCGCGACCATCGAGTGGGCGAACGCCCATGGGCTGGGAGACGCGGGCTGGCAGCGCTGGTGGAGGGGGCCGGCCGCCCGCGATGTCACGTATGTCGAATTCATGGGCAAGGACAACGTTCCCTTTCACACGGTCGGCTTTCCCTGCACGCTGCTCGGCGTCAACGAGCGCGAGGACGAGGTGCACCGCTGGAAGCTGGTCGACGAGCTGAAGGGTTTCAACTGGCTCAATTACTACGGCGGGAAGTTCTCCACCAGCCAGAAGCGTGGCATCTTCATGGATGCGGCCCTCGATATTCTGCCCGCGGATTATTGGCGCTACTACCTTGTTGCGAATGCGCCGGAAAGCTCCGACAGCTCGTTCACCTGGGAGCATTTTCAGGGCGTCGTGAACAAGGATCTGGCAGATGTCCTGGGTAACTTCGTCAACCGCATTTTGAAGTTCGGCGCTGCCCGGTTCGACAGCACGGTGCCGGAGGGCGGCACGTGGGGACCGCGCGAGGATGCTCTCGCCGCGCGGCTCTGCGAGTCGGTCGGCGAGTATCTCGCGCGCATGGAGAAGCGCGAGTTTCGCGCGGCGATGCAGGCTTTGCGCGCGAGCTGGGTGGTGGGAAACGAATACATTACGGAAGCCGCGCCATGGAGCGCATTCAAAACAGACCGCGAGGCGGCTGCGCTCGCGGTGCGGGTCGGGATCAATCTGGCCCGCCTGTTCGGCGAGCTCGCCCTGCCGATCGTTCCCTCGGCGGCGGCGGAGATTCTCAATGCGGTGGGCGTTACGGCCAGGCTCCCATTGTGGATGCAAGGTGCCGACGCGTTCGCCTCGAGCCAGCGGTTTGGAAGTGAAAATTTAACCAACCTGCCGGCTGGACACGCGTTTAGCGTTCCAGGGGTGTTGTTCGCAAAAATAGAGGCGTCCGACATAGCCGGCTGGATAGAGCGATTCGGCGGCGTCCCTGAGGCCTGACGACAAGTTAGGCCGATTTTGAGCCACTCTTTACGTAATTCTAACGCGCCTCTGCGAAATCTTGTATGGGGCGCGAGAGGGGAAATGCAACCTCCCGTCAGCTTGCGCACCGCCACGTCATGGAACTCGAAGAAGCAAGCTTCGACAGGGATTTGAATATGCAATTTCGTCTTCGCCGGCCCGACCTCTCACATCTTTCTGCAGTCTTGAGCAGGGCAAAGTTCAATACGATCGGCGTGAGGCTCTCGCTTGCATTTGCCCTTGTGGCCGCGACCGGCGTACTCGCCGCGGGCGTTGCGTGGTTTGCGCTGCAGACGACGCAGCATACTTTGAACGATCTCACGACAAACCGCCTCGAGGTGATGAGCAGCGCCGTGCACCTCGAACAGGAGGTCAGCACGATGGTGGCCGACCTGATCGCGTTCGGAAATATCGACACCCTCGAAGCGCGTGAGCCGGCATACAAGTCCCTGCTCCAGAGCGTGACGTTGATCCAGGCATCAGCGGATGAACTGGCCCAGACCGCCTACGAGGATCGCGCCGGGGTCGCGCATATCCAAAAGCTCGCGACGGATCTCAGGGCGAGTATGGATCTGGTGAACGAGGCGGTCTCTGAGCGCCTCGATATCGCCAACAAGCGGCGGCGTGCGCTGGAATCCGTCACCAATCTGGTTTCGTCGCTGCGCATGTCCTTGCAGGACGGCCAGTCGGCGGAAATGGGTCCGGCAATGTCGCTGGTCGGGCTGGTGGGCATGGAGCTGAGCTCCGTTGCGGTCGCCTCGCCGCGCGAGGACATCACCTATTACGAACTCGACTTCCAGAACGACTCAGATGTCCTGATCGGGCTCATCAGCGAGAAATTTCCCTATCTGCGGAGCCAGACCGACGATCTGCTCGCAAAGGGTGGCGGCAACGAGAACGTCTTCACGCTATTCCGTGCCCAGCAAGAGCAAACCAAGAAGGGCGTCGAATCGATCCAGGGCGCGCAGGCGCTTGTTCGTGATTTGCGCGGCATGCTGGTCAATATCGTCAGCCAGACGCAGGACAATGTGGTGACGCAGGCCAGCGAAGCGAATCGCGAAGCCGGCAACGGCGTCATGATCGTCGTTATTCTGGCAATCGCCGGCCTTGCGACCGCCGGTCTGATCGGATGGCTCTATGTCGCACGCAATCTGATTGCCCGCCTCGTCACGCTCGTGAAGACGACGGAGACTGTGGCCAAGGGCGATCTCACGGTCGAGATCATGGACGGCGGCCACGACGAGATCGGCCAAATGGCTGATGCGTTGCGCGTGTTCAAGAACAACGGCCTGGAAATGGAACGCCTGCGCAAGGAGCAGGTGATTGCCGAGGAGCGCGCCCAGGAGCAGCGCCGCAACGCGATGATGAGTCTCGCGGACAAGTGCGACACGAGCGTCGGGACCATTGTGGAAGGGCTCGCAGCGTCGGCGACGCAAATGCAGAATACGGCCGGCCACCTCACCGGACTCGCGCGCGAAGCGGCGGGCCAGTCCGGAGCCGCCGCATCGGGCGCGGAGAGCGCATCGGTCAACGTTCAGGCGATGGCGGCTGCAGTGCTGGAAATGTCCGAATCGATCCGCGAGATTTCCCAGCGTGTCTCGGAGTCCGCCGATATTGCACGTAGCGCCGACACGCAGGTCCGCCAGACCAACCAAACGGTTGATTCGCTCAAACAGGCAGCCCAGACCGTCGGCGAGATCGTTGGGCTGATCAACGACATCGCGAGCCAGACCAATCTTCTGGCGCTCAATGCGACGATCGAAGCGGCGCGTGCGGGAGAGGCGGGCAAGGGCTTCGCCGTCGTTGCCTCCGAGGTCAAGGCGCTTGCCAATCAAACGGCGAAGGCAACCGACGATATCCGCCAGCAGATCGAGCAGATGCAGCGGATCACGATCAACGCGGTCGAGGCGATCGGAACGATTTCGACCACGATCGAGCGCATCAACGAAATTTCGGCGACGGTCGCGAGCGCAGTGGAAGAGCAGGGGGCCGCCATCGAGGACGTCGCCCGCAACGCACAGGCTGCCGCCGACGCGACCGGGCAGGTCTCGGACAACATCGTCGGTGTGAGCGCGGCGTCGGATCGCACTGGCGAAGCTGCCGGCCAGGTGCTCGCGGCCGCCGGCGAGCTGGCCAAGGTTGCCGACAATCTACGCCGCGAAGTGTCCGGCTTCCTCGACAACGTGCGGGCGGCCTAGCGGCACGGCCCGCAGGCAGGGGCACTGCCCGTCGGCACGACGGTCTTCGCGCGGACCGTGGTCGCGGCTTGAGCTATCCTAATTCTCCCCGAGGAGACGCCGAAGGTCCCGCAGCCCGGTGATCGGCCGCCGCCGTCTTCGCTCTGTGTCGCTGCTATGTGCCGCCCGATTGGTGAGACCGCGCCAAATTCGTGCGCGCGTCGCCGAATCGTTGCGACACCGCGTAGAGCGCGATGGCGGCCGCATTCGAGACGTTGAGGCTCGTGATCGGGCCGCTGACGGGAAGGCGGACCAGCAGGTCGCAATGTTCGCGGGTGAGCCGGCGCATACCACTGCCCTCCGCGCCCAGCACCAGCGCAATCTTGGGCGCCGAAGGCATGGCGGCGAGCGGGATCGCGCCTTCCTCGGCGAGGCCGACCCGCCAATAGCCAAGCTTCGCCAGTTCGTCGAGGGCGCGCGACAGGTTGGTGACGCGCACAAGGGGAATATGTTCAAGCCCGCCGCATGCCGCCTTGGCGAGTGTTCCCGTCACGGCCGGCGCGTGCCGTTCGGTGACAACAACCGCTTTTGCGCCGAATGCGGCGGCGCTGCGCAAGATCGCGCCGACATTGTGCGGATCGGTGACCTGGTCGAGGACCACCACGAGGGCATTGGCGTCCGGCGCCGCTGCGCAGACGTCCTCGATCGAAACTTCGGGGAGCGGGGCGACACACAAGGCCACGCCTTGATGAACCGCGCCGGGGGGAAGACGGCGGGCGATGGCTTCGCCCTCCATGATCTGCGGGCGGGGCTGGATTTCGGAGGGCAGGTGAGCGGCGCCCGCGGTCGTTGCAACCAGGCTGATATGTTGCCGGTCGGGATTGGCAAGCGCCGCGAGCACCGGGTGGAGCCCGAACAGCCATTCGCCCCCGCTCGCTCCAGCGCCGCTTTCGCGGCGCCCGCGCCCGGAATCGGGTGTACCGGAGCGGCCGCGCGGGCCCGGCTGTCCGCCGTTCCCCGAGGAGGCCTTAATTTTTCGTTGAAAACGGGAGGCGGAGCCTTCCCCTTGCTTGCGCTTGCTCATAGTTCTCGCTTATAGTCCGCGCCCTTAGGGTCGAGCAATGTGCCTTTGGGTGTCGGCTGGGTGATTCGGGCGGCGGCATAAAGGCACTTCAGCGTGGCGGATATAGCGGTACCACAGCAATGTCTTGACGAGCGACGGGCTCAGCCATCCGGCTGGGGGCCGTCTTTTGTTGTCGTTGGGGTGGCACTGAGGGATCGCGCAGCGGAGGGGTGCCCGAGTGGCTAAAGGGGACGGACTGTAAATCCGTTGGCTCAGCCTACGTTGGTTCGAATCCAACCCCCTCCACCATCCCGTGCCCCCGCCTCGATGGTGCGGTGGCCGCGCGGAGCCCGGGTCGGTCGCGGTGCGTTGGAACGGTGTGCTGGGATTGGTTTTGAGTGGGGTCGAGGGAAACGGCCAGGTTGGACATACGCGGGTGTAGCTCAATGGTAGAGCAACAGCCTTCCAAGCTGATGACGAGGGTTCGATTCCCTTCACCCGCTCCAGTCCCTCACCGTGTTGGGGGAAAGGCCGGAGCGGCCGCGAAAAGTAACGGGATGTAGTTGGCATCCGAACGGCAAGCGTGAACGAGCGAGAACGAAATGGCGAAGGGTAAATTTGAGCGGACGAAGCCGCACGTGAACATCGGGACGATTGGTCACGTTGATCACGGGAAGACGTCTTTGACGGCTGCGATTACGAAGGTTTTGGCTGAGAG
>Ga0209643_1002412_pt1 | contig 12234 bp, 16 predicted proteins | sample AutmiccBRH37_all_FD_187383 | JGI IMG/M metagenome (GOLD analysis project Ga0209643, IMG submission 187383) | Deep subsurface microbial communities from Mt. Terri, Switzerland - Autotrophic microbial communities BRH/37_all (SPAdes) (version 2) | ecosystem: Environmental > Aquatic > Deep... | reverse complement strand
ATCTCGGGCAGCTCGGCCAGCGGGAAGATCAGGGTCTTGATGTTCTCGCCGATGGTGGCGATGTGATCGCCGTTGACGCGCAGCATGGCCAGCATCTCACCGTTCAGCACCTGTTTGCCGCCCCGCTTCTGCGCAAGCGTATCGTCCTCCGGCGCGATGAACCCATATCCGGCCTTCGACGCGATCAACAATTTCCCGCCCGGCTGGTGCGCCAGGACGTTGATGATTTCGGCCTTCTCGTCCAGATCGATCATCAGCCGCAGCGGCTCGCCATGCCCCCGACCGGACGCCAGCTTGTCGGCCCCGATGGTGAAGATACGCCCGTCTGACGCTCCCACCAGAAGCTTGTCGGTCGTATAGGCCGGCACCAGATAGGCCAGCTGGTCGCCTTCCTTGAACTTCAGCTCCGACGGATCCTCCACCTTGCCCTTGGCGGCCCGGATCCAGCCACGCTCCGACAGGATGACGGTGATCGCCTCGCGCGGGATGAAGGCCTCGGGCGCAACGAAGGCGGACGTGTCCACGGCGTCGGCTATGGTCGTGCGGCGCGGCGAGATCAGGGCCTTGCGCACCGCCTCCAGCTCCTTGGAAATGGCCTTCCACTGCTTGCCTTCCGAGGACGTCAGAGCTTGCAGGTTGGCCAGTTCTTCCGACAGTTCCTTGAACTCCTTCTCGATCGTCATCTCTTCCAGACGCGCCAACTGACGCAGCCGGGTGTCGAGAATGAAGTCCGCCTGGACCTCGGTCAGGCCGAAGCGCGCGATCAGCACGGCCTTGGGCTGTTCCTCCTCGCGGACGATGCGGATCACTTCGTCGATGTTGAGGAAGACGACGCGCAGGCCTTCCAGCAGGTGCAGCCGCTTCTCGACCCGCGCGATCCGCCATTGCGAGCGCCGGTTCAGCACCTCGCGCCGGTGATCCAGGAAGGCCCTCAGACAGGCCTTCAGCCCCATGACCCGAGGCGTGCCGTCCGCATCCAGCACGTTCATGTTGATCGGGAAACGGACTTCCAGATCGGAGAGCTTGAACAGGCTCTCCATCAGCATCTCAGGTTCGATGGTGCGGTTCTTGGGCTCGAGGATCAGGCGGATGTCCTCGGCCGACTCGTCGCGCACATCGCCCAGCAGCGGCGCCTTCTTGTGCTCGATCAGGTCCGCCAGCGCCTCGATCAGGCGCGACTTCTGCACCTGGTACGGCATCTCGGTGACGATGATCCGCCACACGCCGCGCCCCAGATCCTCGGTCTCCCAGCGCGCGCGCAGCCGCACCCCGCCCCGGCCCGTCTCATAGGCGTCCAGAATGGCTGCATGGCCCTCCACGGCGACGCCGCCGGTGGGGAAGTCCGGTCCGGGGACCAGTTGCACCAGCTCGGCGGTCGTCGTCTCGGGCCGGTCCAGCAGCATCTGGCAGGCGTCGATCAGTTCGCCGACATTGTGCGGCGGGATCGAGGTGGCCATGCCCACGGCGATGCCGGACGAGCCGTTGGCGAGCAGGTTGGGGAAGCCGGCCGGCAGGACGATCGGCTCCTCGTCCTGATCGTCATAGGTGGCGCGGAAATCGACCGAGTCCTGGTCGATCCCGTCCAGCAGCAGAACGGCGGCCGGGGTCAGCTTGCACTCGGTATAGCGCATGGCCGCGGCGCTATCGCCGTCGATATTGCCGAAATTGCCCTGTCCGTCGACCAGCGGATAGCGCTGGGCGAAGTCCTGGGCCAGACGCACCAGGGCTTCATAGATCGAGGCGTCGCCGTGCGGGTGATAGCCGCCCATGACCTCGCCGACGACCTTGGCGCATTTGCGCGCCGCCGCCTGCGGGTTCAGCCGCATCTGGTGCATGGCGTACAGGATGCGCCGGTGCACGGGTTTGAACCCGTCGCGCACGTCGGGAAGAGCGCGGTTGGTGATGGTCGACAGGGCGTAGGCCAGATAGCGACGGCTGAGGGCCGTCTCCATCGGCTCGTCGATGATACGGCCGCCTTCCGGCGGCGGAGCGTGGATCGTCATGGGCCAGCGAATCGGGGATGGGAAGCCGGAAGTCTAGCCCCTGCGGCGCACGACAGGGCGTCTATCTGTGGGAGATATTGCGGTGGAGGGTAACCGAACGCCGACTTCCTTCGTATGTGAAGGACCTCCGTCACGTCAGGCCGCTCAATGATCCTCTTTCTGCTGTCCTATCTCGCTGGCGCCTTGACCATCGTCAGCCCATGCATACTGCCGGTCCTGCCCTTCGTCTTCGCCCGCGCCGACCGCCCTTTCATCCGCAACGGCTTCCCGCTGCTGGTCGGCATGGCGATCACCTTCGCCGGGGTGGCGACCCTGGCGGCCCTGGGCGGCGGATGGGCGGTTCGCGCCAACGAGGTCGGCCGGTGGATCGCTCTTGCGGTCATGGCGGTGCTGGGGCTCAGTCTGCTGATCCCGTCGGTCGGTGATCGGTTGATGCGCCCCTTCGTGGTCCTGGGTTCCTGGTTGACCGAGAGGGCCGAGCGCCAGTCGAGCGATCAAGGCGACGTCCGCGCCTCTCTCCTGCTGGGCGTGGCCACGGGCCTGCTGTGGGCGCCCTGCGCCGGGCCGATCCTGGGCGTCATCCTGACCGGCGCCGCGCTTCAGGGGGCGGGCGTGGGCACGACGGTCCTGCTGCTGGCCTATGCCCTGGGCGCGGCCACCTCGCTCGCCCTCGCCCTGGTCGTCGGAGGCCGGGTCTTCAAGGCGATGAAGGGGGCGTTGGGCGCCGGCGAATGGCTTCGTCGCGGGCTCGGCGCCCTGGTCCTGATCGGCGTGGTCGCCATCGGCCTGGGGCTGGATACCGGCCTGTTGACGCGGATCTCGGCCGGCAGCACAGGTCGGCTGGAACAGGCGCTGCTGACGACCATCGGACGCGGCGCACCGATGAACGCCGCCCCCACTGACCTCGCCAACCTGCCGGTCGAGGGGCAGATGCCGCCCCTGACCGGCGCCACGACATGGATCAACTCGCCGCCCCTGACGCCGGAACAGCTGCGCGGCAAGGTCGTGGTCGTCGACTTCTGGACCTATTCCTGCATCAACTGCCTGCGCGCCCTGCCCTACGTCCGCGCCTGGGCCGAGAAGTACAAGGACCAGGGCCTGGTGGTGATCGGCGTCCACACGCCCGAGTTCGCCTTCGAGAAGTTAGAAGCCAATGTGCGTGACGCGATCCGTCGCCTCGGCGTCGACTACCCGGTCGCCATGGACAATGATTTCGCCATCTGGCGCGCCTTCAAAAACCAGTACTGGCCCGCCCACTATTTCATCGATGCAAAGGGCCGGATCCGCCACCATCACTTCGGCGAAGGCGACTACGAGGGGTCCGAACGCGTCATCCAGCAACTGTTGACTGAGGCCGGGGCGGCGCGGGTTTCAAACAATCTGGTTCAGGTTCAGGCTCAGGGCGCCGAGGCCGCCGCCGACATGGGCCAGCTAGGCTCTCCCGAGACCTATGTCGGCTATGCTCGGGCCGAGAATTTCCGCTCGCCCGGCGGCTTCGCCCGCGATGCGGTCAAGGCCTATGTCGCCAGCCCGCTGAACCTGAACGACTGGAGCCTGGTCGGTCGCTGGCGCGTGACGCGCGAACACGCCGAGCTGGCGGCGGCGGGCGGCCGGGTCTCGTTCCGCTTCAAGGCCCGCGACCTTCATCTGGTCATGGGTCCGGGGACGACCGGCGGGACACCTCGATTCCGCGTCCTGATCGACGGACAGGCGCCCGGCGCGGACGCCGGATCGGATATCGACGCCCAGGGCATGGGCCGAATCGACCAGCAGCGTCTGTATCAACTGGTCCGTCAGTCCGGCCCGGTGCGAGAACGCAATTTCGAGATCGAATTCCTCGACCCCGGCGTCCAGGTCTTCGCCTTCACTTTCGGCTAGAGGTCCAACAGCAACCGCAGCCGGTTCTTGGCCAGTTGACGCCGCTTGCGCACCAGTTCTCGGCTGATGTTCAGATGAGCGGCGATCCGTTCGTCGCTCCAGTCGTCCAGATGAAGCCGCAGGGGTTCGACCAGGCTCGCGGGCAAGGCGCTCATCGCCCGGTTCCAGGCCGCCTCGCTCTCTTGCTGCGACAAGGCCTCTTCGGGCGACGGCGCCGCCTTCACCCAAGCTGCGGGGGACGGCGACGGCAGGTCGGCGTCGTCCGTCTCGATCGGGATGCGATGAGCGTTCCGCCGATGCTGATCCATGCAGGTATTGTGTAGAATTCGCACCAGCCAGGCGCCGGGATTCTGAACCGGTTGCCGACCAAAGGCCTGGGCCGCGCGAACCATGGCCGCGCTCAGCGCATCCTCGGCGTCGGCGCGGTTTCCGCCGGACAGGCGAAGGCTTCGTTGCCGCAGGGTGTTTTGATGCGCCATCCAGATCGCCCAGAAAGCGTCCAGACCCGGCGGCCGGTCGAGGGAGCGCGCGATCACCGCGGCGGGCGTCATGGCTGCGCCGACGAACCGACCGCCGCCTCGGCCCTGGGCGGCCCTGGCCAGGACCTCGACTGGGGTCGGAGAGCGTGAAGCCTTGGGGCTTGGGAAGGAGCGACGCGCTTTCCCAACCGGCGCAACCCGCGTTTCAGCGGCCTCCGACTCTTTTTCCTCTTGCCCCTCTATTTCCGGAAACAGCCGGAAGACATTCATATCCGTCACTCCCCCGCGGCGGCGGACCGGCCCTTGGTCGACGAAAGGGGCCTATTCCCGCGCACAGCGTCCTGGCAGTCAGCGGATGCAGTCGCCCCGGCCGCGTCTGACCTCGGTCAACGCGCGCATATCAAGCCGACACATTCACTGATACAACTTAGACGGGTATTTTTGATTTTTGTGAAGCTTGGAACGCAGGGTTTGCGAAAATAATCTGGCCTTCTGGCGTTTATTCGCCGGCCGTCACGTCCTTAGCCGGCGCTCTGGCCGCCTGGTCGATCATAGCGCAGATGGCCAGATCCAACTGCCGAGTGACCTCCCGCGTGATGATGCCGCGCAGCGCCTCGACGATTTCGAGACTGACCTGAGCGGACGGACCCATCGCCGCGCGGCGCATTTCTTCCGGCATAGCCGACAGCCTCTGGTCGGCTACGGCGCGTTTCAGAACCTCGCGCTGATCGGCAAAGCCGTCCACGACCGCATGCTTCTGCTCTGAGATGGAATCATAGAGATGGCGTCCGGCTGCGCCTTGGGCGTCGCTCACGTCTTGCTTTCTCCGTCATCGTCGGGCCCCACGCCGAGGGCCCGCGTCACCTGAGCCTGCAGCTGAACCAGCATGGCGTCGGTGAATTTCTGGACCTCGGCGCCGGCCGGCGTCTGGGTTTTCAACAGCTCCGGAAACTGTGCCGTGGCCATGGCGAATATCTCGACGACCATCCTCTGGGCCGCCAGGACGACGGGATCCTTGAACGACCCCGCTTCCCCTGATGGGGCTTCATCGGTGGAGGGCTGATCTTCAGTCATGGCGCGCGCCCCTCCGGCTCATTCCTTTTCCGACGAAGCCGGAACAAGCGAGATTTTCTCCACCAGTTGGCCGTCTTCGATTTCGGTCAGCAGCGTCTTGGCCTTGCCCATCATCTTGGCAGCCCAGATCGCATAGGGATCGGTCCGCAACGGCTCCTGCATGCGATACAGCAGGTCCACGACGACCCCGGCCGCCTCGCGCAGCTCCCAGTACCGCGCCTGGCTTTCCTCGAACCGTTCACTGGTCGGCAGATCCTGGGCGTCACACTGCCATCTTTCGGTTTCGCGTCGCGTTTCCCTTTCCAGCGCCTCCGCCTCATAAACAACCGCCTGGGCTTCGCTGGTCTTCAACACCGTCAATCGGGACATGGCATGCTCCTTGTTTCTGGGTTCAGTTTCTGGGGAAGGACTCGACCGCCTTGGTGACGGATTCCGCCGCAAGACCCGCCGCGATCGGCGCCGCGAACGAACTGACCAAAGCCATGGCGTAGGCGATCAGGGCGGGTTCGCTCATGCCGCCCGAAGCCAGCATCATGGCCATGGCCTTGCCCTGGACGGTGGTGCTGATCGACATTACGTTGCGCTGGTAGTCGGCCGCGTCCTGAACCGACAGGGCTGCGGCCTGGGTCGCCTTGTCATAGGCGATGACGCCCCCAGCCGAGACCCGGGTCGCGCTGGACGGCGTGCCGTTCTCCAGCGGCGCGAACCCCAGCGCCCAGTTGGTCGAGGTCTGGACGGCGTCCTTGATCTGGGTGTTGACGGTCGGATCGGTCACGGCGCGAAGGCTTTCGTTTCAGAGGCAGGCGCTATTTCTGCGCCGCGTTCATGATCATGGTGACGGCGCTCGAGGTCACGGCGTTGCCGATCTGCTGCAGGCCGCCCTGCGCCTGCTGGGCGTTCTGCATGGCCAGCGAGATCGAATGGGCCATGCTCTGATAGACTAGGGCCATCGACTGGGCCGGCGCTTCGCCCAGCACCTTGACGTTGGTCTGGGTGACCGCGTCGGTGACCTGCGAGTTGACGGGCGTGTCGGCGGCCATGGTTCAGATCCTGACGATTCTAGAGGTTCAGAAGTTTAAGGGCGACGAGCAGGACGAGGGCGGTTTCGAGCGAACTGGGCGCAGCCGATCGCCCAGCGATCCGTGTCGTGGCGATGGCCGAGACCATCCCGCCGACTTCGTAGACCTGCATCACCCCCTGGTTGGTGGCGGCCTGAGCGCAGATCGAAGCCTGGCGCTGGGCCTGGACGGCGTTCTCGAACACGATCGCCGTCGAATGGGCGGCGCTCTGGTAGATGGAGCCCATGGCGATCGTCGAGGCCGCGCCCAGAACCATCAGGTTCTGCTGCGTCACCGCATCGGTGATCTGGCTGTTGACGGCGGTCGGATAGGCCATGGCTCAGGGAACCGGAATTTCGAGAATCTTGGCGATCAGAGCGCCGACGGCGGCGTTGTTGATCTGCTGCATCCCGCCCTGGGTCTGACTGGCGTTTTCGACCGACAGACTGGTGGCGTGCGCGAGCGCCTGGACCGAGATGGCCACGGCCTCCGCCGGTCCCTCGCCCAACACCTTGACGTTGGTCTGTGTGACGGCGTCGGTGATTTGCGCATTGACGGTCTCTGTCATGACGACGCCTCCTCCCTCTGGAAATTCAAGTGACGACGGGCGCGCCGTAGAACGCCGACGATGGTTCGCGCGTGACCCGCGACACCGAACGGACCCCCACCTCGGTGGTCCTGGCGGTGCGCGACGGCTGCATATCAGCCAGGCTCAAGGCGAGTTGGCGAAGCTGCAAAGTCGACAGCTCTGACGCATATTGCGTCGATGCGGCGAGCCGGGCCGCGAAGGCGTCCGCGGAGGCCATAAGGGTTATGAGACCAGCGTTGCAGACCCCGGCCCCTGCGCAAAACAGGAGGGTGTCGTCCCGACAGCGCTCCAGTCGCTCGTCTTCCCTGATATGCTTCTCTTCTCGTGTCATTCGAACGGCTCCTCGCGACGCGGACCTATGTCGGGCCAGGGAACGACGGACGGTTTGTCCATCAGCGCCTGTACGCAGTTCATGGTCGCCACCATGCCCAGGATGTTGGTGGTCTGCTGGTTGGCGACCGCATTGTGATACATCATCCCGCTGGCCTGATTGGCGGCGACCAGGCTCTGCATCGCGGCGAAGCTTGGGCCGGAACCGATAACGGTCAGCAGGGTGCTGGCCACAGATTCCGCTATGGGCGCCGTCGCCGGATTCCGGCTCAGCTCCATGGCGAGCTTCAGGACTTCCTCATAATCGCCGAGGTTGGTCCGTCCGGTTTCGCTCGCCGGCTTCTTTTCGTTCGCCTCGGCCACGGTCGTCCTCCAGGGGTGGGCGCGGCGGGCTCCAGTCTCCCGCCGCGGCAGTCAAGGTCTGGCCGTTCGACGCGCGCTGGCGTCGCCGAACGCATCGGCGTCAGACCGCCGTAGCCCGCAGGGCGGTCAACAGCGACATCAGGTTGTCGGGCGTGTCCGACTGGCTGATCTTGCTCGCCGCGACGGCGCCGGCCATCGTATCGACGCTGTAGATCTGGATCACGCCCTGGTTGGTCGCGGCCTGGGCGGCGATCGCCAGCTGCTGCTGCGACGAGGCGGCGTTTTCGTAGAGAATGCCGGTCGAGTGAGCCAGCGACTGGTAGATCGCGCCCATGGCCATAGCCGGAGCGTCGCCCAGAACCTTCACGTTGGCCTGGGTGACGGCGTCGGTGATCATGCCGTTGACGGGTGTGGGAAGCGCCATGTCTCAAGTCCTTCTTTGTTGTGGGTTGAGCGTCAGGAGACGGCGGCCGACGGTCCGACGGCGCGCAGGGCGGTCAGCAGGGCCAGCATGTTGTCGGGCGTGTCGGACTGGGCGATCTTCGAGGTCGCCACGGCGCCGGCCATGGTGTCGACGCTGTAGATCTGGATCACGCCCTGATTGGTCGCGGCCTGGGCGGCGATCGCCAGTTGCTGCTGCGACGAGGTGGCGTTTTCGTAGAGAATGCCGGTCGAGTGGGCCAGCGACTGGTAGATCGCGCCCATGGCCATCGCCGGGGCGTCGCCGAGGACCTTCACATTCGCCTGGGTGACGGCGTCGGTGATCTGACCGTTCACGGGTGTCGGAATAGCCATGAGTTGTCTCCTTCCATTGGATTGAGGCCGGTGGCTCGAAGGTCGCATGGCCCCGTTGAAGGCGACCCCCGATAGCCATGACGCCCGACGCACCCCTGTGTGAACGACTACAGATTGATTTTTTAACTCGCCTTGAGTGAACGAAACGCTGCCCGCTCTTTCACAGACGCCTTCCGACCGCGTCTGGCCTTCGGGACACCATCCGACGCGTCGCAGTCTTCCGGGACGCGGCTGAGACGCGGAAGGGCCGTGAAAACAAGGAGTTCATTCATGACGAGAATGCTCAGCCTGGCCCTGCTCCATCTCGTCGCGGACGGGCGAAAGACCAGGTCCGAACCCACAGCGCCCCCAGATCAGTCGCCGCATGCGGCGTTCAAATCAGGAATAGCTCAGATGCCGATGTCAACCGCAGACTTCGTGACCCTGGTCTCCCAATGGGCCGCCGCCAACGTCGACAGAATAAGACTGGTCTGGCCTCTGGCAGGGGGATGGGAAGCCTGGGCGCAGGCCGAAATCGCCGGCTATATCAACGCCAATGTCGAGGACAGCTGGATAGAACGCGAGGCTCGCGTCTATCCCGACGGCGGACGCGCCGATCTGCTGGTCAACAATCCCTTCGAAAACCCCGCGGCGGACGAGATCGTCGTCGAGCTGAAATGCGAGTCGCTGCGAAACTGGGCAGGCTTCGTCGATGGGCTTCGCTACGATACTTGGAAGCTGGGCGGTGGAATGCGGATGGGCCTGGACGCCGCCGGCAAGATTTCGGTGGGTCTGTTCTTCTCGCCGGAAACGGAAGACCAACTCGCCCTGCTTGCAGGTTATCAGATCAGCTATACGCCGGGCGGCGAGATCGGCATCGCCACCCTGATCTTCTAGCCGGGCGCTAAAGCCGTCCGGCTTCCGCCAGCTTGTCCAGCATCCACACCCGCGCGGGCGGCAGAGGCTTGTTCTGCGGGTGGAAGACGAACTGCTCGAGGAAATGGCCGGTCAGGTCGAGCCCGGCCTTGACGTCACCCTCGACCAGTCCCGCTTGCGCGCCCAGCATGAAGGGCGGCAGGGCCAGCATCTTGTCGGCATAGGGCGCGCCGGCCTCGCGGCTGACCGCCCGGCCGGTGCGAGGACTGACATAGATCAGGTCGTCGGCGGTCCCCGTCGCCGCGCATTTCGACAGGTCCAGCCCGAACCCGAGGTCTTCCAGCAGTCCCGCCTCGAACCGCACGAAGATGGCGGGCCAGACCTCCGGTAAGGCGAAGGCGCTCATCAGGGCCTCGAAGGCCAGGAAGACGCCCGGATGCGGCTCGCGTTCCGGCAAGGCGCCCTGGGCCACGCCTGACGCGGCAGCCAGACCAGTCAGGGCCAAGGCGTCGTCAAACAGCGCACTGGGCCCTTCGCCCATCGGCTCCAGCCGCGCCCCGCCCAAATGATCCGAGGTCCGCGCCCTATAGTCGGCGACGACCCGCGCGCCCGGCTGCAGGAACGGCCGCATCTTGCGCGACGCCCCGCCCGCTACATAGGCGGCGCGCCGACCGTGGCTCTCGGTCAGCAGATCCACCACAGCGCCGGTGTCGCCATGGGCGCGCGCCGACAGGACGAAAGCCTCTTCCTGAAAATCCATCAGTCGACAGGCGCGGACTTGATGGCGTCGACAACTGCTTCGGTCCGATCATTCGGCACCGTGAAACTGAGCACATATTGCTCGATCTTCCAGATCTCTCCCGGACCGGTCCGCCTCAGCAGCCCGGATCCACGAAGCGCGCCGTAGGCATCGTTCTCCAGCTTCTCATCGAACCACGCGAAGTCCCCGGAGATGATCAGGGTCCGATCATGCGGCCGATAGGTCCAGCCCTGGCCCTTTGCGAAGACCGGCTCGGCATAAGCCTTGAACGCTGGCATATCCCAATGCTCTGAGGCGTCGGTCCCGACGAAACGGGCGCCGTCGCTGAACTGGGCGAAATAGGTCGCGCCGTCCGCGTCCGCAGCCGCCTGGTGCATCCGATCCAGAGTCGCCGCCGCCTCGTCGGCCCCGCGCTGGGCAGCGATGCCGACACTGTCGTCTCGCGCGGGGACCATCGCCGCCAGCGGCGGCGGGGATTGAAGAACCAGAACGGTGAGCAGGGCGGCGATCATGCCGCTGTTCTAGTCCTGTTCTCAGCTTTCGGGAACCGGATAGGTGTCCGGTTTCAGCACCTTCGCCAGGGCCATCACATTCCGCGCCGCATTGCGTCCGACCCGGTCCGAATAATCGTGCCCCTGATCGGTCTCGACATAGTCCGGTCCCGCGCCAGGGCCGAGGTGCCAGTAGGTCCAGCTCTGGGCCGGGATGGTGAACCCCATGTCGATCAGGGCCTGGGACACGGTGGCGACGATATGGTGGGCGCCGTCCTCGTTGCCGGTGATGACGATGCCGGCGACCTTGCCGAAGGCGACCGGGCGACCGCTGTGGTCGGTCTCCTCGAACAGGGCGTCCATACGCTCCAGCGCCCGCATGCAGACGCTGGACATCTGGCCGACCCAGGTCGGGGTGGCGAAGATAAGGATGTTCGCCGCCATGATCTTCTCATGAACCGAGGGCCAGTCATCCCCCTCGCCCTCGTCGGTCGCCACGCCCGGCTTCAGGTTCAGGTCCACCAGACGAACCAGTTCGGTCTCGGCCCCGCCCCTGGCCAGTTCGTCGATCACCACCTGGGCCAGGGCCTCGGTGCTGGACGTCGCCGGAGAGGGTTTCAGGGTGCAGTTCAGGATCAGGGCTTTCATCGGCGCTCCTTTCTATCGGTCATTCGCTAACCCACCGTCGCGCCCGGCGTTCCTGATCCAAGGCCTCCATTCGCCAAGGTCTTCTTTTGATGGAGATCATGGATGTTTCGCCCACCCTCGACCAAGGTCGAATGGATCAGCCTGGCGACCCCGCTTAACCCCAACGACCTTCAGGCCTCTCCCCGGCCGCAAACCCGAAGACCTCAATGTCGCGTATCCGCAGCCAATCCCTGCGCTCCAAACTGATGTCGGCCGAGGACGCGGCCGCTCTGATCCCCGCCGGCTCGACCGTGGGCATGAGCGGCTTCACCGGCTCCGGATATCCCAAGCGAGTGCCCCCGGCACTGGCCCAGCGGATCGAGGCGGCCCATGAGGCGGGCGAAAAATTTCGACTGAACGTCTGGACCGGCGCTTCCACCGGCCCCGAGCTGGACGGCGCCTTGGCCAAGGCGGACGGCATCGAACGCCGCCTGCCCTACAACTCCGATCCCATCGCTCGCGAGAAGATCAACTCAGGCCAGATGGATTATCTGGACATGCACCTCAGCCAGCTGGCCCCGGTCGTCTGGCAGGGGGTGCTGGGGCCGCTGGACACCGCCGTGGTCGAGGTCTCGGCCATCAACGCCGACGGAACCTTCGTCCCCTCCTCCTCCATCGGCAACAACAAGACCTGGCTCGACCGGGCCGAGCGGGTGATCCTGGAGGTCAACGCCTGGCAGAACCCGGCGCTGGAGGGGATGCACGACATCTATTACGGCACCGCCCTGCCGCCCGACCGCGTGCCCATTCCGCTGACCCGACCCGAACAGTTGATCGGCCAGCCGACCTTCCGCTGCGATCCGGACAAGATCGTCGCCATCGTCGAAACCGACGCCCCCGACCGCAACCTGCCCTTCGCCGCGCCCGACGCG
>Ga0209643_1002410_pt1 | contig 12245 bp, 11 predicted proteins | sample AutmiccBRH37_all_FD_187383 | JGI IMG/M metagenome (GOLD analysis project Ga0209643, IMG submission 187383) | Deep subsurface microbial communities from Mt. Terri, Switzerland - Autotrophic microbial communities BRH/37_all (SPAdes) (version 2) | ecosystem: Environmental > Aquatic > Deep... | reverse complement strand
AGATTGGTTCTAATCAATAGAATAAAATAAACCGGCTCTATTTACCGGTCAAAATTTTACAAGGAGTTTTTATAATGATTTTGCCCATTTTTTTAACATTTTCAGGTCTTGCTCTTCTATTATTTGGGCTTAAAACTCTTCGTAATGGGCTGGAAAAATTTGCAGGATCTAACTTTCAGCAAACTCTCATGAAGCTTACATCCACTCTAGGAAAAGGTTTTTTGACTGGGATAGTAGCAACCGGTCTTCTCCAATCCAGCACAGCTCTAACGCTCATGGCAGTATCCTTTGTAGATGCCCAGATAATCAGTTTTAGAAATGCACTAGGTTTAATCTTGGGAAGCAATATAGGAACAACTATAACACCCCAAATATTAGCCTTTCCAATAAAAGAGATAGCTTTATGGCTTATCCTGAACGGCCTCCTCGGGTACGTCATTCTTAAAGGACAAAAAAGATACCTATTTAGTGCTCTAGCAGGGTTAGGGGTTATGCTTCTTTCCCTTTCTATTTTGGAATCCGCTATGATTCCTCTCTCTGAACTTCCACAGGTTCAAAGTTGGTTACAACAAATAGGAAATAATAATTTTTTTGCGGTGCTTGTTGGTACTGTTCTCTCAGCTTTATTGCATTCTTCTAGTGCTACTACAGGTATTGCCATGGTCTTAACCCAAGAAGGCTGGATTACACTGCCAACTGCCTTAGCCCTCTTATTCGGTGCTAATATAGGAACCTGTTTTACAGCTCTTATCGTTTCATTTTTCACTTCTAGAGCAGCCCAAAGGGTAGCTATTTTTCATGTTCTTATAAACATCTTCGGAGTAATAATCTTCTATCCATTTCTAGACCAAATTGCTAATCTGCTCACTCTCCTTGGAGGCAGTTTAAGTCGACAGGTAGCAAATGCCCATACTATTTTTAACGTTGTATCAGCTCTGATAGCTCTCCCGTTGCTCCCTAGTGTTATCCGTTTACTAGAGAAATACTAGATAAAATTCCTTCCACAGAAATTCCCCGTTACCCTCGAATGACTAATGTAAAGAAATGCAAGTATTACTAACGTTTATTGTGTCCATCCCATTTTATTTTTTCAACCTGCACTATACCATTTTCACGGTAGATTTCGAGTTTTTGCACATATTCATCTAAGACAATCAATTCTTTACCCATATAGACTTTTATATTGCCATGACAATATTCAACATTTATTCGGCTATTTTTAGCTGCTCTTATTACTGTAGAACTGATTGAAGGGCCTCCTAACTCCCAGATATAGACATCACCTGTACAGTTAATCTCTCCACCTCGGCAAATACCATAAATTTTAATACTTCCCCCCGCTTTTATAGTAGAATTGTATGTCCCTTTTCGACAAATAAAATCGCCTGCACAAATAATTTCGGAGTTTTGAATATAGTTTGTCTCACAGACAACATTAGCTGGTAGCATATTTCCTTTAGTTTCTAAAAAATGATTTATTACTTTTAAAGCATTCTTAATATGTCTTAGGTCTTCCAGCTGAAGAGGGCCTAGTCCAACCAGGAAATGTTTAAGGGTACGAACCCCAACTTCAAGTTGCTGATCGATAAATTCTGGATCGGCAGGATTGAGCATTTTTTCTAGTTCTTCGCTTTTTGAGGCAAGATTAGGGAATTTTTTTTCTAAGATTACCTTAAGTAAAGGACCTACTTTCGAATCCTTCGAGACGCTTTGTAATTGTTCAACTTGAGAAATACAAATAATAAGGTCTTCATTCACTTCTTGAAGAACTTTACTAAAACGAGAACGATTGACATGTCTTTCGCCGATAATTATCTTACTAGCAACGATATTACCATCTACTTGTACTCCTGCCTCCGCTTTAAGTTTAGCACTGGTAACTGATCCCCTAACTTTTATATTACCCTCAGCATGTACTCGCAGGCCATCATTGACGTTACCCCCAACCAACACGTCTCCGGGGAAATCTATACTTCCAGTTTCTAAACTAACATCTCTTCTAACAATATAAGCATTTTCAACTAAATAGGTAAGATCATTGATGCGTAAGGGAGTTCCGGCACAGGCAGCCTTTACCTCCAAACCGTCTTCAGATAGATAAACATTCTTTTGTAACTTGAATTCAATATTCTTCAGAGGTTCTGTTTCTATGATTTCTCCTAGAATATTCATACCAGGTATACCTTCTTTTCCAGGAATTATCCTGGCTAAGATTTCATCTTTTTGGCAGGTTTTCAGTTTTGAGGCAAAAAAATCTATAGCTTGACTATGGTTCTCTTCTTGTTTAATGGGTTCTCCCACATAATCGATAATTTCAGCAGGTATGGGTTGGACAGGCATTTTAGCTTCTGCCAGAATAATCTCTTTTTCTTTGGTGACAGTTAAGAATTCGGTCCATACGTTCTGTTTTATCCCGCATTTAATCCCTTTTTCCTGTAACTCTATGCTTAAGCTGTCTCCAGTTAATCGTTGCTTAGAATCCGAATCAGACTCCCATCTCAGATGGCTTTCTAGAAAATACTCCTTAGACTTTGGTACTGTTTCTTCCAACATATAGCGTCCGGTTTCTTCTCGTTTAACCTTAGCAATAGCTTTACATCTATCAGGTAGCACTTCAATGCTCCAGATTAAGCTATTGTTTTTTTCTACTGGGTAAAACTCAAAGATATCACCTTTGTTAATAATCTTTTCTTGTAATACTTCTTGACCGTTTAGAATCAGTCGACCGGCAGAGGGAAAGGGAATTATTTTTTCGATATCAGTCCCAAGGTTCATCAAGTATTTTTCGCCATCCCAAGTAACAACATTATCTTCAAATATTTCCATATCATCTACTTCCATCGGGAGATTTCCCTTATGGTCTTTCATATTCCTACCTCCTTTACTTATAGTGGGATCCTCTCAATAATAAATTGGGTATTTATACCATAATCTTCTCTTAACTATGTGTTCTTAGGACTTTAGTCCTATTTGAAATTCTCATATTTACCAAATAATTAGAAAAGTACTATAATTCGATAATGTTAAATTATAGTACTTTCTTATATTCTAATGTTCTATATATCGTTTGTCTAGTCCAATTTCCTGAATAATCCAAATAATTCAAAACTAATATCAATTGTTATATCTATCATAACGCATCGATATTCTCACTATCAATTGGTAATTCATTATCTGGATCTTCATTATTATTTAAGTTATCATCGACAGTATCCCCATTCTCATCCACTGGGGGCTGAGAGGGAATGGTTTCATCAGGGATATCGTTAGATGTATTATCGGATGTGTCCTCGGATGTATCATCTGATGTATTATCGGATGTGTCATCAGTTATATTATCAGTTGACTCATCAGTTGTGTTATCAGTTGACTCATCAGGCTCATGACCAGGTGATCTTACGCCATTTGGATCTTCTTTGTTTCCAGGCACAGTAATATGAGCCTTAATATCCGGATCTAAAAGGTCTATTACCTTGTGATTAACTACCCTGTCGGTGGTTATCCCTAAGAGAAGATTTTGGGAAGTCTGTTTAGCTTGTTCAAGGTTTACCTCCCAATAACTTATTTCGTTAAAATCCAAGAAAATCCCAGGTAAAGTCTGCGATACTACATTAGAGCTGTCGAATGAAACGGCAACTTTGGAAAGCCTTAGAATGTCAGCCACACTTAAGTCTGTTTGGATAGCATCCATAAGTTGTGGTATTAGCTTAGGTAGTTTAGTTAAAGTGTTCACCTGCATCATTTCTTTGGCTACAGCTTTAAGAACATTTTGTTGACGTGCAGTTCTAGAAATATCAGCTAAGGAGTCTCCGCGCCAACGGGCATACTGTAGAGCTTGAGACCCTGTAAGGCGTTGGTCGCCTTGTTTAAGATCTATATAACCGTCGACCTCATCTCCAGTTACCCGATACATATCTTGTTCTACATACATGTCGATGCCACCGAGGGTGTCGATTATGCTCTTGAAACCTTCAAAATTCGTCATAACATACCCATCTAAAGGTATTCCTGTAATCTTCGTAACTTGATTCATTAGCTCGGGTATTCCACTATACATAACAATAGAGTTTATCTTAAGAAAGCGAGAGCCGCGAAACTCGACCCTAGTATCTCTTGGGACGGATAATAATGAGATTATCTTTGTTTCAGGATCTACACTGGCAACAATTAAGGTATCGGCATTAAAGGAATCATCTCCCGGTCTTGTATCCGCTCCCATCAAGAGAAAGCTGACTCTTTTATCAAGTTTCACAGGTGTTTCATCACCACTTATCGGGTTACTGGGGTTACTGGGGTTACTACTGGGATTATTAATATTGCCAGGATCTTTCCCAAAAAACATAAACCCGAAAGCAGCGGTTCCAGTTAAAAAACCAGCAAATAGAACAGCTATTACTATTAAAGTTTTCCTCATATATCTTTTGCTATTGTTTCTCGTTTTTTTCATTAAGTCAGCCACTCCATTGATAGTTTGTATTAAATCATTTTTCCTTTTGTGATAGATATTTTTCCTTCTTGGCCTAGGTATACCCGACCTATAATTGCTGCCTCAACAACTGCACCCTTTAATTCGTTGACCAAAAGTTCGATTTTGCTCTCTGGGACAGAGAAAAGAAGTCCTCCTGAAGTTTGAGCATCACCAAGAATGGTCTTCCAATCCGAATCATAATTTCCATCCAAGTACTCTTTCAAATATTCTAGGTTGGCTAGGGTGCCTCCTGGAACAGAACCACTTGCTAAACAAGACCACGCAGATGAAATAACTGGAACATTATCACAAAAAATCTCAGCATGACAACCACTTGCTTTCATCATTTCATGCAAATGACCCAGCAATCCAAATCCCGTTACATCAGTACAAGCATTAACTCCTATTTCTTGAGCTATCTCCGAAGCTTCCTTATTTAACTTAGACATTATTCTAACGGCCTCAAGTTCGTCCTCTTGGGCTACTATCCCTCTTTTAATCCCGGTGGTAATAATACCTATACCGAGAGGCTTAGTAAGAACTAAATAGTCTTTTGCTCGAGCACCCGAGTTAGACAATATCTTTTCAGGATGAACTATCCCGGTTATGGCAAGTCCATATTTTGGTTCAGGATCGTCAATGGAATGCCCTCCGACAATCAAGGCTCCGGCTTCTTCAATCTTAGTCTGTCCGCCTTTTAATATTTCTAATAAAATTTGGGAATCGAGCTTCCCAATAGGAAAGGAAACAAGATTCAGACCGGTTATGGGGCGTGCACCCATGGCATAAATATCGCTTAAAGCATTGGCTGCCGCAATCTGACCAAAAGAAAAAGGATCATCGACGACAGGAGTAAAAAAGTCAACCGTTTGTACGATTGCCTGTTTATCATTTAGTCGGTAAACTCCAGCATCATCTGACGTTTCTATACCTACGAGCAGATTGGGGTTGGGAATATTCTTTGGTAATTGACACAAAACTTGTGCCAGGTCACTAGGACCAATTTTGCATCCTCAACCAGCTTTGCTGGATAGTTGAGTTAATCTTATTTTTTCATCCATTTTTATCCCTCCATTCTTTTATCCATAGGTTGGAGGCCTCATAGCTTTAGCAAGTAATAGCTTTAACATGCTATCCTTTCAAATTATATCAGGAACTCTCAATCCCTTCAATCTAAGTAATACTTCTATTGAAAATAATAAGAGAGCTGTCATTCACAGCTCTCTCATTATTAATCTTATTTATTATTACCATTCAGATAGGCGGTCTATAATAATTTGGTAATCCTCCGGAAGTAAAGTCCTGGGATCTAGAATGATCCTTTCTTTAACAATCCTCGTTAAAATAGGAATGTCGCCATGTAAAAGGAATCTCTCGAGATTAACGACCGAACCTTGAAGTGGTCTGATTGCACAAACAAAGGATGGAAGATTAGCTGTAGGTAAAGCACCACCGCCAACACAAGAAGCATGTTCTTGTACTTCAGCTTCAACAGTTGTTAAGTTCGAAATGCCCTTTTGCAAATTTTGGGCCTCTTTCAGAAGGTCGGATCCTTTTAATGAAAGCATCCTCCATATAGGTATTTTCTCTATATCTTCTTTTTCATATAACCGTAGTGTTCCTATCAGGGCGGCCAAACTTAACTTATCGATTCTTAATGCTCTTGTTAACTGGTTTTTCTTTAGTTTATCAATTAAATCCTTTTTGCCAACGATTATCCCCGCTTGAGGTCCTCCCAGTAATTTATCACCACTAAATGTAATTAATGATGCTCCCGCCTTAACTGCCTCTTGAATGGTTGGTTCTTTAGGAATCCCTAAATCTACCCCATCTATGAAACTCCCGCTTCCTAAATCATTAACTACTGGAATGTTATTTTTCTCTCCCAAGTCGACCAGGTTACTTAGGTCAACTTCATGATGAAACCCTTCTATACGATAATTACTGGTATGAACTTTAAGTAATAGTGCTGAGTTCTCATTTAAAGCCTCACTATAATCTCGGCTCCAAGTCTTATTGGTAGTGCCAACTTCTACTAGCTTGGCACCTCCAGCTTTAATAACGTCAGGGATTCTAAATGATCCTCCAACTTCCACGAGTTCGCCTCGAGATACTATCACTTCTCTCTGGTTTGCTAAAGTGTTCATAATCAAAAGAACTGCTGCAGCATTATTATTTACTACCAGAGCAGCTTCAGCTCCCGATAATTCTTGCAACATTTTTTCGACATGAGTATATCGAGAGCCTCTGGTTCCCTTTTCTAAATCTAGTTCCAGATTATTATAAGACATCGCTAATTGAGCAACATAATCTACTACTTCTCTAGCAAGAAGGGCTCTGCCACAGTTAGTGTGAAGGACTACTCCGGTTGCATTTATCACTCTGCGGAGACTAAGATCTGTTCCTTTAAGCATATCTTTAACCTCATTAATTAACCATTCCCTAAAGAAACGAATGAATTCTTCCTCAGGATAATTCCAGAAAACCTCTTGCTTGTCTTTTCTATTTAAAACAATATCCTCAGGATTTTCTCTTTGAAGTATAATATCTCTTGCTTTTTGAAGCACTCTTCTGACAGCCCATGTGACTTCGTTATTAGTATGTATATTATCAGTTGATAAGAGTTCTTCCACGACTTCATGAACTGCTGGAAGAAGTCGAAGTCTTTCTTTCTTGTCAATAATCAAAAAACACCACCCCTAAATTCTTCATTCTAAGACAAAATACTTACAGAGGATAATTTATATTTTTTAGGATTTCGACACAACCTTTAGATTATTATTATTCATATGTTATGTATAACTATCTAAGATTCCAGGAAATCTTCAGGGGAGGAAGAATCATGACAACTTCTTCAGGGGCTAGGATTCTAAACTTAAGTAGCTTTAGAGATAAAAAAGCAGAAAGATGCATTTTCTGTAACTGCCCAGAGAATTTATACTTTTTCCGTAAACATGTAGTTTGTTTAGAATGCCTACGTAACATACGAAAACTCTATACGTCTAAATAAACTAATCTTAAATATAAGTATTAATGTATAGAGCAGGCTTACCAAAATATCATACAATTTATCAACGTAAAGTAATTGTTAGGATAAGATAAGAAAGGAAGCTGTTTAGCTTCCTTTAACCTTTTTGCCCATGTTTCTTAAGACTTTAACAGCATCTTTTTCGATTACTGATTTTCCATGTTCCTTAAGATAAGTCTCTGTTAGCACTATAGATTCCCCATATTCATCAAGAATGGCTTCCGCTATTTTCTTCTTTCTCGGAGTCCCAAATTTGCTTAGGGTAAGATAGTATTCATCTTCATATTCATAAAGAGCCGACTGTAGCTGCTGGTTCTCCGGAAGAAGGTGGACAGCAGACATCACATCCTCGAAATCAGCGAATACGTAAACCCAATCTTGTTGAGAAGAAGCTTTTGAGGAAGAAATAGCAACCTTCTTCTTTTCTCCAAAACTAGTTTGGATAATATGGTTTATTTCAGCTTCGATCTGGTCTTCTTGTTTGATGACAGTTATGACAAACTCATCTTCCGAGGCAACTGTTGCCTGTATCCAGAAAGGTTGATCAAGATTAAAATCAACTTCATCTTTAGCTCTTGAAATCAGTTCCCAAAAAAACTGTTCGGTTCTGGCTGACCGTTGAAAAAAGTCACCGAGAGATATATTGCGGTCTTCAAGTTCGGTAAAGGAGATAAAAATGCGTACCGTATTATCATTTACTTTTAGAATGCGCATAAAATACCACTCTCCTTTCCTTTAACCCAATTATGGTTAAGATTTTCTTTAGACTATATTATAACATAAAAAGTCAATATACTAATCCAATATATTCCATATAAGCAATTACATGTTATTATATGATATTTCAAGCTTGTTAGGTTAAAATAGTGCAACGAAATACATCTTTTTTTATTGGCAAGTACTCTATCTGAATCTCATCTTCTAACTGCAATTCATCAAAAATTATTTTATCAACCTTAAATGATAGTTTATTGTCACCATCTCTAATACTAATAATATAATCGTAACTTCTTGAGTTATGATAAGTTTCTAGTGAATAAACGACGCCATAAGATATTCCAGGTTGCTCGAGCCAGTCAGGATAACTCTTAGCGAACATATCCTGATAGATAGCTATAACCATTATGCTGATAACAAGTCTTAGACCGAGAAGCCCGAAGCGATTCTTATCAGATTTTCCTTCTCGATAATAACGAAAATTATGCAAAAATCTTAAGAATATGAACATATATATAATAAAAAGACCGATTATAGCCGGCCAACTTATTTTCACTAAATAAAAATAATAATCTTTATTTTCTATCCAAGGAATAACTGCATAAAACATAATCCTTTGACATCCGATTCTCCTATATATTTTCTCTGAATATATTCTTGCCAGAAAAAGTCAGTTAAAAACAAACACCCTTCCTGGAATTAATCTTTGGTAATAATTTTTTCTACTTTAGCCTATTACTCACATAAGATAAAATAACTCAAGAAGCTTGTCAAGTCCTAAGATGTAACTTTACCACCTAGCTAATTAACTCTTCATGATTACCTTCTAACTCAGGAGGCTATTTAAATCGTTTATCTCATTTTCTCCCATTAACAACTTGGGAATTATTTGGATAATTATTCTATCAGGTAAATTTACAATTCCCCCTATAAAAGGAGTTGCAATCAAAGCAGGAGGGGGGGATACATTATCCAGGAACCTCACTTCTTTAACTTCATCGACTGCCAGACCTACTAATGTGTCATTAATTCCAACAATTATGGCAAAACTATTGTTTCCCTCCGACTTAATCCCGAAACGCCAGTGCATATCAATTAAAGGTATTGCTTCCCCTCTGATCGTAATAAGGCCCTTGATATATTCCGGAGCTTGAGGTATCGGGTGGATTTCGGTCATACTAATTGAAGTTATTTCTTGCACGTCTTCTATAGGAATTCCGTATTCTTCATTGCCTAAGGAGAAAATTACTGCTTGTAAACTCATGTCTACCTCCTGAAAACCTTATAGTTTCCCTATTTCATTAGCTGCTTTCTGTAATAAAGCGTCATTAATTTGAACCATTTTTTGATTAGCAGAGTAAGCTCTTGATACCTGGAGCATCTTCACCATTTGGGCATCCAGATTTACATTTGATTCTTCAACGTATCCTTGATGAATCCTTATCAAATCCCTATCAACCTCTAACGGTTCATTGACTGAGCTATAAAGATTAGTAATTCCTTCCTTTTGAAGATCCAAGGGGGGTATATCAGCAATTCTAAGCCTATCAATTATTTCATGGGTCTCAGAATCCTGAATTGTTCCGTTAAGACTTACTTCAAATTTTTCAGGCAAAGGACCTATTGGACCATTTTCTCCTAAGACCATATTACCACCTGCAGTTCTTAGTCTGCCTGAGGGATCGAGTTGAAAATGTCCATTTCTTGTATAACGTTCCCCATCGATAGTCTGTATGACAAAATAACCTTCTGAATTCAAGGCAATATCTGTATTGTTCTCTGTTTTGCGGAGATCCCCCGGTTCCGGGCTATAATATTTTCTGTCAGCGTATACTCCTGTTCCCATTATCCCCAAGGTCTCTTTTTCTGAACTCTGGGGCGCATTTGCTGATATTCTGCTTACAAGCTGTCTCGGAAATGAGGTGACTCTTTCACTAGCCTGCCTATAACCAGGATTTCTTAGATTTTCAATATTTTTTTCCATAACTTCACTTTGTTGATTACACAGAATCATTCCAGACGCAGATGTATATAAACCACGAATCACCTGTCTCACCGCCCGTCAAAATTATTAGCTTTGTATAACTTGTCGTAACATATTGATATGAGATGTGTAAGCAGCCGATAGCGCATTGTAATGAAGAGAGTTTTGAGCTAGCTTTGTCATCTCCAAATCAATATCAACATTATTCCCGTCATTACGAAAGGATGTAGAATTATCTTTCACCACAAAATTTCCGTTGATTGTTGTCCCGGGAAAATGAACGGATGATGTTCTTTGGAGTTGGATATCAGCATCCTTATCCTTTAGAGCGGCCTGAAGTACTTTCTCAAAGTTCACATCTGCTCTTTTAAAATTAGGTGTATCTACATTAGCGATATTATCTGCCATAACTTTGTTACGCAGACTAAGTCCGTCCAGACCACCTTCCAGCAACGTGAATATTTTAGAATCCAGCCAATTGGTCATCCTTATCCCCTCATTTGTATAGCTTGTACCATCATTTCATCTTGATCTTTAGCAACTCTTAAGTCAAACTGATAAGCTCTTTGAGCTTCAATCAGTTTAGTCATCGCATTTACAATATCTGTATTAGATCTTTCCAGCATTCCACCCTTGATTGTGCCGAATTCCTCTGAATCAGCCTCTCCCATTATCGCTTCGCCCGTAGCCGCTGTAGGAAGGAAAAGGTTGTTTCCTATTTGTTCTAAGCCATGTGGATTCTCAAACCTAAAGAGTGAAATTTTACCTAAGTCAACTACTTCTTCATCAATAATCCCTTTGATAGTACCATCTGTCTTAACACTTATGTCAGATACATTAGTCGGTATTACAGTATGAGGCTCTATCAGCATTCCACTGTTCGTTACTAGATTACCTTGCTCATCTGTTGTAAATGAACCTACCCTTGTATAGGCAATTTGTTCATCCGGAGTCTTGACTTGAAAGAAACCTTCTCCAAATATCGCCATATCAAGAGGCATATTAGTTTCTACTAATGGTCCCTGCCTAAAGTCAATACGTTGACCAACATATAAATTGCTTTCTAATGTAGGAAACTCTTCATTTCCGGGAACGACGCCGCCAAAGAAAGCTTTGGTATTACTTCTTTCCTGGGCATCATAAGTTTCTTCGATAAAAAGCAATCCCTCTTTGAATCCCGGGGTATTAACATTCGCAATATTATTACCAATTATTTCAATCCGATTCTGAAGAGTTTGGAGATATTCAGATGAGACCTTCATGCGCAAAACTCCTTAGTTATTTTCTCTATCAGATACTCAAATTCCTGCATTTATTTACGTTTTCTGACATTATTTATCTTAAAAACTTATCTGATTAGTTACGTTTGAGGTCAATCAGTTCTTGTAAGATCGTGTCAGAAACGGTGATTACCCTGGAATTGGCCTGGAAACCACGTTGGGTAACAATCATATCTGTAAATTCCTGAGACAGGTCAACATTGGACATCTCGATAGTATTAGGTACAATGTTGCCCCTGCCGTCTTCACCTGCTCCACCAATAACTGGCACACCAGAGTTATTGCTTTCTACAAAAAAGTTATTACCTCTGGAAGTCAAGCCAGCATCATTAGCAAACTTGGCAATGGCTATTTGGAACATCGGTGCGGTTGTTGAGGAAATCCCATCACTATATACACCTGTCACTATTCCGCTCTGGTCAATACTGAAACTTGTGAGTTGAAAGTCATCATAATTATTACCATCATCAGAAATCTCATCATCAGTTCCAACAACATCAAGAGGATGGGGATCACCTAATTTATAGGAAATATTCCCCGTCGTAGCAGACCAAGCCCACGCATCTTCAACTGTATCGTACTCCGATTCATACCCTTGAACCAAGGCCCCTGTAGAAGGATCAACCAGATTACCTTCTTTGTCAAAGCCAAAGTTTCCGGTTCTTGTGAAAACAGTGTTGCCAGCAAGATTTAGAACGAACATCCCCGGCCCTTGAATCATCATATCCGTATCTTTACCAGTATACTGAGAACTACCCTGAGTCATTA
>Ga0209643_1002408_pt1 | contig 12257 bp, 12 predicted proteins | sample AutmiccBRH37_all_FD_187383 | JGI IMG/M metagenome (GOLD analysis project Ga0209643, IMG submission 187383) | Deep subsurface microbial communities from Mt. Terri, Switzerland - Autotrophic microbial communities BRH/37_all (SPAdes) (version 2) | ecosystem: Environmental > Aquatic > Deep... | reverse complement strand
TTTTAGCTTTAGCCATGATTAACCTAATTCTTAAACAAATTACAAAAATTATAGAGCTGATGACCGGGATTGAACCGGTGACCTCTTCCTTACCAAGGAAGTGCTCTACCAACTGAGCTACATCAGCAGGGTGGTCCAAGAGCGGGAGACGGGACTCGAACCCGCGACCAACAGCTTGGAAGGCTGTGACTCTACCAACTGAGTTACTCCCGCAGTTCATTAAAAATTGAACAATACAAAATAAAATCAGTGGTGAAATCTTGTGGGCGGCGAGGGATTCGAACCCCCAAAGGCGTACACCAACGGATTTACAGTCCGCCCCGGCTCTCCAACTCCGGCGTCCGCCCGGATATATTACACCACTGATTTTTTAACGAGCTTCAAATATAGATTGATTTATAATAAAATGCAAGATATGTCAATCGAAAAATTTTTCGCTGCGAAATATACTATATTAATCTGTTATTTGTTCCTTTCCTGAATATTTCAAATGAAAGAAGCCAGTCTAATTCATTCACGCCTGAATTTGGGTTTGTGCGAAAATTATTGAGAATCTTCTCGATTTTTCTATTATCATAAAATCCCGCTTCTTTTACACTTTTTGAACTCAATACATCATAAACATATTCACCTATATATTGTAGAAACTCTACTCTCGGATTCTTTTGAGGTTGATTAATTTTTATCTTTTTATTAGCCATATTCCACAATCGAGACTGAATCATCGTAAGCGAAAATGGATGAGTTATGCTCCCTTTTGCTAACCATAATTTTGATAAATCACTACTATTCTTCTTGATTATTTGCCGGAATAACTTAGCGTTCTTTTTCTTATTTATCGGGATTGCAAATAAATCTTTCTGCAATGGGATTTGAATGAATGGCATATAAGTTTGAACAACCGCATCAATTCTCGACTGTTCATGACCAAAATAATTCGGCAAACGTGCTTTAAGAGCTAATAGATCAAGCCAGTTCTCTACTCCAATTTTTTCAACTGCAGGAAGTCTCTCAAATATTACTTCAAGCTGATTTGCGCAACCTTTCCACATCACATCATTTATTTCTTCTGTAAAAATATCAGCTTTGAAAAGCCTAAGATTAGAGAGTATCTTTTCATAGTTTCTCTCGAAAACTGAAGCTTTAGCTTTTATCAATAGCCCATTATAAAATTCCCTCCTCCACATTTCGCCATAACCGCCATCTATAATGGTTATGTTTTTCCAATCTCTTAACATCATGTAATTATTTAGCTGAACAATTGAAGAGGCAGAATTATTTACAATCGTTTCTACGCAAAAATCAATTAGTTCATCTATATAGGTATCTGGTGACTGCCTTTCCCGATTAAACCCATTGTGAATGAACTTAAATTGCTCCGCTATTTTTTTTGATATAGTAAAATCAGGATGATCCTCTTCCCCAAATGTATGAGCATCCCATAGATCGAATTTTACATTTTTCAGCAATAAAGATAATAGAACCCTTGAATCCATTCCGCCGGATAGACTTAAAGAAATTTTTCTATTTGTAGAAAGTGGAATTTGGATTAATCTATCTAATCTTTCTGAAAATTGGTCAATCGATATTTCAGAATTGCTATCGTCGAAAGAAGGGATAAAATCATTAGAGGTGTAATTGATCGCTAAATTTGTTAAATCAATTTCTGCAGATTCTCCGCTTGATAATCTTTTTATATTTGATAAAACACTTTCGGTAGAAATCTGGTTGAAGAGGAGCCAGCGGCTTCCGAATGTTTCAAAATTAATTTCGGATTTTACTAATTTCGTCAACCAATCAATTCGAGTAGAAAAATATAATTTGTTGCCGGTTTTGGAAATGTAAATATCTCTAAGCCCGAGTTGATCAGTATAAATAGAAAGATTTTTTTCGTCCCACTTAATAATCGCGTAATGACCAAAAATATTTTGGACATCTACTTCTTTGTGCGAAAGAAGTGTACTCCATTTTTCTTTGTTACAAATAGAAAAATTACTGTCATCTTCAATTATACCGGTACCGACCGATACCCAACCATTTTGTTGAGTAATATTATTTTCGAAAAAACAAGTTTCTGAGTTACCGCCTGAGAAAATAGATACGACATTGTTATCAAATGAAAAAAGTGGTTTCTCTTTTATAACATTTTTTAATTTATTAACATCTTCCCGAGCATTTATAGCACCAAAAATCCAACTCATTAATTTTTTCCTTTATCTTAAGAAACGTTGTAATTTCTGAAATTTGGTTTGTAGCAAGTTTTTGTTTAGAATCGATTTCAATATTATAAAAGCTTGTCGAATCACTCAAAACATTTATTTCGCGTCCAATGAAGCCTACTACTTTTAAGAAGTTTTTTTTTTCTTTCAGCATTGGAATTCTAAAACTCAAAATCCTAAATAATGTCTTATCACTTTTTGCCCCTTCTTTATAATCCCTAGAAACCCATAATCGATTCAAGCTATCTTTACTCCGTTAATATTTCGAACTAAATAACAGCGTTGCTCCTGATTAAGATTTTCCCTATCTATCGAGAGTCGGCGTTGTGCTTCTAAAGGAATACTTTTTACAAAACCTCTTTTGACCACATTCTAAACATTTTTCTCTATGAACACATATAACACTTCCACATTTGGCACAAGTCCATTTCTGTTTTTCTTTAAGGATAAATTTCCGTATGCCAATTTCTTTAATCGTGTTTAGATTCTCGATCATACTCATTCCGTATTTAGTTCTGTAGCGATTATCGAGATTCTTAATTCTTTTACAAGGATATTTATGACAAGTAAAGCAAAACTTAGACTTTCCACTTGATAAAAACTCACAGTTTTTTATTGAACAATCGATGCAATGATTCGGTTTGTTTAAACTTGCGGATTGGCAGCCAGCACATTTATTCTTAATGCGATGATAACCTAAGCATAGCCCACAGTTCATCCCACAAGGAGCTATCAGCGAAGATGTTAAATTAATGTTTGAGTGTAAACTTGAACCCATATTTCTTATTTATTTTTTTATTATTTCTTAATATTAATTAATCCACATAACGGTGTTGAGGAGCTGGTTAGGTTTTGTTTAATGTTCTATCAGAATTACTATTTTCCCTTCAGCATGACCTTTTTCAATATAGCGAATAGCCTCAGGCGTATCACTTAAACTATATCGCTTGCCGATGATCGCTTTTACCTTTTTTGATGCCAGAAGTTCACCCATAAAAGTCAAGTCTTCCTTGTTTATTTTTGAAAGAAAAGTGACGAATTTCTGACTAACAAACCAGGACAATACCATTGCTGTGATTGAACCGAACAAAATGCTTATTAGTGAATTGCTTGGTCCTCCAACTGGGATGTATATTCCTCCGGGCTTCAAGACACGTTTGCATGCAAACAACGAGCGATTCGCATAACAGTCTAAGAAAATATCGTAATGTTCTCCAGTCTTTGTAATATCTTCTTTTGTATAATCAATAACATGATCAGCTCCAATTGATTTGACCATCTCAATATTGTTTGTACTGCATACGCCTGTAACTTCAGTGTTAAACACTTTAGCAATTTGTACAGCAAATGTACCTACACCACCAGACGCACCATTAATTAAAACCTTTTGCCCTGTTTTAATTTGTCCTTTATCACGAAGACTCTGCAATGCGGTTAATGCTGCTACGTTTAATGAAGCAGCCTGTTCAAAGGTCACATTCTCTGGCTTAAGAACTAATTCCAACTCTGAAGCACACACATACTCTGCATAAGCTCCAGCACATGAACCAAATACTTCGTCTCCTCGTTTGAACAAAGTTGAGTTTCTACCAACTGATTCAACCTTACCGGCAACATCACGTCCCAATCTTGTTATCCTGGGTTTGAAAAATCCCGACAATAATCTAAGAAAAAAAGGAGAGCCTCTCATAAAATGCCAGTCAAGTGGATTAACTGAAGCAGCATAAATTTTTATTAAAACTTCATCATTTTTTGGAGAGGGTTTTTCAATTTCCTTCAATTCAAGAATATCAGGGGGTCCGTATTTTGTGTAAACAATTGCCTTCATATTTATTCACCTATATTTTATTATTATAGTTTAACACAATTTGTTGTCATGATTTATCAAAACCTAACGGCACGTTAATCTTCCCCATTTTGTTTAGTTAAAAAATCGCGTATTTCTTTCAATGTTCTAGTCTTATAGTATATTCTATCTGCATCGGATACTTTTGTTGTATCAAAATCTTGTAAGTAATATTTGTTATCAATAACAAGAAATTGAGTTCCATATATTTGAGGTTTTCCCACACTTAATGAATATCTATCGAAACTTGCTGCAGACAACCAACGTGCGCTTATATTGTTAGAATCCATTGCAGCAGCTTTTTTAGAATATTCCCATGCAAGTTTATATGATGTCGAATCATTACCATGTTGGTAAATCATAGCAGTACGAAAGTAATCCATTGAGGTCAATACTTTATTTTGCCTAATCATTTCTGATACTTCTACTCTTCTGGTGGAATCTTGAATCAATAACACTTTCCAGTCAATCTTTTCAACTTTCCTGGAATTTTGATCTTCCTCATACATTTTTTTCAGCTCAGGATTATCTTGAGCAAATATGCAACTAAAGTAAGTGCAACACAATAAAATCAAAAATGCGTGCTTCATAATCTCTCCCTTACATATTGTTTAATACTGTACCTATCACTACGAAAACATTGAGATTTGTGTTGAGTCTCGAGTTACACTTGATCTCCTAAAGACCGGTAATTTTATAAGTTGCAATTACCAAAAGTTGACTCAGAATACTTACTGTAAAAAAATAACCATTTTGTTTTAAATCTATCTTGAGTTTATAACTCGCTCTTATTACAAATAAAAGCAAAATTATTAGACTAATTATTCCTACTGTATATGTACCGAGTCCCATAATTAAGGATATTCTGGCTTCATCTTGTTGACTGAATTCTCCAAATACAAGAGAGAAAAAACGGAGTACAAATTGGAAGAATAAAACCGGATAGGCATATATTATTGAATACTTCTCTAAAATTATTAGTGAGGCTAAAGCTAACAATATTGTAAATGCAGGTCCACCAATACTTACATATAGATTATGACTTTCATTTAAATAATGTCCATCTCTGGGAAAAACATAGTTTAAGCTAAATATCATATCATTACCTAGTACCTCTCCTACTATCCAATGTCCAAATTCGTGAAAAAGATAAGAGAAATAAGCAATAGGAATAAATAATAAATAAAGTCTAATTAAATTTTTTTTATCAATATTCATAACTTTACTATGTTTTATTGACGTTATAAAGGCAAAGATCAGGGAGAAACTAACTAATTAAAACAAATACCACAAATAAAAACTAAAACGATAATACAATTTCTCTCAATACCACAACAAATCCGATTGTACAATCATATTTATAAACACTCAATCTATTATAGTTGGCATCTGTTCTTAAAACTTCTTTGCCTCCATTTTTATCAAAAATTTTTACTTGTCCGGTTTCTGAATTGGCTTAATTTATTTTCTGCCTTCAGTAGCTTCAAAACTAAAATCAATTCCCTTCCTTACTTGGAGATATATTAACTTTGAATTCAGGAGCTTCGACCAACTGAAAAGTTGCAGACGCGAACTTAATTTGTCCTTTTGTTTCATCGACTCTTTTGAGTATCTGAGTATATAAAGCTGTTTTTGTAATACGCCGTCTTTTATAATTTACTATATAACGCAAAGTGTATTCTACCCAATTATCATTGGCTATTAAAGAAACCATAGAATCCGTTTGTGCATCTTCCAAACGATATTTATCTTGCAATACAATCCATTGTTCTTTAGATTTTTCACTCAATTCGCCTGCAACATCTTTACCCACTTGTTCAAATATTTCTTTTGCCAATTCATAGTTACTTCCATATTGTATCGGGATTTTTATTTCATCCCATAAAAAAGGAAAGTCACCGGAATAATTAAATACAGGCTCTTTAAAAACAAAACTATTAGCAATAAAAACAATTCTTCCGTTATATAAGTCACCATCAACCCATTGACCCGTTTCCATAATTGTCGTCCTCAATACACCAATATCCATCACGTCTCCTTTAATTCCGCCAAGCTGAACACGGTCTCCGGTTTTATAAAATCCGCCAAACATAATTGCTAACCATCCTGCAAATGAGACAATGACTTCTTGTAATGCAAATGCAATTCCCGCCCCGGCAACTCCTAATGCAACAGTCAGTCCTCCAAGTTTGTCGCTAAAAACAATCGTCAATAACAATATGGTCAAAATATAGCCAACAAAACTGCTAAATTTCTTTGCTCGGTATCGATTGTCATTATCTTTTATTTTCGTGAACAAGTTACGCTGAATCGCATTTATAATAATCCAAATGATTGCAGCACCAATAAGGATAGATGCAATTTTCCCCACAGTTGGGTCAAATAAAATTCTCTTAATTTGTTCTTCCACTGTATTTCCTCTAATTAGTTTTACAAATCATTTTAAATATCTATTTATAATATCCGGTATTACCATCTTGCTAGATCATTACTGTCGGCAGCTATACAAAATTAATACTTATTCTATAAATATATATATGTTATTATGTGCGGTATTCTAAACTTTTGGTTATACAGATTAATGGAGAAAGGACAATATCTTTTCAGGGAGGATAGGCATAATAAAAATATTCCTATCGAACAAAATGGCTTGTGCGATGGCATCTTTACAATTAAAAAATATTTCATCCTAGTCAATAGCAGGCAGTATATATTCCTCAAGCATTTCAATGACCTTTATAGCAGCAGTATAATTCCCCCCTGTAAAAACAACTACTGTATTTAATTCGGGGAGCACTATAATTTCTTGCCCACCCCAGCCGACTCCATGATACATGTTAATTTTTTTTCCGAAATTTGTGTATGTTTTTAACCACCATGAATACGAGTAACTATGAATTCCCGAATCGTGCCCCGGTATATCTATATTCTTGTTATTTGCAAAAGCTGTGGTGCAATTTTCAATCCATTGTTTGGATAAAATTCGCTTGCCTGAATATACTCCATCATTCAAATACATAACGCCAATTTTCAACATATCTCTCGGAGTAATCTCCAAACCACCGCCCGCTTCGATAACTCCATTTCTATATCGTTCGCCCCAATAAGAAGAATCTATCCCCAACGGTTTGAATAAATATTCCTCGGAGAATTTATCAAGTTCCATGCCTGTTGCATTTTTAATGATCTCGCCTAATACAATAGTATTTCCACTTGAATAAGTGAAAGAAGAGCCGGGATTATTTCTAAGTGGTTTCTCCAAAACATACGAAACCGGATCCTTTTCCTGAAACCAAATATTGATAATATCATTTGATTTACTGCTTAAATATTTTTCCCACTCATTCCACTCTAATCCCGAAGTCATTGTTAATAAATGCTCTATGGTTATTTTTTCTTTACCCTCAATTTTCAAATTTTGGTGATCGCGCAGATAATCAAAAATAGATTGATTAACACTTTTAATAAAACCTTTATCGATAGCGATTCCGATACATGTAGAAGTTATGCTTTTCGATACTGATTTTATATCATGCAGTTTTGAACCGTCCCAGTTAGTCAACTCACCATGATGATTTTCACCAAAATAATTATATCTGTGTCCCGGGAAATATTCTTCTAGTACGAGTTTATTATCCTTGAAAATGAGCATTGAATGAACTTCACCATACTCGCCGCAATTTATATTGTCTATTGCTTTATTTATTAATACGGAATCGATATTCAGTTCATCTAAAGAGCCGACTTCAAATCCATCATTTATATATTGAGGTTGGTGATAAACATATAGCGTATCAGGTTGGCATTCACAACTTGCAAATATTAAGGATGGAACTACCATTAATAAAAAAATGTATTTACGTATTATCATTAAATATATTCTCTTTATTATAATTTAGTTTAGTAGCTATAATATACAAATAAAAATAGATAATATATCCGCTTTAAAGATGGCTATTTATTGCTGTCAATATTAAAATTATTTTTCTAAAAAGAAACTATTATTCTAAATAATTTATATAATGGTCTGAGGTATCCGCGAAGTGGATTTCTGAATAGCATCTATCTTGTCTGCGACAGAAATAGATGCGAGATGATAAATTTGATTTACGACATTAACTCTTATTGCATACAACCTTTGTTATCGGTTTGTTTTTCTTTCACTTCTTTATTATGTAAGAAGGCACATAATAAAAGTTAGGTTTATTGATAATGATATTTTGGTCAGCGAAAAATTCATCAACGGCTTTTGTTTCTCCTTCAACAACACCGTAATCATCCAACATCAAAATGCCTCCTTTAACAACTCTATCCCATAGATTTTCCAATATTATTTTTGATGGCTCATAAACGTCCACATCTATATGAAGCAAAGAAATTTTTATTGATGGATTTTTAGCCAGAAATTCCGGAATTGTTTTTGAAATGTCCCCTTCAATTAATTCATAATTTTTAAAGCCTTTGTTGTCAAGATGAATTTCCAGTTCTTTTTTACTTATTCCATAACCACCGGCATTTTCAAATTTTTCTACAAATTGTATATCGCTTTCTAATTTCAATGAGTCCGGAAACTTACCATACATGTCAAAACCAAATACTTTTCTCGATTTATCATTCTCTAATAAATTTCTAAATGAAAGTAAACGAACTAAAGAAGCTCCTTTATAAACACCAAATTCCAATACGTCTCCCGGAAGTTCAAGTATTTTTTTATAAATTTCTAAATGATTAAGGATTTTACCTATTCTGCCTGTATCACATGTCAAATAGAAACCATTTTCATAATCCCATTTTTTTGATGAATCTACTGTGTAATTTTCCATTTTTTTTATTTTACTTTTTTTGTTTTAAATGTAGTTTTTTGCAATAATCTCAAGCTCATCGCTTCGCGTAAATATACAAAATTAAAATATATTTACTGCGAGTAGTCTCATTAAATTATCGATAATTAAGAAAGGATAAGGGAAAAATAAAATTGTTACGAGAAGTCCTTGCATGAAGAAATTATGCCTGTCGAATTTACCTATTTTTTCAGTGTTGTTTTGATAGTTTATATACTTCACTAAATGAAGGTTCTTTCCCTGTAATCAGTATTGATACTCTGAAAATCTTAGCTGCAAGTTTGCGTAGGAAATAGAATGTCAGTACTAATATTAAGAATGAGCCACCCACCTGCCAATAACTGACTTCGGTAATTGCCCAGCGCATAGGCATTGATGATGCCGAAGTTAAAGGGAACCATGAAAGAAATAATGTTAATCCACTATCAGGATCGCGTGTAACCAAAAATGAAGCAATTACAAATAGCACGGGCAAAATCATTAGTGCACTTTTACCTGAATTATTTGGATCTGTGATTATTGAAGCAATGGCAGCAAGTATGGCATTCCAAGTTAAAATTCCGGCTAAGGCAAAAGGCAAATACAATAATATTGAAGGCAAATATAAATAATCAATGATACTTGATATAGGCGTGCCGGTAAATTGGAAATAAAGCATCCCGCCAAGAATACTCAAAATCGAATATGTAAGCATCGATGAGATTCCCGTTAATGAAATTCCAAATATTTTCCCATCCATCCATATTTGCGGACTGATAGCTGAAACAATTTGTTCTGTTATTTTTAACTGTTTCTCTCCTGTTATAGCGGTAAACTGATAAGCGAAACTAACAAATACTGCGAGAATCATAAGACAAGCAAAAAGCCATGCAAGTACTATTCGGCTTTTTGATTCATTAGAATAAAGAAACGATTCCACAACTTGTGCCGGCGATAAAATCGCTGATAATTCATCGGGGCTTAAACCGATTCTTTGCATCTCTCGTTGTGCATGATATTCATTTAAGGAGTTTTTTATTTTCTCTATCTCTCGTGAGTTCTTATATGCAAATAAATTAAATGATTCTCCTTCTGAAGCTAATAGTATTCCGAATTTTTCTTTTTTAATTTTCTCTATAAATTTTGTTTTTTGCTGTTCGGGAATTCTCTTAATAAAATATTCATCTTTCATGCTTTCTATTAAGCCACTGTCAATATTTTCAATAACTGATATTTCAAATTTCTTATCTGAATCAGAGAGGGCGAATTTACCACCAAAATAAAAAACTGATGAGACAATAAGCATAATTACTATACCGATTGCCTCATTTTTGGGTTTGAAAAAACGACTAAACTCCCAATGCGTTACAGTTATTACTTTTTTCCAATAGTTCATTATCTATGCGTTTTTTATAAGTTGTAGAAATATTTCATGAAGGTCGGGTTTGTAACTTGTGATATCCGAAATGCCCTCAACCTTAACCAATTGATTCAATACACTTTTCATATCGGTTAATTGTTCGAATGTAAGTTTTACACGAAAATCGTCAATGATGTTTACACTTTCAATCCCTGATAGATTTCGTAGGGTGAATTCATTAACATCTGATTCAAATTGAAGCTCAATTATATGTTTCTTCCCAAAGGTTTGATAAATACTTGATAATGACCCGTTATATAACTCCATGCCATTATTAATTAGGAAAACTTTTTTGGCAATCTTTTCAACTAATGGCATTTGATGTGCACTTAATAAAATTGTAGTGCCTTGATTATTAATTTCCTTAATAAAATCAATAAATATTTCCTGATTGAGCGGATCTAAACCGGAAAAAGGTTCGTCAAGAATAAGAAATGTTGGTTGATGAAGAATGGAAGCAACAAACTGAATTTTCTGTTGATTACCTTTTGAGAGAACTTGAAGTTTTTCGTTTGCCCTATCGGCAAGATCAATTTTTTCAAGCCATTCCAATGCCGATTTTTTAGCATCCTTTTTATCCATGCCTCGTATAGAAGCTAGATAAATCAACGATTTCAAAATCGGAATATCCAAATAGAGACCTCTTTCTTCGGGAAGATATCCAATATGTGAGGCTTCAGGTAACTGATTGGATTTTCCGTTCAGATTCCATTGAATCTTTCCGCTATCGGCTTTAATAATATCGAGTAAAATTCTTAGAGTTGTTGTTTTCCCCGCTCCATTTGGTCCAAGAAAAGCGAATATATCTCCCTGTTCAACATTGAACGAAATATTGTTCACAGCTTTTACATTCAAAAAATCCTTGCTAATTGAATTTACTTCAAGAACATTTTTTGGGATATTGTCAATCATATGATATTGGTTCTTATTGTGAGCATGAGTGCTAACTTTCTTGTTTTGCGCTAATATACCTAATTATAATATGTTTTGTTTATTTTGCGTATAAACTTATATTTTCCTCGTTGCCTCGATTCAAGCAGATCTGATTCACAAAATTCTGCGATCGTCAATGCATTGGTAATCAACTCTATTTCGTATTATTCTGTTGCCCTTTATTTGATTTTTCTAAATTTCTTTCTGTATTCCTTATCCATTTTCTCAGTCGAATATTGTACTATAAGTCTTCCGCACTTGTCTTTCCATTTCATTAAAAAATTTTCAATTTCGGTGGGGTATTCTTTCCATAATCCACGTAATAAGGTCCCGATTCCCATTTGTACATATTCCGAATCATCAAGCATTAATGGTTCAATCAGGTTAATGGCATCGATAGGTTTTAAATCATTTTTAATTAACACAACTAATGTTACCGGAACAGCTCTCCGTTTCCACTCTGATTCTGAAGTAGTCCATTCTTTCAGTTTTTCATACGATATTTTATTATCCATCAAAAAATGGCAAAGTACAAACATGCACAATATATCAGTAGTTGCCCAGTTTTTTATATCATTTTCTAACCATTTACCAATTCTATCAAATGTTTCAATTGAAAATTCATCTTTTTTTGAAGCAATAAAAAAAGTTGCAAAGCTTGCCTCTTCTAATAAACCGGTTGACATTAATATATCGCCCAAATCTAAATAATCGTCTAAGGTCATATCGTTTGACCATAAATTCAACCATATTGATTTCTGAGATTCAAAGATTTTAGTATCTATACCATATCCTTTATAACCTTCTTTAAAATATTTCGAATATTTTTTTATTATAGAATTATCAGAGTTAGCAAGACAAAACTCCATTATTTCCTTATGTTTCAATTGTAATTTTTTCATATTTTATTTCCATCATTTGTTTGATTAAATGAGTCATCCACTCACCCTTGCATTAAAATCAAACGAAATATATCTTTTAATTTTATAATTATAATCTACTTTCCAAAAGTAATTTTT
>Ga0209643_1002405_pt1 | contig 12274 bp, 12 predicted proteins | sample AutmiccBRH37_all_FD_187383 | JGI IMG/M metagenome (GOLD analysis project Ga0209643, IMG submission 187383) | Deep subsurface microbial communities from Mt. Terri, Switzerland - Autotrophic microbial communities BRH/37_all (SPAdes) (version 2) | ecosystem: Environmental > Aquatic > Deep... | reverse complement strand
TATCCAGGCAAACGATTAGCTTAATTGAAAGAGGCGATTACAATCCTTCAATAACCCTGGTACTTAAGCTAAGTAAAGTATTTGATGTGGCTGTGGAGGAAATATTTTCTTATCAGGAGGACAAAGAAGATGAATAAGAAGACAATACTTAGAATGATAGTGTTAATGGTAATTGGCGGAATAATAGGAATTATCTTTTCCATCGGATTACTCAAACTGAATCAGCCTGCGTATATAAACATTGCCACCCAAACAGGGCATTTCATTGTTAAGAACAGCTTAGCAATTTATATCGGATTGTTTCTATGCTTATTTTTACCAGCGGTATATCATTATCAGAAAGCTAAGAGAAATTATAATCAAATCACGGACATGGCAGACGATAAAGACGATGCTTACGAAAAAGCCGGCGAGAAGTCATTTAACTTATCCATGCTGATCAATAGTACGTATCTAATCCTAAACATGATGCTGTTCGGCATGACTTTTGATAAAACCAGAGGAGATTTCTTCCTTATTATATTTCTGGTTATGTTTAGTGCTATCTGTGCCGCTGTATTAGAGATTATTGCTATCAAGTATATCCAAAAAATTGATAACCGTTTAAAAGGTGAACCTACTTCTTTTCGATTTCATCAGGACTTTTTGGAAAGCTGCGATGAAGCAGAAAAACTCAGAATATATAAATGTGGGTATAATGCGTTTCAACTATCAAAAAACGTAACTCTAGGATTTATAGTGATCACGATCATAAGCAATCTAATCTTGAATACCGGTATATTCCCAATATTTATAAGTTGTATGATTATGCTGATGCAGGTGACTTCTTACAGTTACTATGCTCTCAAAGGAAATAAAAATCTTATATACAAAGGTTAAGGAGGGATTTTTGATGACAGATAATGCCAAGTGCCCCGATTGTGGGAATACAGAGATTGGTAGAGGTAAATTATCGGGATATGCAGTCTTAGAACCTATAAATAAAATTTTCTCTACAGGAAGTGATATATTAGTCGATGTTTGTACCAATTGTGGTACTATAATCAAAATGAAAGTCAAGCAACCTGAGAAGTTTAAAGTGCGCTGAGAGCACATTTCAAAGAGAAGACAGATGAATAAACTGCGCTATTATCCCGAGACTCTCAACGACCTTGATATCAGGAAGTGTTCGAAAATGAAAACTGAATAAAGATAAACTGTCAATGCCTTAGGCAAAAAGTTCAGTATTAACTGGACTTTTTTATTTTTGGAAATCTATAAAGGTTAGATAACTTGACAAATCTATACTCTGAGGTATACTAAAAACAGACCAAAGTCGGTTTATGGGAGGTGCTCCATATGGCTAAGACAGCAAAAAATCACAAGCTAAAGAAAAATGAGCTTGTGGAAATTGCAGAAAAGTTGTTTTTAGAAAAAGGCTATGAAGAAACAACTGTTGATGATATTTTACATGCTTCAGGGTTATCCAAGGGGGGGTTTTATCATTATTTCAAGTCAAAGGATGAAGTATTGACAGAAAGCATCCGTAACTTTGCAAATAATCTGTTGAGTGAGCTTGAACCCCTTATTGAAGATAAAAAACTGAACGCTTTAGAGAAATTAAGACGATTTATGGAAATAAAGACTGCTTCCCAAAAGTCAAATAAGGAACTGTTAAACTATATGCGTATGCTAATGGAGTCTGATTCTACTTTCTATAAATTCACACTAACTATAACTCAGAAGTATGTTGAACCCTTTGCCAGAATTATTGAGCAAGGTACGGAAGAAGGGACTTTTAAAGTTGAATTTCCACGTGAAACGGCAGATATTTTGTTAAGAGCGGTGACTTCATTTCCGCAAAGCATTTTTTATGGTGAATACATCCAGGATAAAAATAAAGCATTAAAGTATAAAGCTTCTCTGGAAGCAGTGATGGTCAGAACCCTAGGTATAGAGAATGAGGAAATTAAAATATACGGCTGATGTCAGACTAAAGGGACCCGAAACTAAGGGGGTGTATCCCCTTACATTCAAGAGGAGTGTTAGATATGGCGAATACGGTAAAATACTTCAAAGAATTAACACCTGATCAACAAGCCACGGCGGGTGGAAAAGGCGGTATGTTGGCAAGAATGGTTCAGTCCGGCTATCCTGTACCGGAAGGTTTTGTTATTCTGCCGACAGCTTTTGAACAGGGGAAACTGAATGATGAGTCGTGGAAAGAGGTATTAGCTTCCTTGAACGCGATAAGAAAGAACAACGCACAAGCACTTTTTGCAATAAGATCTTCAGCCTTAAGTGAAGATTCAGCCTCAGCCTCTTTTGCCGGCGAGTTTGAAACATTTCTTAATGTAGAAACAGATGAGGCGATACTGGAAGCAATCTATGCGGTATACAGATCAAGAGAATCAGAGAGAGTAAAAGCCTACAGTTCGGCCCAAGGAATGGAACAGTCCCACCAGATCGCTGTAGTGATCCAATTGATGGTACAATCTGAAATATCAGGCGTGCTGTTTACAGCTGACCCCATCACAGGCAGCTATCAAAGCATGATCGGTAACTATGTTCATGGTTTAGGAGAACAACTGGTATCAGGAGAAGTCAACGCCCATGATTTTAAGCTGACAAGACCGAAAGGGAAATATGAAGGACCGGCTGAATTTAAGAAATATGCCGCAAAGCTTTATCAATATGCAGCAAAGCTTGAAAAGGAGTTAGGCAAACCTCAGGATATCGAATGGGCTGTGGCAGATGGGAAACTATACCTTCTGCAATCCAGGCCGATAACAACCTTGTCCCCAGGCAATCTGGATACCTATGAAATCAATTATTCTCTGGCGGGTGATGAACTTTGGACTAATACCAATGTCGCCGAGGCAATACCCGATGTCTATCCTCCGTTTTCCTGGAGTATAGCGAGGCAGTTAGATGACGCATTAAATTTTATTCCTGAATACTATGTGTTTTCAGGCAATATCTGCGGAAGACCCTATATGAATATCAGCAAAAGAGTATCAGCAATTGCTTCTGTAACCGGCAAGGATGCCAGAAGTGCCCTAAAGTTGCTCGGGGATCTATACGGAGGGTTGCCTGAGGGAATGCAGATGCCTCTTTATCCCTTTTCCCGTTTAGGGGTCCTGAAGGTGATGCTGCCAATTGTAATTCGTATAGCCAAACAATCATTTAAAGCTTCCAAAAACTTGTCTAAATTCCTGCAAGAGACACCCGAGTGGTGCACAGAAATGCGGAAACGTATTGAAGAAGCAAAGAGCAAGGAAGAACTGCTGACCTTATGGAAGGGAAAACTGCAGCCCTATTTTTTTGAAGGGTTGAATGTAGGTTCTATTGCGGCAATTAAACTGATGAACATTACTGCATTGGATAAAAAGCTTACAGAATTAGTAGGAACTGAAGATGCGGGCACCCTTCTTTCCAATCTCAGGAGAGGCTCCGGGCTGGCAAGTCTCGGACCGGTGATAGGGATTTCCAAGGTCATCAAAGGCGAAATGAGCAGGGAGGAATACCTTAGGCAGTATGGCCACAGAGGGCCTCATGAATATGAGTTGTCCATACCTGCCCCCCTAGAAGACCTTGATTGGCTCGAAAAACAGGTAGAGGAATATAAAAAGTCAGATATCGATGTGGAAGGACTTTTAAAGAAGCAGCAGGCCCAATATGAGACTGCCGAAGTGCGGTTTAAAGATCGATATCCCAATAAAGTAAAATGGCTGGATAAGCAAATGAAAAAAGTGGCTGAAGCCGCCCAACTTAGAGAAGAAGCCCGTTCAGAATTTGTCAGGGTGTTCAGGGTGATTAGGGCTTTTGCCCTTAGAGCAGGTGAACTCCTTGGGGTGGGAGAAGATATATTCTTCCTTTATATTCATGAAGTGGAAGATCTTCTTTCCGGAGAGGCTTCAAAAGATAAGCATATTGATCCTGTTAAGTATATTCCCTCAAGAAAAGAGAACTTCGAGAAGTATAAAGCAATGCCGCCCTTCCCATCAATTATCAGGGGACGCTTCAACCCAGTGGAATGGGCTACGAACCCCAACAGAAGACTTGACTACTATGATGCTACTATCCCGCCTGCAGAATTATCTGACTCGCAAACCTTAAGCGGTTGTCCCGGAGCTGCAGGCAGGATAGAAGGAACGGTACGTGTTTTGACAAGTCCGGAAGAGGGAGAAAAGCTTCAGGTGGGTGAAATCCTGGTCGCAGTGACTACCAATATCGGCTGGACACCCATCTTCCCGAAAGCCGCAGCCATCATTACCGATATAGGAGCACCGCTATCGCATGCCGCCATCGTCGCCAGGGAGCTTGGCATACCTGCCGTAGTGGGGTGCATGAATGCTACTTCAAGGTTAAAGACGGGAGATAGAGTTCTGGTGGACGGCGGACACGGGAAGGTGCAAATTTTAATATAATTTAAGTCAAACTGGATCGCGGCGGGAATAAAGAAAAAGAAATAATAACTCATTACCGTGCAACGTTGAAATCTACTAGCCTGACACGCGGTAAATTTCTATGCACAGGGTAAGCGGGAATCGGAACAATTTATGATTTGACGTGAAAGGATGCTTCCACGTCTTTTTTGCATTTTGTATTGACAGACAAAAAGTTGAAGCGTAAAATTAACATTGTTAATATATTTAAACGGTGTTAATAATATATATTAGTGTTAAATTTATCTAACTTATTTAAGATAAGTTCTAGTCTGGAAGGAGATACCATGGAAGATAAAAAAGATTTTAAGAAGCAGAGAACAAAATCCTATTTTCTAAATGCGACAAAAGAAATAATTGTTCATGAAGGTGTTGAAAACGTAACAGTACGAAAGGTAGCAGATATAACGGGTTATTCTTATGCCACACTATATAATTACTTTGCAGATCTGAATGAACTCCTTTGGGACGTAAAACATCATATGATTAAGCATGACCTTGTTGAATCAATTAGCAGAAAACTGCCTAAAAAATTATTAGATTTCAAGGATATCAAGAAACTATTTAAAGTTTACGTTGAATATTATTTAGAAAACCCTAATGTCTTTAAGTTTTTCTATTTTTATCAGCTTAGCAGACCAGAAAATAAAGACAAGGATTTTGAGTCCGAGCCGGATTTTAACGCGATGCAAAAACAAACGTTTCAGAGTTTCGTTGCGGATGGAACCCTTCACGAGAAAGACGTGGAAGTAGTTGGCAAGATATTTATTTATGCGATGCACGGTATGTTGATGTTGTATTTTTCGAATCAAGACAATCTGACAGAACACGATATTTATGACGATTTGGATAAAATGGTTGACTACTTACTTAAAAAATAAACCTTTAATTTATAAGGAGGAAGGAAGTATGTTAGAAAAAAATCAAAGTCCCATCCTTCAAAGTGATGAGCAATGGAAAAGTATTATCAGGATCGGTGCGGTGACAACGTTACTCGCAATATTGGGAACAGTCTTTGATATTCTCGTAGGTTCGACTTTAGGTGGAGACTTATCAACAACACCGCTGACGGCAATCGATAAATTTACCCAATTCAAGGATAATTGGTTAATTGGGCTGTATAACCTTGATCTTCTCAATGCATTGACAACAGTACTGATGATACCGGGTTACTTGGCTCTCTGGGCTACCCACCGCCGGACAAATGCTGGTTATGTTACCCTAGCTACGATTATTTACTATATCGGTGCGGCAGTTTTTATTGCCAAAAATTCAGCTTTACCCATGCTTGATCTGAGCAGCAAGTTTTTTGCGGCAACGACTATAGCTCAGAAAGACTTATTAGCAGCCGCTGGGGAAGCCTATTTGGCAGGGGGAGGCCATGGAAGTCCTGGTGCTTTTGCAGGATTCATCCTGTTGAGCACAGGATCTCTGTTAATGGCTTATGGAATGCTCAAAGGAAACGTGTTTAGTAAACGAACAGCATATGTAGGGATTTTGGGGAATTCATTATTGTTCATCTACGTTGTTTTAGTGACATTCGTTCCCGAAATTAAAAATATAGCGGTGGCTGTTGCTGCTCCGGGTGGAATATTAGCTTTGGCTTGGACGATTATGTTTACTAAAAAGTTGTTCGCGTTAGCTGGCTCCTGAAATACCATTGTGGATTTTGGTAATAGGCTCCTATGCTATCGTTTTCAGTCACTGGATAGTTGATTTTATCGCTAAACCGATGCTTAATCTTTTCCAACCGATTCGGGACTGCCCCTTTTCTTCGAGGGGTCGCCGGTAGTAGGACTCGGCTTATGGAGTACCCAAATCGGGCAAAATATTGGTGAGTATGGTGTTGTTCTTCTAGGACTGGTTATCTATGTGCTAACTTTGGTAAAGTTGAAAAAAGAAAAGAAATCATCACAATGAGAATACTCGTGCATTTTGCGGCAGCATAAAACCATATCGGACTATCCAAGCTAAAAGGTAATTAATGTTAAATGTAGAATATCTTATTATTCTACATTTTTGATGTTTGCGGAGGGGAATTTTTTGATATGAAACAAGAAGCAGTTATTTCTATACGGGATCTGAAAATACACTGATGAGTCAATCGAAAAATGCCGTACAGCTAAAAACTAAATATGCTTATAATAATATATGGCAAGCTGCGTCCGGTCCCGTACGCCTAATTTTTCCAGCAGGGTACTGATATAATTGCGCACCGTTCCTTCGCTTAAGAACAGCCGGGCTGAAATTTCTTTGTTGCTGAGTCCTTCCGCCACTAAAGTCAGAATGCTTTGTTCACGCTGGGAAAGCTCGGGAAAACAGCCGCTGGTGCTGTCCCTGTTCATCATCAGCGGGATTTTGGAAACGATTTCATCACCGAATATTCTTTGCCCTAGACTTACAGAGGTCAGTGCCGGAACAATGCTGTCAAAGTCCTGCTTTAACAGATAACCTTTAGCACCCATTTTTAAGGCTTTGACGATATACTCATCATCGGCAAAAGTAGTAAGGAAAAGAATCTTTGCCTCATTGTCACTGTCCAAAATCGTTTTCGCGGCCTCCAGCCCGTTTAGTTCTTTCATCCTGATATCCATGAGGATAATATCGGGGTGGATTTTTTTATATAGGGATATAGCATCAAGGCCGCTGTTTCCCACGCCGGCTACTTCGATCCCGCCGGCTTCTACGATGGTTTTGAGTGCTGAGCAGACAAGCTTATCATCGTCTACAATGATTATTCTCATAATAATCTCTTTAATGACCTCCTTAATGATCTCCTTGTTTCAATTTGTTTTCCGCTTCCTTTGGCATCGATATAAAAATCTTGAAGCCCTTTTCGGAGCTTAGATGAACATGACCTTTTAAACCTTCAATTCTGGCTTTAATACTGCTGAGGCCCATTCCTTTTTCCAGGTCAAATTTCTTCGGGGAACCGTTATCTGAGATGATCAGCTGATAAAATCCCGGCAGTTCCCGGAAAACAATGGAGGCAGCCGTTGCATCGGAATGTTTGATGATGTTGGAAAGAGCTTCCTTGACAACAGCGATCACCGAATAACTCATCTTTATATTAGGACTGCTTTGAGCATCATATTCATAGGAGAGCTTACAAAAACTAAATTCCCTGACCAGCGCATAAAGCTGGGAATCCAGATCCATGGAATCATCGTGCAGGTCATGGACGCTGTTTCTGATACTGTTCATGCCTTCGGTCAACGTGTTCTTCAGGTTAATCAGACTTTCCTCAGCGTTTTTATCCTGCAAGGTGGCTATCAGGGCACCCACCTGCAGGATTGAGCTGGACATCACATGTCCCACCGAATCATGGATTTCTCGGGCTATCCGGTTCCGTTCATTTAAAGTTGCCAGCTTGATTTCATAATCCTGTTTTTCCATAAGCTCTTGATTCTTCTGTTCCAGAGCAAATTCGAACTCTTTAGCATCATCACGCATTTGAATATAACTATTTTTCAGCCCGTCCAGTCTCACCGCGTAGAATTTAATCAAATATGCCAGACCCACCAAAGACAGTAAAACAATAAAAGGCTGCCAGAGTTCAGCCGAAAAATTGACCGCTGCCGGCAAAATTACAATCAGGCCTGCAGGGGTATAGGGTTTCAGGAAAACGTCATATAAAAGCAAAGGCGCAAAAAACAGGAACTGATAAAAAAAAAGACTAAGTCCGGCAAATACGATTATTTCAAGTATTCTTACAACCGGCTTGTCATAAAGGCTTCCCAGGGCACTGAGAATAATCACAACGATCATGGGCACAACCATATACATATCGTTGCTGGATATTACATAAACAAAGAGGCAACAAAACAAAATCAACAGCTTATTAATCAGTTCCGTCATTGGCTGTACCAAACCTTTCATTCGCCAATATCTGGTATCATAATAGCATAACAAAAGGCACTTAGAAAGATTACATTTGTCATATCGTTTTTGGTTTCCTATCACTTATGGAAAGCCGATATTGTGGTGTATAGTGAGAATAGATTTTGGATAGGAGGTCATTTACATGGAAATCTGTGTAAAGAATCTTGTGAAAAGGTATGGAAACCTTGTGGCTTTGGACCACTTTGACCTGGAAATCAATCAAGGAGAAGTATTTGGTCTGTTGGGACCCAACGGTTCCGGCAAAACCACAGCCATCAATTGTATCCTTGCCCTATTAAAATACGATAAGGGCACCATCGATGTAATGGGTAAGCCTATGTCGCCTGATGCCTATGATACCAAAAGAAATATCGGTGTCGTAATGCAGAATGTGGCAGTCTTCGACGAGCTTACCGTTAGGGAAAATATTGATTATTTCTGCGGCCTTTATATTAAAAACAAAAAAGAACGCGTCGGTCTTGTGGAGGAAGCCATAGAATTCGTAGGGCTCGCTGATTACCGCAAATTTTACCCTAAGAAGCTCAGTGGCGGGCTGCTGCGCAGGCTGAACATTGCTTGCGGCATTGCCCATAAACCCAAACTGATTATTATGGATGAGCCCACCGTCGCCGTGGATCCGCAGAGTCGCAATAATATTCTGGAAGGTATTCTCAAGCTTAACCGGGAGGGTGCTACCGTATTATATACTTCCCACTATATGGAGGAAGTGGAGCAGATCTGCAGCAGGATCGCCATCATGGATAAGGGCAGAATCATTGCTTCCGGCACTAATAGCGAGCTGAAATCGTTAATCCGCACCGGAGAAAAAATCAGCATCGAGGTTTACGGAATGGATAGCAAGGTAATTGAATTTTTTAAACAGTTACCCGGTGTCAATTCTGTTGATTACACCGACAATAAGCTGACCATTAAATCTCAGCGCGGCAAAAACAATCTCGTCTCTGCCGTCGATTATCTCAAGTCCAACAACATTGAGTTTTCCCGCATCTATTCCGAACTGCCTACACTAAATGATGTTTTCCTGGAAATCACCGGCAAAGAGCTTAGGGATTAGGAGGATAAGATAATGTTCAGCCATATTTTTATGTATAATCTGAAAACCATATTCAGAAATCGGCCTGCAATTTTTTGGACGTTGATCTATCCAATTGTACTTTCTACCCTTTTTTATTTTGCTTTCAGCAATCTGGTTAACGCCGAAAGTTTTGAACCGGTCGGTATTGCTGTAGCTGAAAGCAGTGAGCTTGCTGCAGAGACAGGATTTTACAGTGCCCTGGCGTCTGTATCGGATATAGACGGAACCGCTGAGAAGGAAGACATTTTTCGGATACAAACCGTATCCCAAGAAGAAGCGGAAGAGTTACTGAAAAACGGGAATATTGCAGCCTATATTTTTTATGATGACGGCATAAAGCTTGCCGTAGCGGATTCGGGATTCGGACAGACCATAGCCAAGATTTTTATTGACGATTACCTGCAGGCCAGCTCAACAATACACACCATATTAAGTGATAACCCCCAGGCGGCAGATCAGGGGCTTATTACCGACCTCGCCCAGCGGAAGGAATACTTGACCCAAGCCTCAGATTCCGCGTCCAGTCCGGACACAACGGTAATTTATTTTTATGCACTGCTGGCGATGACCTGTCTGATGGGTTCTACTGTTGCGGTCGAAGAAATAATTAAACTTCAAGCCAATATGTCTCCTTTGGCTTCCCGCGTAAATCTGGTGCCGGTGGCGAAATTCAGAGTATTTCTTTACAACATATGCGCCACCATCCTTTTCCAGATGGTTGTGATCCTGCTTGTATTAGCCTACCTTATGTTTGCTCTGCAGATTGACTTCGGTGCGAAAACAGGCTTCATCCTTCTCACCTGCTTAATCAGCTGCATAACCGGCGTATTTTTCGGTACCACAGTCAGTGTCGGCTTTAAAAATACGGGTATTAAGTACGCTATTACAATCGGGGGCACGATGCTAAGCTGTTTTTTAGCAGGCTTGATGGTTGTCGATATGAAGTACATTATTCAGGAGTCGGCACCCATTATCGGCTATATCAGTCCGGCCAATCTGATTACGGATGCTTTCTACAGCCTGTACTATTATGACGGTTTAAGCAGATATTTTGAAAACATCATACTCCTGGTTGCATACTCCGTTGTGATGTGCGTTGTTACCTGTCTTGTTATGAGGAGGAAGAAATATGCAAGTATTTAAAGTGTACTTCCAAATAATTAAGAACAATATCCCCATTCTGATGATTTACATTACTGTCTTTATAGGTATATCGATGGCGTTTTCAACATCGGGACAGAGCAGTGACATTGCCGAATTTACCGAAAGCAGAGCACCCGTCGCTTTTATCAACGATGATAATGATTCCGCGTTAATTAAAGGACTTATGGAATATGCCGGTGAGAAGTCTACTATTGTCGAAGTGGAGGATAATCAGGAAGCTTTGCAGGACGCCCTGTTTTTCCGTGAAGTTGAGTATATTATCAGAATTCCGGCAGGTTTTACCGAAAGATTTATGAATGGTGAGGCTACGGCTCTTGAGAAAACCAGCATACCGAATTCCACTTCGGGAATATATATGGAGATGATTCTCAACAATTTTCTGAACAGCGCAAACCACTACATCAAATATGTAAATGGTATCACTCAGGAAGAGCTTGTGGCCAAGGTAACAACTGATCTCACCAAGGAGACCGAAGTAGTCATAAGCGATTATGAAAGCGGGGTTGCCAACGGCAGCGGCATGGCCTTCTTCTTTAACTTTGCAGCATATCCGGTAATCATCATTCTTATCTTCGGCATTACATCTTTCATGTTGGTGTTTAATGATACCTTGAAAAAGCAGAGAACTCTATGTTCCCCGATTAGTCACAGCAGACTGAGTATGGAAACGCTTTTGGCCAATCTGTCATTTACCGTTATAGTCTGGGCAATCATGTTAACAGCATCTTTTGTGATGCTCGGCAAGGAACTCCTATCTATTAACGGTCTATTATGGGCCATAAACCTTTTTATCGTTGCTATTGTTGGGCTCAGTATCAGTTTCCTTATTGGAAGCCTTATCAAAAACAAAAACGCCCAGTCAGCTGTAGCCAATACGTTTACCCTCGGCTTAGCATTCCTGTCGGGCTGTTTTGTACCGCAGTCCCTATTAAACGAAGCAGTCCTTTCAGTCGGAAGATTCCTGCCAACCTACTGGTATGTACGGGCCAGCGATGAGATCGGGAAATTGAAATCCTTCGGCTGGGAGTCGCTCCAGCCTGTCATATTCAGCTACCTGATCCAGATTGGTTTTGCCGCGGCTCTTATTTGCATAGCACTTGTGATCACGCGGCAGGTACGCAGCGGGTCAGTAAGGCAGGCGTAAGCGTAATTAAGAGATATAATATTTTACAGTTGACAAACACTCCCTACAAGTGTAGTCTGTTTATAGATTACACTTGTAGGGAGATGTTTTTAATAATGACAGATAAAAGCTGCCGTATTTCTGATGCCGAATGGCTGGTAATGAAAGTTCTTTGGCAGGAGAATCCCTTAACTGCATCTTTGATTACGGACCATTTACAACCGGAAATCGGGTGGAGTCCCAAAACAATTCAAACTTTAATTGCCCGCCTTGTTAAAAAAGGAGCTTTAGCGGTAAATAAAGAGGCTGGTTTAAACCAATACTATCCGTTGTTATCCCAAGAAGAATGCATGGTTGAAGAGACCAAAACCTTTCTTCGAAAAGTCTACAATGGTTCTTTGCATGGACTTATCGCCAATTTTGTTAACAATGAAAGCTTATCACCGAAAGAAATCGAAGAACTCAAACGCTTGCTCGATGAGAAACTTCAATAGGGAAGGGAAGTGAAAATAAGTGAACCTAACCGAACTCTTTCACTCCATAGTCACGTTGTCCCTGCTGGGGAGTATTACAGCCGCCGGG
>Ga0209643_1002400_pt1 | contig 12301 bp, 9 predicted proteins | sample AutmiccBRH37_all_FD_187383 | JGI IMG/M metagenome (GOLD analysis project Ga0209643, IMG submission 187383) | Deep subsurface microbial communities from Mt. Terri, Switzerland - Autotrophic microbial communities BRH/37_all (SPAdes) (version 2) | ecosystem: Environmental > Aquatic > Deep subsurface... | reverse complement strand
TTGAGTCCTCAGTGGCATTGCCTGTTGAAACAAATTTAGAGAGTATAAACGAATCGACAGGAGCTTCTACAACAACAGAAGATGGCAAAATTAGTAACTGAAAAAAAAATACATATTGAAATTCCGGCAGGCAAAAAAAAGGAAAGAATAGATCTTTACCTCACCAATTCTATTGAAAACGCATCCCGAACAAGAATCCAAAAATTAATAAAAGCAGAATGCGTCCGTATAAACGGAGATATAATTAAGGCAAATTATATAGTTAATGCTGGCGACATAATTGATGTGGTAATTCCCACTTCACCTCGTCCCGAATTTACCGAAGCGGAGGATATTCCCTTGGATATTATTTATGAAGATGAGTATCTTTTATTGGTAAATAAAGCAGCCGGAATGGTTGCACATCCATCTCTGGGCAATTTTACGGGGACATTAGTAAATGCACTTCTTCATCACACAAATAAACTTAGCAAATTAAATGATGAACAGACCCGACCGGGAATAGTACATCGTATAGATAAAGAAACAAGCGGTATTCTGCTGGTGGCAAAAGATGAATGGACACATGCGCAATTAGCAAAACAATTTTTTCATCATACAATTGACAGGGAATATTGGGCTGTGTGCTGGGGCATTTTCAAAGAAAAACAAGGGGAAATTATTGCTAATATTACAAGAAGCAATAAAGATAGAAAGGTGTTTACGGTAAGCGAAACAGAAGGGAAACACGCCCATACGTTCTATGAAGTATTAGAGGAATTTGAATTTGCCTCATTAGTAAAACTAAAATTAAAAACCGGCAGGACACATCAAATTAGAGTACACCTATCGCATATAAATCGACCCATATTCGGCGACCCCGTATATGGGGGCAGAAGAATAGCTTATGGACTCGAACTTCCAAAGATGAAGACTCGAGTGGATAATTTATTAGATATTATGACAAGGCAGGCACTTCACGCAAAGACCTTGGGTTTTATACATCCCAGAACAAAAGAAAAACTTTTCTTTGAATCGGAACTTCCCGATGATTTTAAACTGCTCTTAAAGAAATTAAAAAGATAAACAAAAAAAAGCTGCCTTTTTGAGGCAGCTTTTTTTATTACAACTTATTCTTAAGATGAATTATTTTATTAATAACATCTTGTTTACTTTAGTAAAGTCACCTGCCTCGATTCTATATAGATAGATACCGGAAGCTAAGTTAGTAGCGTTGAATTGAATTGTATGTGTTCCTGCGTTCAATTCGTTATTTACTAATTGTCTTACTTCTCTACCGATAGCGTCATAAACAATAACTTTTACGTTAGATGCTTTAGGAATAGAGAATTTAATATTCGTAGTTGGATTAAATGGATTCGGATAGTTCTGATAAACTGTAAATTCAGTAGGAACTACTTCGTTTTCATCAACATCTGTAATACCATTCAATTGTTTGAAAGTTTCATTCAATAAAGCAACAGTAAATTTAGGATTATGAATACCAAAGCTATTATCATAATAGATAGTTCTGATATTATAAGCAGCCTCTAACTGAACTTTAGTCCAAGCAGCAGTTGGATCGGCATGTGGATCAGGGTTAGGTAATAAAGCACTCACTTTATCAATTAAGCCATGTACTTCTGCTTGTAAACCTTCTGTGATGCCATTACCATCATGATCACCGGTCCCATTGTAGAAGAATTTAACATCATGGAAATCTAGTCCTAATGAACCACCATGGCAAGGTGCGCAAGCTTTCATATTAGATTCATTAGTATCTGCATTTCTCATGCTAAATGTATGTGCGCCAACATGAACTGCAGGTTTGCCGGCATCTGAAGGATCCTGGAACATGTGACATGTAACGCAAGCATCTTCTGCAATTGTATCGTGATTTGTTTTAGGAATAGTTTTTCCCCAAGTAATTACGTTTTTACCAAGGATAACATCTGCCTGAGTTGCATAATGAGGACCGTAACGAGCAACTGCTTTTGTTGCATAAGTAACAGCATTTTGACGACTCTGATGACAGTTCATACAAAGTCTTCCTGTTCCACCATGTTCAATTACTTCGTTATTTGCTAATTTAACAGTAGTTTTCCTTAATTGGTGTTTCACAGCATTGCTGTGAGGTTCATGACAGCCTGCACATACTATAGCGTCATAGGTTGGATCTGTGCTAGTTGTTGCAACGCCGTCAACGTATTGTTTGAAACCTGAGCCTGTATGGCATCTAACGCAGCTTTCGCGTCCGGGACCGGCAGGATAACTTGTAGCCATAGCATGGGCTGAGAAATCCCATTGTTCAGCAAATACGTGGTAACGACCATTATCATGGCAGTAACCGCAATTTTCTTGAGCCATTGTAACAGAAATTTTTGAATTTTCTTTTGAGTTAAGTGGTGATGCAGCATGAACACTTCCCGGTCCATGACAAGCTTCGCACTGAACGTTAGCTAATTTCATAGCGTCCGGGTATTGAGTTGCTAATTGATCATATACACCCGGAGCTAATACTGCCGGATATACAAACGGGAAATCATCAAAGCCATCATTAGCAGCTTTTTTATCATAACCGGTTGCATGGCATGATAGACATGATTCGCCGAAATGGCTGCTATAAGTTCCATCAAAAGCACTCTTTAAATGAGTAGCGTGGCCTGTTTTTTCCCAAGCTTCAACAATTTCACCTCCAAAACCGGTGAATTTATGGCAATCTTTACATTTTTCAACACCGACATATTTAGCAGCATTGATAATGATATCAGATTGATAACTGCCATCTTTAACTCTAAGGATATATTTACCCACTACATCAGGGGTAAATGGAATAACAGTAGAAGAAGAATCTAAACCGCCTTCAACTGTTCCGCCATAAACAGCAGCAGAACCGGCTGGTTTTTCTACTATTGAAAATACAGGTGCTTTCAATCTTGCACCGCTGAGTGTTGCTTTTAAATAGATTTTACTATTAACGCCGACATTCTTTAATCCGTTATATTGCACGGTAAAGATATCTGTTGCGTTCAAATTTGCTTCTCTTGGTGTAACACCATAAGTTGTTAGGTTCATTGTTTGAGAATAAACAACTGTGGTTAGAAGCAAAGAGATTAAGGTAAATGCAGTGAACCTTCTAATCATACAGCTCCTCCTGGGTTTTGTATTGTTAATTCGATATTATGATCTTGTTTTTTACGATAAAAAGACATTTGACTAATATTTTCTTATTTACTCGTTTAATCTATGAAAAAATATAAAGATGTCAAAGTCTAAATAACAAAAAAAATAAAAAATCTTTATTATCCTTTTATCCTATTTTATATTATCGAAAGAAATCTTCTTTTTTTAATAGTTGATTACAAATTACTCTATTTGTATATTTTTAAGTTCAATTTCAGGTAAAAAATGCAAATTTATAACACACTAACGAAGAAAAAAGAAGAATTTATACCCTTAAACCCGCCTAACGTTACTATGTATGTATGCGGACCGACTGTATATGACTTTTTCCATATCGGTAATGCAAGGACATTTATTGTATCTGATATGATTCGCCGCTATCTTATATATAAAGGTTTCAAAGTACGCTTCGCAATGAATATTACAGATGTGGATGATAAGATAATCAGAAAAGCAAATGAAGAAAAAATAAGCGCATCTGAATTCTCTAAAAAATATGCCGGCGAGTTTCTTAATGATATCGAAAAATTAAAAATAAAAAAAGCAGATATCTATCCATATGCAACTGAACATATAGAAGAGATGATCGAGTTGATAAAAAATCTAGAGCAGAAAGGTGTGGCTTATAACGTTGACGGAAATGTTTTTTATGATGTAAAGAAATTTCCCTCTTACGGTAAATTAAGCGGTAAGAATATAGATGATTTAGAATCAGGTGCACGAGTGGATATTAATGAAGAGAAAAAAAATCCGCTCGATTTTTCTTTATGGAAAAAAGCTAAAGAGGGAGAACCATCATGGGGAAGTCCATGGGGTAAGGGACGTCCCGGCTGGCATATTGAATGCTCTGCTATGGCGATGAAACATCTGGGTAAATCGATCGATATCCATGCAGGAGGCAGCGACTTGATTTTCCCCCATCATGAAAATGAAATTGCCCAAAGCGAAGCTTCCACTAATCAGCAATTCGCAAAATATTGGATTCATTTTGGATTCCTTAATATCGATAATGAAAAGATGTCCAAATCACTTGGTAATTTTTTTACTGCACGCGATGTACTAAAAAAATACTCAGCCGAGACTATCAGATTCTTTTTTGCTCAAACAATTTATTCGGGACCACTAAATTTTTCAGATGAATTATTGGCTTCTGCCGAAAAAGGTTTAGAGAAGCTAAATAATCTTGTCCTTAGTTCTCTTAGTTTTTTAAAGAATCCTTCTCCAGATGCGAATAAGAATGAATTTGTTTTTAATAAATATTATTCTGAATTTGAAAAAGCAGTCGATGATGATTTTAATACTCCGAAAGGATTAGCAGTTATTTTTGAATTTATTAAAGATGCTAATAAGTATATTGCAGATCATAATCCGGATAAAGATTTTTATGCCGGTATATTAGAATTTCTTTCAAAAACTGCGCAAGATGTCTTAGGTATTTTACATATTGAAAATCTTAGTCAAGGAAAAGAATCGGGTATTGAAGATGCATTAATTCAATTATTCCTTGAATTAAGGATAAGATTAAAACAAGAAAAGCTATATCAGTTAGCAGATGAAATTCGAGATAAATTGAGTAAACTCGGAATTCAAATACAGGATGGTAAAACCGGCTCTACATACAAAAAAAGTTAGCATTAATAATTTCTAATTAAACCGGAAAGAATATGAAAAAGCAAATATTGGCATTTCTTTTAATAGCTGTTACTCTTATTAGCGGACAAGGTTCAGGAGGTACGGATGCTAAATTTGAATATCGTTATTTAATTGATCTTCCTACTGCGGGAATTTTAGAAAAAGGTTATGCAGGGATTTCGACTGATTTTATGCCTTTCGGTACGGTTGTTACAAAGTTAGAAGTAGGTGTATTTGAGAATTTTAGTTTTGGGATTTCTTACGGAGGAAGTAATATAATCGGTACGGGAAAAGTTACAATGTATGAATTGCCCGGAGTAAACGTAAGAGGAAGATTATTTGATGAGACTGAGTCCGTTCCGGCTATTACTATTGGTTTTGATTCTCAAGGGAAAGGTTTTTACGATAAGAATGATAAAAGATATGAATTGAAATCCCCGGGATTATTCATAGCAGCTTCCAAAAATTTTGAATTTCTTGGATATATTAGTTTCCATGGATTGCTTAACTATTCATTTGAAAGACAGGACGGCGATAAAGATTTGAATATGGGACTCGGAATCGAAAAAACCATTGGTACGCAGGTTTCCATAATTGGTGAATATGATTTTGCAATAAATGATAATGGCTCTAAATCGATCGGCGATGGATCCGGATATTTAAATCTTGGTATAAGATGGACTATTGGAAGCGGACTTACGATTGGTCTTAATCTAAGAGATATGCTATCTAACAAAAAACTTATTGGAAATAAAGCAGATAGAGGGCTATATATTGAGTTCGTTAGAGGCATTTTTTAATTATTGTACTAAATAATATACATATAAGTCTAAAAAAATCTACAATCCCACCGAAATAAGTCGAATTTGACCTTCTTTTTGCCTTTTTATAAGGCATAAATTTTGATAATATTATAATAGGAGTTTTAAAAAAGGGGAATAAAATGAAGACCTCATTAAAAATATTTATAGTTGCACTTTCCATTTTTGCTACCGGATGTTACACGCAGGTGGCAATGAGGGGAGATAGACCGGAACGTAATGACCGTTATGTATATGATGATAGTAACGATCAAAATAGCGAATACTCAGAAGAAGAATATTCTGATGAATATTACGAAGATGATCAATATTATGATGATTACTCTACCGGTCAAGACATTTATATTGATTCTTATGGAAATGTATCAATATTAAATTCGAACTCAAATAGTTACATGCCTTATAGAAGATATTTATATGGATATTATCCATCTATTGGAGTTTCATATTCGTGGGGTTACGATCCTTGGTATTACAATTATTATGATACTTATTGGGGATACTCATATTATATGACTCCCGGATATTACTCACCCTGGTATTACCCATATTCTTATTATTCACCATGGTACTATCCCAATCATAACCATTGGAATAATTATAATAATAAATCGCCTTATAAATATCGAACAAATGATTTTGCCCGTACAAGAGGAAGAGACGGTGAGAGAAATTATGACGATAGAAGAAATAGAACCGGAAGCGATAGAACTGCAGGAAGTAGTTCAGATGGTTCATTTAGAAGAAGCAGCGGAAGAGATGGCAATACTGTTGATTTGAATAGAAGTGGAGTTTCAAGAAGTGGCAGTTCTACTTCTAAGAGTGGAACCGTAAGGGATAAGGATAATAACACTCAAATTCCTAAAAAAGGTGAAGCAGTTAAAAGAGAGAGACCAAGCAGCAGGTCAGATTCTCCTAACAACAGAAGGTCAACTACACCAACTAGACCAAGGACAAGAGATAACGATGGCTCAAGCAGAAGAAGTTCGGGAAGTTCATCGCGTTCGAGTGGATCGGCAAGAAGTTATAGTCCGCCGCCGTCATCTAGTCCAAGTCCGAGCTACAGTCCTCCGCCGTCATCAGCGCCAAGTAGAGGAAGTGATTCTCCTTCGAGATCAAGCGGTAGCAGCGGAAGTAGTGGTAACAGTAGCAGCGGTAGCAGCAGAGGCGGAGATAGATCACGCAGATAGTTCATCTGTTATAAGCTTGTAAAAAAATTGTAGAGTAAGTATTAATAGCTTATTCAGGTAATTAAAATAAAGGTACGATTATGAAAAAATTAATAGTTCTAATTTTGGTTTTGGCTTCTGTGTCAATAAATGCACAGAACTATAATGATGCTTTAAGATTGACTGAACATGGAATATTATCAGGTGCGAGAGCTCTTGGAATGGGTAATGCCTATACTGCACTTAGTAGTGATTTTTCCGGTATTGCATTCAATCCCGCAGGATTAGGTTTGGTAAAAAAATTGCAACTTGATGCTTCTCTTAATTATAATAATCAATCGACATCGACAGAGTTATTTAAGAATACTACCACATATGATAATGGCAATACCGGATTTAATCAATTCGGATTTGTTTTCCCATTCCCTACTTATCAAGGGAGTTTGGTTTTTGCCTTAGGATATAATAGATACAAAGATTTCAATAGAGTAATGAAGTTCGATGGTTATAATAGCGCAAATAATTCTATGATTCAGGATATGGTTTCTTATAATGATGATATTGCCTATGAACTGGGATTAAGTTACCCCACATATAATGGTGCAGATTATGCAGGAGATGAAACAAGAATAAATGGAAAACTAAATCAGAGCGGTACGATTTTTCAAGAAGGGGATATAAGTGCTTGGAGTTTTGCCGGTGCTATTGAAGTTCAGAAGAATTTATTTATCGGTGGTTCTCTTAATATTATTAGTGGTGAATACACAAAGAACCGAGAATATAATGAAATTGATACAAAGGATAATTACGGAAATAATTTAGCATTAGATCCGGAAGATGATTTTACTCGAGGGTTTGATAGCTTTTATTATAATGACATTCTTACTTGGGACTTAAGCGGTTATGATGCCCAACTCGGTATTTTATACAAAGCCAATGATCTTGTAAACATAGGTGCTTCTATTAAATTTCCAAGAACCTATACAATAAAAGAAGTATATAGAGAAGATGCGGAAAGCTTTTTTACAAATGCTAATTACTATTTAGATCCGCCTTATGAGACTGCAATTCAATATGATATTACAACACCATTTGAATTTTATTTAGGCGCTGCAATCCATTATCAAGACCTGACTATAAGCGGTGATGCAAAAATTATCGATTATACTCAGATGGAATTTACCGATGGATTAGATGAAAGAGCAATGAAAGATAAAAATTTGGATATCAAAGACCTGTTGCAAAGTGTTACTAATTTCAATTTAGGTATGGAATATAAAATCCCTTACACAGGAATTGCATTAAGAGGCGGGTTTATGTATTACCCATCTGCTTTTAAAGGCGATCAAAGTGATTACGATAAAAAATATGTTACTGCCGGACTCGGCTTTGCTACAGATAAAAACTTATCTATAAATATAGCTTATGCATATGGTTGGTGGAATGATTTCGGTGATAATTATGGGTCAAACCTTTCAAGAACCTTTCAGGAAGTTTCTGTCAATAATCTTTTGTTTACAGTTTCATTCAAATTTTAATTCCTATATTGACAACACTCCTAAAGCGGTTTATTTTATATGAACCGCTTTTTTTTTATATGGAGGTAATATTAGAGGTTTAGTTTCAAGAGTTGAAAGCAAAGACTATTTTCTTTTCGATAATAATTATGAGATTATTCGCTGCTCGCTTAGGGGTAAATTTCAAAAAGATTTTAATCTGAAAAGAGGAAAACTCTATAAGTTGGATATTGCCACTGTCGGGGATTATGTAGAATACGAAATGAATCAAGATGGAACAGGCGTAATCAATAGTATTGAAGAAAGGAATAATTATATTTCCCGAAAAGCTCCACGAATGAAAGGAGCGAGCACTAGAGGCGAAAGACTCGAACAAGTGATTGCTTCAAACATAGATCAAAACGTTATTATCACTTCGTCAGATATGCCTCGATTTAATAATAAAACTTTAGACCGCTTTTTAGTATCATCAGAAAGCTCTCATATTCCATCCTTGATTTTAATAAATAAAATTGATTTGACCGATCCGGAAGAAGTTGAATTATGGCGAGAACTTTATTCATCTATCGGATATAAAGTTATTCTTACAAGTACGGTCTCTAATATTGGTCTCGATATTTTGGCGGATGAAATTAAAGGTAGGAAAAATCTTTTCTGGGGTAATTCAGGTGTGGGGAAATCCTCTATACTTAATCATCTTTTCCCCGGATTGAATCTGAAGATAGGAGTAGTTAGTGATTATACATCAAAAGGAAAACATACTACTGTAACGAGCGTTATGCATAAAGTAGAAGATGATACTTTTATAATAGATACTCCGGGCATAAGGGAGATTGATCCCTATGGATTAACTGAAGAGGACTTATCTCACTATTTTGTAGAATTTCAAGAATACCTAAATGAGTGTAAATATAATAGATGTACGCATAATCATGAACCGGGATGCGCTGTTTTAGAAGCTTTGGATAAGGGAAAAATATCTATCGATAGGTATGAAAGTTATTTAACTATCTTAAATACTATCGAAGAGGATATGAACTATTGACGTTTTTTGATAAAAGATTTCATAGCTAAAATAAATTTTTGAACCACATCATCCGGCACACCATCAAAGTGATGTTTCTTGAGACGCATATCGCATTGATCATTCACATAATCGATTAAAACAAACTCGTTATTTTCTGTTAGGGCTATCTCGGTAGAGAAATAATCGAGATCGACAATCTTTCCAATCTTTGCTACAATTTTTTGCAACTGTTCTAATTTCAGTTCTCTAACTTCATGTGGTTTAAAAGAGTGATAAATATGAGTGGTATCATCCCACCATACAGGTATTACTTTTCCGAAGGCATAAAAGACTCTAAACCATGCTCTTCTTCCATTAAATATTTTTGGGAAGATTTTTCTTTGAACTAAAAAATGATCATCTGTATATTGTAGACGGGCTTCATGCACTTGGTGCAATGTTTGTGCATCAACTACCACTCCATCGCCGCCACCGGTATAAAAAGATGGTTTAATCACAAATGGTATTCCGATATTCGATAAGTCTTCATCTCTTAATGGAAGTATTGGACTATGGTCAAATGGCTTTAAAATTATTGTATCCGGCACGCAATGACCTTGTGCTATTAATCTATCGTGCATCTCCGATTTTACGATTGCTTTCTTAACTTTCGAGTAAGGATTTATTAAGTAAGTTTTTCTTTTTTCGAGCAACTTTACTAAAGGTTCAAAATCAGAATCAACATCCGAGGCTCGGTCTAAATAAAAATCAAATGAAATTTTTCTATTCCGGATATCTTCTGTAACTTCATTGATATTGTATTTACCTATAATGAAGGTCGTTAATCCATCTTGCTGAAGGATATTTTCGGTCATTTCGATAAAATCAATATCGAATATCCATTGGAATGATATCGCTAAATTATACTTTTTCATTTCTTAGTTTTTAGTTAGTATAAAGATATTGAAATAGTAAGTATAGTTCAATTTTTTTAGCTTGTTATTAAAATTCAATAAAGGTATTTTTTGCTTCAAAATAAAGGTTGCGATGCGAAAATTAGTCTCGTTAATGTTGGTTATAATTTTTACTGCCTGCTCGGTGGAAAATGAAACGGTAAAAAATGAAAATGAAAAACAATTCATCCCTAGAGATTATAAAAAATATGCGATGGAGCGGTTTATTCAAGGGAACACTTATGATTTGCAAGAGAAGTATGATCAAGCTGTTCGTGAATATTCCGAAGCCCTTAAATATGATCCTAATGCGGGAATTTATTATAGTTTGGCAAAATCATATTACCGTCTTAACCGATTGGACTTGGCTCTTGTTAATTCAAAAAAAGCAATCGCACTCGATTCACATAATAAAGATTATCTCTATTTATTAGGTGCAATATTTTCTAATAGCAATCAAAGTGATTCTGCTGTTTTATGCTATGAAAAAATTATCAAATTAGATTCTTCAGATTCCGGCGGTTATTTTAATTTAGCAGAACAGTTAGAAGCAACAAAACCTTCAGAATCATTAAAGCTATATAAAAAAGTAATCGATATGATCGGTCCTGAATGGAGCGTATTAATAAAAATTGCTGATTTAAACGAACGACTTGGCAATGTAAAAGAAACGATAGAAACAATTGTGGACTTATTGGATATAAATCCCTCAAGTCTCGAACTTAGGAAGATGCTCATTGAAGTATATATAAAAAGCGATAATAATGATAAGGCATTTGATCAAATTAAAGAAGCAATGATAAGTTATCCTGATGACCTTGATTTAATAAATTATAAAGCTGAGTTATATCTTAAGTCAGATAAATATAAAGACGCTGCGGAATTGTTTTATAAGCTGGCTGAAAGCGACAAAGTTCCTAATCAAAAAAAGATTGAAATCGGGCAGAGATTTTTTGGTTTAGCTCAAAAGGATAGCACTAATCTTGATTATGCTTATAATATTCTTTCGAGAATTAAAATTGATTCAGTAGATTGGGAAGTCCCGGCATATATCGGCGAAATATTAATACAAAAGAAAAAAGACTCATTGGCAATCGAATATTTTAAAAATGCGGCTAAATTAGCTGATTGGAATCCTCAGTTATGGGTAAGATTAGGAGGACTTCTTTTTGATTCGGGTCATTACGTTCAAGTGGTTGATTTAATGAAAGATGTAGCCGAAAAATTTCCCAATGACTATGCGATTAATTTAATCTATGGTTTAAGTTTGTCGCAAGATAATAATCCAGAAGCAGCAAGCAAATATCTTTATAATGCTGTTAAAATTAATCCAAATGATCTGATGGCTCTTTCAGCTTATGGATTTACTCTTAATCAATTAAAAAAAGATGAAGAAGCCATTACTTATCTAAAAAAGGCATTAATATTGGCTCCTGAAGACATGCAATCGCTAAGTGTACTTGCCATGATCTATGAAAACCGGAATGAGTTCCTAATTTCAGATTCTTTGTATCAAAAAGCATTATCTTTAGATGCAGAAAATATTCTAATTATGAATAACTATGCTTATTCACTTTCGAATAGAGGGATTAGATTAGAAGAATCTTTGGAGATGTCCCGAAAGACTGTGGAAAAAGAACCCGAAAATCCTTCTTATTTAGATACTTTGGGATGGATTTATTTCAGAATCGGGAACTATAAAGACGCTGAGTTTTATATTAAAAAGGCAATTGAAAAAGATAAAAATAACGCCACATTATTGGATCATCTTGGTGATGTTTATTTTATGAAAGGGGAAAAGAAAAAGGCAATGGAGTATTGGAAAAATGCTTTTGAACTCGACCCTGATTTAAAGAATTTGAAAACAAAAATTGAAAAAGGAGAACTGTGAAAGTCTTTTCTATAAAAAAAATTATGCTTTATCTCGGAATGATAGTCTTTATGGTTGCATGCGTACCTGAACAGCAAAGTTCACCTGAAGCAAGTATGTCAACCGATAGATTAATGAGAAGATTAGAATCGAATAGAAGAAATATAAAGA